>Ga0157361_1000159_pt1 | contig 35876 bp, 36 predicted proteins | sample AttlaeALBM2_FD_111481 | JGI IMG/M metagenome (GOLD analysis project Ga0157361, IMG submission 111481) | Fungus gardens microbial communities from leaf cutter ant in Ribeirão Preto, State of São Paulo, Brazil - Atta laevigata ALBM2 | ecosystem: Host-associated > Fungi > Mycelium > Unclassified ...
CTTGCGCTGCGGCCTGCGGCGCCGCCCTTGTACCGTCAGCTGATACCCCGTCTCGGTCTTGTTGTCACGGCGCCAGGCTCCCCGCGCCGGCGAAAGCCAAAAGGGGAATACACCAGAAAGAAGCCGTTGCGGCTTCTGAGTTACTGACTAACGGGAGTGGTTATGTCAACGATCGAGCAACAGCAGCAACAACAAATGGTTTTTTATATTCCGGGAACAACGTGGCCACTGGATGTCGCAATCTGGCTGGAAGATCGCTTTGTCACGTCGTCAGGCAAAACGCTTGAACAGCTACAGCAGCGTAATCCTGCATGTGTTCTGGTGTCGTATGAAGAAGCGAAGCGCGGGATGTATGAGGCCGCAAGTCTGCCTGTCCGTCGTATCAGCAAAGATGAGTACATGGACAAGTTTGAGATGTTGCCGCCGCTCGATTGGAAGTATTTTGATGGCCAAGAATCTTTCAAGATGATGGAAATGTATTGCGGGAATATTACCGATATTTTCGCCCAGCTTGGCAATAGCTATTTTGCGATGCGCGATCATGTTTCGTTACCACATGCTGAGATCATGCAGCGTGTGCGTACATTTATAGATGCCGAGTCTGCGGCCGTAGCAGCCTGAATAGTTTCCCTCGGTGTTAGCAACACCGGGGGATCCTCGATAAGAAGGAAATCGACAATGATTATTGATGACTATATCGCGGCGATCGGTCGTAAAATTTGGGAACGATGGCAAGAAAATAAACCGGTAATTATTCCAGCTCTTAAAGGTTTTGAGTGGGCACAGTTGCTCCGCTACTTAGAACTAAAACGGGGCTATGCGTGTTGACTCATGATATGAACTGAGCCACCCAATTGGGTGGCTTTTTATTTCGGCTGTCGCCTGTCTGCGGCGTCGAGCCGCTGACAGGCGAACAAAGCGCTTGCAGCGGGCTGAGCCCGCGCCGCTTTTGCAGTTTCCATCAAGATGAAAACTGTAAGGCTATCAGGCTCCGCCTGATGTTACGTTTTGGTGTTTCCATTTCCTCTGCGGTGCTTAGCGGCATGTCTTTTGCTGTGACAGACCTTGTGCCGGGGCACCTACATCGCAAGGGTTCGCTACCGCCGTCCATCCTCGCCCGTTCGCACTCACTCAACGCAGTTTCGTTCGCTTGCGCATGCGGCCTGCGGTGTCGCCCATGCGTTGTAGGTTTATACCCCGTCACGGTCATTGCGTCACAGCACAAGACGCGCCGCTCCGGCAAAACCGGAATAAATGGCAACACCGAAAACAGACTGAAGGGGATGAATATGAAGCGACTGTATAGCGGATTTCGCCAGGCAAATGTGATCCGCCAAACTCGACCATTGACAAATGATGAGTTATTCCGTCACGTACCAAGTGTTTTCTCTGAAGAAAAACATGCATCACGTAGTGAGCGTTATACCTACATACCAACGATTAATTTGTTGGATAGACTCCGCGAAGAAGGTTTCCATCCATTTTATGCTTGCCAAACAAAAGTTCGCGATGATGATAAACGTGGTCACACGCGGCACATGCTAAGGCTTCGTAGAAATGGTTTCGGTCAAAATGATGAGGTTCCTGAGATTATTTTACTTAATAGTCACGATGGGAGTAGCAGCTATCAAATGATTCCGGGCATATTTAGATTTGTTTGTAACAACGGTTTAGTGTGCGGCGACACGTTCGGGGAAGTCCGTGTTCCACACAAAGGGGATGTTGTTGGAAGAGTGATTGATGGTGCTTATGAAGTGCTAAGTTTTTTTGAAAAAGTAACGGATTCTCGTGATGAAATGAAGGCGGTTATTCTTGATAAGGACGAGCAACATGTGTTTGCTGATGCCGCATTAGGGTACAAATATTTTGGAGAGCATCAACCAATAACAGCAGAACAGGTGCTGAGTCCACGACGCTGGCAGGATAAGAAAGATGATTTGTGGACAACGTTTCAAAGGGTGCAAGAAAACATAATAAAAGGTGAAATACCTGGAATCAGCGCCAACGGAAAGCGAAACAGAACTCGTGCAGTCAATAGCATAACTGGCGATGTAAAGCTCAATAATGCGTTGTGGAAAATGGCAGAAACCATGAAAAACCTGAAGTCGTAATGATAGGGTTCTGGCGGTTTAAATGCCGCCAGAAATTAAAAATATGAAAAGACAAATTGAATTTAAACGATGCCTTGTTTGCAGTACAGAACACTTGACTTATGAAGATAACTTGCTTTTAAGTAAAGCAAAAAGTGAAAACTGGGTTTTTGGTTATGACTACGGGTTTGTTATTGATTTATGGAAAAGACATCATTTTGTTTTGCATGCAAAACGATTCGGATTATCTAAAGATTTCAGAAAATTGATTTTTACTCTTATAAAAAAGTATGAAATAGAAATGATACAGTTCGATTGTGATGCTGATATTATAGAAGGAGTTAAGTTGCATAAATCTGACTACTGGTGACCCGTTTTATCCGGTATCGGCATCGAACCGATACCGGATAACCTGTCGTCATTGTGCATTAAAAAATAAATTCATACCTGTGATGATTCTGTTTTGTTTTTATCTTTGATATGACTATTTCTCTTCTTTCCTGATTTGATTGTGCTTGTGTTTTTTATAATTTCATTTATGGCTCTCTCACTGACAACGATTTCACAGCTTTCAAGTGCAGATTTGATATCTTTTGCTGTGTAACCTTTTTGCGTTGCTAGCGATATGATCTGTCCCTTAAGTTCATCCAAAACTTCCTTGGAACTTAATCTCTCTTTGCTCAAGTCCGGCAACTCTGTTAGAGCTACTTTTGCCAACTCAACTTGTTCTTGACTGTATTGGTTCTTAGCCGCCATTTCTCTTTCCTGTGTTAGTCATCAATCAACATTGTGTATCAATGATATACGTCAGCGTCATCATGACACAACAGGCAAATTTGTTCTCCCATGGTGTAATGACAATCCAGGCAAAGTAGGCCATAATACGCTAGTCCGGTCTCAAACACGGGACAGGATATGTTTTGTAGCACCGCCTGCACGCAGTCGGCTCTACAAAACGTCCTGGTCAGGGCAGAGCCCCGACACCCCACGAGACTGTAAACTGACGAGACTGATAGGGATAACATCACCATGAGTAAAAGCGAGCGCCGGAACAGAACAGCCCTGCTGCCCAGCATTCGTTGCTTCCCAGAGGAAAAGTCAGTGATCCAGGAAAAGGCGACCGCGGCCGGTTTAAGTATCGGGGCGTACATGCTTAAGTGTGGCCTCGGTCGCCGAATCGATGCTCGTTGTGACGTTGAGCTCATCAATGAACTACGCCGTTTAGGTGGCCTTCAAAAACACCTCTTCAACGAGGGGAAGGGAAATGTAAGTGATGCTTTCAGCAAGCAGTATTCGGATGTGCTTGTTGCGATAAAAAAAGCCATCATCGCAATCGATATGGGCATGACCAATGAAGGTGATAAGGCATGATTCCTATCGTTCCTGAGAAGCGAAGAGATGGCCGCTCCAGCTTCATTCAGTTGGTCAGTTATCTGACTCTGCGCGATGAGGATAAGCCTGATTTGCCTATCTCTCCTGAGAATCCCTATGTTCGTCCATCGCGTTCAAAGGCTGCAATCTTTGACCGCCTGGTAGGGTATCTTGATCGTAATGCTGGGGGGGATCAGCAGACCCTTTTGGCTATGTTTGCAGACGGTACGCAGCAGGTTAAATCAGGCGAAGTGGTGTGTGAAACGAACTGCTTCAGTCTGGAAACTGCATCGGCGGAGATGAACGCCGTGGCTATGCAGAACACTCGCTGCGTCGACCCGGTTTATCACTGTATTCTTTCGTGGCGTGAAGAGGACACTCCGACCGATCAGCAAATTTTCGAGAGTGCGCGTTATTGCATTAATCAGCTGGGAATGGCTGATCATCAGTACGTGTTTGCTGTCCATCGAGACACCGATAACGTCCATTGCCATATCGCGGTTAATCGTATCCATCCCGAGTCCTATCGTGCGGCTAACATGTATAAAGATGTCGACACACTTCACAAAGCCTGTCGTCATCTTGAGTTGAAGCATGGGTTTACACCTGATAATGGTGCATGGAAAGTAAATGAACATCAGCAGGTTGTTCGTAGCCAAAATGAATTCAAATCTATCCCACGTAAGGCTCGGCAGCTGGAGTATTATGCCGACTCAGAAAGCCTCTTTAGTTATGCTGTAGGTGAATGCCGTCAAGCGATTGGCGACATCATGGCAGATCCTGAACGCCTATCCTGGCAGAACCTCCATAATGAATTGAATCGTGCAGGCCTTGTATTGAAACAAAAGGGGGAAGGGTTAGCCATCTACTCGATTCAGGATTCGAGCTTGCCTCCTATTAAGGCAAGCGGCTTGCATCCTGATCTTACACGTTCCTGCATGGAACCGTATTTGGGGGAGTTCACTTCCGCGCTTGATGTTGACGCTGTGGCATCTCCTAAGCATCCAGAATACGTATATGACCCGCGTTTCCACGCACGCGATCTGATGGCTCGGGTTGAACGTCGCCAGGCCAGGGCTGAAGCAAGAGCAGATCTTAAAGCCCGTTATCAGGCGTACAAATCGGCATGGGTTCGTCCAAAATTGGATGCTGATGAAATCAAAGCCAGGTATAAAAACATGTCCAAACGTTTTGCCTGGCGTAAGGCTAAAGCACGCGTTGAATTACGCGATCCGCTTTTGAGAAAACTGACTTATCACATTATTGAAGTTGAGCGGATGAAGGCTATGGCCGCATTGCGATTGGCCATCAAGGAAGAACGACAGGCGTTCAAAGCTGCTCCGGAAAACCGACGTCTGTCATATAGAGGTTGGGTTGAACAACAGGCGTTGATGCACGATCAGGCCGCAATTGCTCAGTTGCGTGGATGGTCCTATAGATTGAAACGCTCATCCCTGACTCCTAGCGTTTCTTTGAACGGGATCCGTTTCGCGGTATCGGATGACAGCAAACCATTAGCCATAGACGGTTACCAGACCCGAATCATGCGAGACGGTGTTGTTCAGTATGTTCAGAATGGGGTTGTTCAATTGCAGGATCGTGGTGAGCGCATTGAGGTTGCCGATTCACAGGTTATGGATGGGCAGCACATTATTACCGGGCTGGTGATAGCGCAGAGTAAATCGGGTGAGGAGATGGTACTGGAGGGCGATCGTCAATATGTCCAACAATCTTGCGAACTTGTCTCTTGGTTTAATGAAGAGTCAGGAACCTCCCTGCCATTAACAGAAACCAGTCAAAGAACGCTTGCAGGGTATGGATCATTGCCAACCGAAAATTCTCACGGAGCAACTGATTCTAGTGTTAACGAGCAGCGTGAACTGGATGGTTATATCCAGCGGCCAAATGGTCCTCGTCCACACTAATTTTTTGAAAAAAAAAGCCGACTGCAGGCCTGATAACCTGAGTCGGCTTTTCATTAATGGAGGCGTGAGTATAACGTCTTCAGCATGGGTTGATAGGCTTGCCAACCCTCGTCATCGTTCCCTTCCAGCTCTGTGAACATATCAATAAGACGGTGAAAAACATTGTCATGCTTTTCTTCAGTAAGTACATCGGGAGCTGGAAAATGGTTGAGTAGCCTGGCAGCTTCGTCATGCAACGTTTCGATGTGAGTTTGTGATTTTTGATCTTCCGTATTCTTTAATTTTTTCTCTGCCAGGACTATCAACAGGGTGGCGCATAGTCGAACCATCTCAATGTACCCGCGTTGATAGTCCATGGTGTCTTCACTCATTTTTGTGCCTCAATATCCTGGGGGTTACGGTTGGCTTTCACGCCAAAGCCGTTCGAATTCTTTCTGGTATATGGCAACCAGATTAGGTTGATTGTGAATGACCAAGACGTACTCAGCATTTTTACGGCGGCAGCTGAATAGTTATAGCTTCCCAGCTGCACAGTATTATCAACGTTCAACATCAGCTTATTGTGCATGATGACGTATTGGCCATTGCTACGTACAAAGATACCTTTGTTGGTAAGGCAAGTGGCAACGATATATTTTGCGTTAGCCTTGGCTTCTACCACAATGCGGAATTTTACTCCTCGGCGTTTTGCTGCAACAAGGCGCAGCTATTGCGGCAGCCGTTTGGCATTTACCCATATCGCTCCTCTCGATGGTGTTCGGACGTAGCGAGAGCCTTCGCTATGTCCTTTGACACTCTTATTGGTTTTGGCGCCGTAGGTTGTTGTTTCCAACGTCGCTTGTGCAGCTTCAATGCCACCCTGGCGGCTTCAAACAGTAAAATACCGCGTTGTGCTGGCGTATAACTGACGTCTGCCCGGTGATTAAGATCCAGAGATAGCGCCACTACGCTTTGCAATACAGGGTCCATCAGGCCGTTGCAGGTTGTTTGAGATGGTGGCGATTCCAGGCGTGTAAGGATGGTTTCGACTTCTTGTGCGGACGGCGGCAGCTTTTTCTTGAGTGTGGGGTTTGCATCCAACAGTTCAGCCTCTGTTGGCATATCTAGGTTCACAAACCGGTTGATACGCATTGGCAGTGCTGAAGTCATCTTATCGTCATCTTGGATATAGATGGCATTACTTGGGATCAGTGCGCTTTTGAAAGAGATCATACCTTCGCCAGGGTTCATATCTTTCAAATCCCCCAAATCGAGACGGTCCTTTTCCCTAATGACGTTACTGCCAGCATCCTCGAAGTGTGGGGTGATCAGCCCGCCCTGTTGCTCTACGGCTCCGAGCTCAGAATAGTACCCTTTACCGCCGGTAATCCGTGCAAGTTCGAAGGTATCCTTCTCGTCCTGCAACGTCATGAACCACTTTGTCAGTAGGTTGGCGTTTACGGTCATGTACTCGCCCTTGTGCTCGGCGATGAAACGTTGAATGTCCTGTGCAGATACGATGAGCATATAGCCCAGACTGCGCATCTGGCTTGCCAGATTATCCATGCCAGGACCGAAATAGGCGCCCAGCTCGTCCATGGCGATCGGGAACGGGAAATTTCCTTTGTATTTTTTGACGATCAACACATCGTTCATCATGCCCTCAAGCTCAAACCCCAAATCTCTGGCCATGGTCATGCGTATCGCCGAAATGTAGAGTTTGCCAATATTGGCAGCTTCGCCTTTAGATAACTCCAACGCAGGAATTGTGGTGCAGAGGATGCGGTCGTTATGCAGAACGTCCTCAATATCGACGTCGCCGGCGTCAGTAGAGAAAATATGGCCGTAGAGATCGTTAAACATGGTCAGCATGCGGTTGAATTGCTGAATGAGGTAGCCATGCTGGTCGTAAACCCCTTGTTCCCACTCAGAGGGGCGGCTGATCAGTTCGATTCTAAAGCCTGCCAGAGTGTTGAAGTAGTTCTCCAGCGGGTTATAAGCCTCCTGATGCCAACCATCTCTTTTAGCTTCCAGATAAAGCTCCGCCAGTTTTCTCAGCGGTAAGTATTCCTGAATGACCCTTTGCGAGATCCGCCGCTTTTCGCGTTTGCACTTGTAGTAAACGGCATATACCAAAGCGGCAAGCATTGATTTGGCCTTGTCTTGCCAGCCTTGGTCGCCGCTGCCGGCAGGCGGCAACATGGATTCCATCAACTGAATGATGAACGTTGTGTTGGCAGTACCGAATAGATTTATGGTGTTCGAGGGCTGTCGCTTTTTGTCATTGAGCAGCAGCTGCAGCAGCTTGTCGGAACCGCCTGTCATGAAGTTGAGGACGTAGAAATCATCCTCACGCCCAAAACGGCGTGCGAGTGACCACATGGCAAATGCCAAGGTATTCTGCCCCTTACCATCGGAATAACAGATCCCCCGTCCCCAACAGATGGCATTGAGGAAGACAGATAACAGCGCTTCTGTTTTTCCGGAACCTGTTGTTGCCAATAGCAACATGTGCCTCAGTGCATCATCGAGTGTCAACCACAGCTCGCGTGCAAGGGCTTTGCCCCTGGCAAATCCCAGGCACATCACACCGGCCGCGCGCTGGTATTTACGGGTTCGCACCACATAACGGAAAAATCCGCCAATGCCGTTACGATATTTTGGCATTTCACGTTCTGTAGTCAGATCCATGCCACCTATATCAGTAGGTAAACGGAGCGGCATGCGAAAAGGCTGATCGCCGAATAGCATCAACTGAAGTAACGCCGCCGGCGTTGTGAGCAGCAATGAAGCAGGTGAATGTATAGCGAGTCCAATGGCGCCGGCGAGAGAAAGCTGAACGCCTATCGGTGAAAGTAATGCATCTTGAATGATGGTTTGGCCAAGGGGGCGTCGAACTCGACGGACATCGACTTCTACAGGCTGAGACATAGGTGTTCCTGGTGATCTAACGGGGATTGGGCCCGGAGCTGAGTCCAGGCGAACAATTATGGAGTGACGATGGTTTGGCTGAGGAATGCATCTAGAGCTTCATCGCTTTTCAGGGATGACAGCGGGATATAGCGCCCATCATCAGCGATCAGTGAGGGGGTGCCCGGCAAATTGTAGATGTCGAAGGCCTGATCGTTTTTGGCGATCGCCTGGTTACCGGCATCACAGATTTTATTTGATACAGTGTTCTCACCAGGTGAAATGCCTGCGTCGGCCTGGAAAAGTTGTTTCCATAATTGGCGCCGATATTGCGGTGCCTGGCAAAGCACAGGGCTCACTTGGTCGACGGTTTGCTGTTTTCCGACGAGAGTGACCGGGAAGATCTCAATATTAAATCTTTCGGAGAGCGCTTCCAGGGCCGGCTCAATAATTTGGCAGTTGTGACATAACGGATCGGCAAAAACGTAGAGGGTACGCTGATGCCCACTGGATAGGGGAATGGTGTACTGCCCTGTTTTTGCCGCATTACGTAGTGCCTTGGCAACGGCCTGGTACTGATCTGCTGTTACTTTCAATTCAGGCTGTGAGGTTGCGGCAACGGTGTTCGAAAGCGTGTTTGGCGTAACTTGCTGCGTTAGTGTTGCTGACATATCCTCCGGTTGATTTGAATACCAGAAGCCTGCTATAGCCAAGCTGAGGGCTATGGCGCTCATCATGTAACCTAATCGTTTCCAACAGCGGCGATATGCTTGGCGTCGGTGTAGTAACGCTACATTAATCGCGTGAAGCATCTCAGCAGCATCCTTCGTTCCAGAGCCCTGTAGGATTGCCGCTGGGCCAAGATCACGATTATCGTGCCAAATGGCGTCATCTTTTAGGTAGAAACGAGGATACGGGCCGGGATCGAGTATGGCGACCACCTGGTCGTTTTCTTGTTTGTGATTAAATACGGACAAGGTTCTGCCCTGCAGTGAAGCAGTATAGTTCGATTTCATTGTCATTGACTCTATGGTGTGGGCTTATCTCGCCCGAGGGATGAAGTGGGCGCGGCCAGGTTTTTGGGGGGAGGTATTCGCTCCAGGGATGGTGGCTTTCGTCTGCAGCGGTGCTGTTTCGCTGGTAGTCTTCTCCGTAGTGTCCATTAGAGGCTGCAATATCACGATTGGAGCATCTTCATCTTCATCCTCATCGAAGACTGGTTCACTGAGGACAGAGGTATTCGTTGTGCGATTATCGATGATCAACCCGACGCTGCGGAGTTCGTCCTCGAGGCCTTTAATGGCTTTATCCATCCTGTTTTCCGGCACGGGGATTGATGTGTGAAGGCGTTCCTCCATCTGAGCTACAACGGTTTCCCAGTTAGCGACAGCAATGACTCCTGCACCTTCAATAAAAGCCTTCGGGCGTCCCGTTGATGCCAGGGTGTACCAAAGTGGCCGATCGAGACCTTTGAGCCAACGGAATCGAGCGCATGGCAGGCGCATATCCAGGTTATGTAAGGCATAAAGCGCTGTACGTGTTGTTGAATGGTGTTTAAGCCAATCTTGAGCAGCTGGTGTCTGCGTTACTTTTTCGAATGCCTTGCTGGCGAGCTGAAGTACGGGATATCCCATTTGTCCTTTGTCCCGCCTGCTTTTGATAAGGCATGAACGGTTCAGGCTATCGAGCAGAGCTTCAGCGGCTTTACGATCGTTTAGAAATGCGACTAGGCCAAATATGGCAACCAGAGCTCGCTCATGGGCGCTAAAACTTGAAAAGCTTTCTAACGGAGTGCCAAGTTGGCATTCGAACGCAGTTTGGGTTCTATGGGTATCAAGGCGATCACCAATAATCAGCTTGTGTTCAACTGCAAATTCTTCCGGCCACTGGGCGCTGCGATGTTCAGGCGGGTCAACGTTCAGCAACTGTGTCTTTTTATCGCCATAGCAGAGTGCCGGTATTATGCTTGGAGAAAAGCGCGCCATGATATGGGGTAGGGTATAGACATCAATATGGCGCCGGGTCTGGTTCCGCGGATGGTTGCGCACCATGAGCAGCCCACCCATAACAATCAGGACCATCGGCGCCAATAAGATCCCCGCAGTATGATTCATAACGTCGATAAACTGACCCCATGACAGTTGATTAACTTGACTGCCTGCCCAGGCAAGGAGGTTGAGCTTTTCTGCGACCTGGTTATGGACACGGGGAAAGTCGCATAATGACCACAGTTGGTAAAGTAGCCAACAGCATCCGTACATTACAGGGGGTTGATAGATCCAAAGCAGAAATGCTGCCAAAGCGGCAACGAGTAGCAACATAAGACCTTGCTCGTTACCGGCTCTGGGCTGCAGGTGACTTTTGGCATTCATGAATTACTCCAATATGTTTAAACCCAGTCATAAGGAAAATGACTGGGTTTAAACAAGAGGTTGCACCAAATAGGGATGTTGGAAAAGAAAGAGCGCCTAGAAAGGCGCTCGATAATATGAACTGAGTTAAAAAATTAAAAATGAGTTAATAAGCCAAAGATTTTTGTTTCACGAACTTGTTGAAAGTGTTGCCTGAGTCTTTTTCTGGTCGATAAGATGATGACAGTAAAGCATCCAACTTGCGACCAAAGTTCATGCATTTACTTTCCGTTCCTGCACTGATACGGAAGTAGGGGAAATAAACGTCATTAAACTTCAGTGTTAGCATATTTCCATTGCACTCATACCCTGAAAGTTCGAGTGTAGTCTTTCCTTGGTAAATGGACTCAGTAGTTGACACCAACAACATGGTTCCACTTCTAACGTCAATGCCTAAATATTTACCTGCATCCAAGGTTTTGAGTTCATACTCATCGGTTGGAGAAAACTCATTGCACTTGAATACCTCGATTACGTTACGTGTTTTTGATTTTGATTTTTCTTGCACTTTCGAAAATGCATAAATGAACGTTGCGCCAATTACCAGGAAGATGTAAGGCCACGATGGGTTGCTTCTTGCGTCTGATACGTAAAAAAGAACCATTGAAAAGAGTAGGCAGCCTACACCAGAGGTTAATGCAAAAAGTAAAAAGAGAGTCCTTAAGTGATTTTGGTATTTCGTCATTTTATACCATCTCCATTTCCATTGTTGTTACTTCTCATATTAGATCTTACACCAGGAGATCTTTGTAGTCCATTTGAAAAGCCGGCAAAGATACTTTTTGTTGATTCAACCATACCACCAAGAATGCTTGCAGCTTCACGACCGCCGAGCCATGAGATGATGTAGTCAGGCATGGTCACTTGCAATCCGAATACACGGGTAACTGTAGTAGTGCATATGCGGGCATAAAGAGTAAGAATGCCAATTAAAGAGAATATTCCGGTAATAGAGTTTGCTTGAACGTTCGCAATGGCAGGCCCTAGCATGAGGTTGAGTAGTGTACCCATTACGATCAACGTTATGCTTGCGAAGATAAATCCGAAAACCATTAACATTGGTCTAATCATAACGTCAATGAGAAAGATATATCCATATGCAGAACGATGGCCTCTATCTCCTTCTGTGCCAATATGAGTTGCCGCCCATAATGTACCACCAGTGACGCCAACAAATACACTGACTATCCAGTTAGCCGCCGCTGTTAGCCAATAGATGAATGGTATAAATGGTAGGTAGATTGACAAGCTAAAACCAATTCCGAACAACAAGAACAGAATAAAGTAAACAACTGGGGAAAGGGCATCCAACCCAGCAGCAATACCTTGAGTAGCATTACCAGAAAAGGCGCTGGCTAATTGACCCCAAAAACCTTCAGTGGAAACTGCAGCAAGAATTTTCGCACCAGTGAATATGCCTAGTGCAGCTTCGGCTCCGCCTAAAGTGATATCACCAACATATTTCATTTTCAGCATTGGGTTCATTTGGTTTCCAGTACCAAAGTCACTGCCTAACTCTGATGTCGCGATAGCGTTCGCTAATTTCTGCATGGGGGAGTTCAAGAAACCGACAAATACTGCACTGGCCTCAGATGCATCTAAGGATTGCTGGGTATCTTTAGTGCTTTCGGTCCCGAGTGGAGGTACAAAAGAAGTATTTTGCTTTTGGGTTCGATATACGGTGAATACATTATTAAATAGATCGCTTACGCCAACTTCACCAATTCCAGAGCGACCAGTAATCACGGGTTTTAGCTGTACGGCATCGTTGATTTTATTATTTGCAGTGGCAAATGTTTGATACCACGATCCGAGGGCAAGCCACCCGCTTCTCTTCAACTGAGCGGCCAATACCTCAGCCAGTTCGCTGGTTTGGCCTTGAGCGTTTAGGGTTTGATCGATGCGATTTTCGTAGGCCTGTGCGGCCCTTTGGATGTCAGTTTCGGCGTCCGGAAGCGCGCCAGCCCCACTGTTCTGCTTGTTGACTAATGCCGTTACAAACTGAGCGGCGGCTGTCGACAGGTTATTTTGCATTTCATTCATGGCGCTCCGTTGTGCGCTGATAATGCTTTCTGTGTTTACAGGGGCAGGGAACAACCAACCTGTGGTTTTGTCGGCGAGGCTTTCCGGCAGCCGAGCTGCGCCGCACAATGCACTCCCGTTGCCGATCTCAAAACCATCGCTCAGGGCCTTGATGCCCATTAGTGGTGTGCCGGCCTGGCCGTATTGCTGATACATGTCACGCAGTTCGGTGTTGATACTGTACATGCACAGGTTCATTTCATAGATGGCTCTCGCGGCACTGACCGTTTGCGGTGCCACGGGTTGTACGACCAGGCTGTAGCCGTCCTTGAGCAGATCGACCGTGCGGTCGGTGACCACGTTCGCGCTGCCAATGCCCATAACGGATGCCGCCCACAAAAATATCAGTTGAGCGATAGACCAGCCTGACACAGTTGGCACCAAGGTCATGAACCCAGCTGCTGTGCTGACGGGACCGACCATTGAGCTCCCTTGGCTGAATACTTTGCCGCGCTGTCCGGCCTTGACCAGGTGCGTGAGGGTGGCCACCAAGAACCACACCACGGCGATCGCCATGACGATGCCGTTAAAAACGAAGAAAAGTTCACCGACCATGCTGGTTTCGGTAGATAACGGATTGGTGACAACGTCACCAAATATCATAACCAATGCCTGACGAGACAGATCATCGGTGCGTTTAGCTGCCTGCTCGATCGTGCTGAAGCTGACTGCGGAATCCGCGTGCGCGCAAAGGCAGAACAGGCCCAACAACAGGCCTGTGGCGAGTTTTCGAAAGGCATTCATAAGATTTCACCAGTCGGAGTGCCTGACGTAAACAGGCAAGAGGGAGTTATTGAGTTGGGCGTTCGTACCGTAGAAGAACTTTCCACCAGGTGTTTTCCCGAAGAAAGTCGAGCAGGCTACCGGCCTCCTCCTGGGAAAGGCGTTGATTGCGTAATTGCCATAGCCGCCAGGTGGAAATAAACGCTTGTAGTAATGGTATCGCTGCCATAGCGAACAGTGTCAAACACAGTGTTGCGGTCCGGATCAGCAGAGTTGGGGTAAATACCTCGCCGGCCAGAACCAGCAGAATGATCGACAGAGCGATCAGTATTGGTACTGCCCCCAAAACGAGACACAGATGCTTGCGCCGCCGGAATCTGTCTATCAAGGTGCTCACAGACTCGCCGCTTGCGATCACTGCTTCCTCAAACTGTAGCGTGGGGAGTGTTTGTTGATGTTCAATCCGGTAGCCGTAAGCAAGCATCAGACTGCGCTTCAAGTTGTTGGCGAGTGAAGGGCCAATTTTTGTCGCTGCGTAACGTAGTTCCGATAACGGTAGGAACAGATTTGCAGTGAAATACAGTCCCTTGCTGGCGCGCTTCCAAGACGTTTTAGATTTCGGGGATTGGTCAGTCATTACGAGCCCCTCCGGCGCTGAGTTCGTGCAGCTTGGCCTGCAGTTGTGGACGATAAACCTCGTTGGCATTTAGGCCCAGTTGTTGGCCTTGCAGGACGTTGCCTTTTTGCAACTGCTGCTTTATCCCCAACAGCAACCAGTTTTGTTGCGCTTGCACACGGATAGATTCACGCGCCAGGTTGTCGCCGTCCATCGCCTGCAGGTCGGTTTGATAGTCGGTGTTGGCATAGCGCCGACCGACGTCGAACTGCTCAAATTCCCGCTCCGACATCATCCCGGTACGCCGGGCTTCATCAGATGCTGTCTGGTTGAAGTAGGCGGCAGCTGATGGGATCTGCATCACTTCTTTCAGTACATCGCGTGTTGCCTCACTGGGTTGACTGGAGGCCACCATGGCCAACATGGGTTCGCGTGCCGCTGTGTTCACTGCTTCGTACTGCGTCATCAGGCCGATATATTGGCGGCCGGAGGCGCTTTTTACTTCGCCTTTACTGAGCTGTTTCCCGGCCGAGGCTGGAGCACTGTTAAGTGCGTAAGCCATTGCTGCGTCCGTCTGTTTCTGATCGAAGGTTAAATCAGGCGCTTTGCCTTCAGCGCCGGCGCCATCGAGTAGGGACGTAAACCGCTTATCACCTCCCGGCAATTCAGAGAGGCGGGTGCATACCCCCGTGCCGCCGTAAGCAGCCATATCGGTGGCATCGCAGTAATCGGCATGTACGCCTGCGGCCCGAAAGGCTGTCTGTTCAGGTGCTGGAGCCGGGGCGGTCCATCCTTGGCGGATCATGGCATTGCTGATTCCCTGGCCCCGCGACAGCGCACTTTGTCGCGCGCGAGCGCGACTTTGAACTTGTGTGGCCATACCCGAACCAGATTCAGTACACAGGCTATCCGGTATGGTATAGGTTCGGCGCGATCGCTCGAGGCGTTCGGTTTGACGAGCAAAAATATCTTGATCGCGTTGTGCTTGTGCTGCTTGTTCGATTTGCGTGGCGATCTTGCCGCCGTTTTGGTTAATGGCGGCGCCGATCTGCTGCTGTGTAGCGGCCATCCCTGTCAATGTACCGCTCATCTGCCCAAGGACCGGAGCGACCTGTGTCTCAATGGGAACGCTAGAGGTTACGACAACGGAGACAGCGTGCACTGGAGAAGCTAATGCGGAGAGTACCAGCACGACCAGAGGGGAGAGCCTCATGGCAGGAGGGTATGATTTCATTTCAAAGCGTCCTCAAGAAAATACCGGCAAATAGCGCGGCCCAAAAAATAGTGTTGTAAGCGAGGATGTGGAGGTTAGGTCTGCGGAGGAAAGCACGGATATACCAGTGATAAAGGCGCATGGTTGCTCCTTATGCTGCATCCCCCTGCACATAGCCGAGGCTTGCCAGCATGTCGTTGGCCAGTTGACGAATGGCGCCGCTTTCATCGTCATTGCCGGCGCGCTTTTTCATCATCGCAATATGTTTTTCTGCTGAACCGCCTGGGAAGGTTTTGGCCAATAAACGTCGGGCCGTTTGGCCATCCAACGCGTCATACAGCATGTTGCGTAGAGCGCGGTTTACCGGGGTCGAGTTTAATGCCCAGAGCCGCAGTGGCCCTGCGGTGTTTTTGAGCAGCTGAGCCACGTTGCCATTGGTGGTTTGGAAAACGGCCAGAAACGTGACGCCACTTCCATCCGGCGCGGCGCCGCGGGTTGTGTTGAGCAACCTATTTAGTGTGGTACGCGGCACCTTGAAAGTTTCCTGCAGAATAGGGAAATCCTTAGTCCTTACCCGCATCAGATACAGGGAGTTGGCGGACTCCAGGATTGTCTGCGGGTAATCATCCAAATATTGCGAAGCGAACACCGTGCGGATACCGAATTTTCGTTTCTCGCGATCTTCGGTTTCGAGTGCATCCCATAAAATGTCGATACCTCTGATGTTATGCAGCTCATCGATAAAGATGAGTTTGACCTCCTGATCCAGTTGTTCGATGCGTTTTCGATGCAGTGGTACATAACGTGGATCCAGATGATTGTAGAGTTCATCCTGGTACTGTGGCAGATAGAAGTCGTTGGCGCCGGCCAGATGGCGGGCGAACTGATACATGATACCTGTCTTGATTTTACCTTCCGGAGTTTGATTGCCGGCTACGTTGTTAACGTCGACGATACGAATGCGCGTATTTGGGTTGATGGAGTACCGCGTGCGCCCCGATATCAACGGGTAATCAAACAGCGCCTGTGTCAGACAGCGTGACACATAATGCAGTAATGACTCATCCGATCCGGGACGGTTGACGTTAGCGAAGACATTGCGCATTTCCTCGCTGTTTAGCGCCCCCTGCAGGTCGTTGAGCTCAGGTACAGCTTGAGCCTGTGCTAACGCAGCCTCGGCAACGCAGCCGGCAGTGAACAGCATATCGCGGACTTCGTACCAGGTAGCGATCTCCCACCAAGCGGCATCATAGCGACTCAGACAGCCGCTTGTTTCCAGCGCGGCATCAACCTCCGGAACCAATGACGCTCCATAACGCACCGGTTCAATGTCGCTGTTCTTGCGGTACACCATCTCAATAGCGCGTGTCAGGATCTGCCTGCATGATGGGGCATCAGGTGCAGTGCCCAGCTGTGGATCGATACACAGGCTGGTCAACAGGCCGAGCAAGTAGTCACGTTCAGTGCTGATGGGCGCTTTAAGCCCAAGTTGGATATCGAACGGATTGCGGCAGAAATCTGCTGTATTACGCAGAATAATACTGGCAATTTTGTCCTTTTGTCCGTGGGGTAGGCTGTCATAGACCAGATCGTAAAAGCCCTGAGCGGTAAAGCCTTTGTCAATGAAAGCCATAAACGGCAGATCAGTATTACCGTTAGTGAGAGCATCGAGGTGAAGGCTGTTCGCTAACAGGGATTTTCCCGATCCTGGAGGACCTGCGAGCAGCTCGGTGTGCTTTTCCTGCAACGAACTGCCCAAGCCGATCGGATAAGGTTTGCCGTCGACGGTCTGGAAAATTGCGTTACCTTCGTTACCCCAGGGGCTCGCTGGCCGTTGCAGCGGCATCAGTTTTAACGCTTCAGACAAAGGGGGGTACATCAGCGTTGGTGCGCTGAAACTAGACACCATAGGTAGAGTGTTGACCCAGGCACGAATGGGATCGCCGAAAGTACGGGTCACTGTTGTAACACCCCAGCTCTGGATTGCTTTTTGCAGTAACGTCAGATTGCGTTTCAAACGGCTTTTGTCTGCGTCCCAGGTACTGGCGGTGATACTCATCATACAAACAGGCTCTTTCTTGTGCTGCGCCATCAACCATGAAATGGAGTCGTAAATATCTCGTAGTTTAGGGACGAAGGCGGCAAACGACAGTAGCTGCTGCTTTTTTTCCAAAGCCTCACCGCCGCCGGGCATCAAGTCCAGACGCAAGCGCCAAGGTAACTGCCGTGGTACTTTGGTGAACAGCTGGGCAAAAGATTCGGGGCGCTGAGGTGCCAGCGTCATGGCCAACTGACCGTGATAGAGTCCGTCGACCTCGATCAGACTGCCGTGGGTGTCGACCTCGGTGTCGCAGAACTGGAAATTCAAGTGCGGCGCCAGGGCTGCGCTGATATCGTCGCCACGCAATTTTCCTTGAGGGATCACGCGATCGCCTGGCAGCAGGGGGCGCCACTCTTCATGGGTACTCAGCCGCTCTATTTCATCGCGGATCACATGGCCAGCTTCATGCGCGTCAAGCAATCGAACCATCACGCCGTCGTTGCCGTCGGCCAAATCAGTGGCCAGCTTATCGATAAATGCGTCGTGGCGCAGCTTAAGGCCTTCAAACTCGGCGTAAATCGGGTTTTGCCCGAAACGGGCTTCAGGCAGATCTTTGAATTGAGTATTCTGCCGCTGTATTTCTTCTCTTCGTTCACTGAGCGGCAGGGCGCCAATGGCGGAATATACGGTAAGCCAGACTCGTTCGCGGGCCACATACGGCGTGAGTTTGACGATTTGCTCATCGACCAGGTCATCGAGAGCCAGACCAAGCTTGCGGTAGGCGCGTCGTTGCGGTTCGACGAGACGAGTGATTTCTTCGGCGCTGCGCGTTGGATCGCGTTCGAACACGATGCTGATTTTATGACCCAGGCTTTTGAAATCGCCGGTCAATGCATCGCGTAATTTCAGAACGAAGCGCAGGAAGCTGTCCGGCGTCGGTGTTTCATTTTCGTGCTGGGGAACTGCCTCACTGAACTCGCGAAAAGCGCCTAGGATCTCAAAAGTGCTGGCATAGTCGTTAGTTTTAGTGACGTGTATGTAGGGAGCATCAAGTGAGGGGTGTCGGATTTTGTCGTCTGGTGTCAGGCCTATGACGGTACGCAGGTCACAATACTGAGCGAAATCGCGGCCTAGGACATAACGGGAAAAATAGGCAAAGAGATCTTCGATTTTATCGATAATCACAGTTAACTCCGGGACAGATAGTCGTGATAGAAAGCGCGCCACCAGGTTGTTCCAGCTTCAAGACCGTCAGTGGCCAGCTGGCCTTTTATACGTGCGGGATGTAACACCAACGCGAGATGTTGCCAGCGCTCCGCTGCAGTTTGTCGACCTTCCTCATCCAGTTTGCTCAGAGCCTGGGCGAACGCTTGCGGGTGTGTGGTGCCCCAAGCTTGTTTGACGGGACTGTCGTGGGTTGTCAGCCAGTCCAGTAACGCTTGTGCGTCGCTGCGATATTCATCGTCGGTGGAAGATAACGCCTGCACGATAGCTCGCTGCAGATGATTTGCATCTTCCGGAGCCAAAGCAGGCAGATAAACCATCACACCCGCTTCGGCAGAAACAGAGTCGAGTTTTTGCCAGGCTTCGCAAATTGGATCTGCGACCCCTAGATTGTCCTGGGCAGTATTCAATGGATTGGTGTCCCTAAACACGACCCTGTTATGTGGGGATGAATAACCGCAATAGTCACAACTATGACCGCCACGGCGAGCCTGATCATCCAATATGCCGCGCTGCGCAGGCGTGAGAGCATGCCCGGTAACTCGCCGGGAGATGGAGAAAATAAGCATGAATTTTTCCAGAGATCCTGGTAGCAGGAAGGCCATCCCGAATGGGATGGCCTGGTACAATTAACCAGCAGTTACTGGCTGCATTCCCAACTGTTTCTGACTGCGGTTTGCGACCTGGTCAAGTGCCAATAATGCAGCGCCGGCTATAATTGCAATCATGATGTGAGAAACTTTAATCTGAGGGTTATTCTTCTTAGATATCATCATGATAATTCCGGAAGCTATTAAAATAAGGCCGATCACACCGCTAGATTTAACAAAGGGGTCTTTCAGTGAAATTATCCCGTTAAGGACGTTTGTGATTGAGTCGGCAATATCATCGTCTGCATGAGCCAGCGGGGCGACGACCATGCTAACCACAGCGGCCAGAATACTGGCGATATGTCGACGAATGGCATCGGCCACCATATAGATTTTGACTGCCGCGTGCAGGGGAGCATTTTTCAGGGTTTTCAGAACGTTCATTTCTACCTCGTAGTTTTACCAATGGATATTAAGAGTGTTTTGCAGTGCATCGAGTACACGCGGATTGGCGGCGAGCATAGTGCCGATGATCAGGCGCTTTGCGCCGCTAACAACGTCATCACCGGCACTGAGCCCGGTGTGGCCGTCTTTCTGTGAACGCCGCAGGCGCAAAAGCCCCTGAAGCGCGTAAATCACGCCGACCAGTTGTAACAAGGTCAGGGTTGCGTTGATGGCCGTGGCGGCCGGGCCGTATTTTCCTTCGGAGACATAGGCGATGGCGCCAAAGGTCACGCTACCGAGTGCCATCTGGTTCGATGTAGCGTTCATCACCTGGTGAAGGGCGATAGTGGCTCCGCACATCACGACAACGGTGACAATTTTGCCGGCGCCGTCCTGTACCTGCCCGCGTCGGGCTTTGCCGGCGATGCTGCTCAAGTGCATGGCCATCATGACCAACCCACCAACTAAACCGATCGCCAGCACCAGGCGAATACCGACGTCTGTCACATTGTTGACTGCGTTGGCCAGCATCTGGACCAAATCCATAGCGTTCCTTACCGAATGGTTCCGGCGGAGGTGATCACCTCACGTTTTTCAGTATCGATACGCAGTACTGTTGCGCGCCCCAGGGCATCGCCTGGTCGTAATGCCCAACTACTCCCCTGATAAGTCACCCAAGCCAGGTCCGGATACAGACTGGTTATCGAGGCTCCTTTGAGGCTGTGGTTCGCGTTTGAGCGACGTGAGGCAGTATTTCCGGTTGGCTTAGCGGTAGGCATAACCGCAGCAGGTTGGGGCTGTCTTACAGCTTGTGCAGCAACTTGCTGCTCAAGAGCACGCAAGCGCTGATCCAGTGATTTGAGACCTTCTCGATTATCGCGAGCGTATACCCACACGTTGTCTAAAGCTTGTGCCGTTGCCTGCTGCGCATTGTCCTCGACGTTAGTTAGCGATGAGGTTTCACCGACAGGTTCAAGTTCGCGATCTGCTGATTCGATATGCACTCCTGCTTGGGGGGGCCGGGGTGCTGCTGGCGCTGGAGTTGGAGCTGGCGTGGGCTGTATTGGTGTCTCTTGAGTCACGAATTGGGTGCTGCCGCTACTACCACTGGACTGTGGTGTGTTGCGTAGCACACCATAGGTGATGATGGCTAACAGCGTGATTATTAGGGCGATCATCTGAAGACGTGTAACTTTTAAGCCTAAGGGCAATGTGATCAGCCGTGGTTCTGATGGCTTACGAACGATCGAAGTCTCTGCCTCGATTGGTTCATCCAGTTGCTCGTCCGGGGGGGGGTTATTCAGGTCGAAATGAGACTTAGACATTAACGCTCTCCTGCGAGGGATGTGGTAATAGCATCCCGATTGATGCGATCGCTGGCGTATACGCCTTTCATGAAATGAATCGCGATGGTTTGGTTTTTGAAGACTTTCACCTGTTTGACCGGTAGCCGTGCCGCGTCGGCCGCCATCACCTGCCCGGCTTGAGTACCGATACCGCCGGCGACGGTGCCCGCGAGGGCTGAACCTTTCACCTGTCCTGTACCGCCGCTGATGGTGCCGGCATTGGTGGCAAGGATTTGGGTATTTTGCTGTTCGTACAGCTGACCGGCTTTCCCTATGCCCATGGCCAATGCAGGCAGCAAGATGCGACTGACGTACCGATTATTGACGTCGCTGGCGACGGTAGATTGCAGGGTGTCGTCCTGCAGCGCGTAGGCATCAACCTGGTAGTCGACGCCATTAAGCGTCATACGAGTGAAGTGGATCACGACACCATCGCCAGCCAACTGTATGCCCTTAGCGGTGAATTCTGCGCCGGCAAACTGACCGGCGGGTATGTGGGCCAGCACCAGTGAGTTGAGGTTGTCAGAATCGATGGCATTGTCGACCACCGCCGGGCGGCGAGTGTTTGGCGGCACAATGACGGCATCACCAGATGTACGAGCTGAGGAAGGGATTTCCGCGGATACAGTTGCCTCTCTTCCTGGCAGGCTCTGTGACCACTGACTGAAAGCGTTATTGCCGTTCCCTGGTTCGTGTTCCCCTGCAGCTGGTGCCTGCCCAAAGGTGCCAGCTAACTGCATGTTTCCCGGTCGCCAGCGATCATTGAGTAGCTTCAGATAGCTTTTTAACGCTGCTTTTTGATCCTCTTGGATGGCTCCGCCAGACTGCGGAACTGAGGTAGTGTCGGTTTCCGCGGTTGTTTTAAGGGCTACCGGCGGAGGCGGCTCATTTGGTGTTTCGATTTGCACATCACTCATGCGCAATGAAGCGATAAAACTACCATCGCTGGCAGCTGCCGCTTCTGAACCAATACGGTTACCCGTTTTGATCAACTGCTGATATTGCGCAGTTTCCTGAGAGGTAACCGGCGCGCTATTGGCCAGGTTGTTAATAGCGTATTGCGATGGGGTCGGCGCCGGTTGGTGCAAATAGCCCCAGCCCACAAATAACAGCGCGAGCAGGCCGATACCTCCGGATAACAGCAGGAGCAGGCTTTTTTTGCCGTCACTCGCCGCATCTTTTTCGATGGCCATAGGGTTACTCCAGATTGATGGTCAGTGGTGTATTGCGGCCCTGCACAGAGAACACCACCTCCGGAGTGAGCGGCAGTTTCCACACATGGGTGCCGTCAGCCGCGGAAGAGGTTTCAACAAATGCATCGCGTAATTCGCTTCGTGAGCGGATATAGAGGTCGTCTCCCATCTGCCAAACGGCAGTCAACGGAACTCCACCGCCAGTTTTGAGATGACGGGCGCCATCGGGCGGGACGCCGTCCAGAAACGCCTGCAGCGTAGGATTATCGAGGCTGATTTTCTCGCGTGCGATCGGCAGGGCTTTTGCCGATGGTCCGCGAAGAGGGATCCTCAGGTTTAGACTGCTGTCGGTGATCTGGGCCCTGCCGGCGTTGTCCGGTTCGCCACTGGTCAGTGCTATGACGACGGGAACCGGTAATCCCTTCAGGTAGACCGTTACGCTGCCGGTGTCGTAAGCGCGCCGGGCCTGAACGGACATAGCTGGGCTGTCGGGAATGTAATTCACTTCAAAACCAGCGTTGTTGCCATTAAGAGGTGGTGCTGCAATCGGCCACGGCGCCCCGGTTTCGTCTGTAAACGAAACAGAGCTCGGGAAATTCGGTAGGGCGCGGAGCATCGGCAATGAGGCACCTGGCGACAGGTTGACTGTCAGAGAGCTAACCCGTGGTACCGCTGTTACCGGTGAACGGCTTTCACTGCGTTGAAGTTGGTCAAAAGTATTACGTAGGCTGTCCACCTCGCGTGGTGAGAGCGGCGCCATTTGCTTTTGGGCATAATCCAGCGCCGGCAAAGGCAGCGGTGGCGAGCCATCCTCCGGTAAGGACGTTGTTGGCTCAGGTGTTGTTGTTACGGGGACATGTTGCGGGGCATTGACAGGTGCCTCGCTCAACGTTTGTGCCGGTTTCCAGGCGGGGGCAGGCGCAACTTCGGTTGTAGCCGCGCCTGCTGCTTGCGCCAGGGTCAGCAGAAGCAAACCGGTCAGAGGGGTTTTCATGTTATTTAGCCTCGAAAGTAATGAGCTGGGACACTTCCATGCCGGTGTGTTTAAGACGGGGGTCGGTACGCTGGATAAGCAGTGACATCACAAATGACTGTTCGGGCAACGATGTCACTTGGCCGGTGAGCTTGAGTTTTATCGGATATTGGATCTTCCAGGCATAAATGCCGTTCTCGAGCGTTCCTTTGCTAACCACTACGCCGGGGGAGGTCATAATCGACATGTTCATCTTTTTGTCTTTCACTGCAGTCAAAACGTTGGAGGTGGTCAGGGCGGTGTAATAACTGCGGAATCCATCGTCTGAGAAACGTGCCTGTAGCGCATTCATCTGGCTGCGATAATGCACAAAATCGAGCGTAAATGCCTCACGCAATACCTGTGCGCCAAAGTCGGTCACGTTGATATCGCTATAGGCCGGTTGATCAGTGGGATAAAGCGGCGTGATCTGCCCATCCTGTGTGGCGAAATACTTCACTGGAGGGTGTAAGGCGACATACGCCAGTATGGCGATAATAAACGCACATACGACGAGAGTGACGCTTTGCCACAAGTTAACCGCCAGAGAACGACGGGCAAAATCGGCGTTGAGCTGACTGGCAATATGCTGCGCCACGGCAGCTGCGTAGGGCGTTTCACCTGCAGAAGCAGGCGGGGTAACTGGCTTTTTCATGGTGACTGTCCACGGGTGAACCCCGTCGCAGGTGAACTGGACGGGGGATCGCGTTTATGGCTGAACATCGCGCGAATGCGCGGTGGATTATCGGGAGAAAATATACCCATCGGAATTGCCGCTGTTGCCGGCCGATGTTGGCGCGACAGTAGCAGACTGGCTGTAGGTGGTTGGCGTGTAGGTTGGCGCCGCGTTCATCGAACGGGTTGTCACCAAACCGCCAGTTTGGGACGACAGGTCACCCCATGGGTCTATTTTACTGGGTATATAAGATTGGATCTTGTCACGTACCGCGCGGCAAACTTTGTCCTTGATGCCATTGAGGATCCCACTGAGATCACCAAATGTCGGTACTGTTATGGCCGTGCTGATACTACCCAGGCATTGCTGCAAGCCACCGGATACCTGGTTTTCACGCTGCGACCAGGCCTCGGCAGCTTTACGATCTCTTTCATAGCCCGCTTGCGCACCCACCTGCGCGGCAGATACCGCCCGGCAGTTGGCGGCGTGCGCCGATAGAGAAACATTGCCAATTAATAATGCGACCAGGAAAAGTTGACGGATCATGAGAGCTCCTATGCCCCTGGGCGAGGGAATGCGGTTGCGGGTTTGACTGTATTCTCCGGCACGTCGTCCCGGCGCTGCGGGGTGTGCGCCGGAGGCGTGTACTCGCGCGTGAACCCCAATTGTTTATGCAGCGCCGGCGGGCACTTTGCCGGCTCAACGAGAGGGGCATACAACCGCTCTTTTTCGCCTTTGAGATTGAACACAAAAGCGTTGCTAGCACCTTCCTCATTGTTGATGGCATTACCATGACCGATCGGTGTTAGGCCTTCAGGAGTGATAATGTTGAGCGTCAAATAGCGATGGCCATTGGTATGAGTACAAAGTTTGCCGAGTACTGGGTGATATGCATCCTGATATTTCACCATTCCCTGTACATAGTCGCCGAGCCCTTTGATCAGAAGCAATTTGAGTTGTTTCTCCGCATCCAGTGTTTTAATTAGCGCGGTGCCTGCATCCTGGGTGTGGGCCGGTAGAGGTGTAACTGCAGGACGTGTTGACGGAGGTTCGGTACCTTCCCCATTAGGTTTTAACCAGACCAGTCCGTGCTGCAGTGTTGGCATTGGAGGAATAGGCAGTTTTGCCTCGGTTGCCAGCTGGATCACCTGTTGCTGCAGTGCGTGATAATGCGTCGTATCATAAGCATGCAGCGCCGCCGGCGGCGCCAACTGCTGTTCGTTCCGAACTAATAATGAGGGGTCGATAGCCGGCTTTATTTCCCAATGGTTGCGGTGCGTGGTGATCTGCTCCGTTTGTTCTACGCCGTGTTTGTCTACCACTACCTTCCCTTGTGGGTCTCGCATTTTTGCCTCTACGGTGACCTCTTTGCGGCCGAGCCAGGTTAGCGTGACGATATCGCCTTTGGTCAAGCCACTCTCCGGTACTACCCGAGACAGTTCTTTGCCCCAGACAAACTTCTCTCCGTCTGCTGTACGCAGTTTGATGTAGTAACTATTACTCTCAGAGTTATCGAAGTTGTACTTGGCCTGTCCATGATCGAGTAATGTGCCGGTCAATCCCGCTTCTCCTTCAGCACGACTGGCATTTTGCGCCGCCTCTTGTGGCAGCGATACCGGTTGAAGCTCTGGCGGCAAGGCGTTTGCTGATTGCATCGAAACGGAGGATTTATTGGGTTCCGCTGCTTCAGGGACAATCGCGGATATCGGTGATCCCGCCGGTGACGGTTTGTCAGCGGGGGCGGGTTCGTCGGTGAGGCGCTGCCTTGCTTCCTCAAGCATCACCTGCTGCTGGGCGTTCTTCATTTTGAGGTCGAGGTTGTATTCCGCAATCAATGTGATGGCACGTTGTTTGAATTCGTCGCTGCCGGTGAGTTCAATACGACCACGGTACTGCTCTCGCGCAACCAACAGAGCACTCAGGATCATGGCGTCGTTCTGGCTGGCTTGGGCAGTCGCCATCAACAAGCGATCACCGTGGTCAACAAACGCCGCTTCGCCGGCAAAAAGATATTTCACTGAACGACCGTCTGCTGCCATTTCATGAGTGATCTGTTGCATTAAGGCATCCAGATCTAATGGTTTCGCCGCGCGCGTCTGGCTACCAATAGGCGTCTCAATGTGGATACCGTCGACTTCTGCAGAAGATGAAGTTGGATCAGCCTGTTCTTTTTCTACTGCAGGTCGCGGCGCCAGCCGACTGGCAAAAGAAACGGGTTTCTCCGGTACGGAATCTTCTGCCTCCGAGCTGGAAATAGGTGCAAAAGCTGTCGGATTTACAGGTTCTTTATGATCTCTAGATGCGGGCTGCTCATCTACAGAAGGAGGAGATGGAATAACGATAGGGGCAATTTCTGCCGTTTTTGATTTTTCTATAAGAGCCTCATTCTCCATGACGGCGTCTGCTATATGGCTGTAGTCGGTGAACTCGTTTGGCACATTGGCAGTGACGTGATCGGGCAATACCTGATCTGATGCTGATTCAACGACGTTAGGTGTAGGTTCAGAAGGTTCATCGGTAAGCACTGGCGGAATAGCTACGATTTCTGTGTCGTTAGCCACATGATCTGGTTCCGGGTTGGTCATCTCTGGTACGACCGGAGTATTTGGCATGGTTGCCTCTTGTTGATGAGTTGGTTTTAGCATTGCCTGCACCGGGGATAGCTGTTCGCTCAGTGCCGCCAGTCCGTGAGTAATATGTAGATCATTGAAGTCCGTTAGCTCCTGCCGGCGTTCCTCCGGGCTGAACGTTGGTAATAGAACCATGCCACCGGTTAGTGCCGCGGCTTCTTCTGCTTTTTCTTTTCCTGGATTTCCCGGACGTTTCGGCTTAGGCAAGTCGTCATCTGCTAAAAAAATCATGGGACTATCGGGGTATTTATTTTTCAGCGCGCCAGCGACTTTAACCAAGTTGCCGGAGTCGACGGTCATTACCACTGGGTGATGCAGTGCCATTGCGCCGCTGGCTGCGGTGGCGTATCCCTCTGCCATAACAATGGGGGAGCCATTCTTAAGCGTACCGCCGACGACGAAGAAACATTCCTCTTTCTGACCGTTTTTGGTCAACATCTTGGCGCCGTCCGGCTTTATGGTTTGAAGAGAACGAATCTCACCGTCGACGTTGCACAGGGGAATTTTCAGGTTACCTTGGCGATCGAGGCGCACTCCCGAAGATGCTTTGACCATTTTTCGTTGAAGATAAGGGTGATCATGGCTGGCCTGTGAGAGTTGTGCGTAAATGCGACTCTGGGTTTTAGCGACAACATTTTGTTCGTTTTTTATTTCTTCGTTACGCTTGTAGCGTTCTTGTGCTGCCAGCGCTTTTTGATGCGCCAGAACGGCCGGATCGGGTTTTTCCGTAGCCAATGACCAAGTGTGCCTCATTCCTCCGTCTCTGTGGTCGGCGAACCATCCGTTAATAAAACCGTTGAGGTGACCAACGTACACACCGGATTTTTTTCCCGGCTTGTCGTCCTGCATAGCAATTCGGTGTGTCTTGCCATCCATTTCCAGCATGTTTCGTCTATCAAAGACGCCGCCTAGAGACTCAATAAAATCTTGGAACTCCCTTTTTGCATCACCTTGCTTTTCAGGTTTGGCCAGTGTGGGATCGATGCGCCACTTAGCGAGTTTGCTGAGGTCAGCCCCAGGGTTGGCATACCAGGATTTAGCTTCGTTATCGAAGGTGAGGGCGTTGCCCCCATCCGGAAGTTTTCCCGCTGCGCGAAACGCTTCTTTGCGTTGTTCAACGGGGATCACCAAATAGGTGGGTTCGGTAGCTATCATGAGGTTTCCTTACTTATTCGAAAAACTTGCGATACCACCAGGGACGGCCGGTAACTGAGGTTCCGCGGAGTAGGTGGTGGAGACGCTGAAACAACACCGTTGGGGTTAATCCGAACAGGGACAAAATTTTGTAAATGCCGAGTGCGAGCAGGCAGAACATGAAAGTCATCATGGATGGCCAAATGGCGCAAAGCAGGAACAACAGGTACACCAGAACGGGAATACCGAGGATCGTTGCCGGCCGACCGCTGTCGAGCCAGGGTGAGTAGTCTTTCCCACCGCTGTCGATCCAGGGGGAATTGTTTTTGCTCATGAACCCTCCTTGTTTCTCGCAGTAAACAGCGGATAGCCCATGACCTGTTTCGCGGTCTCTTCATCAACACGCCCGGCGGTAAACAGTCGCCATGTGTGGTCAACAATGCGATGTTCCCGCGCAGCAAGTTCACCGTTAATCATTTCTGGCCAGCGCGAGTAGTGAACTTCACCCAATTTTCGGCGCCATGCTTCATCAAGCAGAACGTATTCCCGAACCGCTTGGCGTTTACCGTCGGTGGTCGGCAGCAAACGCTGAACGATCAGGAAACGTAATGCATCGAGAAGGTCGAAGGCGACTTGCTCGCGAGCATCGGCCGGCGCCATTAGGATGCATCGAGAAAATGCATGGCCAGGAGAAAATGCGTGCAAAGTGCTGAGTGTCAGGTGACCGGACTGGGCGCACGCTACTGCTGCTTGCAAAGTCTCCAGGTCACGAATTTCACCAACCCCGATAAGGGTCGGTGCCTGGCGTAATGAGAGACGGAGCCCGTGGGCAAAACTTGGAACGTCCCGGCCGATTTCCGACTGCTGGGGTCGTAGCTGCCAGGTAGGCCCACCGAAAAGGTATTCGACCGGATCTTCGTAGGTCACCAATTTCCCGTGCGGGTGAGTTTCTCCGTAGTGCTGATATATCGACGCCAACAGGGTTGATTTACCTGAGCCGGTCACGCCACAAACCAAACCGAGGCCATCGAGGGGCAACAGGTTTTGGCGCAGGTCGTCTTCCAATCCCAGGCTGTCCAATGGGGGGATGGCGGTTGGAATGACACGCAGCGTCACTGCCATAGCGGTATTAAGCGCGCCAATCGTAGCCTGAATGAAGTTGCTGCGAAAACGGACGCGCTCCCCGCGCGCCAGCCCGTACCGGCCAGTATTGTCACCTTCGAGCTGTAATGGCCGATCTGCGCCTTGGCCGCTTTGCACCATGGCCTTGATATCAGGTGTATAGATACTGTCGATCAGGTGTAACAGTTTGGCGTGATCCAGCGGGAACTGACTGGCGGTAACCTTACGGCCATGATGATCCACGACGATTTTGCTGCCGCTTTGCAGATGGATATCGGAAACTTTATGGCGGTAACAATGGATGAAAAATTCACGGAGTCTGTCGGGGGTAAGCCCCCCGCTGAAGTCAAAATCGGTGAGGGCTATCATCAATGCTCCTGTTTTATTGTCGGGTGTTAACCGTTGGCTTCCAGCGCTTTTTATCCAGCTCGAATCCAGCGTGCTGTTTGAGCTCACGGGTACGATCACCGATCGTCACCTTGTCGCGGGAACCCGTGACTGTCTGCAGCTGTTCACTGACGACCGGCGGGGTAATGATCCCTTGCTGTAGCAGCGTGGTGTAACGCAACATGCCGGTGTAATCGCGCGTCAGGCGGTTGAAATTGCTCTCGAGCGTGCGATCAGCGCTCTCGCGCCCGTCCTGCCAACCTTTTTCTACCGCCGCGCGCCACACCGCTTCTTCATTTCCGTTCTTTGGGCGGATGTCAGTGGGAATATCAGTATTGATAGTCAACCCAGCCAGCAAATACTGTCGCCAGGTGGGCGGATTACTGACGAACCTTTCAGGGAGCAGGATGCTGTAAGTCTTATTTGCTGTGCGAATCTGCCTGTCAGTAATGTGTGCCAACGATTCTGAAGCAACTATGACCGGCGGTAACCAACCCTGACGGCTAATCAGTGGTGCGAAGGTGTACATTCTGTTCAGTGCGTCGTTTTGGGCGTTTAAAGCTTGCTGCAGCTCCCAGGCGCGCTGCGCTTTGCCGCCGCGGAACCCCACGGTCTGCCCAGCTTCGTTCATCAGCTGCCAGAGAGTGTCGTTCAATCCATGTTTATCCGGTGCCTTTGGCGACAAGTAAGCCCCGATATCTGGGGGCGGGCCCCCTTCCAGAACGGCCGCACCGGCCGCCGTGCTGAGCAACCCCAGCCCGAGGGCAAGAGCGAGTTTTTTCATGCTGGCATTCCTTTTTTAAGGGGCAACATAAAGAACAGACGCAGCTCATGCGATTGCTGTTCAAGCTGTGCCCGCCAGTCTATTTGCGTTCGCACAAGGCGGAGTACTTGTTCGAAGGTGACGTCGCTGGCATGCAATGTGAGTGGCAACGGAAGTCGCACGCCGGTATAGGCGAATGACAAGCCGCGCATGTGAGCCAGTTGGCTGAGCAGTTCGATGGCATCACCATCCCAATCGACAGTAATGCGTTGTGAATTGGCGGTGATCTTGGGTGTGAATAAAACTGGGCGCACTTGGTTCAGCGCCTCAGATTGATAGAGCGTCGCTGTGATGTTCTGGATTGACTGCGCCGCGGGAGTGACGGCCGCTGTTGGAGTGACAATAGAGTGCGGCGCTGGCGTACAGACGCAGCCGCTTAAACCGAACAGGGCGGCGATCATAGGTAAACGTTTCATGAGAGGATGTCCTGCGAGATATGAATTATTGATAGCTGAGAACGTTAAACTGGCCCGGCCCGCAGCTATGAGCTGGTAAAGGGTTGGAGATCACGTTGTAGCTTGCACCCGCCGGAACGGCGAAGGTAATGGAAGTTTGTTTCGCCCATTGGACGTTATTGTTAATGCTGCTGGCAACATTCATGCCGTTTACGGTTGCCTCTAAAGCATAAGTGTTAATGCAACTGCCATCCTCAACATCCCATCGTTTGGGCGATTGGCCCCCGCTCGCGATGATCCAAAGCGTCGATGCCCCTTGGTTCGAGCCAGAGAAAATACCTTCGTGATAGCCCAGACTTTGATAAGCACCGTTGCTTTTCCCTGTGCCGCGCCAGACACCGTTTTGACAGACAAGCAGACCTCCGTCAGGCATGCGGCCAACCAAGCCATTTGGCCAACAACCGGTGTTCTCTTGTGCTTGGCCATCAAGCTGTAGATATTCGCCTACTGAGGCTCGTCCATCGGCTCGAACCGTTCCGCCTTTGAGCTGGCCACCGGTGTAGATCCCTTTATTGTTGACTGATCTGATCCAGTCGTTGTCGTCCATATAAAGGCCACCGCCGTGGTCTTCGTTGAGCCAACCTTTTCCGTGTTTTGTGATAAGCCAGCCCCCGTTAGAGCGGACATCCCCGTTGGCGCCAATCCAGCCGTCTGACCAGACGTTTTCCCGTGCTATCAGGCTTTTCCCGTTAACGTTATTGGCACTGTTTAGATCGTTCCCCCCCATATCTATAGCGGTGTGCATTTTATTTAGGTCTGGTCGCCCGTTGACTTGATAGCGGTATAGACGGTCACTCTCTTCAGTGCCTCCGTCTAATATATCCGACGTCAGATACGCAACCAGATGGCCACTTTGGCCATTCAGTCCCATATTAGACAGGTTGACCTGCCAGCCTCCGCCGGCGCCGTTGGCAACATTGACGGGTTCGATATACCCCCCCAAGCCAGACGTGTTCTGAGCGATATAGCGTTGGCCCTTGAACGTAATATTTTGACCGCCGGCAGTCAGTACAAAGGCGACCAGTTTGTCGGTTTGCGAAGGATTGCGTGTCACGGCAAGAATATAGGTTTGGGCGTTGTTGTTGGTCAGAGAAAACCCTGCCGGCAAATATCCTTTGTCGCGTAGGGTTTGACCGGTTAGCGTGACGTTGCCGCCCCCTTTGACCTGATTCAGCAAGGTGTCGTAGTTATCTTTCACGTATCGACGAGCTCCTTGGCTCACTGTGCTCAGGTGCGTCGCGGTGACGACCCATGTTTGTTCTTCTATATAGTTCGAATATCTTTCCAGCCCAATAGGAGCGGCAATCAACACGATCGCCAGAACGATGGCCATAGAAACCAGCGCACCCCCACGGTTGATACGATGAGTGGCAATTTCAGCAGTCATAGGGCACCTGAAGAGAGCAATTGAGGGGAGCTACCGGCTACAACCGCCAGTAACATGAATAGCCAGGGAGCATAAGGTTGAGTCTTTTTGTTCATCAGTAATGCCCCTGCGATAAACAGCAATAATGCACATCCGCTCAGCACGCTGGCGAGCTGCCAGGGAAACCAGGCGCTCAGCGCGGCGATCAAATGCACATCGCCCATGCCGAACCCTTCTTCACCCCGCAGATGCTTGGCGCCGTAGTGAAAGGCATAGAGGAACAAAAACATGCCGATACTGCCTGTAAGTGCCTCAGTCAGGGTAAGTGCACTTCCTGGCATCACGGTAAACAGCAGACCTGTCAGCCAAAAACCCGAGGTATATCGCAGCGGTAGCCAGTAATTGCGTAAATCGAGCAGTACCATGGGAATGCCCCAGGCCAGCAGCCCCAGAATTTTGACGGTACCTAACCAGGGATGGCCCACAAGGGCCGTTGTTGCGATCAGTGCAGTACCGGTGCCGACGAAAACTATTGTGACGCCTCTGATCTGCAGCCGAGTGAGGGGCGGACCATCATGTTCAAGCAAGAATTTTTTCGCTCGATGAACCAACGGCAGGGTGCCAATAAACAGAGTGGCGCCGGCGCATACCATCAGCAAAGAGAACTTCAGGAGATACAAAGCCATCAGGCAGCACCTCCTTTCAGTTTCATGTACATCGCATACACTTTCCGCGCGTAAATCATACGCCTCGGACCGTTGTTATCTGCGAATCCGGCGTTATAGGAGCCGAGGCATTGCCAATTTACCCCGCATTGTTTGAGGTGCTTTGCCAATATCCAGGCCCCGATCTGCACGTTGAGACAGCTGTTGGTCAGCAAATCCTGCTCACTGCGGATGAGGCCCAGCGCACGCAGCTGGGGAATATGTCGGTCATTGATTTGCATCAGCCCGAAGTCACGGCTGGTAACTCGTCCTGCTTTATCGCGATTTTTTCCAATGGCTTGAGGATTTAGGCTGCTTTCGACAGTCGCCATTGAGCGAAGTAATAAAGGGTCAACTTTATAGCGCGCACCCGCCTCGTTAAAACAGAACGCCTGTGCCGGCAACGAGAAAAATAGTGCCCAGCCCAGCGCCAGACAGGCCAGGGCTCGTTGAAAGGAAGACAACATGAGAATGCACTCCAGATGGAGGCCGGCAACAGAACGTTGCCGGCAGGATGGGCATCAGGTGTTGCTGGTAAAGGTAAGGGTGTTCTGACCAACAGATCCTTTATCGGCAGTACACTGCGCCCCCACGGCGCTGGCAGCGATCGCGCCATTCGTCGATGTGCCGTTTACCATGGTGGTAACAACACTCGGCGCTGCACTCAGTTTGGTGGCCAGAGTAATGCACGCCTCTTGAGGAACGGCCGCGTAAGTCAGAGAGAAGGAGGATTTCTGCCCACCGGCCGTTGCCACGGGTTGCACGGTGACAGCGCCCCCCCACAGGTTTTGCAACTTGGCGCTACCCGAGGATTTGGTACCGACAACCGACATGTTGGCCGGCGCCCCCCCGAACTGGATCAGCGCACCGGTCATGGCGTCAGCGGCGGCAAAATTATAGATGCCGGATGTTTTCAACATGGCGCGGGTATTGGTCATGAGCTCCGCAGCATTACTGTACTCTGTGTTGCCATCGTTACGATTAAACAGACCGCCACCTTGTGTGATAGCGACAGCCAATACAGCAAGGACAATAACAAACCAGATCATTGCTTCAATCATAGTTATTGCACCACGGTTGACAGCCGAGCGAGTGTTTTGCGTGAGTTCCATTACTATTTCCTTTAGGTATCGTAGAGAGTGGACGGTCTAGCGTGTGCCCACGAGGTCGTTGAGGTTTTGTGTGGCCAGAAGGATCAGGATCATGTAGCCAGCGTTGGTGCCCAATGCGATGTAAGAAAGCAAAGACGCCGTCCGCTTGATCCGGGCTACAGTTTGCACAAGCCAGGCACGTGCAAAATTTTCAATAATGATTTCAGCGTTATCGCCGTCGGTCAGCAGGACCAGTTTGTCGATAGCACGCGGGGAGGGGAATCCGTAGCCGGCATTGCGCAACGCCAACCCGAGGTGGTCACCTTGCCTAACCTGACGCTGGGTAGCGGCCAATCGCTCATACAACCAGGGCGGTGCATAACGGCTCAGCATGTCGATGGCATCCTCCGTCTTCACCTGAGCACGCATCAACGCACTGAAATTAAGTAAAAAACCCACTCCCAGCACGTCGCGATACACGCTCCACGGCAATAGACGATCTAAAACATGCTGCCGCATCGTTCCAGTCAAGTTCGGCATTGACCAAACGACGAAGCCAATCAGCAGGAGTATCAACCCACCAAGAATAATTGCATGATTGGCAAAGAATTCTGAGATGGTGCTGAGCCACCACAACGCCCCAGTCCAATTATCTCGGCCAGACAATGACTCCAGGCGGGGAAGGAAATAGACTGTGACCATCTTCATCATGGCAAACGAGATTGCCAGCAACAGCATCGGGTAGGCCAACGTGGACACCAATGCTGATTTCATATTCGCCATGCCCTGCACCACGGTGATCGCCCGGTATAAGGCAGCAGCCAGGTTGCCGTCCTGAACGCCGGAACTGAGGATGGCGGCCTCCTGCCTGGGTATCCAGGACGCCAATCCCTGGTCGACTGACCGACCCTGACGCAGGGCACTGAGCATATCCTCCAGACAATAGACCACCGGCGGGCGTTTCTTGCCGAAGCTCCCTATCATTGAATTGATGGCTTTCTCAACTTTGAGGTTGTTGTCGAGCAGGAAAGCCAGATCCTCGTAGAGCGTCAGGCGGTCAGCGGTTGAGAACGTCTTTTGCGCCAACCAGCGCCCTACCGCTTCATTCATTGTTTCCGATGACGGCATCCTGTCCCGTAGCGCCGTCAACCGTTCGCGCAAACGGGAAATCATGATGCAGCCTCCGGGGGTAATAATGTCAGGCTGTCCTCGTCCAGCGGGCTGATATAGTCCGCATCAATCGGGTCGACCAATCCTTCATTGAGATAACGCATCAGGTGCTGACCGCGCGTGATACCGCCCAGCTTGTTCACCCAATAACTGCGCGCAGCCAGTTTGCCCTCATGGCGAAACAGCTCCATGAATCTGGCATCGGGACGAATGACTTCAGCAATGACCCGCCGGCCGATTACGCCTTTGTAACAGTGCTCACATCCCGCAGGATGGCGAAAAGCCAGCTTTTCGACCTGACAAAAGCGTTCAAGCAGCGCTCTTTTCTCCTCTCCCAGACTTGCTCTGACCGCCTCCCAGCGTTTCTTGCAGTGAGGGCACAACAGCTGCACCAGCCGCTGCGCGATTAAGCCAATCATGACTTGAGGGTCGGCCACCTGGCCCATGGGGATACCCAGAGTATCGGTCAGGCGATCAAGAATGCCGACCGCATCATTCGCATGCAGCGTGGTTTCCACCAGGTGTCCTGACTTGGCCGCCGTCAACGCAGACTTAACCGAGTTGGCATCACGAATTTCGCCGACAACCATGGCATCAGGATCTAGCCGTAATGCGGCAGAAATAGACCTGACCCAGGCACGGCTAACAGCATCCGGATCGTTTTTATCGGCAATGATGGGGGTTTGTACCGCCCCGATAATCAACCCTTCCGGAGGATCTTCCAGTGTCATCAGTCGTTTTCGATGCCCGGTAAACGACAGGTACATTTCGCTGAATGTACGTAGGGAGGTACTTTTCCCGGAACCGGTTGGGCCGGACAGGGTGATGACGCCTTCAGGGCGCGCCAGCATACGGCGAATAAGGGTTTGCTGTTCCGGTAGAAAACCCAGTTCGTCCAGCGTAGGCGGCGTTTTACCCTCATCGGGTAAAATGCGCATGACCACATACAGACCGAATTCTGCCGGCGTATGTGCATAACGCGCGCCGAAGAGCTGAAGCCCTTGCAGAAACTCTTTACGCACCCGCCCATCCTGAGCGCGATTGGGGTTAAAACTCTTCTCGGCCACATCGCACATCGACATCACAATCGTTGACGCCAGCGTCATCCCTTCCGCGCAATCCAGCGTTGTCACCGTTTCAAGATCGCC
>Ga0157361_1000162_pt1 | contig 34968 bp, 35 predicted proteins | sample AttlaeALBM2_FD_111481 | JGI IMG/M metagenome (GOLD analysis project Ga0157361, IMG submission 111481) | Fungus gardens microbial communities from leaf cutter ant in Ribeirão Preto, State of São Paulo, Brazil - Atta laevigata ALBM2 | ecosystem: Host-associated > Fungi > Mycelium > Unclassified ...
ATGGGCAATGGCAGTTGCCAGGGAAGGGAGCTGGTTTCGTTCGCCATGGGCAATGGCAGTTGCCGGGGAAGGGAGCTGGTTTCGTTCGCCATGGGCAATGGCAGTTGCCGGGGAAGGGAGCAGGTTTCGTTCGCCATGGGCAATGGCAGTTGCAGTTTCCGCCGTGCGGCGACCGGGCAGAGGGCGCCAGGCCGCGCCCTCTGCACTCCCCGGCCTTGCGCCAGCCCCACTCGCCGCTGCGCGGTCCCTTCACGCCTTCACGCTTCCTGACGGACCGGCGCCGATTCGCTCCTGCTCAGCGGCGCCTTTCGCCGACGTCCTGTCGGCTCATCCTGGAAGCCTGCATGCGTTCAGCGCGTGGGAATGTCGCCTGCAACCCCCCGCTTCAACAATTTTTTTCATCTTTGTTCCGATATTGCTGAAAGTCTGTGTCCGCGCTTTCAGGCAGCGATGTGCTAAAACAAGAAAAAATGACGTGTAGACGAGGGGGGGAGCGCCATCCGCAGCGCCGAGCGCAGAGTGAGGGCCAGGGCGAGCCGCATGGATGCGGCGAGAGGTGGCGCTGAGCAGGAGCGAATCGCCACCGGTCCGTCAGGCCGGAGCGATAAGTGAGGGAACAGCGAGGACGGCGCAGGGCGGGGATTGCAAAGGGCCGCGCCCTTCGGCCCTTTGCCCGTCCGCCGCAGTGCGGTAGCTGAAACTGCCGCACGCCTGGCGGCCGGAACCTTCTCCGCACGCCCCGCACGCCTGGCGGCCGGAACCTTCTCCGCACGCCCCGCACGCCTGGCGGCCGGAACCTTCTCCGCGCCCGCCGACCGCCCGCCGAGCGGCTGCAGCGAAAATGTGCGCTCGATAAAGGAATCCGGCATCCCCGGCCCGTTATCAACAATACCCACCACGATGTGATTGCCAACGCAGTGCAGCAGAACGTCCTTCCCCATTATTGACATCAACAGCTTTATGAGGCACTAAGTCACAGCGTATCTGTCAGTTAACGGAAAGGACAAGGATGAAGCGAGATAAAACTAAACCGCAAGATGCGGGTAAACTGCTGCGTAACACGAAACGGCTGAGGCTCTGGAGTATTATTGGAGGCGCTGCCGTGGGCGTTCAGACCTTACTGAGCGTATTCACCCGCCCGGAAGAACCGGGAATGGTTCTTTTTCACGTCGTTCTGGCTGTTGGGTGTATTGGCTATGGCCTGTCATTGACACCCCGCATACGTCGCCTTTCTCAGATTGAAGAGGCCATAAAATGAACAGTATCGAAATTGAAGAGAAACTTACCCAAAACGGTTTCACTGGAAAAGATATTGCTGCAATGCGGCAATATCTCGGGAAGGATGGTGCAACGTACCCATCATTGCTCGGGGAGTTAAGAGTCAGATTTATAGCGTCATGCATCATTATCGCAATAATTATTGCGGGATTGATATACACCTTAAATTATGAGAATAGTGATTATATTTTCGGCTATATAATAGCTATGATTATCACCATCCCCATTTTTTATTTTATGACGCCAATGAAGTTGGGCTGCAAGGCATTCATATATAAAATGAAAAATTAATTTCTCTTAACATCATCATATATTGACTTTAGGGACAGGGAGTCATTGTAGATCTCAACGCCTAAATCAAGGCGGCTCATGTCTCTTATTCCTCTGACATAGTCTGTACTGAGATAGTGGAACAAACGATATGTCTGAGGTTTTATCACCAGGCGAGCCATGCCATAAAATGATAGAGCAAGGTCCATTGATGTGTAAGCAAGTTCACCTGTTTTCTGATCAAAACCCAGGAATTCAGCACCAGCGATGTATATTTTTTTTAAAGGACCAACGGTGTTGTCATTTCCTGTTTTTAAATTAACAGCGCTCTCAACTACACCATTAAATCCATGAAGGGAAAGCAATGCACCAAAACCTACTCCTATAATACTCCCCGTTGCCGCTGATGCCACAATTACACCTATTCCAGCAACAACCTGCATTGTACTCAGAACAATCCCCACACCGTTAATAACCCAGTGCCAGACATTATCGCTCTTAATAAACTGCACGGAAGCATGCAGTGCAGCCTGTCCGGAACGCAGCATTTGATCCTGTATTGAGAGGTTTTTGTGTTCTTCCTGAAGGTTTCGCAAACATTCATGGCAGTCAGATTCTGAGCTGGCAGATCGTATTGTGCTGAGCTGCGCATCAATGAAACGCTTCACATCATCCTGGAAGGCCATTTGTGTAAATCCGTCCTTCAAATGCAGGAAAGACACTTCAGTGGCCTTGCTGTAAAGCTGCTGCGCCTCCAGATTTGCCATTGTGAGAAAATAGCTGGAGAATCGGTTCTTATCCCAGTAGTTATCCATAACGTGACCCCGACAGGTTTACAGGAAGTTACCAGGATTTAACCAGATAACCCAGAGAACGGATTTACCCGCCCGCCACTCGCTCAAAAACTACGGCAGTGTCACCCGTACCTGCAGTCCGCAAACCTCACCCTGCGGGTTAAAACAGTTCGACAGCGCCACCTGCATCTGATGCTTCTGCGCGACGCTGCGCACAATCGATAATCCCAGACCACTGCCCTGCGCCTGGACATCCGGCGAGCGGGTGAAGCGATCAAAAGCGCGCTCGATAAAGGACTCCGGCATGCCCGGCCCGTTATCGACAATATCCACCACGGTATGATTGCCAACACGATGCAGCAGCACATCCACCATGCTGCCTTCGGGCGTGTGCAGCATGGCATTGCCAATCAGGTTATCGAACAGGCTGCGCAGATCCGAGCGGCTGGCGTGCAGGCGATAGTGCGTACTGCCGTTAAAGCCGATATCAATACCGCGCTTGTCTGCAACCACCATCAGCTGTTCAATGCTCTCTTTCAGCAGATCGTCGAGCTCGATGGCTTCAACCGTAGCCACCACCGATTGATCCTCCTGGCGGGAAATATTCAGCAGCTGCGTAACCAAATGGCGCGTGCGCGTTACGCCTGCTTCCAGCTGGTCGAACTGACGGCTGGCTTCGCCTGGCTGAATGTGCTGACGCAGGTTCTCCAGCTGTAGCGTCACGGCGGTGACCGGAGTACGCAGCTCGTGTGCGGCGTCCTCCAGGAACTGGCGCTGCGATGACCAGGCCGCGCGCAGTTTATCCAGCAGAGAGTTATACGCGGCCACCAGCGGCAGGACTTCATCCGGCAGGCCGTTCGGTGAGACGCTGTGCGGATGCAGTGTCTCCTGCGCGGCGATCTGCCGCGATGCCACACGCAAATCACGCGTAATGGTACGCACCACCAGCCAAATCACCAGCAGCGACAGCGGCATCATTAAGATCAGCGGTATGATGGCGGAGAGCACCCGTTTCACCATCAAACTCTTCATGTAGCCGATGTTATGCAGCACCTGAATATTGCCAATTTCACTGCCCAGCTCACCGGGACGGGTATAGACGCGCCAGATGCAATCATCACCGCAGTCACCCACTTTTAAGTCCGACCAGCCCTTTTTCGCCTGCAGCGGCGCATGCAGAGCCGGCCACGAGCTGGCGCGCAGATGATTACCGGTATCCCACAGCTGAACGATATAGGTGCTCTTCAGCTTCTCCTGCTCCATCACCATCGGCATCAGTGCCGGCATACGCTGGCTGCTCGACCAGGCATCGGCGATTTTCGCCAGCTGATCGTCCTTCATGGTGCCCATCATATCGCCATAGCAGTGGTAGAAGTACCAGGTAACACCACCGATCATGGCCAGATGCAGCAGCACCAGCGTGACCAGCAGTTTGTTGCGCAGCGAGCGCATAAAGGTGAAAGATCTCATATTGCCGGCACCCGCCAGCCAAGACCGCGCACGTTGCGGATCACTTCGTTATCCAGCTTACGGCGCATGCCATGGATCAGCACATCCACCGCATTGCTGGTGACCTCTTCGCCCCAGCCGTAGATGCGGTTTTCGAGCTGTTCACGTGAGAGAATCGCACCGGGACGCTCCAGCAGCGCATAGAGCAGGGCGTATTCGCGCGCGGTAAGCTGCTCGCGCTGCCCTTTGTACAACACTTCACGCGTCATCATATCCAGCTGCACGTCGCCGTTGCCTAACAGGGAGTCCGCCGCACCGTGGCGACGTCGGGTAATGGCTCGCATACGCGCAAGCACCTCTTGCAGATCAAAGGGTTTAAGCAGATAGTCATCCGCACCGCTGTCGAGGCCCTGAATGCGCTGCTGCACGGTGTCGCGCGCGGTCAGCACCAGGACTGGCGTCATATCCCCGCGTGCCCGGGCGCGACGCAGCACATTAAGGCCATCCTCACGCGGCAAACCGAGATCGAGCAGGACGCAGGTATAGCCCCCTTCCGTCCACGCGTGCCCGGCAAATACGCCATCACGCACCCAATCCACCGACCAGCCTGCGGCCTCTAATGCCTGCTGCAGATTGGCGCCAATCATCTCATCATCTTCAACCAGCAGCACTCGCATAATGCCCTCCAGCATAACTGCACGCAGTGTAGCGCCCGATTATTAGCGCAGAATTATTCTCCCGCGCCGGCTACGCGGAGCGCCGTTTCGTTGCCTTGCTAATTCTGCGCTAATTTTCTGCTAATTAAGGGATAAATTTAGCGCGCTACAGTGGCGTCACTGGACAATTTGTCGAAGCCGGAGGAAGCCATGAATCAGCGTGAATTTATCCGTAGTTTGCTTGACTGGATAGAGAACAATTTAGGACACGATCTGCATCTGGATGAAGTAGCACGCCGTTCGGGATACTCCCGCTGGCATCTGCAACGTCTGTTTCGTCAGCACACCGGTTTTTCTCTGGCAGAGTACATTCGTCAGCGCCGGTTAACGGAGTCAGCGCTCACATTGATCAACAGTGACGAAGCGATTCTGCAGGTGGCGATGAGTTATGGGTTTGATACCCAGCAGGCGTATACGCGCACCTTTAAAAACTATTTCCGCGTGACGCCTGGCCAGCTGCGCCGTCAGCGCCGTGTTGAACCGGAACGTCTGCTGTTCCCGCTCGCGGTGGCGTCATAAGCGCGTCAGGCGAGCCTGAAGGGTGACCCTGTGCCAGGTGAAGCGGACTGATATCCGGTAGGGTGCGCATTCATGCGCACCCGGAACAGCCGGAAAATGATTAATTCCGTGCGTGTTCCGGCATTTACTTTTAAGCTGCGGTTCTCTTCTCCTGAGCTTTAGAACATGGACAGCCGCGATAATCTCACCGCCATGATGCTGTTTGCACGCGTCGTTGAGCAGCAAAGTTTCAGCGAGGCGGCCCGCACGCTGGGCGTCTCCAAATCACACGTCAGCCGCGAAATCGCCCGGCTGGAAGTGCGGCTGGGAATTAAATTGCTCCAGCGCACCACGCGTAAGGTGGTGCTGACTGAACTTGGTCAGGCCTACTACCCCTTCTGCACACGTATGCTGGAGGAGCTGCACCGTGCGGATGCCTTTGTGCAGCAGGTGCATCAGCTGCCCGCCGGCAATGTGCGCTTACAGGCACCGATCACTTTCGGCTGCCAGTGTGTAGTGCCCGCGCTCAATGACTTTATCCGCCGCCATATCCATATCAATGTCGATCTTGAACTCACCACCCGCGACGATGCACAACCTGACGCCGATATCGCGATCGTCATCCGTACGCGTGCGCCGGAGGTGGCAAACTATCGCGTGCTCAGCGCTGTCGACTGGGGGCTCTACGCCACACCGGACTATCTCGCTTCACACCCTGTGATTGACCATCCCGAACGGCTGACGCGTCACGATCTCCTGCTGTTCCATGGCCCGGCGCACACCGCCGCGCTGCCGTTCCGCCGCGATAAGCAAAGGCTGGCGCTGGATGTACACAGCCGCTTTCGCGCGAACAACAGCATGGCGCTACTGAATGCCGCGCTGGCGGGCACTGGCGTCGCCTATCTGCCGGCGTATATGACGCAGGAGGCGCTGGCGCGCGGTGAGATTCAGCAGGTGCTGCCGGAGTGGCAGATGGATCGCCTGCACAGCTATCTGCTGCTGAAAGAGCAGCCGCAGCCATCCTCTCCCGTTACGCTGCTGTGTGACGCACTTATTACCGCGCTGGGTACGTCGTGATTGTTGCGTATTGGCAACAATAGGGCGCTGCCTGGCAAATATCCGCTTATCCCTGTTTTCTGTGTGGGGCCACTGTTAGCCTGCTATTAAACAACTACAGGGATATCACTATGTCATCCGCTTCAACCACGTTAGCGCCTGAGCAGCAACACTGGCGACGCAATCTGTTTGTCTGTGTGCTGGGATCATTCAGTACTATTGTGGCCATGACGCTGCTGCTGCCGTTTCTGCCCCTCTACATGCAGCAGCTGGGCGTGCAGGAGCCGGCGGCCATTGCGCGCTGGTCCGGTGCAGCTTACGGCGCAACCTTTCTCAGTGCCGCGCTGACCGCGCCGCTGTGGGGCAAGCTGGCCGATCGCTACGGCCGTAAGCTGATGCTGATTCGCGCCAGCCTCGGCATGGCGATAGCTATGTCACTGATCGGTATGGCGACCGCGCCGTGGCAGCTGGTGGCGCTGCGTCTGCTGGCGGGCTTACTGGGCGGCTATGCGTCCGGCTCGACCATTCTGGTGGCGGCTCAAACGCCCAAAGAGCAAACCGGCTGGGCGCTGGGTGTGCTCTCGTCCGGCATTATGGCCGGTAATGTGGCCGGCCCGCTGCTAGGTGGCGTGCTGCCGCCGCTGATCGGTATTCGCCATACATTCTGGCTGACGGGCGCCGTCATCTTCCTCGCCTTTCTTGCCACCACGTTTCTGCTAAAAGAGGTGCCGCGTCCGGCCGGGCAACGGAGCACGCCGCGCCACAGTGAGGGTGATAAGCCGATCAACCTGCCGGTCGTGCGGCTGATGTGGCTGTCCGGGATGCTGCTGATTTTTGCCAATATGTCGATTGAGCCGATTATCACGCTCTATATCGCGCAGTTTGTGCAGGGCGAACACGCGGTGACCGTGACCGCCGGTCTGGTGATGGCGGCGGCAGCGCTGGGCAGTATTCTTTCCGCGCCGCGTCTGGGCCGGCTGGCGGACCGCATCGGACATGGCCGCGTGCTGATCTATGCGCTGCTGGCCTGTGCGCTGCTGCTTATTCCGCAGGCGTTTATCACCGCGGCCTGGCAACTGGTGCTGCTGCGTTTTCTAATGGGCATGGCGCTGGGCGGCCTGCTGCCGTGCGTAACCGCACTGATTCGCCACCATGTGCCGCAGGGGCAGGTTGGCAGGATGTTGGGTTATTCGACGTCGGCGCAGTATGCCGGCCAGGTATCAGGCCCGCTGTTTGGCGGTTTCATCGGTGGGGCATGGGGGATGCGTCCGGTGTTTCTGGCAACATGCGTGATCATGGCGCTGTGCGCACTACTGAATGCACGGGTGTTAAAAAAGCATCAGGCCGGGCAGACGCCGTAGCGCAGACGCGGCATAAAAAAAGGCGGGCTTTATCGCCCGCCTCTGTCATCTCACCTTACGGCAAAAAGTTATTTTGTATCCGGCAGTGCATAGGCAATCACGTAATCGCCCAGCTTGGTACCAAACGAACCGTGACCACCGGCCGCGATGACAACATACTGCTTGCCATTGGCTTCATAGGTCATCGGCGTTGCCTGGCCGCCCGCTGGCAGACGCGCCTGCCACAGCAGTTCACCGGTATTGGTATCAAACGCGCGCAGGTAATTATCTGCGGTGGCACCAATGAAGAACACGTTACCGGCTGTGGTAATCGGGCCGCCCAGCATTGGCATACCCATTTTGAACGGCAGCGGAACCGGTGCGCTATCGCGGACCGTACCGATACGTTTTTTCCACACGGTTTCGTTAGTTTTCAGGTCAACGGCTGATACATAACCCCACGCCGGTTGCTTACACGGCAGACCAAACGGAGAGAGGAACGGATTCAGCTCAACGCCATAAGGCACGCCGTACTGCGGCTGAATACCGGTTTCAGTACCTGAACCACCTTCTGCACCTTTCGGTGGCTCAATCGGGTTGCCCGGTCCACGTGGAATCAGCTTAGAGACAAACGGCAGCGCCATTGGGTTAGCAATCGCAATCTGACGATGTGGATCAACCGCGATGCCACCCCATTCGAACATGCCGAGGTTGCCCGGGAATACCAGCGTACCCTGTTCAGACGGCGGTGTGAACGGACCTTCGTAGCGCAGACGCTTGAAGATCACGCGGCACACCAGCTGATCGTACATCGTCGCGCCCCACATGTCCTTGTCCGTCAGATTGTTCTTCGGACGGAAGGTCAGTTCGGAGTACGGTTGCGTCGGTGAAACGTGGTCACCTTTGGCTGCGCCCTGCGGCACTGGCGTTTCCGGTGCCGGAACCACTGGCTTACCGGTACGACGATCCAGCACAAAAATGTTACCGGTTTTCGCCGGCGCGTAGATCACCGGAACGGTGTTACCATTTTTGTCGGTAATGTCGGCCAGCGTAGGCTGTGACGGCAGATCCATATCCCACAGGTCGTGGTGCACGGTCTGATACGACCATACCAGTTTACCGGTCGTGGCGTTCAGTGCCAGAACGCTACTCGCATAACGCTCCTGCTCTGGCGTACGGTTACCGCCCCAGATGTCCGGCGTGGTGACACCCATTGGCAGGTAAACGGTATCCAGTTTCGGATCGTATACCGCAGGGGCCCACGAGTTCGGCGAGTTCATGGTAAAGGTGTGTTCATCGGCCGGAATCGCGTTCGGATCTTTCGCGCCCGGGTCGAATACCCACAGCAGTTTACCCGTGTTGATGTCAAAGCCACGGATGGCGCCTGACGGCTCGCGGGTTGAGTAGTTATCGGTCACCGCACCGGCCATCACGATAGTGGTGTCGGTAATCACCGGTGGCGATGTTGGCTCGTACTGGCCCGGGGTCTGTACTGGCTGTTTGTGCTGCAGATCCAGCTCGCCGTTGTTACCAAACGCCGGGCAGCGTGCGCCGGTATCCGCGTCCAGAGCAAACAGACGACCATCGTTCACTGGCAGATAGATGCGGCGTGAGCACAGCGCAGGCTGGCTGTTTGCTGCATCCGCAGCGGCAGGCACTTCGTGGTAAGAGACGCCACGGCAGGTGACATGCTGGAAGGTAGGATTCGGCTTCAGGCCCGGATCAAACTTCCATTTCTGCTTACCGGTTGTGGCATCCAGCGCAAACAGAATCTGATGCGGAGAGCACAGATAAAGCGTGTCGCGGATTTTAATCGGTGTGACTTCGTCAGTGATTTCACCCGGATCGTTCGGGGTTTTCAGGTCGCCGGTCTGGAACTGCCATGCAACCTGCAACTCTTTAACGTTACCGGTGTTGATCTGCTTCAGCGGCGAGAAACGCGTGCCTTGCTGATCGCGCGCATAAGCTGGCCAGTCGCCATCAGCAATATTGCTGAGCGGCTGAGCCTGCTGAGTGTTAGCCGCCTCTGGCAGGGTGCCATTCAGCTCCTGCGGATCGTGGAAAACGGCCCACGCCAGCACCAGTCCGCTGGCAACCAGCGCCACAGCCATAGCGCTCAGTGCGCCTTTACCGGCATGATTCAGACCGCGATAGACAAACGGCAGAATAAGCCAGATGCCGAAGATGACCAGTACATCGGTACGCGGTGCCAGCGCCCAGAAGTCGAAACCAACTTCCCAGACGCCCCACACCAGCGTGGCCAGCAGCAGCAGGGCATACAGCAGTAGCGCGGCACCACTACGGCGCCACAGCAGAACAGCGGTGATCAACATCATCACACCGCCAATAACGTAGTACCAGGAACCTCCAATGGCGGCTAACCAAATGCCGCCAACCAGCATAAACGCGCCTGTCAGCAGTGCGAACAGCACCGTGATAAAGCGGATTACGCCAAAAGATGAGGAAGCTTTCCCCATAATATTGACCTCTTTCTTTGCCATAAACTTTAAGGAAACAACGCATTAGGTTGCTGCCCGATATAGAGTACCAAGCGATGAAAAATGTTCAGGAATTGCTCTTCCGTGATGCTCAATGATCCATTTCGTTAAATTTTATCTTAAAAACGTTAAGCGGTTTGATTTTTTTAGCGCTTTGCTCTCATGTAGGGGGAGTAGTGCGACATTTTATGAGGGGATTCTGGCGTCAGGCTGAGTGAAATCGGGCCATAACGCCGAAGAGCGGAATTTTGTGTAACCGGTTACCCTTCTAATAGCTGGCTGCTGGTACGCTGTTGCTGCCAGCCAGTCAGCTGCAGATCACTATAACTGTGTTCCGGCAAAGCCAGCTGTGGCGTACGTAATATTATCTCTGCTTCTCTTTCACGCAGCGAAGCAAGCAGAAAAGGAAAGCTAAACTTGAGATAATTATCACTAAAGAATTCATCGGTAAGGACAATACCGTCAAACGGGAAATCAGCCATATTTTTCCACTCCATCCCCGGTGGCGCAATGTCATAAAGCCAGAAGGAGAAGTGTTGTGCTGCATCGCGCAAAACCGTACCACCCTGCTGTAAGCTGGCGTAATTGATCGCCAGACGCACATTCTCCTTTTGCAGCACGGAATAATTTTCGATGCATTGCAAAACATGCATCAGGGTATTTCCTGTTACTGGAACAACTATTAAATCTGCGGGTTTTGGTAATTGGTCCTGTAGCGAAATTATGTCGCTGTCATTAACACAACGGTTATCCCTTTGTGCAGAAAGCATAAAGGGCGCTGAATGACAGACACCGATCAACGTTCCATCGAAGCGACGGATACGCTCAGTAACATAAGGACTGATTAAACTGTTTTCCATTTATCTCTGCGAATAAATTAATGAGCTGAAACGTCTTAAATTATTATAAGGACGGACAAAGCGCTGCGGTAACGCGCCCAATATAGATCGTTTTACCGGATGAAATCATCTTTTTTAGCTGTTTCTGATAGAGAGATATAGCCAGTGATGATGAAGTTAATTAACGATTTACAGGAACATCTGGAATGATTCGTCTATTTTCAGATAAAAATAATCAGCCTGCTAATATTCAGAACTCAAACTTTAAGGTGAATTAAGATAAACCCCTGTTTTTAAAGCGCACAGCTAGCCATTGCCGGGGGCGTAAAGATGTCGCACTCTGTGGCGTGAAAAAAGATAAGGAGAGCCGCTATTCGGCTTTTCATCAGGCCGGTGCCATGACGCCAGCCGTTTTACGTTTCAGGATGGGATAAAACTATGGGTTCACCGCTCTCCGCCGCTGACGATTCGTTGCTGCGGCACAGGTCGTTTGTCGCCTTCTGGCTGGCGCGCACCTGTTCATCGTTTGGTTTTCAAATGTTCTCCGTGGCCGTTAGCTGGCAAATCTATGCGCTGACACACAGCGCACTGGCGCTCGGCATGATCGGTCTGATGCAGTTTCTGCCATCTGTCTTACTGGCGCTACCGGCCGGACACTTGGCCGATCAACACGATCGCCGGCGCATTGTATTGATCGGCCAGATCATTGAGTGGATTGCACTGCTGGGGCTGGTAGCGCTGACGCTGCTGCACTGGGCCGGACGCGTCGAAATCTGGGGGCTGGTATTTCTAATCTCCGTGGCGAAAGCGCTGGAGTGGCCTGCTATCACCTCGATGCTGCCGGCCCTGGTGCCGCCGCCGATTCTGGCGCGCGCTATGGCGGCCAGTTCGGTGGGCGGGCAGGCGGCGGTGATTATCGGTCCGACGCTGGGCGGCCTGCTATATGTTGCCGGACCGGAAGTCGTCTACGGCGTTTCGGCACTGTTCTATCTGTTTTCCATTGTGCTGGTCAGCCGTCTGCGCTATGTGCGTCCGCCGCAGACCCGTATGCCCATGAACCTGACCAATATGTTTGCTGGCGTGCGTTTCATTCGCGAACGGAAAGATGTGCTGGGCGTAATTTCGCTCGATCTGTTTGCCGTATTGCTGGGCGGCGCAACCGCGCTACTGCCTATCTTTGCTCAGGACATTCTGCATACCGGCCCGTGGGGCCTGGGCATGCTACGCGGCGCGCCCTCGGTGGGTGCGCTGGTCGTAGGCATCTGGTTAAGCCGACACAAGCTGGAGAAGAACGTTGGCATGATCATGTTCGGTTCGGTAGCCGGATTTGGTCTGGCCACGCTGGTGTTCGCTCTTTCAACGCAGCTGTGGCTCTCGCTGGTGGCACTGGCGGCGCTGGGCGGTTTCGACATGGTGAGTATGGTCATACGCGGTGCCCTGGTGCAGCTGGATACGCCGGATGAGATGCGCGGCCGCGTTAACGCAGTGAACGCCATCTTTATCAACACCTCGAATCAGCTTGGCGAATTTGAATCGGGCCTGCTGGCGGCGTGGCTGGGCGCGATGCCGGCTGCCGCACTGGGCGGCATTGGCACGCTGGTGGTGGTCGCTATCTGGATGACTCTCTTCCCGCATTTACGTAAACGGCAGAAGCTGGAGAACGAAACTGTCGTTTAAGCGCTGGCCGGGCTCACGAGAGGTTAAGCCCGGCCATTTCCTGCATGCTCAGGGCAGGTAGATTTGATTGCCATTGATCAATAATGGCTATTGGTGTGCATTTACTTACAAGATACCTGCCGTTTAACCTATAGATTGCCCTGCACACGTTCAGGTGACTCAGATTATGGTGAATGCGCTGCAACCGCAGCCAGTACGTTAGCACCAGGGCGGCAATCATCGGTATGGTACTCCGCTGGGCCGCCATCACGATGAATGTTATCGTGCCAGGTGCGGCCGAAATACCATTACCGCCGCCCATAAGGCGCTACATCAAATCCGAAGAGGTCCCGCGCTGGCAGGCTTTGTACTCTCACCAACCCTCGATGCCATCACCGGCCAGGAGCTGGCGATTTGTGGGGAGGCAGCGCTATAGTTTTGTTGCCAGCCTGGAGAGACGGGCTAATTCCTGCCTGTAATCCCATCCTTCATTAAATTCCTCCTCGCTATTTCCGGCGAATTTTAGCAAAATGTGCTGGCAGCCTTTTGTCCCCGGCGTTAAATGCTGCTTCTATTCTAATAAGAATGATTTTTAAAAGTTGAATGCGAGTCTTAAAGGTTGCTTGATGAAGGTTTTTATTATTAATCTGGAAAAACATACAGCCAGAAAAGAACACACGATAAATCAATGTTTACAAATCGGATTAACACCTGAAATTTTTCCGGCAGTAGATGGGCGCCTGCTGTCACCTCAGGAGATGGCAAGGTCTATACACCCCGAATTGTCGGTTGGCTTAACGGCAAGTGAGATTGGCTGTGCGCTTAGTCATCATGCCGTATACCAGAAAATGGTCAATGAAAACATTTCATATGCCCTGATACTGGAAGATGATGTGCTCTTCGATTCTTATGCGCATGAGGTTGTTGAATATTTAGAAGCACATATACCGAAGAAGCCAACGCTTTATCTGTTAAGCGACGTCGAAAAATATATGCGTAGCAGCACTAAGATTCCGAATTCACATCATAAAATTGTCAATATAAGCCAGGCGGCACTGGCTCATGCTTATATCATCAACCTTGCTGCTGCAAAAAAACTACAAAAATTTATGTTCCCGGTTTGGCTTGAAGCGGATCGCTGGACCTTTATAAAGGAGAGCGGTATTGTTGGCATAAAAGCAGTGGTTCCTTCGGTTGGACATTTATCTGAATTAAGTAATAGCTCAACTATCTGGGATAGTGAAGCAGAACTCGAGCGGAAAAAAATTGTCAGGGAGTTAAGAAAAGAGACAATCTGTAAGATACGTAAGAGTCGGCCTTTTAAGACTAAATTAAAAAACGCCCTGTGGCGGATTTTTATCCGAACTTTTTTTGAGACGAAGCGAGCATGAGTGTGTCAATACCAGATTTAAAAAGAGTTAATTTGAGTTTAGTTTTGCCATGGTTAGCTTTTGCTGCATTAATATCGATATTGCCTGTTGCATTTCTTTATGAAAAGGGCGGAAGGGTTCTCTTTTATTACTGTGGCTACTTTTCTCTACTGGGGCTGGCGGTAGAGTTGCTCCGTAAGAATAAAGTGTGGCTGAATGATAAAAGGGCGCTTTCGCTGCTTATATTTGGGGGGATGTTTATCTTTTGGTCCGCCATTGTACAAATTTCTCCTCATGTACAAAATGAGGATTATTATACGGCGGGAAAACGCTGTATATTATCTTTCATCATTATTACTTATACCCTGCATTTGTTCCGCACTGGTGTGATAGAGAAATCTCTGGCAATAAAGCTAAGCATTTTATCGCTGACTCTGGCGTTTATATTTTCCAGTGCTTTTGGGCTTTATCAGGGTATCACATCGACAGAAAGGGTTGTCCTGGGTATTAACAGAGCCACTTTAACTGCATATGCCTATTCGGCTATGTCGCTTGCCCTTATTGCGGTGATTCTTAAGCTTCAGACGTCAAAAATACAAAAAACCTGTTTTCTGCTGGTTTCAATCGTTTCTCTGTATATTATTATGCTTACCCAAACGCGCTCGGCTATGGTTATTCATACGCTGTTGTTACTCTATATGTCATTCAGGTTGTTTGCACTAACGCGCAACATTAAATTCATTGCCTGTATTGTAGTGCTTATGCTTACTGCTTCGGCGTTAAGCTATAAATTAATAGAGGGCCGATTAGATACCACGATACAAGAATATAACGCTTATCAGAGTGGTAATGACAGAACTTCACTGGGCTCCCGTTTTACTATGTGGAAAACCGGTATTCTGGCGTTTGAAGCGTCACCGTTGGGCCAGACGCAATACCATAGAAATCAATTTATTAAAGACTATCTTTATGCACATAACCAGCCAAAGTCATGGGCTTTGTATTATATGAACGTCCATTTGCATAATGAGTTTATCCAGTTCGCCTCTCTGTTTGGTATTGCAGGCATCATTGCGCTGATTTACTTCTTTTATGTCTTTATTTTTCTTGAGTATAAATGCCATCGCACGCTCACACCGCTTGCCATTGCAGGAGTGGCAATATTGCTTTATGGGTTGACTGATGTTGTTATGACATCGGTAGAGTTTATTGTGATGTTCAGTGTGCTTATCGTGATATTAACAATATTACAGACAGGTCGAGAAAGTTGATTGAAAAGCTCCGGCAGGAGCTTTTTTATTACAAGCGCTTTAGTTTTAGCTTAAGGAATTTTTTCTTAAAGCTGGTTCGTACCGTACTGTCTAAAGTGAAAGAGAGGAGCGAAGCTTTTAAAATGGCGCTATAAACTAAATGTTTATCATGTTCATTATGAATAAGGCCGTTAAATTTATGAGCAATGTTAATCCAGTGACAGGTGAGTAAGTTCCTGTATTTATCCCCGAGGACTTCATCCATTCTTTGCGTTGCTTTAATCAGCAAGGATATTTTATGCTCATCCAGTTTGTTAGATAAACTCTTTTCTCTTTTAAAGTAGAGATATGGACTTTGATTAGCAAAGAAAATATTTTTGCTATCTTTCAAAATAGAGGGGAAAAGGTAAGCATCTTCGTAACAGGTAAACTCTGGAAAAGGCTTGTCATTTAACAAATCAGCCCGGATGAATTGGCCAATGAAATGGGCCTGCAGATCTTTATGAATTAAAAATTTTTCAATAATCTGATGCTGGGTGAGCTTCTGCGTATGTAACCCACCCCAGGTTTTCGTTCTGTTCTGATGCGGAAAAACTTCGTTGAGTGGTGCAACCAGAAGATCGGGGTTCTCTTTTTGGAGGAAATGAGTAACTTCTGAGAGGGAGTTTTTAAGAAGTTGATCATCACCGTCCAGCATGGTGATGTATTTACCCTTGCACTTACTCACCCCATAGTTTCTGACCTTGCCAATATTACGGAATGCCACATCGAATGTCTTCGCATAGGGGCGGGTTGCGGCAAAATCATGAAGCATTTTTTGGGTATTATCCGTTGAAGCATCATTTATTAAAATGATTTCAATCGAATTCTGTACACCATTACAGGCATCTTTTAAACTTGCCAGCGTTGCAGACAGAAATTTTTCACAATTATGCGCGGTAAGTAAGACGCTAATAACAATATCAGAAACCATGCTTATCCATTGAGATCTATATCAGGCGATTCAAACGATCATACTACAGGGTCATTGTTAAGTGTACGCAATCATGCGGACACCTGCTTAAAACGCAATGCGCGATCAACCACTTGTAAACGCTTATCGGGCATGATCCATCCCAGGTTTACGTCCTCTCATGTAATGCGTATGATTCTCATTCCTTTTCACCCTGCGTCGCGACAACCCTACGCGCGCGATGCATACCGGAGATAAGCATGAACTCAAGATTGCGTCCGCGCGTTACGGCATTGGCTTTGGTGCTTATTAGCGCGCTGAGCCTGACGGCTTGCCAGGCCCCCGTAAAAAACATCGCTGCAGCGGCTGAGCCTGCCGCGCAACCAGCAGTGACCCCTGTGCAGCAGCGTAAAGTAGGTGACGGGCTGTATGAGATGGCCTGGGCTGCTGGCAATCCGGCGTCGCTGTATATCGCCAGTGCGCAGACGTTTAAAACCTCCAACGGCGGCGTCATCTATCGCCTTGATGCCAATACCTTAGCCACGCTGGGTACCACGCATACCGATCTGAAAAACTTCGGGATGACCGCGTCACCGGATGGCAGCGTACTGTATGTCACTAATACGCTGGACGGTGGGGTAACAAAGGTGGATGCGAAAAGCGGCAAGGTGCTGCAGCGCCTGCTGTTCGGGCTGAAGAACGATAAAGGGAATCCGGTCGGCGCGCGTGAGATCATGATGCATGACGGCCTGCTGTACATCGGGGCGATAGAGAATCCGGCAATGATTTGGGTAGTGGACGCCAACACGCTGAAGCTGAAAACCACCATTAAAAACGCCGGCAAGTGGGTGACCGGGCTGCTCTACTCTGATGTCACTCATCGTATCTACGCAGCTAACGGCAGCGGTGAAATTCTGGTGATTAATCCGCACAGCCATAAGATCGAACAGCGCTGGACCGTCGACGACGGTAAAGAGTATCTGCTGCTGAATCTGGCTGAAGACGCGGCCAACGGCCGTCTGTTTGTGACGGATAACTCAAAGGGTAAAACCACGCTGGTATTTGATGAGCGCAGCGGCAAGCTGATTAAACGGCTGGAGGTCGGCGATTCGCTTGGCATTAAATTTAATGCGCAACGTAATGAGCTCTACATCAGTCAGCGCCTCGGTGGCAAAGTCCTACAGCTGGATGCCACCACCTATGCAGTGAAAAATAGCTGGACGCTGCCAACGCATCCAAACAGTTTGCTGATCTCACCCGATGGACAGACGCTGTACGTGACGGTAAAACAGGGGCTGAATAAAGATCGCTCGCCGCAGGGGCCGGATAGCGTGGTACGTATTAAACTCAACTGATAGCCGGTACGGGCGGCCCGTATGGACCGCCCGATGCATTACGCGACGCCGTTCACCAGCAGTACGCGGTAGTTGGCACCTTTCAGGCGATGCGCTTTGGCCTCCTGATAGGCCGGGCTGTCATACCAGGCTTTTGCGGCCTCGCGGTCAGGGAACTCCAGCACGACCACGCCTTCGGCATCACGGCCCTCCAGCACTTCCAGGTCACCATAGAACGCCAGGGGCTTAATCGGGTGATCGCCCCGCGCCTGACCGGCTTTTTCGGCGTAAATCGCCAGCTCATCCTGATCCAGGGTTTCGTCTTTAATGAATACGATATAGACCGCCATTATTGCTCGCCTCGTGCCTGTCGTTTGTCTTCGGTGTTAGTGTCAAAATCGGATGCGTCGTGACGCTCCAGCAGCTGATCCTGCGGTTCGGCGCCAAACGCTTTGTTAACTTTACGGCCGCGAATCACCGCCGGACGTTCGGCAATCTCGTTGGCCCAGCGCACAACATTTTTGTATGACTGCGTATCCAGGAACTCACCGCCGCCATAAATATTGTTCAGCACCAGATTTCCGTACCACGGCCAGGTGGCGATATCGGCAATGGTGTACTCGTCGCCGGCGAGGAAACGGTGGTTGGCCAGTTGGCGATCCAGCACATCAAGCTGGCGCTTCGCCTCCAGCGTAAAGCGGTTGATCGCGTATTCGATTTTTTCTGGTGCGTAGAAATAGAAGTGACCATAGCCACCGCCCAGATAGGGCGCTGAACCCTGCAGCCAGAACAGCCAGTTGAGGGTCTCCGTGCGGCCAGCCACGTCGGTGGGAATAAAGTGCCCAAACTTCTCAGCCAGATACAGCAGAATATTGCCGGATTCAAACACGCGCAGCGGCGGCGTTACGGAGTGATCGCTCAGCGCCGGGATTTTTGAGTTCGGGTTGATATCAACAAACCCGCTGGAGAACTGATCGCCATCGCCAATGCGAATCAACCACGCATCGTATTCCGCTTCTTTCGCCCCAACGGCCAACAGCTCCTCCAGCAGAATCGTCACTTTCTGGCCATTGGGTGTGCCCAGCGAGTAGAGCTGCAGTGGATGTTTGCCAACGGGCAGGGTTTTCTCGTGCGTCGGCCCGGCGAAAGGACGGTTGGTTTTCGCCCCGTTACCTTTGGCTTCCGGGTCCCAGGTCCAGACTTTTGCGGGCTGATACTGATTATCCGACATAGTGATTGCGCCTTGTTGTTGTGGTGTTTTTGCTGCTACTGAGTGTAGCAGCGAGATCCACAGGCGATTTAACCGCGCTGGCGGTGCGATGCAAAGTCGGTTTATGCAACGTTCTCTTGCGTAAACAGCATAAAGTCCACTTTACCTGGCGAATAGGTCTCTGGCAGCTCGCCCTCTTCAAGGTGACGCAGCAGCAGCGTCAGCGCCAGCTGGGCATGGCGCAGGGTGTTTTGATCGAGCGTTAGCGTCAGCACGCGTTTTTCCAGCAGCCGGCGCGTGGTGTTGTAGAGTTCATGCGTGACATACACCACTTTGCCGCCGAGCCGGTGACGCGCCAGCGCTTCATCGATTTGCGTATTGCCCATGCCGGTATTGTAGATGCCGACAATGTGCTGCGATCCGGCAAGCGTTTTCTCCAGCAGCCGGCTGATGCGTTCACGCTCATCCTGCCCGGCAAGGATCTCGCGCAGCCGCAGCTGAGGAAAGCGCTCTGCCAGCACCGCCTGGAAGCCCTCAATGCGCTGGCGATGCGCCGAGTAATCAGCCCGTCCGCTAACCAGCACCACATCGCCCGCGCCGGCGATCATGCTGCCGAGCATCAGTCCGGCGGTACGTCCGGCCCGGTATTGATCGATCCCCACGTGGCACAAACGCGCCGCACCGGGCAGATCGGTGACCAGCGTAATAACCGGCACGCCCCGCGCCTTGCAGGCGGCCAGCGCGTCATAAATCAGCGGGTTCTCATGCGCGAAGACGATCAGCGCATCCATCTTTTTACTGCTGGCTTCAATATGCGCGGCCAGTTTCTCCGGGGCGCTTTCCGGGATCAGCGTACGGTGCAGACGCAGGCGGCGATAGCCAATCTCATCGGCCAGCCGGGCAAAGTCCTGCGCCAGCTGCTGAAAGAAGAAGGAGCCGTTACCGCTGAGCAGCACCTCTACCTGCCACGAATGGCGGTGCTCTTCCGGCAAAATGCGTTTTAATCCGGCCTCTCGCGCGGCCTGCAGGATCTTTTTCGTCATGGCGGGAGAGACGCCGCCACGGTCATTTAGCACCCGGTCAACCGTCGCGACACCAACGCCTACGCGCTTTGCCAGTTCGGCCAGCGTCATTGCTTTCATCTGAGTGAATTCCATCAAAAACCGCGTTCAGACAGCCTGCCAGAAAGCGATATTTTGACAAGACCGGTTATTCCGAAGTGTGAGCAAAAGGAGCGTTAAAATGCGGACTCCGCAACGTTTTGCCTTGATTGGCTGTGGCTTTATTGGCCAGGTGCACGCCGCGAACCTGGCGGCGCACCCTGGCGTGACGCTGGCACAGGTGTGCGACATTGATATGTCACGCGCGGAAGCGGTGGCACAGCAGTATGCGGCCCGGGCCGCCAGCGTAGAGCAGGTGCTGAAGAGCGATGCCATTGATGCGGTACTGATTGCCAGTGCGACGCCAACGCACGCGGCCTTACTGGAGCAGGCAGTGCAGGCGGGTAAGGCCGTGTACTGCGAAAAACCGATCGATTTGTCGCTGCAGCGGGCGCGGGATGTCGTGGAGACGATCTCGCCGCTGCAGGTGCCGGTGACGGTGGGCTTCAACCGCCGCTTCGATCACAGCCACCAGCAGCTGAAAGCGCAGCTAAAACAGGGCGTAATTGGGCAAACCGAGCTGATTCAGATGGTGTGCCGCGCCTCTGAATTGCCGCCGCTCAGCTATCTGCAGGCGTCCGGCGGCCAGATGCGTGACCAGGCGATCCACTTTTTCGATCTGCTGCGCTGGCTGACGGAGGATGAGGTCAGCACCGTTGGCGCACTGGGCGCCGCCCTGGCCATGCCGGAGATCCGCGATTTTGATGTGGATACGTCGGTACTGATTATGCGTCTGCAGCAGGGCGCGCTGGCGCAGCTCGATAACACCCGTCGTACGGCTTACGGCTACGACGAGCGCATCAGCGTGATGGGCAGTGCCGGTATGCTGGCATCGGAGAGCCAGGCGGTGCGCGGCGCTACGCTGTATCAGGGGACGGGCATTACTCAGCCGGGGCTCTACACCGACTGGTTTAGCCGGGTCAAAGAGACCTACTACACGCATCTGGATGCCTTTGTGCGCCATCTTGGTGGTGAACAGGTTGAGGGATTGCCAGGGTTGATTGATGGACTGCGTGCGCAGGCGATCGCCGAAGCGGCGCAGCTTTCGCTGACGCGCGGCGAATTTGTTGAGGTTGAGTGGGTTAAAATTTGACGGGATATTGATCGCATCATCATGCGCTTCTCCGCTTGCGTGCAGGGAGAAGCGCAGAGCCGGGCACAACCCTTACAGATTCAGCAATTCACGCTCGATCAACTCACGCGTCTCAACCGCCTGATACTTCATCTTCTCCGGGTAGCCAAACAGGGCGGCGGAGATGATCGATTCGCCGCCGATCTTATAGGTACGGTTCGCAAAATCCATCTCACGCAGCGCTTCAAACAGCGCATCAAAGTTCACTTCGCCTTCACCCACGGCTACATGCTGGTGGATGGTCGCATCCACGCCTGGCGGGTTCACGATATAGCGGCAGTGTTTAGTGTGGTTCATGGTATCGGCGATCAGCATGTGGGAGAGATCGTCACCGGCGTAGTGCAGCATGTTCTTCACATCGCCTTTACCTTTGTCGTAGTAGAAGGTGTGCGGCGCGCTGTAAATGTACTTCACGTTATCGCTGCGGAACGACTTCACGATATCCGCTGTTTCGTTGCTCTCTTCGCAGAAATCCCACGGATGCGCCTGGATTTCGACGCGGATCCCTTCACGTTCGATAATCGGCAGCAGCTCCTCCATGGAGCGGTAAAACATCTCTTCGCAGATTTCCGGCTCATTGGGATTGCCCGACAGCTCGGTATTGATCACCTGCACGCCCATCTCAACTGAGATCTCGATCATGCGCTTCCAGTTCTTCACGGCGGCCTGACGACGCAGCTCATCCGGACCGGACCAGCGGTAGACGGTAATAAAGGATGATATTTCCACGCCCGTGGCGTTCAGCGCATTTTTGTATTCGCGCATGATTTCGCGGCTGGCTTTCGGGTGCTTATAGAACGGATTGATCTGCGGGTGCGGCGACTGCTCAATGTACTTATAGCCCCACTCCGCGACCTGATGCACCATACGGGTGATACCGAGATCCCTGATTACATCTACATCAAAAGCAATTTTCATTTTGTTCTCCTGAGCATTAAGCCGGGCGCTCTTCATTAAATACCACACCGATCTGTTTTCTCACCTCATCCATCGCCGCCAGCGTTGCCAGTGAGGCAGAGAGCGGCCGGAGCGGCGATTCAGACAGGCCCTGATGGATGCACCAGGCGGTGTGATCAATTTCATGACTGAGCTGAATATAGCGGTTGTTGGGTTCTTCCCAGTGCAGCGTGTGGCGGCCATCGCTGGAGGTCAGACGGAAATGGCCTGGCGCATAGAACTGGCCGTCGAGGTACAGCGTGGCATCACGCCCGGCAATCACTGCTGTGCCCGGCGTGTTGCTGAACAGCGTGGTGTTCAGCACCGAATGCATCCCGTTGCGGTGCGTCATCAGCATGGAGGTTTGCCCGTTAACGCCGCCCGGTGCAGGCTGGCCTTTCGCGCTAATGCTCTCTGGCGCACCGCTCACCATCACGCTGAAGCTGACCAGATAGCTGCCGAGATCGAGCATCGGGCCGCCAGCCAGATCCGGATTGAAAATGCGATGATCGGGCGTGAAGTGCTCACCATGATCGGCGATAAGCGTGTGAATATCGCCCAGTGCGCCATCGTCAAGCAACTGCCGAATCACATCGTATTTAGGGGCAAAATCGCACCACATCGCTTCGATGCAGAGACGCTGTTGCTGCTGCGCCTCCTGCTGTAGCTGAAGAGCCTGCTGCGCGTTCAGCGCCAGCGGCTTCTCGATCAGGACATGCTTGCCGGCGCGCAGCGTGCGCAGGCCATCAGGAAAGTGATGGTTGTGCGGCGTGGCGATATAGACCACATCGATGTCATCACGCGCCAGCAAGGCATCGATGCCGACGACCGCGTGAGGGATCTCCCACTTGCGGGCAAACGCCTGGGCTTTATCCAGGCTGCGTGACGAAACGGCGACCAGCTGCTGGCGGGTGTGATGGCGCAACGCATTGGCGAAGTGATCGGCAATCCAGCCGGGACCAACAATCCCCCAGCGCAGCGCGGGAATCTGATTTTCAGGATGACGTCGGGGTGCGGGTAGGGTTGCAGGGAACATATCATCTCCGTTGTTATTTGTACCTGTGTAACCGGAACTCGGCCATTTACTATAGAAAGACCCAATCCCACCCTCTATTTCTTTACTGATGCAAAACCATCAGCCCTTACGGCACGGCGGGCACAGCAATATCAAATTTTCATTCTGTAATAAAGAAAAATGAAATAAATGTTTTTATCACTGCGAGGGCGATCAAAAATTGAGAGCTAATCTTGCAAAAAATGAGAAGGAAGGAGAGTTACGACAGGATGTCATTCGCCTTTTTCGGCTGTTTCAGGCACTCTTTTTGATAGCTAGCTATCAAATCAGGACGGACACATGAGCAAAATCACGATGACGGCAATTGCTGAGGCGGCAGGCGTGGGTGTCGCCACGGTAGACCGCGTACTGAACCGGCGCGCGCCGGTACGGGCGGTTACCGAGCAGAAAGTGCTGGAAGCCGCGTGCCGGCTCGGCTATCGCAACGGGCATCCGCAACTAATGGCGGGCATGGAGGGAGCCAGCGACGTGAAGTTGCGGACAGGGTTTGTGCTGCTCTCTAAACACTACTCGTTCTATCAATCCCTGGGAGACGCGCTGCACCAGCAAATGCTGCCGCTGCATCCGGCCGGTAGTGAGCCGCTGTTTTGCTGGCACGATATTGACGATGTTGCAGCCGTGGTCTCTTCACTCCATGCGCTGGCGGAGAAGGTGGACGTGATTGGCGTGGTAGCGTTGGATCACCCCTTAATTCGCCATGCCATTGCGCGCATTTCGCAGCAGGGCGTGCGCGTCTATGCGCTGTTCTCGGACTTTTCGCCCTGCGGACATGCGGGCTATTTTGGACTGGATAATCAGAAAGCCGGACGCAGCGCCGGATGGCTCGCCGATCGTCTGCTGCAGCAACCCGGGTCGGTTGGGGTGCTGGTGGGCGATCATCGCTTTACCTGCCAGGAGAGTTGCGAAATCAGCTTTCGCTCTTATCTGCGTGAGCAGGATAGCGCGCGGCGCGTGCTGGAGCCGTTAAAGACCCATGAGTCCATCGAAGGGGGATATCAGGCTGCGCGACAGCTGCTGGATCAGCATGACGAACTGGCGCTGATCTATGCGCCCTGCGGCGGCGTTGAAGGGGTGATTCAGGCGCTGCGCGAACAGCCGCAGCGCAAGGTGGCGCTTATCTGCCATGGGCCGGTTAGCGACGGGGAGCTGGCGCTGATTGATGGCACTCTTACGGTAATGATACGCCACCAGATTGCGGATATGGCACAGCAGCTGGCGCGGACCCTGGTGCAGCATCACAGCGGGCAGGGCGATCGCTTCGCGCGGGTGATTCTGCCGTTTGACATTGTGATAAGGGAAAATCTCTGACGACGGCAAAGCATGGATGGTTTGATATTAATCTATCAAAATATTGATGTGAAATAATATGATCGCTATCAAAGAATGAAATTTTCATCGTTGTTGCTGATGAAATTTTCGTTTGATACTGACAGCCTTTGTCACCGTAAGGAACGATCATGACCATTCATATTGCGAACGCGCCCTGCAGCTGGGGCGTGGATGACCCCGGCAACCCCTTTCTGCCACCCTGGCAAAAAGTCCTGCGCGAAGCGGCGCAGGCTGGTTACCAAAGTATCGAACTCGGGCCGTGGGGATATTTACCGGTCGCGGCCACCGAACTTCGTCAGCAGCTTGAAGCTCACGGCTTATCGCTGGTGGCGGGCACCATCTTTGACGATCTGGTGAGCGAGGCCAATTTTCCAAAGATGGTTGAGCTGACGCACAACATCTGTCGCACCCTGTCGCAGGTGCCTGCCGCCAGCAAAACCCATGGGGATAATTACCCCGCGCCTTACCTGGTGATCATTGATTTTGGTGATCCGGTGCGTGCGCAGTGTGCCGGCCAGCCCGATCGTGCGCCGCGCCTGGCGGCAGATGCCTGGCAGCGCATGATGCATCACATCACCCAACTGAGCCGCATTGCCCGCGATGAGTATGGCGTGCGTGCCGTGATTCATCCGCACGCAGGCGGCTGCATCGAATTCGCGGATGAGCTGGAGCAGCTGGTGCAGGATATTCCGCACGACGTCGCCGGCCTGTGCCTGGATACCGGCCATCTCTACTACGCCGGCATGGACCCGCTTACCTTGCTTAATCGCTACTGGCAGCGCATCGATTATCTGCATTTTAAAGATGTTAACCATGAGGTCTGGCGCGATGTGCTTGCGCGCGGCAGCGATTTTTTTGCCGCCTGCGCTGAAGGTGTAATGTGCCCGCTGGGAACCGGAGCCATCGACTATCCGGCGTTGCACGCTTTTCTGGCGGATCGCCACTATCAGGGCTGGATCACCATTGAGCAGGAGCGCGATCCGCGTAACGCTGATACCAGCCTGCGTGATGTCACCGCCAGCCTGCACTATCTGCAGTCGGTTGGCTTCTGAGGAGAAGGGTATGATTAACGGTATCAAAGTTAACGATCGCGCACTGCGCTGGGGCATGGTGGGCGGCGGCGGCACCAGCCAGATCGGCTATATCCATCGCTCTGCGGCACTGCGCGACGGCAACTTTCTGCTGCAGGCGGGTGCGTTCGATATTGATGCGGCGCGCGGGCGCGCGTTTGGCGTTGCGCTGGGTCTCGATCCCGCGCGCTGCTATGGCGATTATGAAACGATGTTTGCTGCTGAAGCAGCACGTGCCGATGGTGTTGAAGCGGTGTCGATCGCTACGCCAAACAATACGCACTTTGCGATCTGCCGGGCGGCGCTTAATGCCGGGCTGCATGTGGTGTGTGAAAAGCCCTTGTGCTTTACGGTGGCGGAGGCGCACGAACTTGAGCAGCTCTGTGCAGAGAAGCAGAAAATTATCGGCGTCACCTACGGCTATGCGGGCCACCAGCTAATTCAGCAGGCGCGCGAGATGATTGCTGAAGGGCTGCTGGGTGAGATTCGTATCGTCAATATGCAGTTCGCGCATGGTTTCCATCACAATGCGGTGGAGCAGCAGAGTGCCAGCACAAAATGGCGCGTCGATCCGCGCTTTGTCGGGCCGAGCTATGTGCTGGGCGATCTGGCCACCCATCCGATGTTTATTGCCGAAACCATGCTGCCGCAGCTGAAGATCAAACGTCTGCTCTGCAGCCGGCAGAGCTTTGTGAAATCACGCGCGCCGCTGGAGGATAACGCCTTTGTGATGATGGAGTATGACAACGGCGCAGTCGGCACGCTGTGGGCCTCGGCGGTTAACTGCGGCTCCATGCACGGACAGAAGATCCGCATTATCGGTGAGAAAGCCAGCCTGGAGTGGTGGGATGAGCAGCCGAATCAGCTGCGCTATGAAGTGCAGGGCGAGCCGGTGCAGATACTGGAGCGCGGCATGGGGTATCTGCATCCCGGCGCACTGGCCGACGATCGCATTGGCGGTGGCCACACGGAAGGGCTGTTTGACGCCTGGTCGAATCTGTACCGCCGCTTTGCGCTGGCGATGGCGGCGACCGACCGGGGAGACACAGATTTTCTGGAGACGTTCTGGTATCCGGACGTACATGCCGGCTTGATGGGGGTACGCTGGGTGGAGCAGTGCGTGCAGTCTGCTGATGCGGGAGCGATCTGGGTGAACTGCTGATCGGGACTGGCGGCCCTGCGGGTCGCTATGCCGAAATCTAAGGTAAGCCAGCGGTCATGCGGCATTGCCACTTTGCATGGTGCCAATCCGATCAATCGCGCTCTGCGCCTGCTCACACTGCCACAAGATTGTTAACGCATGACGGTAAAGCGTTCTACCCGCTTCGGTTGGCGTAACACCCCGTTTAGTCCGGATCAGCAGTTGCTGATTCACTTCGCCCTCCAGCGTAGCCAGTTGCTGACTCAGGGCGGGCTGCGCAATGTGCAGGCAGTTAGCAGCCTGCGTCAGACTACCGACATCAACGATTTTGACAAAATATTTGAGACGACGAAGATTCACACCAATTTCCTCAGAAGATGGCACGCCAGGCGCGGCAAAGTACGGAATAATTGCATCCATAAGTAACACTTTTTTAACATCGACTTGCGTGGCAGGACGTGACCGCTGGCGCATTTTTACCTTACCGCATCACGTTTTATCAAAAGTGTGCAGACGGTCGCATGGGCACTGTTAACCAAAAAAAATTTTTAAAGTTTAAACTGATAATTCTGCCTGGTATTTATAATGGGAACGTTATAAATATAAAAAGGTTTAGCCACAAAAACATTGCCGTTTCACTAATGAAATCAGCCCTGCACCAGCCTGATGACGTCCAGCGCAGGGCGATACTCGATTCAGTCGTCATTTACTCAGAAACCAATTATGTATTCCACTGTTAGCGTTCATGCCGGCGCTTTGGTTAACTTTATCCGGTACGGGTATTGCTTATATGATTGACCTGTTTAAGGACGGGCAGTTATGCAATTAAACAGGCCCGGCATGTTTGTCACACCGCGTTTAATTGGTCAGTATTGACTCGATTCCTTGTATCAGAGCAGGGAAATACGACTGGTCAATAGTGATGCTTCCTGTTAGCTTCCAGCCCTCATATACATCAGGGGTTGCAGAAAAAGTAAACTCTACGTAATCACTCCCCGGGAAAATATTTAATCCACAAGTGAAGGCGGGGACTCTTGGCGCGAAACTTACCGGCTTAGGCCTTCCGGTTTTGTTAAGTGCTGAATAAAAGTGCGTTATCCCGTCTTTCAGACTTTCAAGGTCGAAAATTGTCAGTTCACACTGGTATTGAACGCTAATGCTACAGCCATTAATTTCCAGCCAGCACATTATTATATCTTCCAGGGGCTCCTCAGGCTCTTCAATTCTTTCAATAAATGAAAGGCGAAATAACGTATCTCCGTTTTTTATTTCAAACATTTTAGTTTCCGTTATTTATTCAATATGAAAGTGTGTGATGGTCCAGTCCTTCTCTCTGACCAAAACGTGTAGAGTGTACTCTTTATGGATGTACTCAATTTGATCACCCTTCACGATTTTTTTCAAACGTGACATTTTTATACGGTACAAAAACATGCCGGGTACTTTTTGCGCGTCCGGGGTTTGTGAACCGTACCGACAAGCAACCACCGTCTGGCGGCTCGTCTCCATAGCCCTCGTCTTCCCAATGACACAGCAATATTGTCTGTTAAACCCGTGGCGATTTACCTTCCCTGATCAGAAGGGAAGCGATGACACCAGATTCTTAAGACCGGATGCAGCCTTGTGATGAAGAATCCTTTAGCCATAACCCATGATGGGAATAGTGTGTATTGGCGATGTAAAGCATGGCAGGTAACGTCACAGTGATTGGAGTAATGGATAACTATCCGAAAGAGATATTCAACCTTGATGGCTGAATCAGGGCTGTGACATCAGTCGTCAACGTGACCAGAAATCTACCTGAACGACAGAAAGCAAAAACCCAGCCATAAGGCTGGGTTTTCAGAATGTTGGTGCCCGGACGCGGAATCGAACCACGGACACGGGGATTTTCAATCCCCTGCTCTACCGACTGAGCTATCCGGGCAACGGGGCGCATTAAACCCTAATGGCGGAAAGTCGTCAACGGGTTTCGTAAAAAAAGCGTAGCATTCGTGACTGACTGCCTGCTTTTCAGACAGGCTGCGCAAAAAGCCTACGCCAGGGCGCCATTTTTGCGGCACAGCGCGATGCCCAGTACATCCTCCGCCAGACCGCGCGCGGTCGCCACATCCATAACGTTGCGCTTAACCAGCAGTTTGCTCAGGCACCCTTCCAGGATCAGCTCCATCTGGTCAGCAACCATTGTCGGGTTATCCAGCGCCAGCTCAACCAGAATTTCATGGGTAAATTGCCAGGAGCTGCGCTTCTGCTGCTCTGCAAGTTGGTGCACCGGCTGATCCGGCTGGGGATAGAAGCTACAGGCAGCGATAAACAGGCAGCCGGGAAAACGGCCTTTGCTGACATACTCCGTCAGCACTTCGTAGCGCGCCAGCAGTTTCTGTTCAGCGCTGAGCTGGTCGTCGAGCTGCACCTGGCGGCGCCAGCTATCAATTTGCTGCGCGTGATAGCGCAGCGCGTCATACAGCAGAGCATCGCGATCGGGCCAGTAACGTGCCAGCTGCTCTGTTGTCAGGCCGGTTTCTCCCGCCAGCTGCTGGAGGGAGGTGGTGGCAGCAAGCCCGCGCTGTTCGAGTACATTCAGCGCATGGTCAAGAATTTGTTCGCGTTGCAAGTGGCTCTCCTCTGGAATGCGAGCCCGCTCGCTGGCGAGCGGGCAGTGTCCTGCAACCAGTGTCGTTTAACGCGGCAGATTGTGCAAATGCGTCTGAAAATCCGTCGCGTTAAGGAAACCGGTGATGCGTGAACCAGGGATCTCTTCACCCCGGGCATTGAAAAACAGGATGGTAGGCAGCCCCAGAACCTGTAAATGCTGCAATAGCGCATTGTCCTGCGCGCTGTTGGCGGTGACGTTGGCCTGTAGCAACTGCACGTTGCTCAGTGCGCTGCGCACGCCGTCATCACTGAAGGTGTATTTTTCGAACTCCTTGCAGGCGACACACCAGTCGGCATAGAGATCGACCATCGTGATACGGCCTTGCGCCTGTTGCAGCGCACTGTCGAGCTGCTCGCTGCTGGCGATGCGCGTGAAGGGCAGGTGCGCGACCGCGGAGGCGCTATGGCTGGTGCCAAAGGCCCAATCCTGTAACGGACGCGCCACGACCAGCGCGGCAGCCAGCATCAGGATTTGCATCAGGCGCCACGCGCCGCCTGCGCGCAGGCTGAGGCTAAAGCCCCAGGCAAAGCACGCCACGCCGAGCAGGCTCCATAAGCGCAGCCCCCAGACATCACCGATGATCCGCTCCAGCAGAAACACCGGCAGCGCCAGAATCACGAAGCCAAAGCCCTCTTTAACGCTCTGCATCCACGGCCCGCTTTTCGGCAGCAGCCTGTTCCCGAACAGGGTGATAGCGATCAGCGGCAGCCCCATACCGAAGGCGTACAGCCAGAGCGTGCCCGCGCCGGCCCACAGATTACCGCTCTGCGCGATATAGAGCAGGATGGCGCTGAGTGGCGCGGTGGTGCAGGGGGAGCAGATTAAACCGGCCAGCGCGCCCATGAAAAACACGCCGGGCAGCGATCCGCCCTGCTGACGGTTGCTCCAGAGCGCCAGTCGCGTTTGTACGCTGGCGGGCAGCTGCAGCGGGAACAGGCCAAACATCGACAGCGCCAACGTCACAAACAGGGCAGACAGCGCGATCAGAACGTAAGGGTGCTGCAGCGCAGCCTGAAAGCGGAGACCGGCAGCAGCGACAACCACGCCAAGCAGCGTGTAGGTTAGCGCCATACCCTGTACGTAGACCATCGCCAGCGCGAACAGCCGGCCTGGCGAGTAGCGGCGCGATCCCCCCAGAATAAGGCTGGAGATCAGCGGATACATCGGCAGGACGCACGGCGTAAAGGCTACGCCAATCCCAATCAGCAGCGCCCAGAGCGGTGAAAAGGGCAGCGGCGTGGGATGAGGCTGAGCGGCAGGCGCATCGCGGGTGGCGCTCACCGCGCTAAGCGGTACGGTGCGGGTCTCCGGCGGATAGCAGAACCCGGCGGCGGCACAGCCCTGATAAGTCACGGTCACGGATGCGTCGTCTCCGGCCTGCTGTATCGATACCGGTACCTGCAGATCCTGCGGGTAGATTTCGCTTTTGCCATAAAACTCATCTTCGTGCGGCTGGCCGGGCGGCAGAGCGAGCGGGGCAAGCTGCACCTTTTGCGGCGTAATATGCAGCTGCTGGCGATAAAGATAGTAACCCTCTTTGACTCGCCAGCTCAGCACCAGCTGATTGCCGTGCTGGCTAAAATCGAAAGCAAAAGCCTGATCGACCGGCACAAAGCGGCTGCTGTTTTGGGGTGAAAAGAGGCCGGCCTGCGCGGAGAAGCAGAACAGCAGCGCCAGGCACAAAGCCATCAGGCGGGAGAATCGGGCGGCCATAACGAATTATTCAGCTCCGGTGGCGAATGGGCCGCGATCATAACACGGCCGCTTCGCCACGAGGTTTTCAGGATGTAACGGCGCTACAGGATCAGGCTACCGAACAGGAAGCCGAACGCCACCGAGAAGGCAATTGCCAGTACGCCGGGAATAATAAAGGAGTGGTTAAAGACAAACTTGCCGATTCGGGTTGAGCCGGTGTCGTCCATTTCGACCGCCGCCAGCAGCGTAGGATAGGTTGGCAGCACGAACAGGGCGGAAACGGCAGCAAAAGAGGCCACGGCCGCCAGCGGTGACACGCCCAGCATCAGCGCTGCGGGCATCAGCGCTTTGGTGGTCGCCGCCTGCGAATAGAGCAGGGTTGCAGCGAAGAACAGCACCAGCGCCAGCATCCACGGGTAGCTCTGCAGCATATCGCCGGCCAGCGTCTGGATCTCGTTCAGGTGGGCCTTCACAAAGGTATCGCCCAGCCATGCCACGCCCATGACGCAAATACAGGCGCTCATACCAGACTTAAACGTGCTGGCGCTCAGGATCTCACCGGTATCGATTTTGCAGGCCAGGCAGATCAGCGTGGCCACGGTAAGCATAAACACCACGATTGCCTCATTGCGCGGCAGCAGCGGGTTGGCGATCAACCCCACGCTGTCGCTGATGGCGGTGGCGTACAGCACAACCGCGATGATACCGATCAGGAACAGCAGCACGGCACGCTTCGCGCCGGGTTTGATCTGATAAACCTGCTCGCCGCGCAGCGTCACTTCACCTTTCGCCAGGCGCGCCTGATAGACCTCATCATCCTTCAACTCTTTGCCGAGGAAATTGGTAATGATGGCTGCGCAGAAGATGGCTGCCATCGTCGAGGGCAGCGCGACGCCGAGCAGCGCCAGATAACTCACGCCGCGCGGTTCAAGAAGAGAGGCAAAAAACACCACGGCAGCAGAGAGCGGTGACGCGGTGATGGCGATTTGTGAGGCGACCACGGCAATAGAGAGCGGGCGCGATGGACGTACGCCTTGCTCTTTTGCCACTTCAGCAATCACCGGCAGCGTGGAGAATGCCGTATGGCCGGTGCCGGCCAGCAGCGTCATCAGATAGGTCACCAGCGGCGCGAGAAAGGTGACGTAGCGTGGATGACGGCGCAGCAGGCGTTCCGCCAGCCCGACCAGATAATCCATGCCGCCCGCAACCTGCATCGCGGCGATTGCCGCGATCACCGCCATAATGATTTCAATCACATCAAACGGGATAACGCCGGGCTTCATGCCGCAAAACAGCGTCAGCACCAGCACGCCCAGCCCGCCGGCAAAGCCGATGCCAATACCGCCCAGCCGGGCCCCCAGCCAGATCGCCAGCAGAACCACCACCAATTCCACGATTACCATGCGTTTTCACCCCTGAGCCGGAGACGTCCGGCTCTTAAAGTTGTAGCCGTCAAAATAAAAAAAGCACGCCGTATTGTATACAGGCGTGCTTTGAACGACTTGATCCGGCGTAGATTATTGTTCGTTTTCGTCGGTGTAGCGTTTGGCTTTATAGGCAGGATGCATCAGGTTCTGAATGGAGAAAATATCATCCAGCTCGGCTTCGGTCAGCAGGCCACGCTCCAGCACCACTTCACGCACGCTCTTACCGGTCTCCGCACAGATTTTGCCAACAATATCACCGTTATGGTGGCCGATGTAGGGGTTGAGGTAAGTCACGATACCAATGGAGTTAAATACGTAAGCTTCACACACCGCTTTGTTGGCGGTGATGCCGTTGACGCATTTCTCCAGCAGGTTGTAGCAGGCGTTAGTCAGAATGCTGATGGATTCAAACAGCGCCTGACCGATAACCGGCTCCATCACGTTCAGCTGCAGCTGACCCGCTTCGGAGGCCATGGTCACAGTGATATCGTTGCCGATCACTTTGAAGCACACCTGGTTGACGACTTCCGGCACCACCGGGTTAACCTTGGCTGGCATAATGGACGAGCCCGCCTGCAGTTCCGGCAGGTTGATCTCATTCAGGCCAGCACGCGGGCCGGAGGAGAGCAGGCGCAGGTCGTTACAGATCTTCGACAGTTTCACCGCCAGACGTTTCAGCGCCGAGTGCACCATCACATAGGCACCGCAATCGGAGGTCGCTTCAATCAGGTCCTCTGCCGGCACGACTGGCAGATTACTCACTTCCGCCAGACGCTGTACTGCCAGCTGCTGATAGCCATCCGGCGTATTCAGGCGCGTACCGATCGCGGTCGCCCCGAGGTTCACTTCCAGCAGCAGCTCCGCCGTACGCAGAATACTGCGCGTCTCTTCGTTCAGTAACACGTTGAACGCGTGGAACTCCTGACCGAGTGACATAGGCACCGCATCCTGCAGCTGGGTACGGCCCATCTTCAGAATGTTTTCAAACTCTACGGCTTTACGCTGGAACCCTTCGCTCAGCTGGCTGATGGCATCCAGCAGCTTCAGAATGGAGGCGTAAACCGCAATGCGGAAACCGGTGGGATAAGCATCGTTAGTGGACTGACACTTATTCACGTGATCGTTAGGGTTGAGGTACTGATACTCACCTTTCTGATGGCCCATCAGTTCCAGACCGATGTTGGCCAGCACCTCATTGGTGTTCATATTGACCGAGGTGCCGGCGCCGCCCTGATAGACGTCCACCGGGAACTGATCCATGCATTTACCGTTATTCAGTACTTCATCACAGGCCTGAATGATGGTATTCGCGATATTACGCGGGATGGTCTGCAGCTCTTTGTTGGCGAGCGCGGCTGCTTTCTTTACCATCACCATACCGCGAACGAATTCAGGTATGTCACTGATTTTACTGCTACTGATATAAAAGTTCTCAATCGCACGCAGAGTATGAACACCGTAGTAAGCGTCTGCCGGAACTTCGCGCATGCCTAACAGGTCTTCTTCGATACGAATGTTGTTCGCCATGATTACCTTCTTATTATTTCTGCGGGTTACTGCCTGGCCGGCCGGGATGGACGGGCGGCAAATAACGTGCAGGTGAAGCAATTATATTGTCGTGGAATACCAGTGCCGACATTTTATCCATCTTCGGGCTGGCGAGCACGATCATATTCTGTTGTTACAAAATTGTTTGTGCACAGATCACTTTACGGGCATTTGCTGGCCCGTCGGTAATAACGATATGTGATGTAGTTCGCATTTTTAAGTCGCCAGTAAAAATTTAACCCGACAGGTTGAATTTGCCCGGCATAGCGCCCACTTCAACAGTTGAGGTCCATGCTGACCGCCCCATTTTGCCGCTGCGCACGCTGCGTGACGGCCCAACACACAGGAGATATCGGTGCGCTGGTTACCGTTTGTGATTTTTTTTGTTCTGGCCTGGATTGAGATCTCACTCTTCATCCAGGTTGCGCATGCGCTGGGCGTGCTGCTCACCATGCTGCTGGTGATCTTTACCTCTTGCATTGGCGTGTCGCTGGTTAAGAATCAGGGCATGAAGAACTTCATGCTGATGCAGGAGAAGCTGGCGCGTAATGAGAGCCCGGCGGCGGAGATGATCAAAAGCGTTTCGCTGATCATTGCCGGCTTCCTGCTGCTGCTGCCTGGCTTCTTTACTGATTTCCTCGGTTTGCTGCTGCTGCTGCCGCCGGTGCAGAAGCACCTGACGCTGAAACTGATGCCGCACCTGCGCGTCTGGCGCGGGCCAGGCCAGGGGCCGGACAGTGGTTTCACCATGGATGGCGAGTTCGAGCGCAAAGATCAGGACCGTATCGAACAGGATAAAGATCGATAAAGGTTAACGAGGCGGCGGAAGCCGCCTTTTTGCTGGCTTTTTCGCCAGCTGTTACAGAAACGAAAATTTTTTATTTTTTTGCCCTTGAAAGCCTCTCTGCGCATCCCTATCTCTTCCACCACGAGGCCGGAAGCCATGCAGCCCGGTGTTCAACCCAAAAACTGAATGATTGGACTTCTCAAAGGAGAGCTATCACATGAAAATTCGTCCGTTGCACGATCGCGTTATCGTCAAGCGTAAAGAAGTTGAAGCAAAATCGGCTGGCGGTATTGTCCTGACCGGTTCCGCAGCAGGCAAATCAACCCGTGGTGAAGTTCTGGCTGTCGGCAATGGCCGCATCCTGGAAAACGGTGAGGTTAAGCCGCTGGACGTGAAAGTGGGTGATCTGGTGATTTTCAGCGAAGGCTACGGTGCAAAAACCGAGAAAATCGACAACGAAGAAGTTCTGATCATCTCTGAAAGCGACATCCTGGCGATTGTC
>Ga0157361_1000165_pt1 | contig 34372 bp, 39 predicted proteins | sample AttlaeALBM2_FD_111481 | JGI IMG/M metagenome (GOLD analysis project Ga0157361, IMG submission 111481) | Fungus gardens microbial communities from leaf cutter ant in Ribeirão Preto, State of São Paulo, Brazil - Atta laevigata ALBM2 | ecosystem: Host-associated > Fungi > Mycelium > Unclassified ...
CCGCTACTACGAACCCGAGGTGGGGCGTTTCACCACGCAGGATCCGATAGGGTTGCGCGGCGGGTTGAACCTGTATCAGTATGCGCCGAACCCGCTGATGTGGGTGGATCCGTTTGGGTTGAGTATTGAATGGGTTAATCCTTCATCGTTAAATTATTCTCAAGCATATATATCTGATAACGTAACTGGATATATACATGATATGTCTAATAACAATTGGGATTGGAATCGAAGTGGACCATTGAATGTTGCCGAAGTGGATGGACAATTAGTATCTCTAGACAACCGCAGATTATATGCAGCACAAATGGCTAATGTAGAATCTGTACCGATTAAGAGAGTTAATTTATCTGAACCGTTACCACCACCAGCAACTGGAGGTACGTATGGGAGTAATCTCAATAAAAAACTGAACTCTAAACCTAAGAATTCTGATGTTCCTAGAGTCCAGTTGCCAGCAACAGGAACACCTAAAAAGCCAACAATTGTTAGCAAGAACAAAAAAACGGGGAGTTGCAAATGATAGCTAAAGAAATGCAGAGTAAGTGGGAAGACAATCAACTGATCGGATTAGATGTAATCATTAATGATGTAGGTGTCGTAAGAGAAATAGACATTGAATTCGAGATAAATTATAAATTTAAAGACACCTTTAATAAGGAATATAAAATTTCATTAGGTAGTGAGACAACCTTGAATGCATTGATTGAACAGTATGACGAGGTGTGGTCAGAGATTCAAGTGAATAACAAGGTGCAACTTTCTGACGGTGATTTCTTGTTATGTGGTGAGGGTGAAATGGGCAATGAAGGGTTTATTGCACGTACAGATGGAATTAATAGATTGAAATGGTTTATGTACTCAACAACCTCTAACCCTTTTGTTAACGTTATAGAAGCTGGCAAATGCGTATATTTTCAATCTACGCTGGGTTTCTATCTCTGCTTTGATATAACCAATAATAACATATCTATAAAAAATGAAAAAAGTTGGTGAGACTTTAAACGAAAGTGATTGGCGTGGATGAAAGTTTATTTCTATGAAGTGATGAGCTAAATCGGCAAGCTTCAGGGCCAAACGGTGGCCGGCGCGGCGAAGCGGCAGGGCGCGCAATATCTGCAGCTGCTGCGCTACGCCGGGCAATATCAGGACGACGAAAGCGGCCTGCACTACAACCTATTCCGTTACTACGAACCCGAGGTGGGGCGTTTCACCACGCAGGATCCGCTGGGGTTGAGTACCAGAAGAGACTAACTCTCAGGGGATAAAATGCTTCTGAAAAGTGCGGTATTGAAATTAACCAGTATGACGACCAACTTGTCTGGAATATACAGCGCAATGCCTTTGTTAATTATCATTTAAGTAGAGAATAAGCTAAAGATGAAGGTACAAGCAATAAAAACTAAGTATGGGATCATACTAGGACGAGATGCCTTGATCATTTCTGAACATGAAATGAGTTTTTCTCCTTTTACATTTAAAGTTAAAGCGTTGCTTTCGTTATCGGCATGCGAGCCAGAGGTTTTGAATGAGGCAGATGTGAAAATAGAGTTCTTTTTTAGTGAAATAGAAAGGATGTCTATTTATAAAGTTGATGACTACCCTTATGAGAGGTATTCAGAGTCAAGCTTTGATTTGCTGGAAGAATACAGTTCAGGAAGAAAAAGAGTTGCGTTAAGTATTTATGATCATGTTTTCGATGTTACAGGTAATTTTAAAATATTGTATGAATAACGGGGCGTTTTGAGTCGCAGAAAAAGATTGAAGTGGTAGGAGGCATAGTAACAGCAGTCACTGCGCGACGCCTTTGGATTGATAGAACACCACGAAACAGGACTACTTGATGCCTCCATACCATCGAGTAGGTATCTGTAACCTATTAGCTGTTAAACCAGTAACGGCGGGGTGGTAGCGTGTTAAAACTACGAAGCAGGGCTGTTAAGTGGAGGGGACTATTGTGGATGATAGTGAAAACATGATTGTTACTCAGGCTGAAATTAGTGCGCTGAAGAAGCTTATCATGTATGTTAAGTTTTCTTGTGATGATGTTGAGTCATTAGAGTATGCTGGTAGTTATGCGATCAATAGTTTCTTTGATAAGTTGATTGCTATTGATTATCTTGAAGAGTTTGAACGAAAGTTTTATGACATACAAAACCCGGATAATGAGATTGCAGTAATGAGCAAAATCAATAAATATCAACATGATTCTTTAAATAAAATGAGTGACAAGACTATGAGGGAAGTCTTTAAACAATGTCTTCATCCATTTAAACCAAGATAAAGTATCTTAATAGGAGGGTAATACTCTCTCTTACTAACCACATAGTTTGAAGAGTTTATAAGCCTCCTGTGGCAGCACCGTCGGTTTTCGCAGGAGTGATGTGACAACGGCGACTGTTCGGCGGATATATGCTGATGTTACATTGATTGAATTAGTGCGTTATTGGAAGTAAGTGACACGGTGTATAACCTGGGCGGGTAATGATTAATATGTTTGAAAATAATAGATTAATTGACAAACTGGTGTTTTTGAATGAATCTAATAAAAATGAAAGTGTCACTATAAATTTTTATTCTTGGGTCCATATTATTTATGGAGTGATTATTTTTTATGGGAGAAAAAGTGAAGAGGAAGCAAGTTACATAATTAACAATACACCTATGTTTACAACCCCACCCAAGAATTTCATGGAGGCCTGTATGTTAGGTCATGAGGATGAGTATTATTGGGGTATGGTAATGTCACATGGTGATAGATACTTTGAGAAGGGTTTTACTCGTACAGCACCGGATGATTATTATGAATGGGAGGAGGGCTATATAAGAGATCACCAGCTTGAGATAAACACTCTGGTTTTTAATGATTAAAACAAGTGATGTTGTTAGAGCCGGTAATTCTCAGTCGGTTCTAAATGTCTAGGGTAAAAAAGTATCTAAAAGCAGGTTTGATAATTTTGAAATATCCATCCATAAACATTGATAAATCATTTAATATTACGGTATCATTCCTCCCCCAAAACTAAATACCCAATGTCCCATTAATCAGGGTGCGGCAGTGCCCGCCGATCCAGGGTTCGCCGTCAATAAAGCGCACGCTCACGCGGCCATCTCGATTCAGTTGGGTGCCCTGGCGCACCAGGTAGCCCTGTGCGGTCTGGCCGCCGTCGGGAAAGCGGTTGGCCTTCAATAAGCGCGCCAGGCAGGCGTTGGCGCTGCCGGTTACCGGATCTTCAATCAAAACACCGCATTCCACCATAAACGCGCGCATTTCGTAATCGGCCGGTTCGGCCGTGGTGCAGGCGCCATAGATCACCACGCCATCCACATCGCAAGCCGTTTGCAACCGTTTAATCGTGGCCTGATCCGGCGTCGCCGCCAGGCAGGATTGTGCGTCCGGCAGGCGCACCATCAGCCAGCGAATGCCCATCTCGGCAATCACCGGCAGGGGGCCTCCTTCAATCACCGCGGGCCGTAAAGCGGCCATCAGCCGTTCTGTTTCCTCAGCCGCCATTGGGCGAAACTCAACTTCGGGTGCGGCGAACGCCAATGTGCCTTCCGGCAGGATATTGACCGCCACCAGGCCGACGCCGCATTCCTGCATCACCGTTCCAGGCCGTTTGGGCGTCAATCCGGCTTCCAGCAGGGCGTGGGCGGTGCCCAGCGTTGGGTGGCCGGCGAAGGGCAGCTCTTTTTCGGTGGTGAAAATGCGCACCTTATAATCCGCCGCCGGGTGCGTCGGTTTAAGCACAAAGGTGGTTTCCGAAAGGTTGGTCCAACGGGCCAATGCCAGCATCTGCGCGCTGCTCAGCCCCTCGGCCTCCAGTACCACCGCCACGGGGTTGCCCTGCAGCGGCGTACGGGTAAACACGTCCACCTGTTTGTAGGCGCGGGGTGTCACATCATCACTTCTGAGCATTTGCCATCATCCGTTATCAACAAAACCTGATGATAACGATATTCGCCAATGGCTTCAAAGGGTTGAGTTTTGTTTTGAGATACCCGCCCGTCGCCATTTCAGCCCCGGCTTGGCGAACATCACCAGGTTGCCCAGCAGGATCAGGCACAGGCCCAGCACGGCGTTGAAGTGCCACTGATAGCCTTCGTAGATCGTTGAGATGGTCAGCGCCACCAGCGGGAACAGCAGGGTGCTGTAGGCCGCCGCGCCGGCGCCGATGCGGCCGAGCAGGCTGAAGTAAGCGGCGAAGGCGATCACCGATCCGAAAATCGCCAGGTACAGCAGGGAGCCGATATAGCGGCTGCTGTGTTCCATCTGGAACGAGGCGCCCTGCGCCAAGGCGATCAGCGCCATCAACAGCGCGCCGTAGGTCATGGCGTAGGTGTTGGTGGAAAAGATATCCAGCCCGCGGCGCTGATGGCGCGTGCTGATCATGTTGCCCAGCGAGAAGCCGTAGGTGCCGAGCGCGCTCAGGCCGATGCCTTTGAGCAGCTCCGGCGCCATGCGGGTGGCGGCCAGATCTTGCCAAAACAGCGCCACGATGCCGGTCAACCCCAGCAGCGCCGCCGGCAGCAGGTTGGGGCTGGGGCGCTGGCGGAAAAACAGCAGGCTGTTGAGGGCGTTGAACAGTACCGCCATCGAGAAAATCACCGATTCCAGCCCGCTGCTGATGTAGGCCGCCGCATGGTAGAAGCAGAAGAAGTTGAAGCCGAACACGCAGCAGCCCTGCAGCACGCAGAACAGATGATCGCGCGGAGCGAGGCGGAGCAGGCGGCGCGTTAGCAGCAGCACGGCGAACATCACCGCGGCGGAAATGGCGAAGCGGTAAGCGATCGATACGGGAATGGCCACCGGCCCTTCCTGTTGCAGGGTGATCGCAATCCAGGTGGTGCCCCAAATCAGCACCACGGCGAGGTACAACAGCGCATTCATTCTATTTGTTACTCCGAAAAAACCGATGGCGCAGTATCCGCTTTGGCACGCGGCGGCGCTTGCAGCGCTTTGCGCCCAGTTGCATATTCTTGCGCTTTTTTTGCCAAAAGCGCGGGGCGGCGGCTGGTATGCGGCGGCGCCACTCTTTACACTGTCGGCATGTCGAACAACGGGGCCGGCGATGTCCAACTATCAGGCGTTTGAAACACTGCGTGAGCACAAGGCGCGGCTGCACGGCAGCGTGCTGCTGGGCACCGGCGTGGAGCTGGCTGCCTGGTCCAACTGCAACGATCGCGTCACGCAGGAAAGCGCCGACCACCATACCCTGAGCCTGTACGTCGCCGACGGCTATGAGTGCTACCAGCAGGTGCCGGGCGGCTGGCGCAACGGCGGCGGGCCGGATCGGTTCTGCATCATGCCGCGCCAATACGCCTCCACCTGGGATGTGCGCAGCGATCTGTCGTTCGTGCATCTGTATTGCACCGACGGGCATCTGCGGCAGCTGGCGGAGCAGACCTGGGATCGCAGCCCGGCGGCGATCAACGTGGAGCAGCGCAGCTTCGGCGAAGATCCGCAGATCACGCTGCTGTACCGCCAGTTTTTGCTCAACTGCGATTGGCAGGACAGCGCCAATCTGCTGGCGCTCAGCAGCGCGTCGAACCTGCTGATGTCACACCTGATCCAACGTTACAGCCAGCTGCAGTGGAAGCTGCCGCCGGTGCGCGGCGGCCTGGCGCCTGCGGTAGCCAGGCGGGTGCGGGAATATATCGCAAGCCACCTCGATCGGCCTTTGCTGTTGGCGGATCTGGCGGCGCAGGCCGGGTTGAGCGAATACCATTTCGCCCGCATGTTCAAGCACGCCACCGGCCTGGCGCCGCACCAGTTCGTGATGCGCGCCCGGCTGCAGCGGGCGGAACAGCTGTTGCGGCATAGCCAACAGCCGATCACCGAGATCGCGCTGGCGTGCGGCTTCAGTTCCGCCAGCCATTTCAGCAACCGCTTCAAGGCGGCCTATGGATTTGCTCCGCTGCAGGTGCGGCTGGGGCGCTAACCGAAAGGGAGTGCAGCAGGTATAAACCGTTTGCCGGGCTGGGCGTGTTGTTTGCCGCCGGATTCGGGCCCATCACGCGTGAGAACGACGAGAGCAAGGCGTTTTATGTCGAGGCGCTGGGGCTGCCGCTCAAGCCGATGCCGGGCAACGAAACCTATCTGCTGTCGGAGCAGGGCGCGCTGGATGGCGTGAAGCATTTCGCCCTGTGGCCGCTGGCGCAGGCGGCGCAGTCCTGCTTTGGCGACGATCGCTGGCCGGCGGATCTCGCGGTGCCGCAGGCGTGGATCGAGTTCGACGTGGCCGACATGGCGGCCGCCACCCAGGGGCTGGTCGATCGCGGTTATCGGCTGTTGGTCGCCAACCGCGAAGAGCCGTGGGGGCAGAGCGTTACCCGTTTGCTCAGCCCGGAAGGGTTGCTGGTCGGTGTCACCTATACGCCCTGGCTGCGGTAAACGCCACGCCGTTCGCCGCCGCCTGCCGGCGGTGGGCGGCTTAAGAACAAATACGCATTAGCTTAAAGCGGTCTGCGCTATAGACCCATCAAATCCCCGAGTGGTTTCCCTTCCTGTAAGCAGAAATTCCGTTCATTGCGTAAAAACCAATGGCCAGAACGCGCTATTGCCATGCCATTTTACGGCGATTTTCCCCCGTCTTTTTTTGCCGCCAGGTGCCTGATGGGAATAGAGATTATTCTTATATTTCCGCCAACCCTTAAGAAATAATAATGATTCTCGTTTTCAACCACGGAAAGGAGAAGGAACGATGAAAACAGTGAAGCGAACGGGTATCGCGCTGGCGATAGCCCTGACTTTCCCCCTGGCATTGCCCGCCGCTACGGCGGCGCAACCCTCCCTGACTAACAGTAAGGCGGCAACGATGACGGAAAAACACGGGCAGTTCATTGCGGTCGGTAAAGTGGTGCAGGTGACCTTCGGCGATTTCGCCTTCAAGCTGGATTTTACCGATGACAAGACCATGACCTTCACCGGCATCGGCGAGGCGTCGCAGGGCATCACCGATACCGTGCAATACACTGCGGTGGAGATTCGGCCGAAGGTCTATATGGTCTATTGGCACGAACCTCAGTCCGGCGACAACGTGACGCATATCGAGGACTTTGAGCGCGGCGAGGTGTACACCAACATCGCCGCCAAGGACGGCAGCTTCACCCATCTGAAAGGGCAGCTGAAAATCGTAGGTCACTCAGGAAAATAAGGAGCAGTTATGAAAAAGGCATTGATCACCTGTGCGATCGTCGGCGGCTTGCTGGCGAGTTACCCGGCGCTGTCAACGGATCAGGCGGCGTCTTACAAATCGACCGGCAAAGGCGGTTATCATCATGCCCAGCAGAAGCTGAAGGTGGTGGAAGATCTGTACGCGGGCTTCTTCAACCGCCACGACATCGGCGTGGCGCAGAGGCTGATTGTGGAAAACTACAAGCAGCATAACCCGTTCGTCGGCGACGGCATCAAGCCGTTCCTGGATTTCTTCAGCCAGACCTTTAAGGACAATCCGCAGTACAGCGCCAAAATATACCGCAGCGCGGTCAACGGCGATCTGGTCTATGTTCACGTCAAATACCAAAATAACCCGCAGGATCGCGGCACCGCCAGCGTGGATATTTATCGGGTGAACGATCAGGGGAAAATCACCGAGCATTGGGACGTCAATCAGGATGTGCCGGAAAAATCGGCTAACGACAATACCATGTTCTGATCCGCAAGGGCCGCTGCGGCGGCCCTCAACACGCCCGCAACACTTTATTTACTTACATAAATATTAAATGACCGCCGCGTCGAGTAGGCTACGGCCGCCTTTGGCAGTGGTGGCACGGTTGATGGGCGTCATTGTCCCGCCACTGCTTGAGGCGTTTCCCCGCATTTCCCGTTATCCCGCGCGTTGACTCTCCACTTTTTTGAACTGATGGCGCAGCTGCAGCGCATTGCAAAACACCAACACCGCCGTCACCGCGAACACCCAGCGGAACCCCATCATCGCCGAAATGCCCGAACCCAGCAGCGGGCCAACCACGTTGCCCAGGTACATAAAGGATTGGTTATAGCCGAAGATGCGCCCGGTCACCTGATCGGAGGAATACCTCAGCAGCAGCGCCTGCACCGCCGGCATCAGCGCGCCGTCGGCGAAGCCGAGCAGGAAGCGCAGAATGCCCAGCTGCAGCGGCGTATTGACCCAGGCCATCACGGCGAACAGCCCGGTGGTGAACAGCAGCGCGGCGATCAGGATGCGCGCGGTGCCGATGCGATCGCCGAGGCGCCCGAGGCGCGGCGCCGAGATCAGCGCCGCAATGCCGGGCACGGCGGCGATCATGCCGCTGACAAAGGCAATATTGCTGACGTCGCCGGACAGCTCGCGGATGAACAGCGTCAGGATCGGGCTGATGGACGAGTTGGCCAGCTGGATCATCAGGGTACAAACGAACAGGGTGACGATCAGCGTCGGATAGGGCAGCGAACGGAATACCGCCTTGCCGCTCAGCTGATCCGCTTTTTTCACCGTGATGCGCCGCTCTTTAATCAGGAACAGCGTCACCAGGAAGCTGACGAACATCAGCCCGGCGGTGACGAAAAATACCACCCGCAGCCCCAGATGATCGGCCATCAGCCCGCCCAAGAGCGGCCCGGCGATCACGCCGGAGATCTGTCCGGTAGAGAGCGTGCCCAGCGCCCAGCCGCTTTTATCGCGCGGCGCCTGCGAGGCGACCAGCGCCATGGCGTTGGGAATATAGCCGGACGTCAGCCCCATCAGGGCGCGCAGCGCGAACAGCTGCCAGACGTTGGTGGCCAGCCCCTGCAGCGCGATGACGATCGCCATGCCCAGCGAGGCGCGCAGCAGCATCAGCTTGCGGCCTTTGCGGTCGGCCAGGCTGCCCCACAGCGGTGAGACTACCGCCGAGACCAAAAAGGTGCCGCTGAACACCAGCCCGGACCACAGGCTGAGGGATTGGTGATCGCTGACGCCGAGCTGTTCGACGTACAGCGGCAGAAAAGGGAGGATTTGGCTCATCGCCAGCCCGGTGAAGAAACACCCGAGCCAGACCGAGATCAGATTGACTTTCCACGCTTCCATCGGCTTACCGTACCACGTTGAATAAGGAGGGATTTATTAAGCAAAATAATAATAACACTGCAAACTAATCGGCGAGGGGCAAATGCGTGAGCAAACGTAACCCTGCCGATGCAGTGTCTTTTTTGCTATATATTAATAGCTATATTATCATAGGTAACTGGGTTAAGCCAGAGCGGCGCGGTAGCCAGGAAGGGCACCGCGCGATCCGGCGGTGTGAAAGCAGGGATAAACTGAACGCTAGATTGATGCCAATGAAGAAAGATCATCCTGAAGACGTGACGCTGCTGCGCACGCAGTTAATGTCGCTGGTGCGCCGTTTACGGCGCGAATCGCGCAGCGACGAAAAATCCTGGGCCCAACTGATGCTGTTGGGGGCTATCGATCGCCACGGCGGCGAGGCGACGCCGTCGCTGCTGGCGGAATCGGAGCGCATGCGTTCCTCTAACCTGGCGGCCGCGTTGCGTGAGCTGGAGGCCGATGACTTGCTGGTGCGCACGCCGGACGCCGAAGACAAACGCCGGGTGCGAGTGCGCCTGACGCCCGCCGGGCTGGGCCTGCTGCAGCAAAGCCGCAGCCGACGCGAGGCGTGGCTGCTGGCGGCGATGGAGAGCTGTTTAACGGAGCGGGAGCAGGCGCTGTTGATTGAGGCGGGGGCCTTGATGGCGCGGCTGGCGGCGGCGCCGCCAACGGAAACGGAATAATCGCTGGGCGGCCGGTGCGCCGCCCCTGCGGCGAGATTACGGCATCGGCCAATCGACCGGCATGGTGCTGACCACGTCCACGTAGCGATCCCAGGCCGAAGACCAGAATTGGGTGAAGGCTTCCAGGGTAAGGTGGATGCCCATCAGGCCCATCACGAACCAGCAGGCGGTAAACAGGCCCAGGCTGCTGAACATGAACGCCATGCCGTTACGGCTGGTCTTACGGCAAACGACGTTTAACTGGCTGGCGAAGAACATCATCACGGCGCTCAGCAACTCCCAGCGCATCATGACTAAACCGGTGGCAATGGTACTCATCGAACTCGATCCTATGTAACAAAAAGCCGCATCCGGCAGGGCGCCGACAGGGAAATGCGGGGGAATATCGGGAATAGTGTGATTAAGATCACATTGTAGCATTGGGGCGAACGGCGGCTCAATGGGAAGCGCGGTGAAAAAAACGCCGACGGTAACATTCCAATATGCTGAAACAGTTATGCCATTTCATTAGCAACCTTTTCATGGGGCGGTGCGCCCGATAACGCTATGCTTGCCGGCTTTTCAGTTCCCTGATTTTGCGGGGAAATGTGACGCAAAAGGTATCGGCACCGCATGGCCCTGTTAAAAGAAAAAATTCGCGACCACTCTGCGGAAGAGAGGCTGTTTATCCGCCGGGCCGGCGTAGCGCTGGCGCTGGTGGTGGTCTGTTTCGGCGTGCTGATCGTCAATCTCTACCGGCTGCAAATCCGCCAGCACGGCTTTTACCAGACGCGTTCCAACCAGAACGACATCAAGATGCTGCCGATCGCCCCCAGCCGCGGGCTGATCTTCGATCGCAACGGCATTCCGCTGGTGCGAAACGTGACACTGTATCGTATCGAGGTCACGCCCAGCAAAATCAGCGACATGGCGGCGCTGCTGCAGGCGCTGACGCCGATCGTCGACTTGACGCCGGAGGACATCAGCGCGTTTCGCGACGACATGCACCACAACAGCCGCTACAAACCGGTGACGCTCAAAGCCGGGCTGAGCGACACCGAGGTGGCGCGCTTTGCCGTCAATCAATACCGTTTCGACGGGGTGACGATCGATACCTATCAACAGCGTGAATATCCTTACGGCGCCCAGCTGGCGCACGTGCTGGGCTATGTGTCGAAGATCAACGACAACGATCTCAAACGCCTGGACAAGGCCGGGCTGAGCGAGAACTATGCCGCCGACCGCAACATTGGCAAACAGGGCATCGAGGCCTATTACGAGTCCGAACTGCACGGCACCACCGGCTATCAGGAGGTGGAGGTGGATAACCACGGGCGGGTGATCCGCCTGCTGAAGGAGCAGCCGCCGAAGGCCGGCAAGAACATCTACCTGACGCTGGATTTACCGCTGCAGCAGTACATCGAATCGGTGCTGAAGGGGCAGCGCGCCGCGGTGGTGGTGGAAGATCCACGGGACGGCGGCATCTTGGCGATGGTCTCCAGCCCCAGCTACGATCCCAATCCTTTCGTCAAAGGCATCGGCTATCAGGCCTATAAGACCTTGCTGACCAACCCGGATTTGCCGCTGATCAATCGCGTCACTCAGGGCTTGTACCCGCCAGCGTCGACGGTGAAGCCCTACATGGCCGTTTCGGCGCTGTTCGCCGGGGTGATCACACCCACCACCACCTTTTTCGGCGCGCCGACCTGGACGCTGCCCGGCACCGAACGCCGCTACCGCGACTGGCTGAAAACCGGCCACGGCATGCTCAACGTCACCAAAGCGATCGAGGAATCCGCCGACACCTTCTTTTATCAGGTGGCGTATGAGATGGGTATCGACCGTATCCACCACTGGCTGAGCCAGTTCGGCTACGGCCAGTCCACCGGCATCGATCTGAACGAAGAGTACCGCGGCGTGCTGCCGAGCCGCGACTGGAAGCTGAAGGTGCACAAAAAGGGCTGGTATCAGGGGGATACGGTTTCGGTGGGCATCGGCCAGGGGTATTGGGTGGCGACGCCGATCCAGATGGTAAAAGCGCTGACCACGCTGATCAACAACGGCCAGGTGAAAACGCCGCATCTGCTGTATTCGCTGCAGCAGGGCAACCGGGTGACGCGCTACCAGCCGCCGGCGCAAGCGGCGCAGATCGGCGATCCCCACTCGCCTTACTGGGGCATCGTGCGTAACGGCATGTACGGCATGGCCAACTTGCCGAACGGCACCGGTTACAAGCTGTTCCACACCGCGCCATACCAGATCGCCGCCAAATCCGGCACCTCGCAGGTGTTCAGCCTGAAGCAAAACCAGACTTACAACGCCAAAATGATCCCGGTGCGGCTGCGCGATCACATCTTCTATACGCTGTTCGCGCCTTACAAAAACCCCCGGGTGGCGATGGCGCTGATCCTGGAAAACGGCGGCGGCGACGGCGTGGTGGCGGGGCCGACCGCCCGCGCGATCCTCGACCACATTTTTGACCCGGCCAACGCGCCGCAGCCCGGCGATCCGGCGCAAAGTAAACCGCAGTTAAACGACAGTGCGGATGTGCAGCGGTGATGCGGTTTGTTTTTACTTTCTTACAAACTGCAATCTCCTGACCATTTCCGGCAAGGTAGACTGAAATAACACCATAAACCGAATAAAAACGCAGGGTTAACACAACAGTGGCGCCATCGACCAAAAAAAGCGGTAAAACCTATTCCACAGTTCGTTTCGGCTGGATTTGCGCCGGCATGCTGGTCTGTTTTTTTCTGTTGGCGTTCAGGGTCGGCTATCTGCAGCTGCTGGAGCACCAGCAGCTGGCGGATCAGGCTGACCAGCGCTCTATCCGCACCCAGGTGGTGCCGACCAACCGCGCTATGATCACCGATCGCAACGATGAGGCGCTGGCGGTCAGCGTATCGTCCAAAGACATCGTGCTGGATCCGAAACACATTCTCGATACCCAGACCGACACCGGCAACGAGCGCTGGCAGAGCATGGCCAACGTGCTGAAGATCCCGCTGGCGGACGTGCAGCATCTGATCCAGAGCAACGCGCACAAGCGTTTCGTCTATCTGGCGCGCAAGGTGGAGGACGACAACGCCGCCTACATCAGCAAACTGCATCTGACCGGCGTCAGCACCGAGCAGGATTTCAGCCGCTTTTATCCGATGGGCCAGGACGCCGCCGGGCTGATCGGCATCGTCGGCCAGGACAATCAGGGGCTGGAGGGCATCGAGCTGGGCTTCAACCCGCTGTTGCAGGGCAAAAATGGCCTGCGGGTCTATCAGAAGGACGGCAGCGGCGCGGTGATCGGCGTGCTAAAAAGCGTGGATCCGGTGCCGCCGCCGAACGTGACGCTCAGCATCGACAAATTTATCCAGTATGTGCTCTATGCGCAGATCCGCGACGGCGTGGTGGCCAACCAGGCCGACTCCGGCTGTGCGGTGTTGGTCAAGATCGACACCGGCGAAATCCTCGGCATGGCCAGCTATCCGTCGTTCAACCCGAACAACTATGGCAGCACCCCGGCGAAAGACATTCGCAACGTGTGCAGCAGCGACAGCTTCGAACCGGGCTCGACGGTGAAACCGGTGGTGGTGATGGTGGGGCTGGAGCATAAGCTGATCCGGCCGGATACGGTGCTGGACACCACACCGTATCGGGTGAACGGTCACCTGATCAAAGATGTCGGCCACTGGTCGAAGCTGACCATCACCGGCGTGCTGCAAAAATCGAGCGACATCGCGGTATCGCACATTGCGCTGGCGCTGCCGGCCACGGTGCTGCCTGCGGTCTATCGCAGCTTTGGCCTGGGGCGGCCGACCGAGCTTGGCATCGGCAACGAGAGCAGCGGCTATCTGCCGCAGCATCGTGAACGCTGGGCCGATATCGAACGCGCTACCTTCTCCTTCGGCTATGGGCTGCGCGTGACGCCGCTGCAGATGGCGCGCGAGTACGCCGCTATCGGTTCCTTCGGCATTTATCGGCCGCTGTCGATCACCAAGGTGACGCCGCCGGTGATGGGGCAGCGTATTCTGCCGGCGGATACGGTACGATCCGTGGTGCATATGATGGAGAGCGACGCCTTGCCGGGCGGCAGCGGGGTGAGCGCCGCGGTGCCGGGTTACCGGCTGGCGATCAAAACCGGTACCGCCGAGAAAATGGGCCCGAGCGGCAAATACGACGGCGGCTACATCAACTACACCGCCGGCGTGGCGCCGGCCAGCGATCCGCAGGTGGCGCTGGTGGTGATGGTCAACAACCCGAAAGCCGGCAAGCACTTCGGCGGTTCGGTGGCCGGGCCGGTGTTCGGCAAGATCATGGCCCAGGTGCTGGAGCACATGAATATTCTGCCGGATGCCCAGCCGCTTAACGTGGTGTCGTCGGTCAAGGGGTAATGATTTAAGCGGGAAATATTGGGCCAGAGAATCTCTGACCCAATATTTAATGCAACGAGTCTGACTTACGCGTTATTTCCCTTGGGTTGCCCACCATTTCGCTACGCAAGCATTGGGTGCCTGAATAGTTTTACCTTCTTTGGTGATATAAGGTACCGGTGAGTAGATTCTTGAGCAGTAGCCTGCCGGGCGTTCGGTAGCATTAACGGTGAGAGGGAGGCTAACGGTGGTGGCTAAAATCGCTGTGAGCAGCATCAGATTTGATAACTTCATCATTCTTCCTTAATTAATGAAAATAGAGTTACATGCTTGCCGTTACACGACGAGCGCTAATGAGAGTATTAATTTGTTGGTATAACGTCTACGGTAGATTTCATTATGGATGCGCCCTGATTCATTGATTGATATTTATATTGAATATTTATATCAACATCTAAAAAAAACATTTATTTTCCCGAGCGCAATTGCTGTCTTTCATTGAAATAAATGTTCCAACAAGCGGTTAGCTGGACTCAAGGTAATGCTTCAGCGCCTGCAGATCGGCGTTCACCAGCCCGGCGTCGCGGGCGAACAGCGCATCGTCCATATCCGGCTGGCGGAACAGGGTGAAGATCACCTCGGTGCCGCGCCGGTTGGCGAGCGCGCGCAGCGGCACGTAGACCACGCCGCCGTCCGGCAGCGTCACCCAATGATCCAGCACGCCGAAGGCATTTGGCGCGCTGAAGCGAATGTGGATCCGCCCCTGCGGGGTGTCCGCCACCCAGTCTTCATCTTCTCGCCGCAAGCTGTTCGCTAACCCTTTGGCCCACAAGGGGAAGTTTTCCGGCTGGCTGAGAAAGGCATACACCTCGTCACAAGGGCGGTTGATGGTAACATGCAGCGTTTGTGCGCTCAGCATCGTGGTTTCTCCGGTTGGCGGCGATACTTCAGTGTAGATCCCGCCGCGCTTAGAAGTAGTAACCGATGTTCACGTTGGTGCGAAAATACCATTTATTGCTGCCGGGGGACTGGGTGCCGGTCCAACCGGTGGCATTTTCTACGCCGCCCCACGGGTTGGCGTTCTGCGCCCAGGTCAGATCCACCCACAGCATCACCGGCATGGCGAACACTTGTACCCCCAGCGTGTTCATTTTAGAGTCGGAGCCGCCGTGCCTGTCCTTCCAGAGCACGCTGTAATCGTTGTAGAACCGCAGCTTTTTCACCGGCCCCCAGGGCACGTCGACGTCGCGCGCCAGGTTAATGGCGGCGGTGGTGGCCTGCGACGGGATCAGATAGGCCGGCGTCAGGCCGTTGCCCCCCATCAGGATCACCGAATTGTTGGCCCCGGCCGGGCCTTTGGCGTCGTAACCGTAGCGGATCACCTGGCCGGACAGATGCCAGGGATCGTAATTCACCAGCGTATGTAAGCCTGCCGCCCAGAAGCTGCCGTTATCGCCGGTCGCCTGGTTGTAGAGCCGCGAGGCCGCCAGCGAACCGCCGAGCTCATTGTTCCAGCCGCCCTGATGGAAAGCGCGCGTCAGCCGCAGGTTTACCTGATCGCGTTTTTCGTTGCGCTGCAGGTGCTGTGACGCGTAGTTGGTGTTTTTCAGATCGTCGTAGCTGGCGACGTCGGGGGCGTAACGCACGCCGGTCGGCATCATGCGCGGGTAGTAGGCGGCGTCGAAGGCCCAATCGTCATGCTGGTATTGGTATTTGGCGCCCAGCCCGGTGTTGACGCCAAAGCCGAGGTAAAACGGAATGCCGTACGACCAGCCGAACTGCGGGTAGGGCATCAGGCCGAACGGTTTGAACGGCGCGCCGAGTTGCACGGCGGAATGCTCAGACAGGTGGTAGCCGACATAGGCGCGGTCGATGGCGTATTTGCGCCGATCCTGAAACCAGAATCCGCTATCGAAAAACGCGTCGTTTACCTGGCCGGCAGCATCGATGCGAAAGGCGTCAAAGCGTAAATGCGGAGGATTCCGATAATTGCTGCTGTGCCAGTCTTCATAGCGATAATTGGCGCGCAGTGCGCCACCGATATCAATATTCTTTTTATTATCCTCGCTTTGCCAATGAATATGCGGAAATGCCGGGCGGCTTTTTTTTACCGGTGCCGCGGTGGCGGCAACGTCGTTGGGTATTGCGGCGACGGTTGCATAACTCACTGGTGAAACAAGGAAAAAACAAAGCGTAATCTTGCGCATGCCAGGCCCCTGAAGAAAGTAGACTGTTTATTAAGGCGAGCGAGTTTCACCTGTGGACAGGGTGCTTACGCTCATCAGTTTTATATTTGAGACGATTTTATCGAGCGTTTCATATATTAAATTTCGCGTCGGTTAATATATGAAACTTTGTTTCTTTTTTAATGGGAAAACTATAAATCCGGTATTAAACAAGTCAAGAAATAAAAATGAGAGTTGACGGGCAATACCGATTATTCGGTTGTCTTGGTCGGCGGGGGCGGCACACAGCAGGCTGAAATATTAGTGTCATCAATGCCCGTTAGACTCGCGGCATCCTGGTATTACTGACTAAAAATCATGAACATAAAACTGACACTGGGCCGCAGGGTAAAATCTGCGGCGGCGCTGCCGCGCGCGTTTGGCTTCGGCAAGAGCATGGGCTTATTAAGCGGCGTAATTTGCGTTATCGCGCTATTTTCTCTGCTGCAACTGTTTTCCACCGTATTTATTTCTAATATTCTGCGCGACGCCAAGGCTAACCTGGTGGCGGGCGATGGCTTGCATCGCCAGCAGGCGACGATGGATCGCGCCAGACTGTCGCTGCTGACGGCCAGCGACAGTCTGAACCGTGCGGGCATTTACTACCTGCAGGACAAAGCCACCGGCTCCGACGGCAGTTGGCACAGCCTGCTGGATGAGTCGTTGGCGGCGCTGCAGGCCTCAGAGCAGGCCTTCGCCCAGTTCGAGCGCCTGAGCGCGGAGGCGCCCGAGGCGGCGGGCGCCCTGAAAGACAGCTACCGCCTGTTCTATGACGGCCTGAAAGAGCAGGCGCAAGGGTTGCAGGGCAGCAGCATCGATGCGTTTTTCGCCGTGCCGATCCAGGCGTTTCAGGCGGATTTCAACGAGAAGTACCTCGCTTATCAGGCGCTGAACGAACGGCGTGGCGATGATGTCAACGTGCGGCAATTGGCGGCGCTGGAGCAAGCCAGGACCTTTGCGCTCGGCGCGCTGGCCGCGCTGGCGCTGATCGCCGTGGGGGTGTGGGTCGGCGTCTCTCGCTGGGTGATCGCACCGCTGCGGCGGGCAATCGCGCACCTCAACGTGCTGGCCGCCGGCGATCTTTCGCGGCCGCTGCCGCCTGAGCGGGCATTCAACCGCGAGATGCACCAGCTGCAGACCAGCATTGGCCACATGCAGGGCGGCCTGCAGCGCCTGGTCAGCGAGGTGCGCGATGCGGCGAGCGGGATCCTGAACGGCGTCGGGCGGCTGGCGGACGGCAATCGACAGTTGACGGCGCAGTCGGCGAAGCAGAACGGCGAATTGCAGTTGGCGACTGAGCACGTGCAGCAGCTGGCGGCGCGGGTGGAGGAAAACGGCCAATATGCGCAGCAGGCCAACCAACGAACCGAACAGGCCCGGCAGTACGCCGGCGCCGGTGAGCAGATGATGGAAACCGTCAATGTTTCGATGCAAGGGATCGTCAACCAATCGGCCGAAATGCGCGGCATCGTCGCGCTGATCGACAGCGTAGCGTTCCAGACCAATATTCTGGCGCTGAATGCGGCAATCGAGGCGGCGCACGCCGGCGTTCATGGCCGCGGCTTTGCCATCGTGGCCAAAGAGGTGGGGCTGTTGGCGCAAAAGAGCAGCCATTCGACGCGCGATATTCAGCAGTTGATCAACCGTTCGCTGCAGCAAATCGATCAAGGTTCGCAGGCGGTGGATCTACTGACGGGCAACCTGCGCCAGATTATCGATCTGGTGAACAAATGCAGTGCGCTGATGGGGGACATTTCCCTGGCATCGCTCAATCAGGGGGAGAGCATTCAGGACGTGACGGCGCGCATCTCGGCGCTGAATCAGGTGGCGCGCCAAACCGGCACGGTGGTGAACGCGGTGACCGAGGCCTCGCAGCTGTTGCAGGGCGAGTCGGAACGGTTGGAAAAAGCGATGGCGCGTTTCAGGCTACCGGCGCAATAAATACTTCCGATGCAGGTTAATGAATAATAAAGCTGCGCTTAACGTTATTTATTATTTTCGCGTCCTGAGAAAGTTCAGCGGGTAAATAAAAGTGCAGGCCGACGCTTATGGATTAAAAAAGCACCGGCCTGCAGAGATTATTTTTGACGGGATGATTAACGGCTGGTCTGGTGGCCGATAATGCCGCCGAGCGCTGCGCCGCCAAGGGTGCCCAGCGTGCTGCCGTCGGTCAGTACCGCGCCGCCGACGGCGCCCACGCCCGCGCCGATCGCCGTGTTGCGATCGCGATTGGACATATGCCCACATGCGGTAACGGAAAGCGTTGCCATCACCACCACCAACACACCTGCGGCACGTTTAATATTCATAATGAGTTCCTGGTAAATTGACTGATTAATGGATTAAAAATAATCCGATTAACCTGCCGGTAGAAGTTGGGATGAATGTATTCCTCCGTAAGAAAATCGAACAGGTAAAAATTCTTAATTTTGCAGCGGTGAAAAGCGATTGCTCGCCGAATGTGCGGCCGCCGGTAAAATCGTGGGTCTATACTGGAAAGACGCCTCGCGGGGTGCGGGGCGCACACTCTGGAGGCCGCCATGTCCGATCTCGTTTCCGCATCCGGCAAACCGGTGAAAATCCCCGGCCCGGCCCACCCAATCACCTTGACCCACCATCCGGCGCGGGTTGTCGTGCGTGCAGCCGGTCAGACCCTGGCCGACAGCCGCAACGTGCTCATCCTGCAGGAAGCCACCTATCCGCCGGTGTTTTACTTTCCGCGTGAGGATGTGAATCGGGCGCTGTTGCAGAAAAACGAGCACGTCAGCTACTGCCCTTATAAGGGCGACTGCAGTTATTTCTCCCTTGTGCTTAACGGCGAGCAGGAGGCCAATGTGGCCTGGAGTTATGAAATGCCCTACAACGCCGTGGTGGCAATCAAGGATCATCTGGCATTTTATCCCGATAAAGTGACGGAGATCCGCACCGAAGCATGAGCCGCCGCCGCCATCGGGCGGGGGCAGGTTGACATTCTCATTGTCCCTACTCATTATGTGTATTACCGGAAATTGATACGCTTTCCTTATGTTTTAATCCGACATAAACGAAACTCTGAGCAGGTGCCAAGGTGTCTACCTCTACGCGATTTGCCGTTGCCATCCATATTCTGACCAATATCACGCTGTGTCGCGGCCAGACGGTGCGTTCCGAAGATATCGCGCGCAGCGTCAACACCAACCCGACGGTGGTGCGGCGCATCCTCGGCGCGCTGGCGGAGGCCGGGCTGACCTATTCACAGATGGGGCAAGGCGGCGGGGCGCTGCTGGCGCGGCCGGCGGAAGCGATCTCGCTGCTGGACGTGTATCGCGCGGTAGAGGATCAACCGTATTTCATGCTGCACCGTACCCGGCCTAACGATGCGTGCTATATCGGCCACGCGATTACCCCGGTGCTGGAGCAAGAGTTCGCGCGCGTCGGTCATGCGCTGGAAGCCAGCCTGGCGCAAACCAGCATCGCCGAAATGGCCGGGCAGGTCGAGCGGCGCGCAGGCTATCCTTTTGTCCCTTGTTCACCGCAATATCAAGCGGATACGCAATAAAAACCCACGCCAATTCCCGCTACGCGCAGAGCATTTTTTGCATTGCTTTAATGTAATTGTGTAAGTTACATTAGCTCGCATCAAGTGTGATGTAGCTCACGTTTTAGACTGCCTCCCCACGATACTCAACCGATTGGCCGGAAACCTTTTCTTCCGGCGCAGATTCGCTGTGCTTATAAACCAGGAGAGAACGATGTTAGAAATGATTGAAAGCTTGGCCACCGTGGTGGTCCTGGTGCCGGTAATGGTGGCCGTCTTGCTCGGCGCGATTTACGGCCTGGGTGAAGTGTTCAACGTCTTTTCCGCTATCGGCCGCAAAAACGGCTGATGGCACGCCAGGGGGCGGTTCTCGTCCTCCGGCTCCCCCCGAATTATCCTGCACCCTCCCTGCGTCATAGCGTAAATACCCCTCTACTCCAGAAAAAGTCGGGCGCTCAGCGTATTGATGAACACCCTGAGTTTCGGCGTTAGGTGCTTGCTGGAAGGCCACAGGACTTTAAAGCTGCCGCGGTGGTGACTATGCTCGCGCAATATCTGTTGTAATCGCCCCTGTTCCCGTGCGCGCTTCACGGCAAAATCCGGCAAACAGGCGATGCCCTGGCCGCTTTCCGCCAGGTAAATCAGGGTATCGACGGTGTTGCAGACCAGCCGGGTGTTGATCCCCTCGGCGAGCAGCTTTTCCCATCCGGCGATCGGCCAGGGTTCCACTTTGCCGGTCGAGGGAAATTTGTACAGCAGGCAGGCATGGCCTTGCAGTTCCGCCGGTTGATGCGGGATCCCCATCTGGCGCAAATAATCCGGCGAGGCCACCAGCTGCAGTTGAAACGTGCCCAGCTGGCGGCTCATCAGCCGTGAGTCCTCGGTCTCGCCGACGCGAACTACGGCATCAAAGCCTTCTTCGATGACATCGACCCGGCGGTCGGAAAAATCGGTTTCCAACTCAATCTCCGGGTAACGCCGGACGAACTCCGCCAGCACCGGATTCAACAGGCCGCCCACTAACGGCAAACTGACGCGCAGCTTGCCGCGCGGCGCGCTGTGCGTATCGCTGATTTCCCGTTCCGCCGCCGCTAATTCCCCGAGAATACGCTGGCAGCGGAGCAGAAACAGCCGGCCTTCGGCGGTCAACGTCATGCTGCGCGTGCTGCGGTGGAACAGGCGTGCACCCAGCCGATTTTCCAGGCGGGCGATGCTTTTCCCCACCGCGGAGGCAGAAATGCCGAGCACGCGGCCGGCCTCAACGAAACTCAGCGTCTCCGCGGCCTGCACAAAGACGCTCACCCCAGACAGATTATCCATTGCTTGCCTCATTGCGGACGAAATTGTCCGCTATGAAAGGAAATCTAGCCTGTTTTTCCGTTAATCGCCACGCTCTATGCTCGGTGGCGACAGCATGGGCTGACTACCTGGAGCAATAAAGATGAGTGAATACGGATCCTCCGCCAACGCGATCGACGGCGCGATAGAGAAAGCCTTGCGCGAAAAACGATTGGTTGGCGCGGTCGTTTTGGTGGCGCAGGGCGGTGAGATCGTTTATCGACGTGCGGCGGGCATGGCAGATCGCGAAGCGGGCAAACCGATGGCGTGCAATACGCTGTTCAGGTTAGCTTCGGTGTCCAAACCGATCGTGTCCACGGCGGCGCTGGCGCTGATGGCGCGAGGAGACATGCGGTTGGACGATCCCGTTACCCGCTGGCTGCCGGATTTTCGTCCGCGGCTGGCGGACGGCACCGTCCCGTTGTTGACGCTGCGCCATTTGATGACCCACACCGCCGGGTTAAGCTACCGTTTTTTTCAGCCGGAAGGCGGATGCTACGCCCGATTGGGCGTCTCCGACGGGATGGATGAGGCGGCGCTCAGCCTGCTGGAAAATGTGCGGCGCATTGCCTCCGCGCCGTTGCTGGCACCGCCCGGCGCGGAGTGGCGTTATTCCATCGCCACCGATGTGTTGGGCGCGGTTATTGAACGGGCGAGCGGCTTGCCGCTGGCGCAGGCGGTCAAAAAATGGGTGACCGGGCCGCTGGCGATGACGGATACCGATTTCCTGGCGGTGGACGCCGCGCGCCTGGCGGCCGCTTACGCTGATCATCCCGGCGAGCCGCGCCGCCTGCGCCAGCCGGATCGTTTACCCTTCATCGACGGCAGCGCCGGTTTTCATCTGTCGCCGGCACGTGCGCTGGATCCGCAGGCGTACGCCTCCGGCGGCGCCGGCATGGTCGGTTCGGCGGCGGATTTCCTGCGCCTGCTGGAAACGTTGCGCCAGGGAGGAAAGCCGGTACTGCCAACTGATTGGGTGACGGCGCTGACCACCAACCAAATCGGCGATCTGCCGATGCCGTTTTGGCCAGGGCGCGGCTTCGGCCTGGGCATCACCGTGCTGAAAGATCCCGTCGCTGCGCAAACGCCGGAGTCTGTGGGCAGCTGGCGGATGGGCGGCACCTATGGCCACTCGTGGTTCGTCGATCCTGCCCGGCAGCTCAGCGTGGTGGCATTTACCAACACGGCGCTGGAAGGAATGTCCGGCACCTTTGTCGGCGAGATTTGTCAGGCGGTTTATGCCGCCACGGGAGTGCCGTCATGGGCCTGATGCCACCGATTTTCTTCATCGCGCTGGGGCTGTTCGGCGTTTACTGCATCGAGTTCGGCGTGGTGGGTATTTTACCGCAGATCATCGCGCGCTATGGCATCTCCACGGCGCAGGCCGGCTGGCTGGTCGGGGTCTTCGCCCTGACCATTGCGCTGTTCGGGCCGCTGTTGGTGCTGCTGGCGTCGCGGTTCAATCGCAAACGCATGTTGTTGATCGCGTTGGCCGTATTTACGGCAGCCAGCGCGCTGGCCGCTCAGGCGGACAGCTTTGCCATGCTGATGCTGCTGCGTATTTTGCCGGCGTTGTTTCATCCGATCTACTTTTCACTGGCCATGGTGGCGGCCGCGGCGCTTTATCCGCCGCATCTGGCCACCAAAGCAACCGCTTATGCGTTTATCGGCACCAGCATGGGGATGGTATTGGGCATACCGCTGACGCAATGGATAGCCGGGCAGTTCAGCTATGAGGCATCGTTCCGATTTTGCGCGCTGGTCAACCTGCTGGCGACGCTGGGATTGCTGTGGCGCTTGCCTGATGCGGCCGTGCAGCGTCTCAGCTACGGCAAGCAGTTGGCAATCCTGCGCAGCGGCACGCTGTGGTTGAATATCACTACCTGCGTGCTGATCTTTGCCGCCATGTTTGCCGTCTACGCTTACGCAGCCGAGTACCTCAGCCGTGAAGCCGGTATTGGCGACGCCGCCATCGGCTGGCTTCTGGTGGCGTTCGGTGTGGGCGGCGTCGCGGGCAACCTGTTGGCCGGCAAGGGGTTGAGCCGCCATCGCGCAGTGACGGTGCTGCTGCATCCGATAGCCTTGATTGCGGCTTATGCGCTGCTGTATCGCTACGGCAGCGCGAATATCGGCGCGATGACGGCACTTTGTCTGTATTGGGGGGCGGCGCACACCAGCGGTTTGATCGTGACGCAGGTCTGGCTGACCTCCGAAGCGCCGCAGGCGCCGGCGTTCGCCACCGGGCTGTATATCGCCTTTATCAACCTGGGTGTGGCGGTGGGGTCGCTGGTGGGCGGTTGGTTTATCGCTGCCTGGGGGCTACAGGGCAGCCTGCTGTGTGGGGCCATGTTTGCCGCACTGGCGGCGATCGCGATCGCCGCCAGGCTGTGGCTGCAACGGCAGGCTACGGTTGCGTTGCGTCAATCATCGCCATCACCTGCCGAAACATCGCGCTTTCCGCATCGGCCAGCTCGTTGACCAGTGTAAAGTGGTTGCAGTGGCGATCGGCCAGCAGCTGGACGTCGAGGCCGCGCGCCAGGCAGGCGTCATAATAGGCCTGCGTCTGGTTTTTGAATCCTTGGGTTTCCCGCTGGCCGACGTCGAGCAATATCTGCGGCGCATGTTCCTTCGCCGGCAGTAAAAACAGCGGGCTAAGGGTTTGCGCCTGCTCGGGCGTCAGGTGCAGCCAGTCGTTGATATAGATATCGCACAGCGGGCGCAGATCGTAGAGGCCACTCAGCGCCAACGCGCCTTTGATCGCGTTGGGCGGCAGGCGATAGCGTGGTTGCCAGCCGTCGGCGATCAGCATGCCGCACAGGTGGCCGCCGGCCGAACTGCCGCTGACGAAAATGCGTGCCGGATCGATGCCGAAAGGCGCCCCGTGATGATAAAGCCAGGCGACGGCGCTGCGCACCTCGTGCACGATCTCCGCCAGCGTCGCTTCCGGCGCCAGCGTGTATTCCAGCGTGGCGACCGCCACGCCGCGGCGGGCAAACGTGGCGGCCATCGAACAGGCTTCCTCTTTGCGCTGCGAATGCCAGTAGCCGCCATGAATAAAGATCAGCAGCGGGGCGGGCTGCGTGCAGGCCGGGAACAGATCGAGGCGCTCTGCGGCGCTCATGCCGTAGCGCAGGTCGTAAATACCGGGTGTCTGCGCCCTGGCGCGCTGGGCCAGCGCGGCGTATTCCGCCATGCAGGCGTCAAAATCGTCCACCGAAGCGCGGGCGTTGTATTGCACGGCGCGCGCGCTCAGGTCTTCAAACGTCAGATCGATGCTCATCACTTCTCCGGATTGTTATGCGTTATGCCTTCATCATCGTCCCGCAGGCGAAAAGATGTTTGATCTCCGGTGCGCATCATTGCGGCTTCTCTGATGCTGTTTTCTGCTGTATATTGCTGTTTTATGCTTTTTATTGCGGAATAAACCCATGCACAAAGCGGCACGACAGCGCCATTTATTGGATTTGCTCAGCGAACGCGGGCAGGCGGCGGTGGCGGAATTGGCCGGCGCCATCGGCGTTTCGGTCGATACCGTGCGCCGCGATCTGGCCGATCTCGAACGGCAAGGGTTGGCGCAGAAACATCACGGCGGGGCGATCGCGCTCGAACCGTCCGACATGCCGCGCCAGGCGCGTGCGGCGCTGTTGCCGCAGGTCAAGCAGCGGCTCGGTCGCGCGGTGGCCGCGCAGATCCCACCCGGCAGCACCCTGATGCTGGATGCGGGCAGTACGCTGCTGGCGGTGGCGCAGGCGCTGCGTGGGCCGGCCACGGTGATCACCGCTTCGCTGGATATCGCGCAGTGCCTGAGCGACAGGCCGGAGATCAACCTGATTCTGCTTGGCGGCCAATGGGATGCGCGCCAGCGGCTGTTCGCCGGCGGCGCCACTTTGGCGTTGCTGGCGCGCTACCGCGCGGACATCGCCTTGCTGGGCGCCTGTGCGGTGCATGCGCAGCTGGGGCTGAGCGCCGGCGAGGAGGCCGATGCCGAGGTCAAACGCGCCATGCTGGCCAACAGCGGCGAGCGCTGGCTGGTGGCCGACCATATGAAGCTGGATCGCTGCGAACCGCATCACGTTGCGGATCTGGCGCAGATCCAACGGCTGTTTACCGACCGCCCGTGGGACAACCTGGACGAACAATCACTGATTGAACTTTGTGTCGTCGCCGACGACCGCTAGAGGAGAACACTGATGAACGATACCGCACGACCGTTGCAGGTGGCGCTGATTGGCTACGGCTTTGTCGGCAAGGCGTTTCACGCGCCGCTGATTAACGCGGTGCCGGGGCTGGAACTGAGCGTGGTGGCTTCGCGCGATGCCTCTAAGGTGCATGCCGATCTGCCGCACGCGCAGGTGATCGCCGACCCGCTGGAGGCTATCCGCCGGCCGGAGGTGGATTTGGTGGTGATCGCGTCGCCGAACGATACCCATGCGCCGCTGGCGCTGGCCGCGCTGGAAGCGGGCAAGCACGTGGTGGTGGATAAACCCTTTACGCTGGATTTGGCGCAGGCGCGCACGCTGATTGCGGCGGCGGAAAAACACGATCGCCTGCTGTCGGTGTTCCAGAACCGCCGTTGGGACAGCGACTACCTGGGCGTGAAGCAGGTGATCGAACAGGGGCTGATCGGCAAGGTGACGCACTTTGAGTCGCACATCGATCGCTACCGCCCTGAAGTGCGGGTGCGCTGGCGCGAACAGAATCTGCCGGGCAGCGGGCTGTGGTTCGATCTGGGGCCGCACATGGTCGATCAGGCGCTGCAGCTGTTCGGTTTGCCGCAAAGCGTGCAGGCCAACATCGCCACGCTGCGCCACAATGCGCAGGTTAACGACTGGGCCCATGTGGTGCTCAACTACCCGACGCACCGCGTGATCCTGCACGGCAGCATGCTGGTGGCGGGGGGCGTGGCGCGCTTTACCGTGCACGGCGAGAAAGGCAGCGTAGTCAAAGCGCGCGCCGACGGGCAGGAGAGCCAGCTGCTGGCCGGCGTGACGCCGGGCTCGGCGGAGTGGGGCAAAGACGACGACGCGATGAGCCTGTTTATCGGCACGGAGCCGGTGCGCACGCTGCCGACGCCGGATGGCGACCAGCGTCAGTATTATGTCCAGGTGCGCGACGCGCTGCGCGGCGCCGGCGCCAACCCGGTTACCGCTGCGCAGGCGCTGGCGGTGATGGCGGTGCTGGAGGCGGCCACCCTGGCGGCGGAAACCGGCGTCACCCAAACCCTGCCGCTCACCGAGGCGGAGATCGCCGCCTGGTAACGGCTCGCGTCAGATAAGGCGTCAGACGCATGGATACAGTGCATGTCGTGCGTCTTCCGCCATCCCAACCCCTGGCATAGGCTATCCCTCAGTCTATGTCAGGAGTGTTTATCATGTTATCCCATCCTACGCCGCAGGGCGTCCGCGGCATACTGGCCGCACTGTCTCTGAGCATGCTGCTGTCATCGCTCGGCATCAGCATCGCCAACGTCGGGCTGCCGGCGCTCGCCACCGCGTTCCATGCTTCGTTCCAGGCGGTACAGTGGGTATTGCTCTGTTATTTGCTGGCCGTCACCACCTGCATCATCGGCATCGGTCGCTTGGGCGACAGCCTTAATCGCCGCCGCCTGCTGCTGGCGGGTATCGCGCTGTTTACCGCCGCTTCGCTGGCTTGTGCGCTGGCCCCGCAGCTTTGGCTGCTGCTGGCGGCGCGCATGGCGCAGGGGCTGGGGGGCGCGGTCATGATGTCGATCGCCATGGCGCTGGCGGGCGAGGCGCTGGGCACGGAAAAAATCGGCCGCGCGATGGGGCTGCTCGGTACCATGTCGGCAGTGGGCACCGCGTTGGGGCCGTCGTTGGGCGGCGCGCTGATCGCCGGTTTCGGCTGGCGGGCAATGTTTCTGATCAATCTGCCGCTGGGCCTGTTGGCGCTGTGGCTCGCCTGGCGATACTTGCCGGAGGGGGCGCGCCCGGCCGCGCGCCAGGAACCGTTCGATCGCGCCGGTACGCTGCTGCTGGGCGGCGCATTGCTCTGCTATTCGCTGGCGATGACCCTGGGGCGCGGCAATTTCGGCGCGCTCAACCTGGTGTTGATGCTGGGGGCCCTGTTGGCGGGGGCGCTGTTCATCGGCGTGGAGCGCCGCGCCGCATCGCCGCTGTTGGCGCCGACGATGTTCCGCCATCCGGCCCTGACGGCGGGGCTGGCGGCCAGCGCGCTGGTGATGACGGTCATGACCGCCACGCTGGTCGTCGGGCCGTTCTATCTGTCACGCGCGCTGGGGTTAAGCGCTGCGCAGGTCGGGCTGGTGATGTCGGCGGGGCCGGCGGTGGCGATCCTGACCGGCATTCCGGCCGGTTATCTGGTGGATCGTTTTGGATCGCAGCGCATCGCCCAGTTTGGGCTGGCGGCGGTGGCCGCCGGTGCGGCGTTGCTGTCGCTGCTTAGCCGCGCCGGCGTGCTCGGCTATGTGGCACCCATCGCGCTGCTGACCGCCGGCTATGCGCTGTTTCAGGTGGCCAACAACACCATGCTGATGAAGGATCTGTTTCCTGAACGGCGCGGTTTGATCGCCGGCATGGTCAATCTGGCGCGCAATCTCGGGGCGATCACCGGCGCCTCGGCGATGGGGGCGCTGTTTTATCTGGCCTCGCAGCGGGTGGTGGGAACCGCCGCCGCCGCGGCTTACGGTATGCGTGTGACCTACGGGACGGCGGCGCTGTTGGCGCTGGCGGCGTTGCTCATCGCCTTCGGCGGCCGCCGGCTGATGCTGCGTTACGACGCGCGCTGAACCGCGTAGCGTTCTTGCACGAAGCCGTTGTCCGAGGGAGTGACGGCGAGCAGGCGCAGGCGCTGCTCCGGACCATCGGTGCCGAACAAGGGAATGCCGCCGCCCAACAGCAGCGGCACGCGCGTGATAGTCAGCTCGTCGATCAACCCGGCCTGCAGGAAGCGCTGGACGGTCTGGCCGCCGTCGATATACAGGTGACGGCAGCCTTGATCGGCCAGCTGCGCCACGATGGCCGCCGGTTCGCCAGTCATCCAGCGCACGTGCCCGGTATCTTGTTGTGCGGGCGGCTGCGTCGACAGCACCACCACCGGCAATTCGCCATAGGGCCACTCGGGAAAGGCGCGGACTTTCTCATAGGTATGACGCCCCATCACCAGCGCGTCGATGTCGGCGATAAACGCCTCATAGCTTAGCCCGTTGAGCAATGAAACCGCGTACTCGGGCCGGAGCAGCCAGTCGATGTCGCCATCCGCCCCGGCGATGAAGCCGTCCACGCTGGTGGCGATGTAAACCGAGCATTTCATCAGGCGAGATCTCCCCGGTAAACCACATGCACCTTGTTGCCGTCGGGATCGCGCAGGTAAGCGCCGAAATAGCCTTTGCCGTAGTGCGCGCGTTCGCCGGGTTCGCCTTCGCTGCTGCCGCCCGCCAGCAGGCCGGCGGCGTAGGCGCGCTTGACCTCCAGCTCATCGGCGGCGAGAAAGGCCAGCATGCTGCCGTTGCCGGCGCTGGCAGGCTGTCTGTCGAAGGGTTGGTAGGCATAGAAACGCGGCAGCGTTTGCCCCGGCATCACCCAGCAGCGGGCGGCGGGGCCGCCGTCCGGCGTCACTTCCCGCCGCTGTAATCCCAGCGGCAACAGAATGGCGTCGTAGAATGCGGCGGCGGCGTCCAGATCGCTGACGCCGACGGTAATATGGCTGAACATGGCGCTTCCTTTCCGAAGAGGGATGAACGCATCAAACAGTAGCAGCGATGCTGCCGAATGGACAGAGCGCAACGGAGGATTCGGATTAGGGACGCGCGCAGGGGGATAGCGCGCTTCACGGTATGCGGGGCAGGCCGCCGCTCAATTGCTCTCTACGCGCGGGTTGGCGTGAGTCGGCTGGCTGGGATAGTCCACCTGATGCTTATGCAGGTAATCGCGGATCAGCTGGCGCACCACCTGGGAAGGGGTGACGTCCTGCTGCAGGCACAGGTCTTCCAGGGCTTTTTTCTTGTCCGGGTCAATCAGCACCGTTAGCCGCGCCGTTTTCTTTTCCATCAGGATCCTCCAGAGAATGATAACTGAATGATAATACCACGTGGGCGAAGCGGCCAGCCAGACCGCGTCGCCCCCGCCTTTAGCGGAAATGCAGCCGCTCTATTTTGCGCGACAGATAGCCGAGCTCGCAGTTGAACAGTTCGCCGCTGCCGGCGGCCAGATTGCGCAGCGCGCTCAGCGGCAGCGTCACCCGGGCTAGCGTGGCGTAAATAATGACGTTGCCGCTGGGGGCGACGCAAAACAGCACGGTGTTGAATACCCGGTGCAGGCTGTGGTACAGCAGGCTATTTTCGTCGGGCAGATCGTGGTAATTCAGCACCAGCCAGCCCCCGTCGTTCAGCCTTGCGGCGCAGTTTTCCAGGAAGGTCTGGCTGCCTTGCTGCGGATCCATGGCAAACGCCGAATAGAGATCGGAGAAAATCAGATCGTAGCGCGTCTCGGCGGGCGGGCGCACGAAGTCCATGGCATCGGCGGTGCGCAGGCTGATGGTGTCGGTGGCCGGCAGCGTAAAATAACGGCGTGCGATGGCGATCACCGCGGCGCGCAGCTCGACCACCTCCAGGCGCATCGCCGGATCGAGGGCGTGCAGCGCACGCAGCAGGCTGCCGCCGCCCAACCCCAGGATCAACGCCGACGTCGGCGGCTGCCAGGCCACCGCCATCAGCATCGCTTTGATGTAGTTGTGGATCGGCTGCGCGGGGTTGCTGAGGCTCATCTTGCTCTGCTCGCAGATGCCGTCAAACCGCAGCGTGCGGTAGTCCTTGTGATCGGAAACGATGATTTCGCCCCAGGCGTCGGCTTCGCGGGCGATCACCTGGCCGCGCGGAGAGAAATCGAGGGTTCTGAGTAAGCTGTCAACCAGAGACATGGTATTCGCAGGGCTCCTTTGGCAAGCGGCCTATTTACGGGCGCACATGAAATCGGCGGTGCAAATGCGTTGGCCGTCGATGCTGGCACGGCCGGTAAAGCGGGCGATCGCCCCGCGCCGGCGCACAAAGGCGACCTCCATCAGCACCTGATCGCCGGGGCGGGCGGCGCGATAAAAACGCGCCCGCTGGATGGCGGCGAAATAGTAATGTTCCCCTTCGTTCAGCGCCCCGAGATAGTAATGGGCCAGCAGGCCGGTGCTTTGCGCCAGCGCTTCTACCAACAGCACGCCGGGAAAACCGGCGAAGTGAGCGTGGCCGCTCCAGAACGTCGGTTCATTGGCGGTGATGTTCTTGATGGCGCTCAGCCGCCCTTCGGCAATGCAGGTGCCGGCGGGCAGCACGCGATCGACCAACAGGCAGGGATAGCGATGAGGCAAAATCGCCTGAATATCGTTGAATTGCAGGGGATGACCATTCAATGGCATGGGGGCGCGTGATCCTGTCTGCGGCGAAACCGGTGCGATGGCCGGCGTTCAGTCCATGGTGAGTGTAATAGCATTATAATAAAATTATCATCATATGTGCCAGATGAAAGACATGATGGCGGAGAAACAGGCGCAGAATGGAGAGGAAGGAGGCACCCGATGCTGGCGATCGGGTGTGGTAGCGCGTGGTTAGTGCTTGGAACGGGTGACCTTGTCCAGATAGCCCATCACGAAAGCGGACAGCACGAAGGTGAGATGGATGATCACATACCACATCAGCTTGTTGTCCGGCACGTTCTTGGCGTCCATAAACACCCGCAGCAGGTGAATGGAAGAGATGGCGACGATGGAGGCGGCGACTTTGTTTTTCAGCGAGGTGGCGTCCATTTTGCCCAGCCAGCTCAGCTTTTCTTTCCCTTCGGTGATATCCAGCTGCGAGACGAAGTTTTCATACCCGGAGAACATCACCATCACCAACAGCCCGCCCACCAGCGCCATGTCGACCAGCGACAGCAGGGTCAGGATCAGATCGGCTTCGGCGATAGAAAAAATGTTGGGCAGGACGTGCAGGATCTCCTGAAAAAACTTGATCGACAGGGCGACCAGAGCCAGTGAAAGGCCGACATAAACCGGTGCGAGCAGCCAACGGGAGGCGTACATCGTGTTTTCGAGCAAGCGTTCAATCATAAAATTTTATTAATTACGTGGCTAAAAGAGCGCTCAGTATAACGCAGGAGACCCGGGCGAAATCAACCGCGTGCCAATGGCTTGGAGAAATTTGCGAATGGACGTTCGCTGCGAACGGGTTCATGACAATGATATCGCATGGGGATAAACTGCCGCGGTCTCTTGCCTTGCTACCGTTTCGTCAATCGCTGCTCAAAACTAAGGATGGTTATATGGTCGACAATGCGTTTATCGCGAGAACGCGAGCCGTTAATGGCTGCTTTTCCATGTTTTTGCTGATGTTCCTGATTACATTTATTCCGTTGTTCATTGAGAACAGAACCGCCTTGATGCGACAAGGGCTATTGCTGCCGTTGCTGTACGGAATGGAATTTGTCGCTATCTTTTCGTTATACCTGCTCTTTTTCCGCCGTAGAGAAGGATTGGGCAAAGGCGAGGTTAAACGCAACGATTTTGCGCTGCTGCTGTTCGCGCTGTTGGTGATTCAGTTTATTTTCCCGCGTTTGATGGGCGTGGAAAAAACGGAAACCTGGGTGACGGAGCAGGTGGCATTGCCCGACGAGATTTTGGCGCTCAATGCCGCTTTGTTGGTTTTCGTCGTCCCCGTCTATGAAGAGATCGTATTTCGCGGCTGTCTGTTTAACGCACTGATGTATTGGTTTAACGATAAGGTGATTTGGGCCGCGTTAACGGTGTCTGTCATCTTTGCCGTTTTGCATACCCAGTACACCGATTGGCGCACATTGGCAGCCCTGGTGCTCATCTCGCTGGTGTTAACGGCCGCCCGAGTAAGATCCAAAGGGATCTATTTGCCCATTGGGCTGCATATGACCATGAATGGCGTCGTGATGGCGGCCAGCTATGCGTTAAATTGAAGCTGTGCTTGCCGCCGGATGTTCAGTGCCTGGCTTTCTTCCCGTCGCTGTGGCCGAGAGAACGATCGGGGAAGCTGTGATCGCGCAGCCGCTGCTTCAGCTGCGCCGCATCGGGGAAGCCGCCGTCAATTTTGCGATCCCAAATCATCACGCCATCGACGCTGATTTGATAGACCCCGCCGGTGCCCGGCATCAGCGTGACGGAGGCGAGATCGTCGCCGAAGGTATTGAGCAGCTCTTGCGCCATCCAGCCGGCGCGCAGCAGCCAGTTGCATTGTGAACAGTAGTGGATCGTCACTGCGGGGGCATTTTTCATCGATGATCGACCGGTAGTGGTAACGGCTTGCAATCAGCCTGATGGACCTGCAAGCGATGGTGGCTTTGTCTCGCCAAATAGTCAAGCGTCTGCTGCGGCCAGAGCGGCAAGGGGGGCCGAGTGTGCGTCATGGCCGCTTGCTGCCGGCAAACCATTCAACCCCACGCAGCATGCCCGCCCAATAAAACCGGGGTAAAAACCAGGCTTTCAGCCACCAGGCCAGACGGCTGGGCTGGGTTGCGTCGAACAGGGGAAACGTGGGCAGTAACTTACCGTCATAGCCAAACTCCGCCAGCACAACTTTGCCTTTCTCGACCGTCAACGGACAGGAACCATAGCCATCATAATGGGCCGTGAGAGGCGCGCCATGAATCAGCGCCGCGACGTTTTCCGCCACCACCACCACCTGCTTTCGGGCTGCCGCCAGGGTTTTGGCGTTTGGCGTTGAGCAACAGTCGCCTACCGCAAAAATATCCGGCCAATGCTTATGCTGCAGCGTCAATTTATCCACATCGCACCAGCCGGATCCCTCAGCGAGCCCGCTTTGCGAAATAAACGCCGGGGCCGATTGAGGCGGCACCACGTGGAGCATATCGAAGGGCAGGGTTAACTCGCGTTTTCCCTCTTCATTTGTCTCTACGGCAAATGTTGCTTGCCGATTCGGGCCATCAACACGAATTAAATGATGATTGAAATTGACCTTTGCACGGTATTTTTGCAAATACTCGCTCAGCGGGGGGACAAATTGCGGAATGCCGAAAATCGCCGTGCCCGCAAGGCAGAAATTGACGTTAATATTATTCAGGATGCCTTGGCGGCGCCAGTGGTCGCATGAAAGATACAGGGCTTTTTGCGGTGCGCCGGCGCATTTTATGGGTAGTGCCGGTTGAGAAAATATCGCCTGGCCGCCTTTCATTTCCTGAACCAGTTGCCAGGTGTATTCGGCAAGATCAAAGCGATAATTAGAGGTGACGCCGTTTAATCCCAGGGTGTCTTCAAGGCCTTCTATTTTATCCCAGCGTAAAACGAGGCCGCACGCAACAATAAGAAAGTCATAGTTTATTTTCTGCCCTTGGCGAGTCTCGATGTATTTTTGACTGGGCTCGACCCTGACAACGCTATCCTGTACCCATGCGGTTCCTGCAGGCAGGACAGCGCGCAGGGAACGCCGTGTTTTATTGATATCAAAGAGCCCGCCGCCCACCAGGGTCCATGCCGGTTGATAATAATGACAGTCGTTAGGTTCCACGACCGTTATATCGATGTCTTTAATTCGCTTCCTTATGCTTGCCGCGATACCTATTCCGGATGAGCCGCCGCCAATAACAACGACGCTTTTCTGGGTGTTTATTTTTTCGGGTTTCATGCAGGCCTCCTTTCATAAGAAAGTAGGGGGTTGCTGGCCAGATTAAAAGCGAATTTATAGAACTTGTGGTTATATAAAAATTCACATATTCTATTTTGCTATATGTAATAACAAAACGAAATAAGTTATTTGACATCGCCGGTAAACTGATCGTTAATAAATGGCATGAGCATCATTAAGGGATTAGTGCAGTGGATTTTTTCCATTTCAGTTTTTATATCGTGATGCTGTTAGTGGTCACCGGGGGAATTGTAGGATTCCTCCTGGCCCTGACCGGCGGCGGTGGGTCAATCGTCTGCGTGCCGTTATTGCTGTATATGGTGAAAGTGCCGGATACGCATTTGATTATAGGAACCAGCGCCATGTCCGTGGCCATTAACGCGCTGATCAACCTGGCCGCGCACGCTGCCAAAGGCAACGTCAGGTGGCAGACCGGGGTTGTCGTTTCGCTGGTTGCTGTTATGGGCGCTTTGGCGGGATCTCAGATGGGAAAAATCACGGACGGGCACTACTTAACCCTGCCTTTTTCCCTGTTGATGCTGGTTGTCGCCGGATTGACGCTGAAAAGAAATCGCCTTGCCGGCACCCCCTTGC
>Ga0157361_1000166_pt1 | contig 34250 bp, 33 predicted proteins | sample AttlaeALBM2_FD_111481 | JGI IMG/M metagenome (GOLD analysis project Ga0157361, IMG submission 111481) | Fungus gardens microbial communities from leaf cutter ant in Ribeirão Preto, State of São Paulo, Brazil - Atta laevigata ALBM2 | ecosystem: Host-associated > Fungi > Mycelium > Unclassified ...
ACTCATTCCGGCCCTGCGGGCCGGGCGCGGCGGCGGGTCAGGAGGGGCAACTCTGTTTCAGATCTGCGCCTGAGGTTGAAAGGGTCAAAGAGGGGCTGTGTGCGTCAAACCGGCACCGGTTAGTGTTTAATGTTAAGGGATGCTGTAACTATTCAGGACGTATATTCAGAGTTATACAGTTGTGATTTGCCGCCGGCCGGAAAGCACCAGCGGCACCCGTGATTACATGATGCCTGCCACGGATTTCGCCAGCTGCGCTTCCAGCACCGGCTTCGCTTCTTCAAACTTGAGATTGACCTTGTTGGCGTTGGACACCACGCGCGTCTGATACTTCATGCGGTTGCCCTCTTCGCTGCTGGTCTGCAACTTAATGCCCGATGTGCCCTGACGCAGTGCGGCAATGTTGTCAGTGGTCACGGCGTTTTTACTGCGTTCGGAGATCTGCAGATCGGTCACCATGGTGAAGTTAACATCTTCAATCAGCGCATCGGCTGCCATTCCTGCCAGGCCTGCGGCCAGACCGACGCCAAGCATCGCACCACCCGAGTTACCGTTATAGGCCGTAATGCCGGCACCCAGCGCTGCACCGGTAACCGCGCCTTCATAGCCGGTCGCCAGGAAGCCCTGCGACTGGCGCAGATCCATTTTTTCCGCTTTCAGCACGTTAGCCTGAATCCAGTAGAACGCGGTATCGGGCGAGGATGTGACAGTATACCCTTTAGCCTGCAGGTCCTGCGCCAGCAGCGACTGCAGATCGCTCATATCTTTGTCAGAGGTATTACGCACCTGCAGATAGACCGTTTTCTGACTGGAAGGCTCAAGCCATACCGTCTGGCTCATCTGCGTTTTAACTTCAAGATTGCGCTTTTTGATGGCGGTAGTCATGGCGCTGCAGCCGGAAAGAACGATGCAGGAGGCGACGACGGCCGCCACCAGGGGTTTACGATGGTTCATTTACTGCTCCCTGAGAAGAATTAACTGCGGCGCACTCTTGCCCGCAGCACACCTGTAAAACAGGCGCAAACGTACCGGTTTGCGCTAAGGTGGCAGGGAGGAATATCGGCAAAGCGTAAGATAAATTTACGCTTTGAAGAAAATAAATTTGTCAAAAAGGCACCACTATTTCTAATGCATTGAAATAGTAGCTTTTTATAGATGAATTTTCAGATGTGCTCTTTTAATCATTAATAGTGAAGCAGTGTTCACAAAAGGTTCTGTATTGTGGTCTGAGAGATTGCCAGCCCCTTAAAAAGAGCCGGCACGGGGCGCTTATGCCAGATGGAAAGTGGAAACTGAACGGGTCAGATACTGTACCTGCTCTTCAAGCGATGCTGACGCAGCCGCTGACTCCTGTACCAGTGCAGCGTTCTGCTGCGTGACAGAGTCCATTTCAGTCACCGCTTTCTCAATCTGACCGATGCCGCGACTCTGTTCACCTGACGCCACGGAAATATGCTCCATCAAAAGGTTAACGCGGCTTACCGACGCGATGATAGCGCTCATCGCCTCCCCGGTGCGGCTGACCTGCTCCGAGCCGGTGTGGATAATCGCTACCGACTCTGCAATCAGCGTCTCTATCTCTTTGGCTGCCAGCGCGCTGCGCTGTGCCAGATTGCGGACCTCTCCGGCAACCACTGCAAACCCCCTGCCCTGCTCACCCGCTCGCGCTGCTTCCACAGCGGCGTTCAGCGCAAGGATGTTGGTCTGAAACGCGATCCCGTTGATCACCGAGATGATCTCTTCGATTTTTTTCGAGCTGGCGTTGATCAGGTCCATCGACACAATCACCTCACGCGAGACTTTTTCACCTGTTTCCGCATTTTGCACCGCCTCGCCTGTCAGGCGGCAGGCTTCAAAGACGTTGTCAGTGTTCTGCTTCACCGTAGCACCCAGCTGTTCCATGCTGGCCGCGGTTTCCGTCAGCGCCGCAGCCTGCTGCTCAGTGCGCGAGGCCAGGTCAACGTTTCCGGCTGCGATTTCGCCCGAGGCGGTGGAGACCGAATGCGCGGAGTCACGTACCTGCATAATGATTTGTGTCAGGGCGAGACGCATCGCTTCCAGCGAGCCCATCAGACTCTGAATTTCACTGCGCGACGCGCCCTTTGCCGGAACAGGGCGGTTAAGCTCGCCGGCGGCGATCAAATCGCAATGCTGTTTTGCCATGCTGAGCGGCAGCAGCACAAAGCGATGCATCAGCAGTGAAATCACAACAATGATGCCGACAAACAGCGCACCAAACAGCACCAGCAGCATCAGGCCGGAGTGAAAGTGACGTTGTGCGTCATCATTGAGCTGGCGTGCATAAGCTTCATGCTGCGCCAGTACCTTATCGAGGATAATTTCATACTGGCGATCGAGACGGACGACGGTCGGGATTTGCGCTTTAAAGCGTGCCTGATCGTGCGCTTCAGCGGCCGCCACCAGCGGCCGGATCCCTTCATCGCGATAGCTGAGATAAGCCTGCCGGTAAGCTTCTGCTTCTGCTGCCTCACCGGCCAGACGCGGGGCATCCATATAGGCCTGAAATGCCGCGTCTGCTTTGACAGCCACCGCTTTAACACTCTCAAGTGACGCTGCTGATGCGGTATCGTCCCCCTCGCTCGCTTTCATATATTCCATCACCCTGACGCGCAGCGTACGGCTGTGGTTGATAGGATCGATAACGGAGAGCACTACGCGGATCTCTTTGTTAACGGCGGTCAGCGAGGCGTTACTGCGCACCAGCAGCCAGCTGCTGATGGCCACGCTGGCCAGAAACAGTACCAGCATCGTGAGGAACACCAGCAGTGAGGATTTTTTCAGCGACATAATTAACTTCCGGTTGAAGGTGGAGAGTTAGTTATATCGGCCCGGCGACGCAACTCATTAGCCGTGAAAGTGTCGCAATCGACTGATTGCGACAGCGTAATTGGTAAGTGCTTAACCGTTATCGCGAAAGCCAGGATAGAGACTCATCCCGCCATCAATAAACAGCGTGGTGCCATGCACGTAGTCGGATAAATCGCTGGCCAGCCATATCACCGCATTACCCACATCTTCCGGATCGCCTACCCGGCCATAGGGAATGAGCTGCAGCAGCTTTTTCTCCGCGTCGCCCTCCGTGGCTTCGGTATTGATTGGGGTTCTGATGGCCCCCGGCGCAATCGAATTAATGCGAATGCGCTCCTCACCCACCTCCTGCGCCAGGCTACGCATCAGCAGATCGACACCCCCTTTAGAGGCGGCATAGTTGATATGGCCAGCCCAAGGGATGAGCTGGTGAACCGAACTCATATGAATGATTTTTCCGGCAGCGCGGCTCACGTCCAGACGTTTCTCCTGCTGGCGAAACTGACGCAGCGCTGCCCGGGCACAGAGAAACTGACCGGTGAGATTAACCTGGATAACTTTGTTCCACTCCTCCAGCGTCATCTCGCTGGCTGGCGCATCGCGCTGCAGTCCGGAGTTCGCGACCAGGATATCCAGCCGCCCAAAATGGTTGATGGTTTCAGCAAACAGCGCCTCTACGGCTTTTTCATCAGAGACATCACCCCCTACCGCCACCGCCTTACCGCCGCGCTGCCGGATCGCTTCTGCCAGCGCCTCGGCAGGCTCCTGCTGGCTGTTATAGTTGACTACCACCGCTGCACCCGCCGCAGCCAGCGCTTCGGCGCAGGCGTAGCCAAGCCCTGAACTGGCGCCGGTAACCAGCGCAACCTGTTTCTCCAGTGATATCTGCATGCTGTTAATTCCCGTTATGAACAGAGAGGAGGCTGGCAGCGCGTGCCGCCAGCGGCTACAGGAAATCATAGTCGGCGCAGCAGAATTGGTCGCGTCACGGTTCGCCTAAATATTTCATTCTGTAAATTACTGGAAATCTGCGGATTAATAACCAGACTTAAGCAGTCCGGCAGCAGAACTGCTGCATTTACATTCACAGAACGGAGGCAATATGGTAAGCAAATCAGAAATCCTGGATCACGCACAGGTTGTTGACGTCAACGGTGAGCACGTGGGCATTGTCGATCACTTCGAAGGCGAAGATAAAATCAAACTGGCGAAAAGCGATCCGGAAGCGGGCGGTAAGCACCACATCATCCCATTCAGCTGGGTTAAAGAAGTTGATGATAATAAAGTCATTCTTTCCAAATCAAAGGATGACGTTGAAGCCGAGTGGCAGAGCGCATAATCTGTTGTCGGACCGCAGCAGCCCTGCTGCGGTCTGGTTTTTACACGTGTGAAGAGCCCAATACCGGCTGATTCAAAAAGCATTGCTTCTGATACGAAAAGAACTCACGATCCAATCGATAATATCCTTCGACTCTCCTGACAGAATCCTCTCCCGCTACTCCGGCCTCTGAAAAGTCCAATGGCAGAATCCGACTTTTCATTTAATAGATCTGCTGCTTTTACGCTTCACAACATCCTGCTGTGTGCATCACAACGTAACGCAGGCTTTGGTTTCCGCCACGCTTCTGGCTATGATGACATCCAGTCACGACGTAGGTAGAGCCGTAAAGCGTCAGAGCAACACAGGAGGCAGCGATGCTTAGCGACGAACGCCTGCAATATATAGCAGGTAACCCTGATAATAATTCCCCAGAAGCCGTTGAAATGGCGCGCGAAATATTGCGTTATCGCCGCGCACTGGCAGAGCCCTATGCCATTATCGAGCCTTTGGGTATGCAATATCTGGGGGATGGTAACGGCGCCATGGTATTTCCGCCCCGTTATCGTGAAAGAAACGATATCAATCTTTATCGTCTTGATGAAAATGAGATGGCTGACTGAGCCTGACAACGCCTCAATGCCCTGTGATAGACTCGCCGGGAAACCTGCAGCCGGACCGCGTAATGAAAAGTGACCTAGAAGAAAAACTGGCAGAAATAATTATCGGCGAAACAGTAACGGAGCTGCTTGATGCTGGCACTACTATATCCCTGCAAATGCTGCTGGATCGGCTGTATGACAAAGTCAGCAGCAGCGCTGATGAAACCTATCTGCGCGCAGCATTACATGTTATTGACGGCATCAGACGCGAAATGCAGTTAACAACAGCTGTTGAGGCTGATAGCGCTGCATCTCACACGGCAGAAGATAACGTGCATTAAGGCAGCGGGCCTTAGCTGCAAAAACTCACATCGGAATTATCCTTTTGTCTCATCTGCTCCAGGCAGATCGCGTAATCCGTGCCAGGCTTATTTAACGTTAAAGCCGTTACTGATAGGGAGAGAATGATGATGAAGGTGTGGATTGCTATTACGTTGATCGCTGCAGCGAGCTGCTCAGTATGGGCTTCAAAGGGTGGTTTTGAGACCTCAGCAGCCATTCCTGCCGCACAGAGCGTGCAGCAGGAATAAAAATCTTAAATACCTTCGTCGTCCGGTGTGCGTCCGACCACTATCTCCAGCGCATTACGCAGTACATCAAGGTGTACAATGTCTGATGTGCTTTCCAGCTCGGCGATAAGATACAGGATAATGGTTTTGCTGGTGACGCGTTTGCCGTGCACAACAATATCGCGGATGACCGCATCCAGCACGGCTGTTTCAGCAGCCAGCTTCTCGCCAGCGTGACGAAAATGGTGAATGATGTTGGCTTCGGTCGTTTGGGTGTGCTGCATTTCTTGCTGCATAGTCTTTCCGTTTAATTCCGCACCAGCGGCTGAGTTACCAGGCTAACTGCCTGAAATAAAGACGGCCATCCGCAGATGGCCGCATCCTGCGGGCTTATTGCCACACTTCGCTTGCGCGAATATATCTCTTAATGCTTTTTACTGCCTGCCTGAACCGACTGTAGCGCCATCACCGGCATATCCTGAGTCTGCCGCGCGCGCGGAAACTCTTTTGCTACTTCATCCAGTGCACACTGCAGTGCCGCCAGCCGTTCAGGATGTGACTCCAGCGCTGCCATTCGCTTCAGAGTAGCAACCAGAGCGGTTGAATTGATACGGCCGGCATCACCGAGCAGTAATGTTACTGCTTCGCCGATAACGATATCAGTCAGTCTTTCCAGGTTACTTCGTTGCATACCCGCTTCTTATATTTGCGTGCCTGCTCCGGCAGTGATATCTGGCTGCCAGTCCGGACAGCCCTGAAAGTGCTGCAGGATAAACTGAACACGCGGTTGAAGGCGTCTCAGCGATCAAACAGCAGCCCGATAAGCGCCTGGTAGTGACGCTCTTCTTCCACACTCGCTGCGACCTCCAGACGACGTAAGAGCTTTGAACAGATCGCTTTGCGATTAAGATTTTTACCCGCACGCAGGATTTCTACCACAATCTGGCCCAACGTTTCCTGCTGTCCCGGTACGGAAACCTTGCTGAAGTAATGGGCAATATCATTTGCTGTAGTTGGATAGTTCGCAATGTCCTGGCGCATGGGGAACCTCTGTAATGGTTGAAATATACTCATCGCTCAATGAGCGTAAAGTTATACAACATTGATAAACTTGTACAGCGATTGTGTATATCCCCTGGCTTGATTTTTTTGCAAAAAATGCTAAGCACTATTTATCATGGGGTTATAAATGAAAATAAGGATAAGTAAGTTGTACAGCTATATCAGCAGCTTCGATAAAAAAGCAGTAACTGATGCAGAAAGCTTGTAGGCAATGCTTTGTCTTCAGAAAGAGGATGCTATCCCTGCATGAATTGTTAATCATCAGAAAAATAAATTGTATAGGTGACTGTAACTTATAGATATTTATTAGATCCAGACCAGTCTGCGGCCGCTCTTACAAATCAACGCTGTACACATCGCTACGCATCGTTTACTTTGCGCACGACCCCTCTATTAACTTTCAGGTATTTCAATGCGCCAGGACGGACTGCCTTCTGAAAATACAATCGGGCTGACTGGCTACTTCAGCAGGGTAACGCACCCCTGCCAGATTGAAATGCTGGGCAGGATCACTGTCGAAATCCTTCGTCAGGAGCGACGTCTTACCCGAACTGCAGTGTGCCTTAAATTGATCGGCTGGCTGGACAGCACCGAGGATGCCGCAGAGGCTGCGCATCTGCGCGAGCTGCTCGCTATGCTGTTTGGCCGTTAATAACATTAATCATGCTGCCAGCCCGCTTTTGCGGGCTGTTTTGTATTCACTTTTTTCCGCCTGCCCTTTGTTAACGGGATAAAAAAGTCATTCACTCCGCTGAATGCCTCCTGGGGTTGCCATACACTTGTGAGTAGGTAGACTAGTCTACCTACTCACAACGCCATTGGGGCTGACAATGACGCAACAGTCTGCTGATTCAGAAACGGCTTATGAAAAGCTACTCAACGCCGCACGCATTCTTTTTTACAACCACGGAATAGGCGGCACAGGCATTGATGCGATTGTGAAACGGGCTGGCGTCGCAAAGAAAAGCCTGTACAACAACTTTGCCTCTAAAGATGAACTGGTAGCGGCTTATCTCAGGGTGCGGCATGAAGAGTGGCTGGCGCTGTATGAAAAGCGGCGTCAGATCGCTACGACGCCCCGGGAGCGGGTTCTGGCCGTCTTTAAAGCGTATGAAGATCACGCTGAGTATGCTTATGAACACGGCTTTCGCGGCTGCGGGCTGCTGAATGCCGCTGCAGAGTTGCCTGCCGGAGCACCGGGACGCCAGGCTGTACGTGAACACAAAGAGGAAGTTGAAGCGATTCTGGCTTCGCATCTGGCTGAGCTGATACACGGAGAGGAAAAAAATGCCGGCCTGGTGGCAAAGCATTTCGCCTTCCTGCTGGAAGGCAGCATCTCCCGGGCAGGCCTGGAAGGGAGCAGTCACTGTGTGGCACAGGCCCGCGCGATGGCTGAACAGATGATGGAGGCGTGCTGATGCTTTCATCGGGACAACGGCTGGGCGGCATAACGGGCGTGCTGGTGGCCGCCATCCTCTGGGGTACCACCGGCACGGCGGCTACCTTCGCCCCTGAGCTGAGTCCGCTGGCGATTGGGGCCGTAGCGATGGGCATCGGCGGTTTATTACAGGGGCTTATTGCGGCTGGCACACTTCTTCGTCAGCGCCGGCTTATTGCCGCACAGTGGCACTTTCTGGTCACCGGCGCGCTCGCGGTTGCCGTGTATCCCCTTGCCTTCTATGCCTCAATGCGTTATGCCGGCGTCACAACTGGCACGGTGATTTCGATTGGTTCGGCTCCGCTTCTTTCAGCTCTGATTGAGTATCGCTTCGACGGCGGGCGCCTGACAAAGCAGTGGCTGTGCGGCGCAGTGCCGGGGATCGCCGGAATGATACTGCTCTGCCTGGCGCAGAGCAGCGGAGAGGCTGAGGCTGCCGGCAACGAACACGCCCTGAGCGGTATCGCTCTGGGTCTGCTGGCAGGGTTTACCTACGCGTTCTATTCGTGGTCGGCGCGACGCCTGATGCAGGCGGGTGTGGCATCCGGCGCGGCCATGGGAGCAACGTTTGGTGCGGGCGGCATCCTGCTGATGCCCGTACTGTTTATGACGGGTGCTCCGCTACTGGCGAGCTGGAACACTGCGGCTGTCGGGATCTACATGGCCCTGATCCCGATGTTTGTCGGCTATCTCTGCTACGGCTATGGCCTGGCGCGTATCCCCGCCAGCATGGCCACCACCATCACCCTGCTCGAACCGGTGATTGCGGCGTTGCTGGCGGTTCTGCTGGTGGGTGAAAGGCTGCCCTTTGCCGGCTGGGCAGGTGTCAGTCTGATCGTCGTCTGCCTCGGCATTATTACCGCGCCGGCAAAGAAGCATTTGCTCAAAGATCCCCGTTTATTAAGTTAATAACAACTGGTACAGGTATCAAGGCGAGAATGAACTATCGCCTTGATAAATTCAATTTCGCTAACATAAAGGGGGAAATTTCATAATGGCAATGGCAGCACTTAAAACATTATAATTAGATATGATGCCGCCACCAATCATAAATAAATTTAAACCACCTTCAACTTAACACGTGAGTTAATAAAACATCCTTTTACCTACGCACTTCTATGATTGAATTCATAATTAATAACTCCATTTTAAAGGTAATTTCTGCCACCCCCTTAGCTTTACAGAATTTCAATAAGTTAAAATAAAAACCATAATAAACATAAAGCCAAATAAAATATATAACAACAAAACTAACCAAGCGCTTTATTGATCTTCATGTTTATTATTAACACCATTGAAATTAGTAAGAAATTAAAAAAACCAAACCACTTTATAATAATGCATATAGGAACAAGGCTTGGATATTAGGATTCAGCACATTGAAAATAAATAAAAAATAAAAAAACCTATAACTGATGGGACGAATAAAAAAATCAAAAAAATATCAAGAACAGCAAGATGTTGACAAAAAAACAAAAAACCCAACCCCCTAATAATTCAAACTTATCGGCGAGAAAAAAATTAAGCCATTTGATAACACCCTAATTGATTAGAGATCGAAAATATTAAAAACACCATTAAGCATCGGGAAATATTAATATATTGGCGCTACATCTTAGACTTACCAGCATAAAAAAATTAGCTCCTGCACAATACCGGTTTATTTTAGTAACCTAATTTTTAATAACGCTAGGAAATAACTTGTAAACAGCTTCAAATGAATAGGATCCACAGCAGCCATGGCAGCCTCCTCAACAGGTTGTAATGGTTAGCTGGTTGTAGAGGGGTTCAGCCTGTGCAATCAGCGACTAAGTACTTCAGTTTGAGTTATGTCTTCGCTATTACTCTCCTCACGGTCGTGGTAAATCTTTAGGTAACGGACGGACTGCATCGTCCATCCTGCTCTGATATTCAGTATGACTTGCTTCCGCCCTGACGTCCTGACCGCTCAGATGACGCTCAGTTGCGCGCACGTTTGCCATGTGCTGCTGATCGCTGACGCTGAAAGAATGTTCGTCCCGTTTCGTGACGTTTCTCACCGCGCCGGCATAAAGCACGCGGTTAACGGCAGCCGGGTCCCCCTGTAAAACAGTATTCTCACCGCTGCGCCAGGCAATCAGTTCGGCAGCCAGATCGTTGTTATGACGGTCAGACGCTGCGTCAGCGGCTGCGTAAACCTCAACCCTGTTGCCAAAGTCGGTTACTGCAGGTTTACCGTCGCGCAGATAGGTCACCGTACCGTCTCGTAATAACGCTGTGTCATGCGCGCTGGATTTGAATGTCGGTACGTCTTCAGCCGGCCCGAAATGAATAACAGCGTTTGGCTCCGGCCAGGCAGATTGACGTTTCGACGCTGCACGCTTTTCACGATAGGCCCATCCGCGCATCTGACTGATTGCGGCGACGTCGCCGTTAAGCGCTTCCTGTTCAACCCACGACTTCCAGGTCAGGTGACGCGCCTGTCCGGTTTCTTTCAGCGTCTGCCGCTCTTCACGCAGCTGCAGTCTCAGCTTTGCTGCTGCCTTCATCTTCTCAAACTCAGCAACCCGATACATCAGCCTGCGCATCAGCGGATCCCGGACGGCCTGACGCACGTTCGCCTTCGTAGCCACGCAGTGAGCGGATATCTGCCGGAAGCGTTCGCCCGCGCGCAGGTCGGGTCTTTCCCAGCCGGCGCGATAAGCATCATAGCGCGTGCGCAGGATGTCGCGGGCAACGGCTCTCGCTTCGCGACGTTCACGGCGGGCCTCTCCGTCACGGACGTGCAGCTGCGGCAGATAAAACTTATCAACCATGAGCATGCCGGCCTCATGATTTTCCGGGTCGGATGCGGGCGGTGCGGGCAGGAAACTGCCGTGCTTTGCTTCCATCGCCTGCAGACCGATAGCCGGATGAATGTCTGATGCTTTCACGCTGATGCTGTCAGGATTGAGCAGATCGAAAACGGCGAGGCCGCCGTTCTGTTCCCGCACGCCAAGCCCGCGTGTATACATGACGTTGTGAAGCAGCGGCCAGCTGAGACTGCCCTCTTCGGACAGGTCGCTGATCATCTGACGCGTCTCGCGAACGGCGTAGCCGTGAAGGCTTTCCTTATCGGAAAAGATTTCTCTTTTAGCTGCGCCGCGCGGCGCTGAAGGCAGCGCACGACGCGTGCGGTACAGGCTGCCGTCCCCGCTCATTTCCCAGCTGCCGTTGTCCACGTTGAAGCCTAAATCGCGCTCCAGCACGCGGCAGGCTTTCTGCAGCGTGTCTGCATCGTTCCACATATTCTGTGCGCGGAACGTGACCGGATGAACGCGGTTAGCGGACACGTGACAGTGAACGTTATCGGTATCTTTATGAATCGCGGCAACGTACTGATGATCTGCCATCCCCAGCTGCGCCATGCTGTAGCGCACTGAGGTAAAGACGGCGTCAGGAGAAGGATTTTCGTCGCTCTGCCACGAGAGAATAAAGTGATAAACCGCATCCTTACAGTGGCGGTTCTGCATCGCGGTCATGTTCATTTCTGACGCTGCGGCTTCAAGCGAAAAGCAGTTGGTTTCGCACAACACTTCACCTGAAAGCACGCGCTGAATGCCCTCAGGTGAAATGCTGATAATTTCAGAAGCAGGCGATATGTTCTTACGGCCCACGTAGTCAACAAGCTGGCCAAAGCCCGGAGTCGCCGTAGAACCGGCATTCGGGGTATGCGCAGGCTCAGGCTGCACCTGTTCAGCATTTTTGTTTTCTTCGCGCGTGCTGACGTATTCAACTAGCTTTCTGAAGCTGGTCTTTTTGTCGCGACGTTTTGGCGGGATGATGACGTTCATCAGTCCTTGATTTCCTCTGCCGGAACCGGCGCCATGTCCAGCGCATTGATGGCGTGAGTGATGCTGGTCAGTACGCCGGAAAACTGCTGGCTGAGTTCGGTTGTCATGTTGTCCTTCATCTGGGTATAGAGGTGCTTTTGCAGACCACCCAGGCGGAGAAGTTCGTTCATCATCCGGATATCCGTACGCACCATAATGCGGCGGCTCAGAGCGGTGCGCCGCAGGTACTCAGACGTTGTAAGTCCGGCAGCGACAGCCTTTGCCTTAATAGCTTCAGCCTCAGCTTCCGTACAGCGAAGCTGAATGAGTGTGTTCTTCTGACGCTTCTCACTTTTCGACATAACTCAACCTTGGCACATTACCCGGGTCTCGGGGCGGAGCCCTGAGCAGGTCGTTTTGGCGATACCGTCTGCGTGCAGGCGGTAATGACAAAACATTTCCTGCCCCGTATTTTAATATCAAGTTAAGGATTTTACCACTTCATTGCAGACTGCGCTATGAAGTGGTATTTGGTTAGGTGTTTTATCATCGCCAACCGAGCCTTGCGGAGCTTAAAACCAGATTTATTCGGATTATAACTTAATCAGGTTCGATGGGGTAAATACACTGATGGCAGTAAAGAGCTACACGCTTAGTAAGGTGTATGCGCATCTTGAAAATTTTGGAATTTATAATGTTACATTTAGAAATTTTGAAGAGATCACTATGGATAAAAAGAAGCATCAGGATAAGCGGGGGCTGGTAAGATCTTCAGGTGATGTTAAAGCAGCAGCCGCTGACACCAACCGACAGAGGTAATAGTGACTGACCTGCCCCCAATATTAGATACAACCTTCAGTTAGTAATGTCGGTTTGTTTACCTTCACATTCTCCATTTCGCCACCGTGCTGCAAACTCTGATGGCGTCTGATAATTCAGTGCTGAATGTGGACGACATTCGCTATAATCCTGACGCCATTCGCTGATGGTTTTCCTGGCATGGCTGACGTCGCTGAACCAGTGTTCATTCAGGCATTCATCGCGAAAGCGTCCGTTAAAACTCTCAATAAATCCGTTCTGTGTCGGCTTGCCGGGCTGGATAAGTCGCAGCTCCACTCCATGCTCAAAGGCCCACTGATAGAGCGCGCAGCAGGTAAACTCCGGGCCCTGATCGGTTCTTATCGTAGCCGGATAGCCGCGAAACAGCGCAATGCTGTCCAGAATACGCGTGACCTGCACGCCTGAAATCCCGAAGGCAACAGTGACCGTCAGGCATTCCTTTGTGAAGTCATCGACGCAGGTAAGGCACTTGATCCTGCGACCAGTAGCCAGCGCATCCATGACGAAATCCATCGACCAGGTCATGTTGGGCGCCGCCGGGCGGAGCAGCGGCAGACGTTCTGTTGCAAGCCCTTTACGACGACGTCTGCGTTTAACGCCCAGTCCGTTCAGATGATAAAGGCGGTACACGCGCTTGTGATTAACCAGAAGCCCTTCTCGGCGCAGTAACTGCCATATGCGGCGGTAGCCAAAACGCCTGCGCTCCAGTGCCAGTTCAGTAATGCGCCCTGATAAATGCGCATCAGCCGCCGGGCGCTGAGCCTCATAGCGGCAGGTCGACAGAGACAAACCTGTAAGCCTGCAGGCACGACGTTGCGACAGACCGGTCGCATCACACATAAACTCAACGGCTTCCCGCTTCTGGTCTGTCGTCAGTACTTTCGCCCCAGAGCCACCTGAAGTGCCTCCTTATCCAGCATGGCTTCGGCAAGCAGCTTCTTGAGGCGCGCGTTCTCCTCTTCAAGAGATTTAAGCCGCTTCACCTCAGGAACTTCCATGCCACCAAACTTCTTGCGCCAGGTGTAAAAGGTGGCGTCGGAAATGGCGTGCTTGCGGCAGAGCTCACGGGCAGAAACGCCGGCTTCCGCTTCGCGAAGAATACTGATGATCTGTTCGTCGGAAAAACGCTTCTTCATGGGGATGTCCTCATGTGGCTTATGAAGACGTTACTAACATCGGGGTGTGTTATTCAACGGGGAGCAGGTCAATGGGGCAAAAATGAGTACGTGGATTGCTTTTAGTCTGATTGTGGGTATCGGTTCTACCCTTATTCTGGATCTGTGGGTAACCCTGGTTAAAAAAGTAGCGGGAGTCCCACCAACGGACTGGGGCATGGTTGGCCGCTGGCTTACAGAGATTCTGCGGGGGAACATTGTTCTCGATAACCGTACTACCAGAGCACCCGGAACGATTGAAAAAATGACAAGATGGATTTTCCATTACCTCATCGGTATTGCTTATGCACTGCTGTTGTTAGTTTTCTGGGGTACCCGCTTTGCTTTGCAACCGAGCCTTCTCCCTGTCTTCATCATTGGCGTTGTTGTCAGCACTTTTGCAGGCTTAGCTTTGCTGATGCCTGCCATGGGTGGCGGTTTTTTTGGGAGAAAATTACCGAATCAGATCTTAATGATTATCTACATCATCGTCGCCCATATTGCCTTTGCCATTGGCCAGTATGGATTTGCGCAACTTTATTCAATCAATTAAACGCTAAACGAATCACTTGAATCAATAATCTGCCTAATTGCTGAGGCTGGTATTAGACCGTCAAAGCTTGTTCTGACACAGTTAAAGCAAGCTCTTAACCTGAATTTCTCTTTACTCCGGCAACTTATTTAAAGTATTTATTTTGCTCATCAGAGCCATCCGGGGAGCAGTACCCTTGGGGGCTCTCGAAAGCTCATAAGTTGGACATTCAGCTAACCACATACTATTTCCGCTGTCCGGGAGAGGCAACGCTTCTGAGTTTTTTCAGAAGCCGCTCGACTGCTTCAATGTCATTATCTACCGCTGCTAGTTCATCCTCAGTTAAGGGAATTTCTTGCATAAGCTTTATTAAGTTTTGGCGGCCTTCCAGATACTGAGCTTCCGATGAGGATTTTGGTATGTAAAAAGAGCATTTTGCACAGGCCATGCGATGTGGACATTGATCAAAAAAATCATAAGTACAGAAACCATGCCCGAGATCATAATAGCGCCACGGCTTTCCCTCTGCTGCCTGACCTGATGCGACTATGTTCTGATCGATGAGTAACGAAACCACGCGACGATTACGTTCAAAATACCCCGCTTTATCGAATGAAGCGGCAAGCCTCGTTGGCGTAATATCGACATAATGTCGGGTGGATTCCGGTGAAGAATGCCCCAGCCATTTCTGCAGTTCGAAAATATCAAGCGGTTCCCGGGCATTATAAAGCTGGCTGGCGATAGTCGCTCTTGCTCGATGACTGGTGATCCTGCCTCTGGCATCATGCTCAGGAATGCCCGCTTTTTTACACAGCAACGGAACGAGAGAATTATTGATGTAGCTTCCATGCACCCGTTTTCCCCGATGCATAAAAAGAAAATGAACACTCTCGCCGGTCTTTGGATCTTCCTGAAGCGCCTGCGGGCTACGAACCAGTTCCCAGCGTTCAATATAATCTCCAACAATGGAGTCAACCGGTTTTGTAAATGCTGCATAAGTCTTACTGACCGGGACATCCATCAGGCAAATACGTTGTCCGTCATTTTCTTCTGAGGCCTGCCAGCGGATACAGCCGCACCGCATGCGCAGAATTTCATCACGTCTGAGACCACCAAATAACCAGAGCACACTTAATGCCCTGACCATCTCAAGCGGATAAAAATAGGGATACCCGACGCAGCCTGGCAGGTCTGTCTCCTGCAGGTTTTGTCCGGCGTGAATTAATTTACACCAGAGCTCATCACTCACAATGCGAGGGTCAGGCCCAATCTGCGTGCTAAGACTCCGCGGAGACCTGAGGATTCTTTCAGGGCTGAATTTGACCGGCATCCATCCCCATTCCTAGAGGTCATGAAAAAAAGTATGTACGTGTCTGATTAGCCCTGCTCTCGCAGACGGTTTCATCATACTACCTCGACGCTCACGGTACATTCCTCCTGGGTTCGACCATTCACCAACTTTCATTTTGCATGCTGCCGTCACCCATGCCATGGCAGTCTCCCGTGTCCAGTTGACTGGTGACACGCACTCCGGATGACAATCCGCCAGCCAGCGACCACACTTAAGCAACACATACCAGCAAGCTTCAATACTGGAGGGACGCTGCACAGAGGTAGCACGCCAGCGTTCACACCAGGAAAGCCATTCAGCGGGCACATCGGTCACAGCATTGTATTCCCGGGGCGGCCGGCGACGTTGCGACACCCGATAATCGAAACCTTCATTGAAAATCCCTGATGACGCTAGTATACGCGACAACGTAGCAGCAGACTTGCGGAGGTAAGCCGGCCCTGCAGAAGCTATATATTGCAACGTGTCGACATTGACGCGCTCTGGCTGTGGTTCCCGCTGAAGCAGCATTGCCATGCACAAGGCATTCCTGATGCCGTTATTTCTCCCATCGCCAGGAACATATCCCACTGCAGTCATCATTTCGCTAAGTCTGAAGACTGCAGCATCCGTATGCTGACGCCCAAAAACTTTGAGACAGAGCCGATACTGATAAAAAACACCGCAGGATTCCAGACGATCAAAACCACACAGCAACCACGCCAGTGCCATCACGTATTGCCGGCAATTACCACTGGCTCCAAACCTTTGGTGAAAATCACCTTCTGTGCTGCAGATGACTTCGGACCACTCTGACTGTGTCCAGGCCCAGTATGTTTTTCGGAGACGTTGCATCTCTACGGTTATATCGTGAAGGGATGAATTGTATGGAGCCCTGGCCGCATGCATCCTTACCAGTGTGTCGCGTAGCGGTAAGAGAAGACGAGACAGTTGTTTTAATATCTCAGGCGGCCAGTTTTTTCCACCCTGCCGGAAATGCTAATCAGCGTGTCCAGCGCTTCAAGCTCGCCCACAGCAAAATCAGGTCGCGTATCCCAAAGCGGATCGGGAAGGCTGAACTGTATTGCAGGACAGGGCGCGGTCTGTTCAGATTGCATCATGGTGAAGAATCCTGGAGGTGCAACAGAGTAAGGCGGTGAGTATACAAAGACTCCACTGTACAGTTGAACCGACGGCTCAGATCGCGTGCGCTGAGATGAATGTACAGCAGTGTTGACTGGATGCGACGGTGCCCGGCAAATGCGGCAATTTCGTGGATATCCCACCCCGTGCGGGCCAGTTCCGTCAGGCAGAGATGCCGAAAGGTATGTGTACTGATGAGTGGCAGCCCGGCTTGCAGCGCCAGGCTGCGTACCACTTTTGACCAGGTCCAGCCGCTGATGGGCTCCGTCCGGTTACGCGGCGAGTGCGACAGAAAAAGCGGGCCTCGGGATGCACTGAGCTGACGCCGCTCAGCCAACCAGGCCATGTAAAGCTCACCGGTCACCGGGGAATAAGGCACCACCCGGCCAGATCGGTTTTTGGTATGCTCTGCCCGAACAGAGAGCAACCGTCGGGATGGATCGATATCACCAGTAGTCACTGAACAGAGTTCTTCCCGGCGTAATCCACAGTCGTACGCCAGTGCCAGCATAAAACGGGTTCTGATGTCAGCCTGCGCAGCTACAGTCAGAAAATGCAGCCAGTCTTCATCAGCAGGAATCCACGGCAGTCGCCGCTGTACAGGAACTATGCCCGGTTTTCCCTTCCCGTTATTTTTCCAGATCCCCCTTCTGACTGGATTTTTTCCCGTAGCCCCTCTTCACAAAGCCAGTCGCTGTAGAGTCTCACCACCGTCAACCGGTGACGGATAGTCGCAGCTGAGAGGTGACGGCCAGCATGCAGGCTGCGGATATACAGTGCAACAGTATCATGCCCGGCGCCGGTTGCCGTCAGGCCACAAGCGTGGCAAAAGCTCAGCCAGTCATTGACCACACGGGCATAAGCGTCAACGGTATTTGGAGCTCGCAACAGGTCTTCCTGGAGGTTTATCCAGCGGCATGCCGAAGCATCTCCGGCCAGTAAAGGCAAAGCGTCTGTCAGCTTCTTTTGCACGGCGTGACCCTCTGAGAATCGTTTGTATGAAATATAGTCATTTCCAAATAACATAGATGCAAAGGTACTTGGCATTAAAATGGGAACCCCCTGGTTTCAGATAAAGAATCAGCCTTATCCAGAAAAAGTGTTCATTTTCAGTTCGAACTACGGGCTTTACCATAGTCTCAGCCAGCGTGTGATGACTGCTCTGGAAGAGCTGACGCCTCGTGTCGAGCAGTACAGTATTGATGAAATGTTTCTCGTTCTGACGGGAATAAACGGATGCGAAGACTTTGAGCACTTCGGCCGGCGCCTGCTCGCGCATGTGCTGGCCACAACCGGACTGACCGTCGGCGTGGGCATGGGGCCGACAAAAACCCTGGCGAAATCAGCGCAGTGGGCCAGTAAAGAGTGGAAGCAGTTCCGCGCCGTGCTCGCACTTACGCCGGGCAATCCGAAACGCACCGAAACACTGCTGGCCAATCAGCCCGTGGAGGAAGTCTGGGGCGTTGGCCAGCGCATCGGTAAAAGACTGAACGTCATGGGCATCAGCAGTGCCCTGCAGTTGGCGCGTGCGCACCCTGCCCTCATTCGCAAAGCCTTCAACGTGGTGCTGGAGAGAGCCGTACGCGAACTGAACGGCGAGTCATGCATTCCGATCGAGGAGCTACCGCCAGCCAAGCAGCAGATTTGCTGTTCAAGATCCTTTGGCGAACGCATCACCTCAAAAGTGGCCATGCAGCAGGAGCTGTGTCAGTACGCCACGCGTGCGGCTGAGAAGCTCCTATGCGAACGACAGTTTTGCAGGCGCATCAGTGTCTTTATCAGAACCTCGCCACATGCTGTTAACGAGGTGTTTTACGGCAACACGGCCGGTGAAAAGCTGACGCTGCCCACGCAGGATACGCGCGACATCATTGAAGTGGCCATGCGCAGTTTGGACCGCATCTGGCTGGAAGGCCGCCGGTACATGAAAGCCGGTATTATGCTTGATGACTTCACGCTAGACGGCGTGAGTCAGCTTAACCTCTTTGACGACGTACAGCCGCGGGCTAACAGCGCACAGCTGATGAAGGTACTCGACGGCATCAACCAGTCCGGGCTGGGTCACGTGTGGTTTGCAGGACAGGGAACTAATACTGAATGGAGAATGAAGCGGGAAATGCTCAGCCCTTCCTGGACTACACGCTGGTCAGATATTCCTGTTGCACGTATATTGTAACCCGACCTGATAAGCTAAATGGCTATTTTTAGGGTTGAATGTGTATTCCACATAATAAGCGCTGGGTGTAATATTGGTTTTGACCGTCTCATCCCCTACCCGAAAAAATCGTGTCCTCCTTCCTTCGGTACGATAAGCATCAGTGCGCTGCAATATCACTTAACGCCAACTCCCCCTCATGAGCTGCGATTAGATCGGCACGGTAATAGCGCACCACGTCGCCCACAATCAGTAACGACGGCGACACCGGTTTTTGCTGATCAACAGTTTCGGGCAACCCGGCCAGCGTGGTGATCAGCACCCGCTGGTTCTGACGCGTACCGTTCTCAATAATCGCCACCGGCGTTGCCTCTCTGCGGCCATATTCCTGCAACCGGGCGCTAATCACGCTGCTCCAGCTCAACCCCATGTAAAAAACCAGCGTCTGATTGGTCGCGGTCAGCGCCGCCGCATCCAGCTGTGGTTCGCCGCTGCGCCCGTGTCCAGTGATAAAGCGCAATGACTGGGCACAGTCACGGTGCGTCAGCGGAATGCCGCTGGCAGCCGCACAGCCCACTGCGGCGGTAATACCGGGCACCACTTCGCAGACAATATTCGCCTGCTGCAGGCTGACCATCTCTTCACCGCCACGGCCAAAGATAAAGGGATCGCCGCCTTTTAAACGCACGACATTGCGCCCGCTGGCAGCCAGGTCCACCAGCAGTTGATTAATCTGAGCCTGCTTCAGGCCGTGATGACCCGGCTGTTTACCCACGTCGATACAGAGTGCACTGCTGGCGACTTCCGCCATCACCGCTTCGCTGACCAGGCGATCATAGACCACGACATCCGCACGTTGCAGCAGGCGCAGCGCCTTGACTGTCAGTAGATCCACATCCCCCGGTCCGGCCCCTACCAGCCAGACTTTGCCAGGGCTGGACGCGTTGTCCGGCGCCAGCAGTTTATCTAAGGGGTTGATCGCGTCCATCATTCTTCCTCCGGTACAGCAACAGAAAGCAAAAGGTGTTTTAGCTCCGGCAGGCATGAGCCGCAGTTGGTACCACAGCTGAGTGCGTTACCCAGTGCCTGGGTGCTGTGACAGCCCTGTTTAATCGCCTGTAAGATGGTGTTTTCCCCGACGCCAAAGCAGCTACAGATCGTCCGGCCAGCCACGGCACGTTGTGCCGATTGTCCCGCCAGCAGAGCATGCCGGTCCGCCGCATTCACAGGTGCCAGGCGAAAAGCCTGCGCAACCCAGTCATGATTGATCTCGGGTAAAGACGCGCCTGCATAAAAGACCAGGTGCAGCTCACCGTTACGCCAGGCCAGCAGGCGGTAATGCGGTTCCGCCGCATGAGCGGTTTGCAGTTGCAGCCCGGCCAGCGGGATCGTTGCCATGAGCCACTGTTCTGGCGAACCGTCTCCAGCCACGCTAAAGCGTTGCACGCCCTCATAGGGTGTTCGCGCCCAGTAGCGCAGCGCATCAGGCGGGCTTGCGTCGCGCTGCCAGAGCCAGCCCTGCCAGCTGGCGTTGAGCGGGTGGATACGCACAGCGGTTTGTTTAAATGCAGGCTGTGCCGAGACTGGACAGCGGGTTGAAGCCACCAGTCCGCCAACCGTGCCCTGCAGGCTGAACTGTCGGTTCCAGTGCATAGGGACAAAGATCTCACCGCGCCGCAGACCGCTGTCCAGCGTCACACGCACCGTCATCCAGCCCGCATCGGACTGCACCCGTGCCAGTGCGCCCGCGCATAGGCCATAGCGTTGTGCGTCCTGCGGATGCAGGGCTGCAAATGGCTCATCACAGTGCTGCATGAGCCGGGGAACCAGGCCGGTACGCGTCATGGTGTGCCACTGATCGCGGATCCGTCCGCTGTTCATTAATAACGGGTAAGCCGTTTCGCACACCACTGGCTGCGGCGTGGCCGGTGGCAACAGGTGGGCTTTACCATCAGGATGGTAAAAGTGCCGGTCGCTAAACAGCCGGGCGCAGCCCTCGGGATAACGAGCGTTGATTGGCCACTGTACCGGCTTCATCGCATCCCACTGTGCGTCGCTCATACCGGCCAGACCGCTGATATCAAAGGCGCGCTGGCCGTTATTCTCAAACCCCGACAACGCCGCATGTTCGCGGAAGATGGCTGCCGGATGCGGCCAGGTAAAGCCTTCATGAAAGCCCAGACGCTGGGCGACCTGCGCGAGTAACCACCAGTCCGGTTTAGCTTCTCCGGCCGGAGGCATAAACGCGCGCTGACGGGAAATCCGGCGTTCAGAATTGGTCACGGTGCCGTTCTTTTCCCCCCAGCCCTGCGCGGGTAGCAAAATATGCGCAAAGGCGGTGGTATCCGTTTGCGCCAGCACGTCTGACACAATTACCAGCGGACAGGCAGCCAGCGCCCGGGCAATGCGATTGCCTTCTGGCATCGAAACCGCCGGATTGGTGCCCATAATCCACACAGCTTTGATTGCTCCACGGTCAATGGCGTCAAACAGATCAACCGCCGTCAGGCCGGGCTCACGCGCCATACGCGGACTGCGCCAGAAACGCTGTAAACGGTCGCAATCTTCTGCGGTGAAACTCATATGCGCCGCCAGTTGGTTGGCCAGCCCCCCTACTTCCCGCCCGCCCATCGCATTCGGCTGTCCGGTCAGCGAAAACGGGCCGCAGCCGGGGCGGCCAATCTTGCCGCTCAGCAGGTGCGCATTGAGAATAGCATTGTTGTTGTCACTGCCGCTTTGTGACTGGTTAATGCCCATGCACCATAAGGTCAGTACGCGCTCATGCCGGGCGAACAACTGGTAGAACGCAGCGATCACCTCCTGGCTGATATCACAATGGGCTGCCACCGCCGCACCATCCCACTGCCACGCGGCCCGTAAGGTTGTGTCTACACCGTCCAGATGCGGCAGCATCGTGGCGTCAATGCCGTCATGCTGTTCCAGCCAGTGCAGCAGGCCCGAGAACAGGGCCGGATCGCTGCCCGGCCGGAGCGGTAAATGCAGATCGGCGAATTCACAACTGGCCGTGCGGCGCGGATCGATAACCACAACCTGCATCTCAGGGCGCTGCGCTTTTGCCTGTTTCAGGCGCTGAAACAGCACCGGATGGGCCCAGGCGGCGTTCGAGCCGACAAGAATGACTACCTCGGCCTCATCCAGATCCTCGTAACAGCACGGTACGGCATCCGCCCCAAATGCCCGTTTATAGCCTGTCACCGCGGAGGCCATACACAGGCGTGAATTGGTATCGATGTTGGCGACGCCGAGAAAGCCTTTCATCAGCTTGTTAGCCACATAGTAATCTTCCGTGAGCAACTGGCCGGAACCGTAGAAAGCCACTGCCTCCGGGCCATGCGCATCGATAATCCTGCGCAAACCATCAGCCGCGGCATCCAGTGCCGTCTCCATGCTGACCCGCTGGTGATGAAGCTGAGGATGCAGCAACCGTCCGGCCTGTGTCAGGGTTTCGCCCAGTGCCGCGCCCTTTACGCATAGCCGCCCGGCATTCGCCGGATGACGGGTATCGCCACTGACCTGAGGCGACGCGCTCTGCGGCTGCGTGACCTCGACGCCGCAGCCCACCCCGCAATAAGCGCAGGTAGTTTTCATGATGCCTGCGCCATCAGGTTAAGCGGACGGTTTGCGACCCAGACCTGGCCGTCCTCCAGTTTAACCGGCCAGCAACGCAGCTGATGCTGGGGATTATCAAGGCTCTGTCCGTCACGCAGGCGTACACGCTGTTTGTAAAGCGGCGAGATCACCACCGGCTCCCCCGCAACATCACCAAGGATACCGCGTGACAGTACGCTGGCTTCGCTGCCCGGCTCACGATCCTCCAGCGCATAACAGTCATCACCCATGCGGAATAAGGCAATACGGACGCTGCCAAGACGGGCTCCGATGCCGGCCTCTGGCGGAATGGCCTCCAGTGGGCAGATTTCGCTCCAGGGTTCGGCGGGCAGATGCATCAGGGGAATACCACTGGCCTTGTGTGGCTGGCGCTGTCCGCGCACGCGTGCATAGTGCAGCGTTTCATCCGGCTGGTCGCTGTTCACTGTGGCGGTAAACAGCGCACGTCGCGAGGGATCGGCCAGCGTGGTCTGCCATTCGCATTGCCAGGTGTCCACCACCTGTTGCATTTCCTGTTCCAGCGTGGCGGCGATCCCCAGGCTGTCATGAATCACCACCTCACGCAGGTAGTCCAGCCCGCCCTCCATGTTATCCATCCAGACGCTGGTACGCTGCAGGCGATCCGCCGTGCGCACGTAGAACATCAGAAGCCGGTCGACGTACTGGATTAGCGTGTCATCGTCCAGATCGCTGGCAAACAGTTCCGCATGGCGCGGCTTCATGCCGCCATTGCCGCAGACGTACAGGTTCCAGCCGTTTTCCGTGGCGATGACCCCGATATCTTTACTTTGTGCTTCCGCACATTCGCGGGTGCAGCCGGACACCGCCATCTTGATCTTATGCGGTGCGCGCAGGCCCTTATACCGGTTCTCCAGCGCGATGGCGAAGGCGGTAGAATCCTGCACGCCATAACGGCACCAGGTCGAGCCGACGCAGGATTTCACCGTACGCAGAGATTTTCCGTAGGCATGACCGGTTTCAAAACCGGCTTCCAGCAGGGTTTCCCAGATAGCAGGCAGCTGGTCCAGCCGCGCACCAAACAGATCGATACGCTGGCCGCCGGTAATTTTGGTATAGAGATCGTAACGCACGGCCACTTCGCCGATAGCAATCAGGCCCTGTGGCGTGATCTCGCCCCCCGGCACGCGCGGTACGACCGAATAGGTGCCATCTTTCTGGATATTGGCAAAGTAACGGTCATTCGTGTCCTGTAACGGTAAATGTGCCGGTTTCAGCAGGTAATCGTTCCAGCACGAGGCCAGTAGCGACCCCACCAGCGGTTTGCATACCTCGCAACCACAACCCCGTCCGTGGCTGGCCAGCAGATCGTCAAAGGTTTTGATGCCATTAATACGGATCAGGTGATACAGCTCCTGACGAGAATAGGCGAAGTGCTCACAGATGTCTTTTTTAACAGCGACGCCCAGGTTTTCCAGCTGAAGCTCCATCACCTGTTTTACCAGCGCGGCGCAGCCGCCACAGCCTGTTGCGGCTTTGGTGCAGCTTTTTATACTGGCCATATCGCCACAGCCACTCTGCACTGCATGGCAGATATCGCCTTTACTGACGTTATGGCAGGAACACACCTGGGCACTGTCCGGCAGCGCAGCGACGCCCAACCCTTTGGCCGGCGCGCCATTCAACGCAGGCAAAATCAGCGCTTCCGCTGCCGTCGGCAGCGGCATGGCGTTTAACATCATTTGCAGGAGCGTGGCATAGTCGCTGCTGTCTCCCACCAGCACGCCGCCCAGCAGTCGTGCATTGTCGGCGCTAACCACGATCTTCTTGTAAATGCCTTTTGGCCCGTTGGCCCAGTGGTAGCTCAGGCTGCCCGGCGTTTTGCCGTGCGCATCGCCAAAGGAGGCGACTTCTACGCCCAGCAGCTTCAGTTTAGTGCTCATGTCGGCACCGGTGAACTGCGCCGGTTCGGCCGCCAGATGCCCGGCCAGCACACGCGCCATCTGGTAGCCAGGCGCTACCAGGCCAAAAATCTGCCCGTTCCACAACGCGCATTCGCCGATAGCATAAATGTCGCTGTCACTCGTCTGGCATTGATCATTGATGGTAATGCCGCCGCGCGGCCCCACGCTGATGTCGACGCTCCGGGCCAGCTCATCACGCGGGCGGATACCGGCAGAGAACAGCACCAGATCTGTGGCCAGCTCGCCGCCATCGGCAAAGTGCAGCACCAGACTGCCGTCAGGCTGGGTGGCAATCTGTTCGGTCTGCTTCGAGGTATGCACCGTCACGCCCAGCGAGTCGATCTTTTGCCGCAGCATCAGCGCCCCGCCGTCATCCAGTTGCACGGCCATCAGGCGCGGCGCAAACTCAACCACGTGCGTCTCCAGCCCCAGCTGCTTCAGCGCATTGGCGGCTTCCAGCCCCAGCAGCCCGCCGCCGATCACCACGCCGCGCTGACTCTGGCGGGCACAAGCTGCGATGGCATCCAGATCGTCCAGCGTGCGGTAGACAAAGCAGCGCCCGGCGTCATGGCCGGGTACCGGTGGTACAAAGGCGCGGGAGCCGGTGGCCAACACCAGCTTATCCCAGGCCAGCTCACGTCCCGCGCTGTCACGCAGGCTGCGCTGCTGGCGATCGATCGCCTCTACCCGGCAACCGCTGCGCAGTTCAATTGCGTTCCGGGTAAAAAAATCCTCGCTCACCAGCGACAACTCTGTTGCCGTTTTACCGGTGAAATACTCAGAAAGGTGAACCCGATCGTAAGCCTGATAGCGCTCTTCGCCGTAGACCACAATGTGATAATGCTGATGCAGGTTACGGGCGACCAGCTGCTCCAGAAAATGGTGGCTGACCATGCCGTGACCCACCACGGCTAATACAGGTTTCGTTTGGCTCATCACAGGGTTTCCTGCAGCCAGCGGCTGCGTTTCAGGTTCATCAAGGCCGAACAGCGTATTCACAGAAACCGGTCCGGCATTATGGAGTTGGTTCAGCAGCGCGCCACTTTGCTGGCAGTCGCCATACAGCAGCACGCCGTTCAGTCGGCCGTCTTTGAGGAACAGGCGGCGATAGTGCCCGGCGATCGGGTCAAAACTGGTGACAGACGGGGCTTCGCGAACGTCACCAGCGCTAAACAGGGAAATGCCGCTGACTTTGAGACGGGTGCCCGTGGCCGCACTGTAGAAATCTCCCTGAGGCCGATCGGCCAGTTGCGCCGCCAGAATCTTTGCCTGGGCCAGACAGGGCGCGACCAGACCGAAGGTCTCGCCGCTGATTTCACAACATTCGCCTACGGCATAAATTCCGGCGTGCGCAGTGCGCAACTGGCGATCCACCAGAATGCCGCGCTGACAGGGAATACCGGCGGCCTGCGCCAGGGCGATCGCCGGCTGGACACCAATGGCCATCACCACCTGCTGCGCAGCCAGCGCACGGCCATCATGGAGGATCACGCTATCCGTCCGGACCGCCGCAAGGCTGGCATTCAGTTCACAGCGAATGTCGCGCGCCCGGAGCTGAGCCAGCAGTAATTCCCCTGCCCTGATATCCAGCTGTCTGTCCAGCAAACGTGACTGACGATGAATCAGCGTGACCTGACGTCCCTGCGCCTGAAGTCCGGCGGCGGCTTCAATACCCAGATAGCCCCCACCGACCACCACTACCGGACCGTGCCCGGCCAGCAAAGTGTTCACATCCTGCAGCGTGCGAAACGTGCTGACATGCGGCAGGTCGCTGCCTGGAACAGACGGCCTGCAGGGCTGCGATCCGGTCGCCAGTACCAGGCGGTCCCAGTGCAGCAGGCGCTGGTCGGTGCGTAAGGTCCGCTCAGCAATATTCACCTGTTCCACCGTCTCTCCCACCCGCAATGTTATGCCGTGACGGTGATACCAGTCAGGGTCGTGGATCAGCGTTTGCTCAACGGTGGTTTCTCCGGCCAGCAGCGGCGACAACAGCACACGGTTATAGTTGCCGTGCGGCTCACGGCCAATCACAGTGATGTCGTAACGCATCGGCGCCAGCTGCAACAGAGTTTCTACCATGTGCATGCCCGCCATCCCGTTACCCGCAACCAGCAGCCGTTGTCTCATGGTGTCGTCCTTATGCCGCCGAAGTCTGTTTTTCGTAGAGAAAATGCAGCACTTTCTGGCGCAGCTGGTGATAACGCACGTCATCCGCCAGCGCCACGCGTGAACGCGGCCGGACCAGGTCGATCGTCAGGATATCGCCCACCTGCGCCGCCGGACCGTTGGTCATCATCAGTACCCGATCGGACAGCAACACGGCTTCATCCACATCATGGGTAATCAGGACGATGGTGGTGTTCAGCGCCTGCTGGATGCGCATGACGCTGTCCTGCAGATGCGCGCGCGTTAAGGCATCCAGCGCACCGAAGGGTTCGTCGAGCAGCAGCACGCGAGGTTTCATTGCCAGCGCGCGGGCGATACCGACACGCTGCTTCATGCCGCCGGAGATCTCGCTGGGGCGTTTATGCATGGCATGACTCATTTGCACTTGGTTCAGGTTGTGCTCGATCCAGTCACGCATTTCCGCCTTGTTCATCTTGCCTTTAAACACCTGCTCCACCGCCAGCTCAACGTTCTGATACGCCGTCAGCCAGGGCAACAGCGAGTGGTTTTGAAACACAACGGCGCGCTCAGGGCCGGGGCCGGTGACTTCGCGGTTATCGCATAACAGGACGCCGCTGGTAGGTCGGGTTAAACCGGCTATCAGGTTGAGCAGCGTGGATTTACCACAGCCGGAGTGGCCGATCAGGCTCAGGGTTTCCCCCTGATGAATATCAAAGCTGACATTATCGAGCGCCAGAAAATCGCCGCCGGAAGTGGTAAAACGCTGGCTGACCTGCTGTACACGAATGATAGGTTGCATAGTGTTCCCCTTATTTATCCCAGCTAAAGCGACGCGCCAGCAGCATCAGTCCCTGCTCCAGTAGCAGGCCGACGACGCCAATCAGCAAAATGGCAATCAGGATGTTTTCAACATTGAGGTTGTTCCATTCGTTCCAGATCCAGAAGCCGATCCCCAGGCCTCCCGTCAGCATTTCGGCAGCCACGATCACCAGCCAGGCGATACCAATCGACAGGCGGACCCCGGTCAGCACCGCAGGCAGAACGGCGGGAAACAGGATGCGGCGCAGGATGGTCCATTCCGACAGTTGCAGCACGCGCGCCACATTGAGGTAATCCTGTGGAATGCGCTGTACACCTTCTGCGGTATTAATAATCATCGGCCAGATAGAACAGATAAAAATGGTCCAGCTGGAGGCCGGTTCGGCGCGCTGGAACAGCAGCAGGCCGATAGGCAGCCAGGCTAGCGGGCTGACCGGACGCAGTAGCGCGATAACCGGATTGAACATGCGTGCCACAAAGGCAAAACGCCCCAGCAGAAAGCCTGCGGGAATCCCTACCAGCGCGGCCAGACCAAAGCCGATAGCGACGCGCTGCAGCGAGGCCAGCACATTCCAGCCGATGCCCTGATCGTTGGGGCCGTTGTTATATAACGGATCGGCGAACAGGATTTTCGCCGCTTCCCAGGTGGCGTACGGGCCGGGAAAGCCTTTGCTGGAAAGGGCCGCGATCTGCCAGATCAGAAGCAGAAGCATCACACCGCACAGCGCGGGAATGGCACGCTGCAAAAACGGACGCAGGCGCGCAGGCGAGCGCATCTTTTTTGGCGTGACCTGAAGGGGCACCACCGTGGCCCGGGTGGGCAGCGTCTCAGGCTGCGTCAGGGAGCGAGTCTGGCTTTTCATCACGACCTCTCTTTGTGGTTAATGGCAAAGCTGGCGGCGTAAACGGCAGGATTCGTGCCATCCCACACCTTGCCGTCGATCAGGGTGCTGCTGCGCATCTCACTGCCGGGCAACGTGATGTTGCCGACGGCGCTCGCTGCCTGTTTGTAGATATCAATTCGGTTGATCTGCTTTGCGACGCCCAGATAGTCCGGATCCTCGGTCAGCATTCCCCAGCGCTTCAGCTGGGTGAGGAACCACATGCCATCGGACAGATACGGGAAACTGACGCTGCCGTCATGGAAGAAGCGCATCGCATGCGGGTCCTGCCATTTCTGTCCCAGCCCGTTTTCGTACTGGCCGAGCATGCGACCCTGCAGAATCTCAGGTTTGGTGTTGATCCAGGCGCGTCCGGCCAGCACCTGCGCCGTTTCGCGGCGGTTATCATCGGAGGCATCGATCCAGCGTGCCGCCTCCAGGACAGCCGCCGTCAGCGCGCGCGCCGTATTGGGATTCTCTTTCACCCACGCGGCGCGGGTGCCAAGAATTTTTTCGGGGTGATCGGGCCAAATCTGCTGACTGGTAGCGACGGTAAAACCAATATCATCACTGATGGCGCGCTGATTCCACGGCTCGCCCACGCAGAAGCCGCTCATATTGCCAATCTTCATATTCATCACCATCTGCGGCGGCGGTACGACGACAGTGCGCACGTCATCAAATGGATTGATGCCGGCATTCGCCAGCCAGTAGTAGAGCCACATCGCGTGGGTACTGGTCGGAAAGGTATGCGCAAAGGTGAGACTGCCTTTGGCCTTGCTGTCGATGGTCTTTTTCAGGCTGGCGGCATCGGTGACCTTTTGCGCTTTAAGCTGGCTCGACAGGGAGATTGCCTGGCCATTGTTATTGAGCGTCATCAGGTTCGCCATCGCATGCTGAGGGCCGGCAACGCCCAGTTGCAGGCCATAGATCATGCTGTACAGGACGTGTGCCGCATCGAGCTCACCGGAGATCAGTTTGTCGCGGACGGCTGCCCAACTGGCTTCTTTACTGGGCTGTAGCATCAGACCATATTTTTTGTCGAAGCCTTTCACCGAGGCCATGACGACCGGCGCACAGTCGGTCAGTGGAATAAATCCCACCCGCACGGTGGCTTTTTCTGGCGCATCGGAACCCGCCGCCCATACGGCGTTGCGCAATCCCGGCAACAGCCACAGCCCGCCAGCGGCGGCGCTGGATAACAGCAGTTGACGTCGAGACAGTGAAACTGGCGATTTGCTCATTTTTTGCCACCCTCAGGAAATAAAAAAAGGCGTCCTCTCCACTGCTTTCACAGGGAGATGGACGCCTTTATCCAAAAGCACTCGCTTTACCGCCGTTGGCAAAGCAAATGCATACACTTAATAGGGTAAAGCAAACTGCATGCCAGCTTTGAAATGGCCCTGCGCGTGGCGATCAGGGCTTTCGCCGGGCTGGTTTCTTAACCGATTTTGCACGTTTGTGACGCAGACCACGCACAAGCATTGTGCAGCTAACGCTTTAGAGTTATCTCTTCATTGTGGCTGCCACCGTGACGATCGCCTGGGCGATTTCCGGTAGCCGTTTATTCTGATCCATCGCGCTTTTACGCAGCCGTTGCCAAGCGTGCTCTTCACTCAGCCCATGCTGCTGCATCAGCCAGGTTTTGGCCTGGTCGAGCAGTTTCCGCTCTTCCAGCGTGGCGCGCAGGGTGGCCAGCTCATTGGCCTGATGCTGTAAACGCTGAGACTGCTCCGTGATCAACGACAGCAGTGAACGACCTAGCTGGGGTGCCAGCCCGTCGCTGTTCAGCGCACCGGACTCGGTGGGCAGCCAGTCCACACCGGAGACATATAAAGTAAAATCGCAGCCTGACTGCGCCACATGCAGAGGTTCAGCTGCCTGATGCTGTGCCAGTGCGATCGCCTCACGGCAGCGCAACATCAGCGTGGCTGACAGCCGATCCTCCAGCAATTTCATTTGGTCGATGCGCTGTGACAGCAGCGAAAACCAGTGCAGCGCGCCACTGTCGTCCCGCCGACCGTCGGTACAGGCAATGCGTCGCAGTCGTTCAATTTCACGACTGGCCTGCGCCAGCGGCTGCCAGTGGTGTAAAACCGCCTCATCGGCAAACTGCTGGAAGGTCGAAAAGCTTTGTTCCTCTGCTTCAATTAAGGCCACCATGGCGCTGCGCTGCTCCGCGCTGAATTGTCCGGCAGCAAAGCCGGCCGCTCCCAGGGCGCGTTCCTGTCCCGTCAGCTCTTTGCCCTGCATAAAGCTGAACAGCGCAATGAGCGCGCGGGTAATGTCAGGATGGCTGGCGGTGTCGGCGGCCTCAAAGACCAGGTTCAGTAAGCTACGGATAATGGTACTGAACGCCGCAACGGCCTGCGCGTGCGCGATCTGCTGTTGCGTAATCTGCTGGCGCAACGCCGGTAATCCGGCCAGGGCCTGCAGCGCGGCGGCGATCAGGTTGCAGAAGCGGCTGTATCCCGGCTGGGCTTCAACCCTGGGTAAGGCCTGGCAAAAATCCCGTTGGCAGCGCGTCACATCCTGCTCACTGGCGAGCCGCTGCTCGCCGTAAAACCTGCCTTCTGAACATATCCACAGATTGCTCGCCCCCCGCTCGCGCTGAAGCTGATGCACCAGCTCGCTGACGGTGGTAATGAGTTTGCCGGTCTGGCGTAGGCGTTGCAGGCTGGCAATATCGCTTTGCCTTGAGGCCTGTAACCAACTCAGTGCGTCATCCATTGCTCCCTCACCCTTTGATGCGAAAAAGTGAGTCAAGCAAAAGCCATGCCGTTTTCTCATCACCTCTTTTCTCTCCGAGACTATTTGTTATCAACCCATCTGTCTTTGCTGTCACCAACGATGCAAAAGTGAGCTACCCCAGCGGTTGGAAATTAATACAGGGGGTTAACATGCTCTCCGGAAAGAGAGTAAATCACCTTTGAGAGTCGTATGTAATTATGTTCTGCACAAGCGGCGGAATGACAACCAGCAGCCGGGGGCGTGCCTCAGCAGTGACCGCGCTGACCAGCGTACCGCATGGCATGCCGCTGTACGAACTGATGCAGTGAACGGGACACTCAACGCCTTAGTCCACCATGAATACTCTGCGCATCCGCCCTACTCAACTGGCCGACTCGTTCGTCAGAGCAGACAGGGGCGCTCACATAATAAACATGCTGATTGATCACGTTCACGAAGCCGCCAGCCTGACCGGGCCCGCGACGTATTATGATATGGATGCTTCGTACTGCACTAACCCATTTTGGAGCAGCTATTAGCACCGGATGGCCTATATCGGCTGCAATTTCAACCTGTCTGAGGACAGCCCGCGCGGACTGATACAGGAAAGCATAAGCTAAAAATTAGCGCACTGATCGGCGCGAACACTACCCACCAAGCGCGTTCAGTATAGGGTAACCCCTCCGCCAGCAAACGGCCTCATTCCGGTGACGGCGGTGCTGCGCCAGGCCCAAAAATCCCAACGCTGATAAAGACAACGCAATACCCGGCACGCGCAGCATTGCATGCTTAACTAGTGGACGAGCCAATGCGGGTAGTGACGTGAACCGCACCATCAATACGGGTTTGGGCCGGTAACGTACCGGTGATGGCGCGCACGGTTAAGGATTTACAGCAGCCAGATGCGCCCAATAAGCAAACGCGCTCGCCACGTAGCAACGAAAAAGAGAGAGTGTGGACAATCGTTTTGCCATTCAAGGTAAGTGTCAGGTGCTCGGCTTCGAGAACCAGCACTGTTGTCAACATATAAGTATTCGACAATGACAGGTAAACTGGTATGTAATAACATATTAATATGATGCAGCTCACTGCAAAATATTTCTGCGCAACCCCCTCGCACGATGGCACGATGAATAGATGGACCTCTGGAAGAAACGCATGCACTACGGCGAGACGGGCACCAGCTTATTGCATTAAAAAGCGACGGATACACATCAATAGGCTCCTGTTAACACACGGAACTCCATTTTCTGAGAATGCACGCTGGGTTAAATAAGGAACCGTGATTACTTCTATAAAAGAATCGGTTGCACTGTTGATGCAGGAGTTACGCCAATGGAGGCATATGGAACCGAAAAACACTGCAGCAGAACCACTGGAATGACGGGGCTTAAGGCGACGCGCTGCACGCCGCTGGCTGACAGTGATGGATCAGATTACGGAAGATGCCAAATGCGAGGCCATTGCCCACCGCAGAGAGCGAAGTCTGGGTATGGCGGTCAATATCACGCCTAATGGTCGCAGAAGAGAAACACGGCTTCTGTATAAAATTCAGAGCCGTTTCAGTGATGTGTATAGATGCAGGGTAAATGGAGCTACCGTAAAAATAACAAAAGCCTTATCCGTACAGATAAGGCTTTTGTCCCGGCGTGAGAGGAATGATTGGACGGGTATACAGATCACACCAGGCAACTATTTAAATACAAAAACACGTTTGTGTTGTCAATAAAATAGCCTTGAAAAGGCTCAGCTCGAATGAGTCAAAATAATCGCCGGCTCTATGCCGCCCGCACCTGTAGCCTGCCTGTTTGTCAGGCAGCAGCTTAAGGCTGTCTAACAAACAGGCAGGGCCGTGTTAACTGAAAACCTCACCGTCTGTAACCCTGTCGATCTCCTTCAGCACCCAATACCTGTGGCATCCGGCACGCAGATGTTCCAGCAAAGACTGCCTTAGAACTCATCTTCACCAGGCCACAGCGTATTACCGCTCCGCAGCATTTGCAGAACGCTTTTGACGGTTTCCGGAGACTGAGCACCGAAGAAATTTAGGCAGAACATAAACATATAGAATTGTCTGTTGGGAGGGAGCTGAACAGACCCGCCAGAAAGAGGACAAATTCACTACTGGTTTCGGAGGCGGCAAAGCCTGCTGACTGAGAGTGTTTATCTTTCCGCACGTTGTCCGCACAGCCCATCGCCTCAGCGACCTCGAAGACAAGCCGGTGGGCCATATCCTGCAGATGCTTGATATCATCTTGGAGTGCCGGGATGTACCAGATGTCTCTGACGGGCTCAAGGCCGGTTGCAGCGGAGGAGACTGAGCTGACTGACGCCGCCAGAGGCGGCATTTTCCTCACCAAATGCTGATAACAGTGTACGCTAACTGAAATCAGGAAGATAAATGCTGTCCGTGTCAGCCGTTTCACCGGTAATGACCGGCCGGCCGGCGCACCGGCAAGAGGCTCAACCTGATGGGCATTTAAAACGCCCTACTGCTGGCGCGCGCACCCTGCCCTCATCCGAAAAAACTTCAGCGTAGTGATCGAACGCACCGTTCGCGAGCTCAACGGTGAATCGTGCATTCACCTCGAGGAGTTTTCGCCGGCGAAATAGCAGATCGTCTGCGGCCGGTCATTTGAGGAGCGCATCACGACAAAGGTGGTCACACAGGATACGCGGGACTTGATCGGGGGACGATATGATCGCTCGACCGAATCTGGCCTGACGGGCTATGCTTTATGAAGGCTGGCATTATACTCGATGACGTCACACCGAACGGCGTCAGTCAGCTGAACCTGTTTGATGAGGATAAGCCACGGGCAAACAGCGCGCAGCTGATGAAGGTGCTGGACGGCATTAATCAGTCCGGGCTGGGGCACATGTGGTTTGCCCGTCAGGGTGTCAGCAAAGAGTGGCAGATGAAACGTGAGATGCTTTCGCCGGCATGGACCATGCGCTGGGATGACATTCCAGTTGCCCGCATTTTATAGCCGGGCAAGCAAACGGAACATCGACTGTTTTTTTTCAGAGGGGTCTGTATGAAAAATTTTTTACCGGACAGGCCCTGAAGCCAGGCATCACACCCTTGTTTTGCGTTACTAACAGGGTCAGCGCTCACCGGCACTTGTCGAAAAAATGCGTCAGGCGTATTTCCGCTGACGCACCTTCCGGGATATCAGCATCAGTCAGAGGATAAAATCGACGTGCTCGCCGCCAAGCATATTAACTCCAATCGTCAGCTGACCGCCAAGGGCTTCAACATAACGTTTGAGCGTGGCAATTTTCAGATCTTCACCGCGCCCTTCAATAGCCGCAACAGAAGGCTGTGCAATACCCATGGCTTCAGCCTGCTGCTTTTGGGTTTTCGACAGCGCCTCA
>Ga0157361_1000168_pt1 | contig 33742 bp, 33 predicted proteins | sample AttlaeALBM2_FD_111481 | JGI IMG/M metagenome (GOLD analysis project Ga0157361, IMG submission 111481) | Fungus gardens microbial communities from leaf cutter ant in Ribeirão Preto, State of São Paulo, Brazil - Atta laevigata ALBM2 | ecosystem: Host-associated > Fungi > Mycelium > Unclassified ...
CAGGCGATTCAATATAGCCTGAAATAAGCGCTATTGAAATCATCAATTCTTATGGTTAAAGCCGTTTATTTAACGCCGCGCTTTATTTTCATTTGGTACGTTTAGCGTAGTCGTCTATATATCAGCCCGATTAATCCAGCTTGCAGGATCGCAATCGCGGCGCATTTACAGACTTTTCCTGTTGCAGAGATTTTCTCTATCCTTAGCACGTTTATTCAGCGGGTCTGGCACGACGCCTCATGGCGATCAGGAACAGCGCCACCAGCGCCAGCACCAAAAAGTTTTTAAGATAATTCACAGGTTCCTCCTTCATAACGGCGCGCGGATGCGCGCTGTTGATAGATAAATAACTTTCAGTGTCGCTGGACGACAGGCTGCAACCGATACTACGCCTCCTCTGCATGGGTTAACATCGTCATATCCTGTTCAGTTAAATCAAAAAAGTTGAATAAGGCGTGAATGCGTAAAACCGGTTTAGCTATTTGCTGACGAGAGCGGTAGAACAGCACGCCCTAACCCAACGTTAAATCAGGGGAAAAACGCTTTTTTTATCCGATGGAATATCGTTCGCTGCCAGGGGAAAACGCAGCGACCTCTCTTAATCACAGTGTTTTATGGGGCTGTAATGGCGATTTTCTTTTGTTTGTCTTGCGTATCGGTCTGGCAATTATCCTTTGGTATACCTATCTGTTGGTATAACTATCCCTTTGTATAACTTTCTCTTCCTGCCGCAAAACCGGATAATTATCGCCATATATTGATCAGGTCAGATGCCTGCGCCGTTGCGGGAAACGCTGGTTTTAAAACCAGGCGAAAGCCTTTTATCAATAAACGCATCCGCGATATTAAGGCCGAGAATATTTTCATCTGGCTGCTCACCCTGGGCCACAGGTTTACATTCTTATTTCGCCGTCCCTATTCAGGAAAATGTGCAGGAAATAGCAGCAGCCCGTAAGAGGAATAAATGAAAGTAAAATATCTGGCGCTGGCGATACCCTGCGTCTTTTTGACCGCGCCCCTGTTTGCTGCGGAAATTTATAATAAAGCGGGGAATAAGCTCGACCTCTATGGGCTGGTCTCTGGCCTGCGCTATTTTAGCGACGATAAGAGTCAGGATGGCGATCAGTCTTATATGCGTGTCGGCTTTAAGGGAGAGACGCAAATTTCCGAACTGCTCACCGGCTACGGCCAGTGGCAAAGCCAGTTCAATACCAATCAGGCGGAGAGCGATAGCGACAGCATGTTCACCCGCCTTGGCTTCGCCGGGATCAAGGCAGGGCGCTACGGCTCCTTCGACTATGGCCGCAGCACCGGCGTGCTCTATGACGCGCTGAGCCAGACCGATATGGAGCCGGAATTCGACGCGCAAACCTATAACACTGACCAGTTTATGTTTCGTCGCGGCAACAGCCTGGCGACTTACCGCAACAGCGATTTCTTCGGTCTGGTCGAGGATCTCGATTTCGCGCTGCAGTATCAGGGGAAAAACAGCGGCGGCGGCGAGCCCGGTGCCCGCGATGTTTTACGGCAGAACGGCGAAGGCTACGGCATGTCCGTGTCATACGCCTTCGGCGACGGCTTTAAAGCGGTGGGCGCCTTTACCGGCTCCGATCGCACCGACGCGCAAAACCGCAGCAGCGGCATTATGGGACGCGGCGATCGGGCCGAGGCTTACTCCGCGTCGCTTAAATATGATGCGCATAATGTTTACCTGGCCGTGATGTATACCCAAGCCTATAACGCCTCTCGTTTCGGCAGCCGTACGGGAACCCGCATTTACGGCTACGCCAACCAGTCAGACATTTTCGAGATGTTCGCTCAGTACACCTTTGACTCCGGCTGGGTGCCTTTCGTCGCCTATAACCAGGCGAGGGCGAAAGATTTGGGCGCCGCGGGCAACGGCAGAAGCTATGGCAGTCAGGATCTGGTGAAGTTTATCGACTTCGGCGGCTCTTACCTGTTCAACCGGAACATGCTGGCCTACGTCGATTACAAACTTAACCTGATCGATAGCAGCGATTTCTCATCATCGGCGGGCGTGTCGACCGACGACATTCTCGCTATTGGCCTTGTGTATCAGTTCTGACGAAGCGGCCCGCTGTTTATCAGAACCTGTAAGGAGCCTTATGAACCACTCTCTGACATTCGTCACCCTGACCTGTAGCCTGCGCGCAGGGTCGTTTAACGCAGCCATTGCCGCCGCGCTGCCGGAGCTGGCGCCCGCTGGCGTCACGTTTGAATCGCTGGGCTCGCCGGGCCTCTTCCCGCATTACAGTCAGGATACGGAAGCCGCTGGCTTTCCCGACGCGGTGCTGACCATGGCCGACCGCATTCTGCAGGCTGACGGGCTGATTATTATTACGCCGGAATATAACCACTCTATTCCGGGCGTTCTGAAAAACGCGCTGGACTGGCTGTCGCGCGTCTCGCCTCAGCCCATCGCCGGTAAACCGGTGCTTATTCAGTCCGCCTCGCCAGGCAAGCTCGGCGGCGTGCGCGCGCAAATGCATCTGCGCCAGATCCTGGGCTATTTCGACGCCAGAATCCTGAATAAACCGGAAGCGATCGTTGGCGACGTCAGCGAAAAAGTCACCGACGGGAAGCTGACCGATGAAGCTACCCGCAGTTTCCTGTCGCGTCAGCTTGCTGCTTTTACGGCGTTCGCGCAGCAATAAAAGCAGCCAGGTTCAGCTGCCGCTCGCGGGTTACAGCAAGCGGCTTCGGGCGTTCACTCTCTGCATAAGGTCTGACTATGTTACAAACGGCAGCGCTTCATCCTTCAGTGAAACCTCGGGTTTATCGTCATAGCCTTAGCGGCGTCTTGCCCCGATTTGATCTTGCGGTGAGTCAAAACCGGGTGGTGCTGAACCTGCATATTCCCGCCACGCGCCCGGAGAGAAAAGAGCGGCGGATTGCCGGCGGCGCAGGCTCGCCATTACGATCCCGCGACCGCGCGGTGTTCGCCGTGATTCAGGACATGATCGCGTGGATTGAAAGCCATCTGGAAGAGGCGCTCTCGGTAAAACGCATATGCAGCAAGAGCGGCTACTCGATCTGGCATTTTCAACGAAAGTTCGCCCAGCTCACCGGCCTGAATATCTATACCTACGTCCGCGTGCGCCGCGTGATCAACGCCAGCTGGGCGCTGATGCATACCAACCGGCCGATTCTGGATATCGCCGTCGAAAATGGCTTTAACTGTCAGGCCTCATTTACCCGCACCGTCAGAAATCTCACCGGCTACACGCCGGGGAGAATACGGCGGGAGTTTGTTCAGGATGAAGATCAGTGGCTGCGGGTGATGAAAACATTAATTACGCCTTTAGCAGCATGCGCCTGATCGACCTGCTGGCGATGGCGTCGGTCGGAATATTCAACTTTTAACTCTTACCAGGAATAGCGATGAAAATGAAAGCAGTGGCTTTACTTCTTGCGGCGCAAATTACAGCCGCTTTTGCCGCGACGGAATCTGCTCCCGCCGTGCCGACCGCTGGCGTAAGCGCCTTCCTGACGGCGTTGAACAGCGGCAGCGGCAAGCCGATTGAGCAGCTCTCTCCCGCCGCAGCGCGTCAGGTGCTTATCGGCGCGCAGAAGGGGGCAGAACTGCCGCCGGCGAGCGTCTCGGAAAAGGTGATTAACGTTCTCGGCAAACCTCTAACGTTGACCATCGTCAGGCCGGAGAAAGCGTCGGGCACGCTGCCGGTATTTATGTTCTTCCATGGCGGCGGCTGGGTTCTGGGCGATTTCCAGACGCATGAGCGGCTGGTGCGCGACCTGGTGAATGCCTCCGGCGCGGCGGCGGTTTTCGTTAACTATACGCCCTCTCCGGAAGCGCACTTTCCGGTCGCCGTCACCCAGGCCTACGAGGCGACAAAATGGGTGGCGCAGCACGGCGCGGAGATTGGCGTAGACGGCAGCCGTCTGGCGCTGGTCGGCAACAGCGTCGGCGGCAATATGGTCGCCTCGGTCGCGCTGCAGGCGCTGCGCGCCCATACGCCCGCTATCCGCTATAACGTGATGCTGTGGCCGGTCACGGATGCCAACTTCTCCGACGCCTCCTATAACCAGTTTGCAGAAGGGCATTTCCTGACAAAAAACATGATGAAATGGTTCTGGGATAACTACACCACTTCAGCGCAGGATCGCAATAACATCCTGGCCTCGCCGCTGCGCGCCACAGCTGCGCAGCTCAAAGGCCTGCCGCCGACGCTGATCCAGACCGCTGAGCTTGACGTGCTGCGCGACGAAGGCGAAGCCTTTGGGCGTAAGCTGGACGCTGCCGGGGTACCGGTCACGGTTACGCGCTATAACGGCATGATCCATGATTACGGCCTGCTGAACGCTCTGAGCCAGGAACCGACGGTGCGCACCGCGCTGCAGCAGGCCTCGGCGGAAATTAAGCTGCATCTGCAATAAGCGATGGTCTGACGCCATAAACGAAACCCGCCGCGTGCGGGTTTTTCGCTTATCTGAAGCTCCACTGCACGCTGATAACGAACACCGAGGGAAAGATAATCCCGCTTTCAACGCCGAAGTAATCCGTAAAGTTATACTGAACCGCATGGTAGATATAGGGCGCGAAGCCGACGCCGGTGGCGTTTTTGAAGGAGTGGTAAACGCCCTCGTCTCCGCAGTGGCTAAAGGCGTCGGCGAAAAATTCGCCGGTATAGCCATAAACGCCTTTAAACGCCCATCCCTGTTCAGCGACCCAGTCCCTGCGTACCCCCAGCGCGATGCAGCGATGTCCGTAGCTGTTTTTCAGCGTGCCGGCCAGCAGGCTGTAAGGCGAGTCTTCAGAGAATCGTCTTTCTGCGGAAAAGAACTGATTATTGAACTTCTCGGTATAGAGGCCGTGGTTGCCGATAATATGGTAGACGAAAGATCCGGTATTAATGGAATAGAGGTTAATTTCGCTGGCGCTTACCGCTGCAGGCATAGCCGCCGACAGCAGCCATAACAGACACAACAATCGGGCAGACACGGTTTGCCACCTCGCTAAAGAACAGTTTGTAAAAGTATAGGCAGCGGTTGCTGCGACGCTCACTCACCTTTTCGCCTGTCAGGCCGGCTACGTTTTACGCCTGCTGGCTCAAACCACCACTTAACGGGCGGCTCGCCGGATGGTCAGCCCTAAAGATAAAACCTGTCAGCCCGCGCATAAGCGGGGAAGGTGGCCAGCAGCGACAGTGAGATATCCAAAGGGGGCGATCTCCCTGCCTTTTTTCGCCATGTCATTTTCCACCTGAAGCCCAGCGATCGGAGAGGGAACGCTTTTACGATCCACTTCAAAAATATCAGTAAATCCTCTGGCTGACGGCCAAATATCAGTTGCCTGTTGAACAGTCTTCTCGAATGATGAGTAGAACGTTCTAGTAGAACGTTCTACCACTTATAACAGCACCTAAAAAGTGTCATCCAGGGTCTTAAATCGGGGAAAGCAGCATGAGTCTGTTCTCAGGATTAATAAAGTCGTTATCCAAACTATCGATGATTGGCCGCGCGCTGATGCTGCCTATCTCGCTGTTGCCCGCCGCTGGTCTGCTGCTGGCATTCGGCGATAAATTCCATCTGCCGTTGATGATGAACGCCGGCGGCGTCATCTTCGATAACCTGCCGATGCTGTTCGCCATCGGCTCCGCCGTCGGGCTGGCGTCTGAGTCGGGCATTGCGGCGCTCTCCGCCGCCGTCTCGGTTTTTATTACCAATATCACTATCGGCACGGTGATGGGCATTACCCCGGAGATGGCGTCGCAGGGAGGGAAATATGCGATGGTGGTCGGCATTCCCACGCTGCAAATGGGGGTGTTTGGCGGTCTGCTCTGCGGCATCCTGGCCGCCTGGTGCTATAACCGCTTTCATACGCTGCAGCTGCCTGAGTTCCTCGGCTTCTTTTCAGGCAAACGCTTCGTCGCCATCGCCACGGCCTGCTTATCCTTTTTAATGGGGCTGCTGCTGCCCTATATCTGGCAGCATATCCAGTCGGGCATCGATGCGCTTTCTGTGGTGGTGAACGGCGATAATCAGGCGGCCTCTACCTTTATTTTCGGGCTAGTAGAGCGCGCGTTAATTCCGCTCGGGCTGCATCATATCTGGTATCCCTCTTTCTGGTACTCGTTCGGCGATTACACCACGCACGCTGGCCAGGTAATCCATGGCGATCAGACAATCTGGTTTAAAATGCTGGAAGAGGGCGTTAAATCCTTTAGCAGCGACTCTTATCAGAACGCCGGCAAGTTCATGCAGGGCGAGTTTCCGCTGATGCTCTTTACTTTGCCCGCCGCCTGTCTGGCGATGTATCACGAAGCGCAAACGGCCAATAAAAAAATCGCCGCCGGCATTCTCTTTTCCGCCGCGCTTACCTGCTTTCTGACGGGGATAACCGAACCGGTAGAGTTTACCTTTATCTTTGTCGCGCCGATCCTCTACGTGTTTAACGCCATCATGGCGGGCCTGGCCTACATGATGATGTATCTGATGCATGCGCATATCGCTAAATCCTTTTCCGCTGGATTTATCGACTACCTCTCATTCGGCATTCTGCCCTCGTTCAACGGCTATCAGACCAACTTCCTCAACGCCGTGATCATCGGTGTGCCGATGGGACTGATCTACTACTTTACCTTCCGCTATGTCATTCGGCGCTTTGATATCAAAACGCCAGGCCGCACTCTTGTGACGGCCAATATCAACGATAAATCGGACAACGAGATCGCGACCGAAATTATCGGCTTGCTTGGCGGGGCGCAAAATATCAATACTGTTGGATCCTGCATCACCCGTTTGCGGCTTGAGGTGGTGAAAAGCGAGCTGGTCGATAAGGATGGCCTTAATGGCGTCGGCGCGCGCGGAGTGGTCTTTGTCGGCGATACGGGCATTCAGGTGATTTTCGGCGCCCGCGCGCAGTTTATCGCGCAGACGATGTCGACCATGATGGCCAGATAGCAGGTAGCGCGCGCTCCGGCTTCGGCGGGAGCGCGCGCTGAAATAATGGATCGGATTGTTATCAGGAGCAGGTTTGAAAAAAGTCAGCATCATCGATGTGGCTAAAGAGGCTGGCGTATCGGTCTCTACCGTTTCGCTTGTTTTACGGCAGAAAGGCAAGATTTCCGATGCGACTATCGAAAAGGTTCAGGCTGCTATTGAGCGGCTGGGTTACGTGCATAACGTCGCCGCCGCCAACCTGCGCGCCAGCACCTCTAATCTGATAGGGCTTATCCTCTGCGACTTCAGCGACAGCTATACCGTTAAGGTCATGGCGAGCGTGGTTAAGGAGCTCGAAAAAAAGGGATTTATGCTCTTTCTCGGGCAGCCGCACGATGACGAGGCGAGCCTGGAACGCTGCCTGCTTTCGTTTAAACAGCAGGGTGTTGCGGGCATTATCTACCTGACGTCCGACACCGTTAATCCCGCCGTGCCGGAGCGGCTGCGGCGCTGTCCCTTACCGTTCGTGGTGGTCTCGCAGACGCTAATCAGCGAAACGTGCAATCTGGTGATGCGCGATAATCGGCAGGCTGCGGCGCTGGCGGCGCGCTATCTGCTGGATCGCGGCCATCGTAATATCGGCTATATCGGCGGCGAGGCGGATTCGCTGCTGCGCACGCAGCGGCTACAGGGGTTGCGGGCCAGCCTGCTGCAAAACGGTATTGTGCACAAGGACGAGTTCGCGCCTGCCTGCAGCGACGATACCTTTGCGGCGAGCCTGGCGACGCGCCAGCTGCTGGAAAAAAACAACACCATTACCGCGTTGCTCTGTCATTCGTCGACGGCGCTGATCGGCTGCCTTAACGGCATTCAGCAAGTTGGGCGCACGCTGGGCAAGGATCTCTTCCTGACGCAGCAGGTCGCCCTGGTTGGCTTTGAGGATATGCTGCAGGTCAATCTTACCTCTCCTTCCTTAACCTACGTCTCATCTGCGAGCGAGGAAACCGGACGGCAGGCGGTAGAGCTGATCGTTAGCAACATCAGGGATCCTGACTTGCTCAGGCAGCGCATCTTGCTGAGCGGCGAACTTGTCGTGCGCGAGTCAGCATGAGGCGGTTCCGCTTGTTTTCCACGTTGTTAACGGCAGCCTGAGCGGCTTCCCCGCAGCCGCAAAAAAAAATTCACGCCTCGGGAATAAAGCTGTCGCTGGTTCGTCTTATGCGCTCTTTGCAAACAGGCGATCCTATTCTATGACGAACTCTCCACTTTCCACCGGCCAGAAAGTCGCGCGCCTCGCGCTGGTCGGCATGGTTCCGCTGGCGCTGATCATCGTGTTTCTGTGGGCCGGCGGCTGGCTGGCGCCGCAGCGTCTCTCCGCCGATAAGCTGGTTTCGGCTTTGCAGCAGTCCGGCGGCCAGCATCCGGGGTATCGGCGCAATCACGCCAAAGGGGTGTGCGTCATCGGCGAGTTTACGGCAAACGGTAACGCCAGCGCCTTTTCGCGCGCGCCGCTGTTCGCACAGGGCGCGACGACGCCGGTAACAGGGCGCTTTGCCATTGCCGGCGGCAACCCCGGCGCGCCCGATTATGCGGTTCCGGTACGCAGTATGGCGCTGCTGTTTCAGCAGGCGGACGGACAACAGTGGCGTACCGGCATGAATGCGATTCCGTTCTTTCCGGTCGCCACCGTGCAGGGGTTCTACGATCAGCAGGTCGCTTCGCGACCCGATCCGTCGACCGGCAAACCCGATCCGGCCAAAATGAAAGCCTTTGTGCTTCAGCACCCGGAGGTCAAACCGTTTCTCGCCTGGATAAAAGGGTACGTGCCCACGTCCAGCTGGAGCAGCGACAGCTTCAACAGCCTGAATGCCTTCCGTTTTATCGACAAATCCAACGCTGCGCATCTGGTACGCTGGAGCATGGTGGCGCAAACGCCCCGTCAGCCTGAGACAGCGGAAGAGAAAACTGACAAAGATTTCCTGCAAAAGGATCTTGCGCAGCGCCTGGCGAACGGGCCGCTGAAATGGGATCTGATGGTGACCCTGGCTGGCGCGGGCGATGCGGGTAACGACGCGTCGAAAGTCTGGCCCGCCGATCGCCAGACCATTAATGCAGGGACGCTGGTGGTGACCCGCACGCTGCCTCAGCAGCAGGGGCCGTGCAACGATATCAACTACGATCCGCTGATTTTACCCGATGGCATCGCCGCCTCCGACGATCCCTTACTCAATGCGCGCTCGGCAGCCTATGCCAAATCCTACAACCAGCGCACCCGCGAACAGTCTGAACAGGCAGGTCATCCATTATGAAACAGGCAACCTATTTCCATCCCGCGCTGCGTCTGGTGCACTGGTTAATGGCGCTGGCGATAATGACTATGTTATTTATCGGCGTGGCGATGGTGTCGACCGTCTCCTCGCTGCATGGCCTGCTGGTAGCGATTCACAAGCCGCTCGGCCTGATGATATTAGTGCTGGTGGTGGTTCGGCTGTGGCTGCGTTTTTATACCGCCATTCCGCCGCTGCCCGGCTCGATTCCCGCCTGGCAGCGCACCCTGGCGCACCTGTCGCACTGGGCGCTGTATGGGATGATGCTGGCTCAGCCGCTGATTGGCTGGGCGATGCTTTCGGCGGCGGGCTATCCGGTGACCCTTGGCGGAGGATTCGTCTTGCCGCCCATCGTGCCGGTGAATAATGACTGGTACGCGCTATTGCGTCCGCTGCATTCCCTCGTCGCGCTGTTGCTATTCCTGACCATTATGGCGCATCTGGCGGCAGCGTTACTGCATGCGCTGGTGCTGCGCGACGGCGTGTTTAACAGTATGGCGGGAACCCGCAAACGCTGAGGAAAGCCTGTGTCGCAGCTGACTGATGAAGAGATCCGGGATGTCATGCCGCATCTGCAACGCTTCGCGCTGTGGCTGACTCGCAACCCACATAGCGCTGATGATTTAGTACAAAGCTGTTTAATCAAGGCATTGACGCGAACGCCGCAGAGCCGGGATGAGCAGAGCCTGCGCGCCTGGCTGTTTGCCATTCTTTATCGGCAGTTTATCGACGGCGAACGGCGACGAAAGCGCTATCGAACGCTTCTCGCCTTTTTTACTGGCGAGGAAGCGCTGAGTAGCTCGACCGAGTCGATGGCGATTGCAGACGATACGCTGGCGTTGTTCGCGACGTTGCCAACCGATTATCGCGTCATACTGCTGCTGGTGAGCGTGGAGGGGCTGAGCTATAAAGAAGCGGCCGAGACGCTGGATATCCCGCTGGGAACGGTAATGTCGCGTCTTTCCCGCGCGCGCAAACTGCTGCATGAGAAATTAGAAGGTAAGGTCAAGCTGTTACCGCTGAGGAGACTGAAATGAAACCCGATGAAGAGGAACTGCACGCCTGGATAGATGGCGAAGCGGACGACGCCACCGCGCGACGCGTCGAGCGTTATCTGGCGGAGGATCCTCAGGCTGCCGGACGCATGGCGGAGATACGCTATGAGATGCAGCTTTTGCGGCAGGCGATGCATCAGCAAAAGCAGACGCTGGAATCCCCGGAGCCGCACGCTTTTCGCCGTCGCGCGCGGCAGCAGCGGCAGCGAAAACTGGCGCTTGCCTGCGTATTGGTTTTATCCCTTAGCGTCGGCGGCTTTACCGGCTGGCAGCTGAAAGATTCGCAGATGGCGGGTCATCTGCCGATGGAAGATGCGGTGCAGGCCTATAAGCTGTTCGGCAATGCGACGCTGACGCCGATGGACGTGGTCGCCAGCCAGCAAAACGAGCTGGCGAGCTGGGTCGGGCGCTATTTTATCAACGGCAACCTGCCGCCTAATCTGGAGCAGTATGGCTTTAAACCGCTCGGCGCGCGCCTGATAGCGACCGCGCAGGGCCCGGCGGCGCTGGTGATGTATCAGGATCCGCACGGCACCCGCGTCGCCTGGTATATCCGGCCGCTCAGTCCGGTTAAGTTGCCGCACGGCGAGCGCAAAGCTGAGGATGTAATGGCGCAGTACTGGAGCGATGAGCACTATAACTATGCACTGGTGACGCCGCTTGATGCGGCGGCGACGGGCGACGTGCGCAAAGCGGTAGCGCAGGTGACGGGGTAAGGTTGTTAATCCAATAAATCGACGGTAAGGGTGATTATTTTAAAGAGTTGCAATTACCGCATATACGCGGGCATTTGAGCTGGCGCCGGGGCTAGTTCTGGAAGAGTGGGCAAGTAACCACTACCAAATGGGGCTGACGGCGAAAGACCTGGTGCAGGCGATTGGACGCCCGAACCGCGTCTATGAGGTACTGAACAATAAGCGTGCGCTGACGCTGCCGATGATCCGTAATCTGCATGAAATGTTCAATATCCCGCTGGCGTCGCTGGTAGGTGCTGCCGTGGTATGGGGTGCCTGTAAGGACGGAACACAGATCGTAACTTGTCTCCGCACGAAAGAATCAGCAGGAAAATCATTCGGCAAAAACGGTGAAATGTGGCGTATTCCCTGGCATGGAGAATAAAGACATCTTGCGGTATCGCGACGCGATGTGGGCAACTAAAGATACAATAGCTAATATTTAAAAATGCGCACAATACATCTTATGTTAAATAAAGCCAATGCTAGCCTAATCGATTAAATGCCCTCTTCTGTGCAGGTGCGCGAACGAACTCAGGGCCGCCCAGGCAGCCCTGATACCCGGCTTACTGCGCCTGCTGTTGATTCTTCTCCGCGTCCTTTTTCTCTTTTTTATGGGCCATATGGTGGCCTACGGCACAGCCCGCCGCTGCGCCGGCGACGGCATGATCCTTGATATGCCCGGCCGCGCCGCCGACCGCTGCGCCTTTGAGGCAGCCTTTCGCCTCAGCCTGAGAGGCAACCGACATCAGCAGGCCCAGGGTGATTACTAAACACGACAGTTTACGCATCTGAACGCTATCCTCATAAGAATTAACGGCACATTGCCGACAAGCAGCCCGATGAGCATAGTCGCAATGTTATTCCGGTAGAGGGTAATACGACTCTCGTTGTCATTCTGTTGAGGAATCGTTGCATGTTTACGTGAAAAGTAACCATTGCGCTTCTCTGTATTACTCCTGCTTAACGTCTGCGCCGCGCTTTGCTTCCCGACGACAGCGTTCGGAGCAGTACTGCACCTGATCCCAGCACTTTTCCCATTTTTTACGCCAGGTCATCGGTTTTTTACAGTTTTTACAATAGCGTACCGGCAGCGACTGTTTGTTTCCCTTAAAGACGCGCATTATTTGCCTCTCTCAGCTTCAGCATTATCGCTTCTTCGCTCGAACCGACCGCCCGCCCACCAGAGCGCCAGCGCCGTCAAGGCGATAACGCCCAGCGCCGCGAATGCCGTGCTGTAGGAGTAACGCGCGGCAATGGTGCCCGCCAGCGCCGGGCTCATTGCGGCGCCCGCCCCTTGCATCAGCATAATCGTGCCCTGACCCGCATTGGTATGTCCGCTTCCCGCCAGCACGTTAACAATATAGCCCGGCACCGCCACGCCCAGCAGCCCGGCCGCCAGACCATCCAGTATCTGAACCGGGATCATCCCCAGGGCGCCCGGCCAGGCGGAGGCGATAGCAGCGCGCAGCGGCAACACCAGCAGCGCTGCCGTAATCAGTAATGAATAACCCGACTTTTGCGCGCGTCTGGCGGCAAACAGCGCTACCGGGATCATCACGCACTGCGAAATCACCACGGTGGCGGCTGCATAAACGCCGGCAGGCATCGTCCCGCTATGGGCTGCGGCGGCGCGCATGCTCAGCATCGGCAACAGCGCGGCATTGCTGAGATGGAACAGCAGCAGCGTTAAACCGGTGATGATAATGGCGGGATTGCGCAGAATAACCGACAGCCTGGGGACCGCAAGCTGGTGGTCATCGCCGCTTAAACCGCGAGCAAGACGATGATCGATATCGTCATGCCGGATAGCTAAAACTGACAGCGCCGCGCAGAGCGCCATGGCGGTCATTAAAACGAAGATGGCGCCTGTTCCCCACCAGGCGACGGAGATCCCGGCGATAATCGCTGCGGTCATGTTGCCGCCGTGGTTAAAGGCTTCGTTATGGCCCATCTGGCGGCTGAATCCCTCTGGCCCGGTCAGGCCAAGCGTGATGCCGGTCAGCACGGGCGCGATAAACGCCGCTGCCAGGCCGGTGAGGATCTGCGAAAAAAGCGTTAGCCATGAGTCGGGAAAATACCAGAGCAGCAGCGTCGACACGGTAATGATCAGCGAGCCGACAATCAGCAGCAGGCGCTTATGGCCCGTCGCATCCGTGATCAGCCCGGCGGGAAGAGTGGCGAACAGGCCCGCCAGGCCGCCGGCAGACATCACCCAGCCAATATCATTCGCCCGCCAGTGATGTTCGGTGAGGAAAATACCCAAAAAAGGGCCTAATCCGTCCCTCACGTCCGCCATAAAAAAATTGACCAGACAAAGCGCCTGAAGCGATCGCAGCGTCATAAACATCCTCGTTAATAAGTTAAAACTCACCAGCATGAATCCCGCTTCGTTTAATCCTGGCACGGAAAGCGACGTTGCGTGGAAAACAGGCCTGATCGCTCAGGTAAGCGGCATGCGCCCTCGTCTGGCTTTCCCCCCACTCTGGAATCTGTTGACGTTCATTACAACGACAAAGGGTTATAGCAGCGGATAAGACGCATAAAAGAAGTTAATTAATAAATAAATCAGTTTGCGTTAAGTTAAAAGTAATAAATAGCGTCCCGGTGTAACTAAAAAAGACAAATGCTGAAACCTGATTAGCTGGTAATAAATAGTGATAAAGCGACGGCAAAAAAATAAACATTAAATAAATTAAACCTAAAGAAAGGAATCTTCCTATAATCACGCTTTGCTTCACTCAGTGGCAGAATTAAAAAGTTGTTGATTATATAATCACGTCATCTGAGCATGCTTTTCAGCGTATCACTTGTTGCTTCCGGATTTTTATCAGGAGCTTATATGAAAATAATAGTGAGCGGGCGCGGCTACCCGGAAAAAAGAAACATAATCGTTAACGAACAGTATACCTACCTGGATTTTCGTTATAAAAATATATGGCTTTACATCAATAAAATAAGGCAGAAACTGGCGCGTGCCAATAAAGTATTTATCTTCTGGCCCTTCCGTTTCCTTATGCCGGCGGATACCCAGATCATCCATCTGTTTAACGAGGTCGCCCAGACCCGGCAGCGCTGGGTCGCCACCTTTGAAACCGAGCTGCCACGCGTTCTGCCGGTGCCTGGCGTACCCAAACTCGCTAATCCAGAACTGAAAAAATCCCTTATGCTGGTCGCTGCGCCGCAGTGTGTGGCGATCGTGGCGATGTCGGAAGCCGCAAGGCAGATTCAGCTAAAACTGCTGGTAGCCTTTCCTGAGGAGGCGGCGGCTATTATCCCTAAAATGCACATGCTGCATCCTCCGCAGCCGGTGCTTTATGACGGTCCGCGCGATACGCCTGACAAAAAGCTGATTTTTACCTTTGTCGGTAATGAGTTTTATCGCAAAGGCGGCGCGGAAGTGGTGATCGCTTTTAGCGAACTGGCTAACGAAGGGTTAATTAATACCGATACCGTCGAGGTGAATATAACAGGCGACCTTAACAATAGGGTTAACTTCGCCCATGGGAAATATCAGGATGAAGCCTCTTTTTACAGAGAAATTGAACAATCGCTAACGCGATATAATATTTTTACTTACGTTACGTCCAGACCGAATAGCGAGCTCATCACGTTATTTAAGCGCGCCCATGTCGGGCTGTTGCCTAGCTGGCAAGATACCTATGGTTTTTCCGTTCTGGAAATGCAGGCGTGCGGCTGTCCCGTTATCACCACCAACGTGCGCGCGCTGCCTGAAATAAACCCGGACGCCGCAGGCTGGACCATCGACTGCCCGCTAAATGCGATGTTTGAACTCACCGTGGCGTCGGTGGAGGATAAATTAGCGCTGAGACGTTTGATGGTGACCCAGCTGAAGGCGCAGGTGCTGGCGATCCTGGCGGACCGGGCGTCTATTCTCTCCCGTGCTAAAAACGCCGTGCGCCGCATTGAAACTCACCATAATCCGGCTCGCTTTAAAGAGAACCTCGACGCAATTTATGCGCTGGCGCGGTGACGCAAGCAGCTGGTCCGCGAGAGTCAGAGACGCACGTTGCCTTCCAGACGGACCCAGCGACGTCCCGTCGCCACCGTGAGCGCAACCAGCGTCAGGCCCGCCGCCAGATGCATTAAAAAATCGATCATATGCAGCTGCGTGTCGTGGCAAAGGGACAGCAGCATCGACGACATAAAGGCGATGCCGCATCCCGCCAGCGCCAGACTTTTCGCCGGGAAGATCGAGCGAGTACGGTAAAGGCTGAAGAGCGATATCGCCATCATAGGCAGGCCTGCTGAAAGCATAAAGAGATAGCAGTGAATGCCTTCGCCAAAGCGCCCTGCGCCTGCGGGCGCGGTGGTCATATTTCCGAGATTGAGCGCCAGCCACGCCAGCGCTGGCAAAAGCAGGTAGCGCAGCGCGGGCGGCTTGCGTCCCGCCAGGCTAAGGGTAAAGGCCCCGGCGATAGCGCCGACGCCCAGCATAAAAGACAACAGCAACGCCGCTATTGCCAGCGGCGCGTCGGGCTGCGACCAGTCGGTGTAGCGGCTGTGCAGCGCCCAGCTGCCGAGCGCGCCGCAGGGCAGTGCCGCTGCGATCCAGCCAATGACGCGCCATGCCGTTGGCCAGACGCGTCTGACCGGCTGCGCTGACGCGCTGAGCTGTTCGATAAGTTGGTCATGATTTCTCATGTTTGCCACTTCCAGATTTACGCAGGTTGAGCATTGCGCGGTGCAAAAGCGATTTGACCGCAGAAAGCGAAAGGTTGGCCTCAGCCGCCGCCTGGGCCAGGCTCTGCTCGCGCAGATGAACGGACTCGACGATCTGGCGCTGGCGCGCCGGCAGCGCGCCTAAACAGTCGCTTAGCGCATCCTGGGCCGTATCGGCCTCGTTCGCTTCCGCCGTCTGACGCTGAAGGGCGTCATCGTCCTGCACCTCATGCTGGCGGCCGCGCTGACGTAGGGCGTCGATTGCTCTGGCCGAAGCGATGGCCGCCACCCAGGGCAGCACGGGACGGCGCGGATCGTAAGTATGACGCACGCGATGTATCGCCAGCAGCGTCTCCTGAATCACATCTTCAACCAGCGCATCGTCGGCGATTTTTTTGCGCACCAGAGCACGGATGGCGGGCACCATCGCTTTCAGAAGCTGGTTATAGGCGGCTTTATCGCCAGCCTGCGCGCGGGCCATCAAGAGAGGCCAGTGCTGAGCGCGCGCGTCAGTGGCGGGCATCGCCCGCGCTTAGAGGCTGAACCATCCGCCTGGCTAAGAGGTTAATCAATCATTCACCCGTTCACGTTTTCTTTCCGCTTTCAGCGGCCTTTTCAAGCGCCGAAATAACGATGCCCGGCGTCAGCACCTGCGGCAGCACCACCGGTTTCCCGCCGTTGGCAGGATAGACCACATAGAGCGGCAGCCCGCCTCGCCCGAAATCGCTGAGCGCCTGCTCGACGTCCGGATTATATTTCGTGGAGTCCGCGACCATATAAATGGTGTCGGTGCGCGCCATCGCCGCTTTCACCGCCTGAGTTGATAAAGAGGTGCGATCGTTAACCTGGCAGGTGATGCACCAGGAGGCGGTAAAGTTCACCAGCACCGGCTTGCCCTGGCCTTTAATCGCGTCGACGTTCTGCGGCGACCAGGCGACGGCCGCCGCCGCCACGGCGCTCTCAGCGTTCTCTTCAGGCGCGGCAATGCTTTTCAGATTGATCAGCGGCGGCACCAGCAGCAGCAGGATAACCGCCGTCGCCAGATGCAGCGCCCAGTGGCGACGTCCCATCATACGGCGTTTTTGCGCCATGCCATATAACCAGGCGGCAAAACTGAGCAGCAGGCAGCAGGCAAGGATTGCCGCCAGCGCCGCCGAGCCCGCCTGGCGTTCCAGCACCCAAATCAGCCAGCCGACGGCGCCGAGCATCGGGAAAGCCAGCCCGTGTTTCAGCGTAATCATCCAGGCGCCGGGCGCCGGCAGCACGCGCGCCAGCACCGGGAAGAAGGAGATCAGGGTAAAGGGCGCGGCGAATCCGAGCGCCAGCGCGATAAAAATCACCAGGCTGACGGCAGGTGGCTGCGTCAGCGCATAGCCGATGGCGCTGGCCATAAAGGGCGCGCTGCACGGCGTCGCCACGACAATAGCGAGCGCGCCGGTGAGCGCCGAACCCACTAAGCCGCCGCGATCGCCGCCCACCTCGCCGGCCCGCTGCAGAGAAAGGCCGATTTCAAACAGGCCGAAGAGATTAAGCGCCGAGGCCAGCATCACCAGAATCAGCAGCGCGATCACCAGCGGCGACTGCAGCTGAAAGCCCCAGCCGACCGAGGCACCGCCCGCACGCGCCAGCAGCAGTACCGCTACCAGCGCCAGCATGGTGACGACCACGCCCAGCAAAAACGCCAGCCCCTCGGCGCGGGCGTGCGCCGGTTTATCGTGATGGCGGATCAAACTCAGCGCCTTCAGCGAAATCACCGGGAAGACGCACGGCATAAGATTGAGTATCAGGCCGCCGAGAAACGCGGCGGCGATAGCTGTCAGCATGATGGTTTTACCTGGATGAGAGAGTTAGGCCGGATTGGCCTGACGGTATTTCTTCACCGCGTCCATCGCCTTCTGGATATGCGCATCTGGATTTTTGTCGGTATAGCTGAGCAGAATTTTACCGTCTGGGGCGATCACGTAAGAGGTGCGATCGGAAAAGGTCTTCCCTTTATATTCCATAGTGCTTTTGTATTCCGCCGCCACTTTGGCGCCGGGATCGGCCGCAACGGTGAATTTATCGCGACACTCAAGCTGTGAGAATTTCGCAATCTGGTCGGTATTGCCCGCGGTCACGCCGATAACCGTCGCGCCCTGCTTGTTGAATTCGTCCGTCGCCTCGGCGAAATCGTGCGCTTCCAGCGTGCAGCCCGCGCTAAAGGCCGCCGGGAAGAAATAGAGTACCACCGGCCCTTTCTGCAGCGCCTGCTGCAAAGAGAAGGTGGTCGCTTTACCGGCCAGCGCCGCGTCGAGTTTGAAATCGGGCGCCTTGTCGCCGACCTGCAGCGCGGCGAACGCCGAGGCGACAGGCAGACTCAGGGCGAGCAGCGTGACAGCCGCCAGCGTTTTCAGGTTGTTTTTCATCGGCATCTTGTTCTTCTCCGTGGGCAATCAGGCGACGTGCCTGAAGGATGTATTCAGAAGTTCGGTTGCCGCCGCTGAAAAGTTTCGCTGCCGGGAAATATTTTTTGTCGAGGTGATGAGCGAACCCTTCTGGCTCTATGGCGTACTGATGAGAGCCGGAACCTTGTGATACTATTCGTGCAACGGATTCCAGCTGGCATGAGGCGCATCAGGATGCACAAGAACAGTACGCCGACCCCGCACGACGCGGTGTTCAAAACCTTTCTCTCGCACCCTGAGACGGCGCGCGACTTTATGGCGCTGCATCTGCCGCCCGCGCTGCTGGCGATTTGCGATCTCTCGACGCTGAAGCTGGAATCCGGCAGTTTCGTCGAGGATGATTTGCGCCCTTATTACAGCGACGTGCTTTACTCGCTGAAAACCGGCGGCGGCGATGGTTATGTGCACGTCCTGATTGAGCATCAGAGCTCGCCGGATAAGCATATGGCGTTTCGGCTGATGCGCTATGCCGTGGCGGCGATGCAGCGTCATCTTGACGCCGGGCATAAAACCCTGCCGCTGGTGATCCCGGTACTCTTTTATCAGGGCAAGCGCAGCCCTTATCCTTACTCGATGAACTGGCTCGATTCGTTTAGCGAGCGTGAGCGGGCCGCGGCGCTCTACGGCGGAAGTTTTCCGCTGGTGGACGTGACGGTAATCCCAGATGAAGAGATTATGCAGCACCGCAGCATGGCTGCCCTAACGCTGCTGCAAAAGCACATCCGCCAGCGCGATCTTCGAGGGTTGCTCGATCAGCTGGTGACGCTAATGCTGACGGAATTTATGACCGGACAGCAGGTGATGGCGCTGGTAAACTATATGCTTCAGGCCGGCGAAACGCCGGACGCGAAAGCGATGATTCGTGAACTGGCACAGCGCGTGCCGCAGCATGAGGATGAACTGATGACCCTTGCACAACAGCTTGAGCAGATAGGCCTGAAAAAAGGACTGGAACAAGGCCTGGAACAAGGCCTTGCCCAGGGCCGCCAGCTTGGCGAGCGCGAAGCCAGCCTCAATATCGCCCGAAACTTGCTGAAAAACGGTATGGACGTGCCTTCAGTGATGAAAGTGACGGGCCTGTCCGAAGAAGATCTGCAGTACATTCGCCATTAAGTCCTGCCTGATCCATTACGCTTAGCCGCCGCACCTTCCAGCGGCTAAGTTATTCCCTCTCTTCACTCTGTTTCTTCTTCGACGACAGGCAGGCTTTCTGGCGAGGTGAAGATCGTCAGCCGCAGGGATTCGCCAAGGCGCACGTCGTTGTCGGCGCCCTGCGACGCGCCCGGCATGCGCAAAATGGCGTCGCAGCAGGCGATTAAGCGATGCGCGACCGGATAGAGAAATCTCTCGCTGATCTCGTCGCCAATGCGCGTCGAACCTGCAGCGGCGGCGAGCGGCAGCGCCAGCCATTCTCCAATCACCGGCGTGTGTCCGCGCTGATAGATTTCCAGCGCCATGCGGTTCATCTTCGCCAGGTTGGCATCGATTAATGCTGGATCGCCGTTCGTGCCGCTGCGAACCGGACCCGCGATCAAAATCAGCATCGCTTCTCCTCCTCAAAGACGGCGTTGAGCGCCAGGTGCTGTAGCAAAATGATAGTCTTGGCATCTTCAATCTCGCCGCTGCGGATCGCCGCCAGCGCGCGGGCGAACGGCCACTCCAGCACTTCGATATCCTCGCCCTCCTCCGCCAGCCCGCCGCCCTTGCCGTGCCGATCGTCGTCATGGTATTCGGCGATGAAAAAGTAGAGTTTTTCCGTAACGGATCCGGGGCTCATATAAGCCTCCAGCACCTTCTCTACATGCGTGACCCGAAAGCCGGTCTCCTCTTCCGCCTCTGCGAGGATGCGCGCTTCGGGCGAGGCGTTGTCGAGCAGGCCAGCCGCCGCCTCAATCAAATAGCCGTTATGGCCGTTAATATAAACCGGCAGACGAAACTGGCGAGTCAGCACCACGCTTTTTCTGGCGCGGTTATAGAGCAGAATGACGGCGCCGTTGCCGCGATCGTAGGCCTCCCGGCTCTGCTCTTGCCAGCTGCCGTCGGCGCGCTGCTGTTCGAAGGTATATTTCTTTAACGTGTACCAGTTATCGGATAACAACTGTTCGCGCAGATGACGTATGTTCGGCTGCATGTTTTCTCCTCAGGAAGGTGACAAAGAACACGCTATCATGCATAATCGTGCAACATCAAGAAAAAACAAAGGCGTTTATTTATGCTGAGTTCACAGCGCAAGCAGCAGATCCTGGTGATACTGGCCGAGGAAAAACAGGTGATGTCCAGCGAGCTGAGCCAGCGCTTTCGCGTCTCTGAGGACTCGATACGGCGCGATCTGCGGGAGCTGGCGGCGGAAGGATTGCTGCAGCGCGTGCACGGCGGCGCGCTGCCCGTGTCTGCGGCGGTAGCCTCTTTTGAAACACGCAAAAACGTGCAAATAAGCTCAAAACGGCTTATCGCGCAAAAAGCGACCAGGCTTATTCAGCCCGGTCAGGTGGTGATAATTGACGGCGGTACCACCACCGAAGCGATGGTGCGCCAGCTGCCGGCGGATCTGGCATTTACCGCCGTCACCCACAGCCCCAGCATTGCGGTGGCGCTGGTCGATTCGCCTAATGTCGAAGTGATTATGCTTGGCGGCTTGCTCTATCGTCACTCTGTCGTGGCGGTAGGCGCAGCGGTGCTGGAATCTATCGCGCGCATCAACGCCGATCTCTTTTTTATGGGCGTCACAGGCGTCCACAGGAGCGCAGGGTTAACTACCGGCGACTATGAAGAGGCGGGAATTAAACGGGCGCTGGCGGCGCGCGCCTCGGAAACCGTGGTGATGGTGTCGCAGGAGAAGATGAATTCCGCCTCGGCATTTGTCATCGGCGATTTGACGCTGGCGAGCACGCTGGTGGTCGACGGCGAGCCGGATGCGGAGATGAAGAGGCTGCTGGCGCAAAAGCAGATTACGGTGATTTAAAGGCGCCAAACCTGGGGCGAAAACGGCGTCGAGACGGCTGGCGCACTCTTGCCTGGGACAAAGGCGCGCCGCCGCAGAATAGATGATTACTTCGCTAGCGCTTTCAGCAGCTGCGCCGCCGTTGCCGCCGACGATCCCGGGTTCTGCCCGGTGATCAGCAGGCCATCCTGCACGACATAGGCGCCCCAGTCTTCGCCTTTGGAATAGAGGCCGCCTTTGGCGATCAGCTCGTCTTCCACCAGGAAAGGCACGATATTAGTCAGGCCTACGCCCTCTTCTTCGCTGTTAGCGAAACCGGTCACTTTTTTACCTTCGACCAGCGGACGCCCCGCCGCGGTTTTCACATGGCGCAGCACGCCCGGCGCATGACAGACCAGCGCAACTGGTTTTTCAGCTGCAATAAAACTTTCGATCAGAGCGATGGAGTGTTGATCTTCCGCCAGATCCCATAACGGGCCGTGACCGCCTGGGTAGAACACCGTGTCGAAGTCGGAGGCGGAAACGCTCTCCAGGCGTACCGTCGACGCCAGCTGCGCTTTAGCTTCCTCATCCGCCTCGAAGCGATGGGTCAGCTCAGTCTGGAAATCAGGCTCATTGCTTTTCGGATCCAGCGGCGGATTGCCGCCCTGCGGCGAGGCCAGAGTAATATCAGCGCCGGCGTCTTTAAAGGCGTAGTAAGGCGCGGCCAGCTCTTCCAGCCAGAAGCCGGTTTTACGTCCGGTGTCGCCCAGTTTATCGTGTGAGGTCAAAACCATTAATACTTTCATCTCTGTTCTCCGCTTAGTGAAGGTGTTATTTCAATAGTAGACCAGTCGTCTAGATTCTACTGATAAAAAAAGTCGTCGCTGACCTTTTTTTGCCGCCCCATCAGGAGGCAGCGTTAAGCATTTGCTGCGTCAGCACCATGGCTGATTCAAACGGCCGCTTGTTGCGTACAATCTTGACCATCACGCTGGCGCCGAGCCAGAGCTGATAGAGACTTTCCGCCACCACGGCTGGCTTCTCATCGGCGCGCAGCGACCCTTCCGCTACGCCCGTCTCGATAGCGTCCGTCAGACGCGCCACAATCCCGGCGGTGCCCTTTTCCAGCGTATGGCGCATCGCTTCCGAGAGGTCGGCCACTTCGGCGCCCAGCTTGACTGCCAGGCATTTGCCCTGGCAGTCCTGAAAAGATTGCGTATCCTGCCACTGCTGCCAGTAGTGCATCAGCCTTTGCTGCATGGTGCAGTTGGGTTGGCCCAGCGTCTTGTCCATATTCGCCAGATAATCGTCAAAGTAACTTTCCAGCATAGCGACGCCAAAGGCATCTTTCGAACCGAAGTAGTGGTAGAACGAGCCTTTCGGCACGCCTGCTTCCGTCAGAATTTCGTTGAGACCGACAGCCGAGTATCCTTTGCTGGCCATAATGCGCTGGCCGGTGTCCAGAATATGTTCGCGAATGTCTTCTCGGTGTTTGTGAGCGGCTCTGTTCATGAAGTCAAAATAGCTTTTATTAGACCGGTCGTCTAGAGGGGAGCATAATTTTTTTGCACCTACTCTATCACGGATTAACGGAAACGGTAAAAGTGATTATTTATCAATAGCCTCGTACTTCAGGCGGCGTAAAAGGTAGAAAATCCATCCGGCAAGGCAGGCGTCCGGGCCAGCCCAGACAGAACGACAGGTAATACCCGCCCCCTGCGCCGGGCGCGTTTGTGCAGTTACAGCACAGACGCGCCCGATGAACTGCGTCCGTCGGTTTTACCGCCCCTTCTTCTTGCGTCCTGGCTGGATAAAGCGTTTGCGGTTGCCCGCTCGGTCATCGCTTTTCTCGCTTTTCTTCGGCGCGCTGCTGATAACCGGCTTTTTCACCGCGCTGTTTTTCACGGGCGTCTTTTTCTTTGCGGACTTCTCTTCTGAAGAGGAATTCTCGATCAGCTTAAACAGCTCCGCCAGTTCGTCGTCAGTAAGATCGCGCCATTCACCTGGCGGAATCCCCTTCAGGTTAACGTTCATAATGCGCGTGCGCTCCAGCTTCGTGACCTCAAAGCCGAAGTGCTTGCACATGCGGCGGATCTGACGATTCAGCCCCTGCACCAGCGTAATGCGGAAGACAAACGCGGACTCTTTAACCACTTTACATTTTTTGGTGACCGTGCCGAGCATTGGCACACCTGCGCCCATACCGACAATGAAATCGTCGGTGATCGGCTTATCAACAGTGACCACATACTCTTTCTCATGGTTATTGCCCGCGCGCAGGATTTTATTCACCAGATCGCCATTGTTGGTGAGGAAGATCAGCCCCTGGGAGTCTTTATCCAGTCGGCCGATAGGGAAGATACGCTCGCTGTGGTTAACGAAGTCGCGAATGTTGTCGCGTTCGCCCTCTTCCATAGTGGTGATGATGCCGACCGGCTTATTCAAGGCGATCAGCACCAGGTTCTCTTCGCTGCGGGGCTCAATCAGCTGGCCGTTTACCTTGACGCTGTCACCCGGAAAGACCTGCGCGCCGACGGCAGCACGTTTGCCGTTAATAAACACGTTGCCCTGTTCAATGTAGCGATCGGCGTCACGGCGTGAACAGATTCCGCTCTCGCTAATATATTTGTTCAGGCGCGTGGATGCGTTAAGCAAGGGAAACCTCCAAAAAGCGCGGACTATACAACAATCTTTGCGCTTATGTAGCATATTCCCGGCCTCTTTTCTCTCTTTCCTGACGCCAGGCTTGCCAGCGCCATCACAATTTCCAATGACCCGCCGCCTTGTAAGTTTTGAAACGGCATGACAACATCCGTACATGTATATACATGTAGAGTCGTAACGGTTAACAAAGGGCAAATAATCACTCACACTTCACTCTGGCGAGGAACCTATGTCAGCGGAACTTCCTGCATCAGCGCGTTCGGACGGCGAAAGCCAACGGCTTGCTGAAACCCGATCGATCGATTTTATTCCCCACCGCGAACGTCACGGTCATCCGTTTAGCCAGTTCACGCTATGGTTCGGCGGCAACCTCCAGATTACAGCTATCGTCACCGGTGCGCTCGCCGTGGTGCTGGGCGGCGATGTGGTCTGGTCAATTATCGGCCTGCTGGTGGGCCAGATTATCGGCGCAGCGGTGATGGCGCTACATGCGGTGCAGGGACCCCGAATGGGCCTGCCGCAGATGATCACCAGCCGCATTCAGTTCGGCGTCTTCGGTGCGGTGATCCCCCTGGTGCTGGTCTGTATTATGTATATCGGCTTCTCTGCCAGCGGCACGGTGCTGGCTGGTCAGGCGATGGCGAAGCTGCTGCATATCAGCAACGCCGCCGGGATGATCCTGTTTAGCCTGATCATTATTGTGATTGCCGTGCTGGGATACCGGGTCATTCATAAGCTTGGCAAAGTCGCCAGCGTCATCGGCGTGCTGGCGTTCTTCTATCTGTTCGTCACGCTGCTCTCAACCCACGATTTGGCGCCGCTCTGGCAGAATCGCCACTTCGCTTTCTCGACCTTTTTACTCGCCGTCTCTCTCTCCTCGTCATGGCAGATCGCGTTTTGCCCCTACGTCTCTGACTATTCGCGCTACCTGCCGCAGGATGTCTCCGCAAAACGCCTGTTCAGCGCGGTGTTTTTCGGTACCGTGCTCGGTACCCAGGCGTCAATGACGCTGGGCGTTATTGTCGCGGCTATCGCGGGCAGCGCCTTCTCTGGCAATGAGGTGGGCTATATCGTCGGCCTGGGCAGCAGCGCCACCATGGCGATGGTGATCTATTTCGCCATCTGCTTCGGCAAGATTACCTTTACCACGCTGAACGCCTATGGCAGCTTTATGTCATTAACTACCATTGTTTCCGGCTTCAGCCGACAAACTTCGTTGAGCCGGGGCAGACGCATTGGTTTCGTAGTACTGATGGTGGCGATCTCCTGCGGCATTGCACTGATCAGCGAGCCGGCTTTTCTTAAGTCATTTACCCAATTCCTGCTGTTCCTGCTGGCCTTTTTCGTGCCCTGGAGCGCCATTAGTCTCGTCGATTTTTATCTCATCACCAAAGGTCATATTGATATTCCCGCGCTGTCACAGCCTGATGGGCGTTATGGACGCTGGAACTGGACTGGCATTGCCGTCTATTTTACCGGTGTCTTCATTCAGCTGCCGTTTATCAACAACATGCTATACAAGGGATCGTTAACCTGGATTTTTGCCGATAATGACGTTTCCTGGATTATTGGCTGGCTGGGAACGGCGCTGTTATGGACAGCATGTGCGCGCTGGGACCGTCGGGGAAGGCTGACCGCGACACGTTATCCCGCCTCAGACAACCGTATTTAAGCCTCATAGGCGCACAGACAGCCCCAGACACCGTAGAGGCCGGTTAATCACCGGTTTCTTCGGTACATACTCCAGCCAGACCCTTTCGCAAATAATACATGGCTGAATTCTCAGAGCAGGCATCAAAAAGATATTTCTTTTTGAGAATACTATTTTCTGTCTTGTTTGTTATTTTATGTAAATTATGGTCACTAATAGAGCGCTTGGTTCGATTTTTTCCAAAATAAAAGCATCTTATTAACTAATTTATTTCCTCTCTTCCAAAATAACAGTTGCTCGGCGCGCCATTTAAAATGGCGTCATAAAAAACACGTGGTATTATGCATTCCAGTAAAATTAACGATTCATTGATTCTGCAAGATGAATCTTGACTGGATAGCGATTTTATTTGGTTGTTTTTAACTTTAATTATACCTGTCAGAAAGGAAGCGTCTGGTTTAATTCGTCATCCACGAAATTAAATCGAGACTGTGTTTTGTTAATTCATTTAATAAGTGATGAGGGAATCATGCGTAAATTTTTATTATCTTCTGCAATCGTTATGGCAATGGGTACGGCAAGCTTTGCTGGCCACGCTGCTGAATCAGCTTCGCTGGCCGTTACCGGCACTATTACCCCAGCCTCCTGCGACGTATCGCTGAGCACAGCAAGTCTAAATTTTGGAACTGTTTCAGCGTCAACGTTAACAAACACTTTTAATCAGATTAGCGCCGATCCTGTTACCGTTTCTGTCGCCTGTGATTCAGCCACTGCCGTCGCTGTGCAAACCGTCGATAATCGCTCATCTAGCGCCATGACAGCGGCAGAAGTCTCTGATGATATGGGCGTAGACATGTCAAGCGCAGCGAACAGCCTGTTTGGTCTGGGTATTGACAAATCAAACAGCAAGGTTGGCGTATTAATGCTGGGTATCAATGGCGCCACGCTGAACGGAACGGTAAACAATAATCTGCTGACCAGCACTGATAAAGCGAGCTGGACTGCGCATACGCTTTCTGCAACCTCCGTGAGTTCACTGGTTAACAATGGTTATTTTGCGCTAGGCGAAACCGCGGATGCAACGTCGCCTGCAACGGTGACTACGGCCACCTATAACCTGACCGGCGGTGTTGTATTGAAAAAAGCAGATAAATACCCAAGTGGTGAACAGGTCAATATCGACGGTAACGTGACTTTCTCTATCGTCTACCTGTAATTTTCAACCTCCTTAGTGAAGGCCACCAGGCCTTCACTATTTAAATTTAAATGACATGAAAAAACTATTTAATACGACGCTTATTGCAATAATGCTCTGTGCTTCTTTTTCACAGGCTTTAGCGGCAGGGATGAAGCCTGAAGCTTCTGTGCTGTTTCTCGATGATGAAAATCGCGAGGCGACAATCAATGTTGAGAATACGGATAGCCATAGCGCACTCTTGCACAGCAGCGTGCAGACTATTCCAGAAGATAGTAATAATAAACTGATTATTACGCCGCAGCTCGCACGGGTAGACGCCGGAAAAAAACAGCAGGTGCGCGTGGTATTAAAGGAGGGCGTTAAAGTCGCGCGTCAAACTATGCAGCGTATTAATTTTGTTTCCATTCCTCCTGAGGATGGCAAAAAAAATCGCGCGCGCGTGCTGGTGGGACAGAATATCCCTGTCATTATCTCACCGGCAAAATTACCCGTAAACATTGCTCCCTGGAAAGGCATTAAGGCGCAGTGCGCAGGTTCGTCATTAAAAGTCAGCAACCCTACTGACTATGTTGTGCGGCTGACTACCCAGGTGGATTTGCTGCCGGGCAAGAAAAGTCTCACCCTGCCAAAAACCTATATTTTGCCGCAGGAAACGCTCAATTTAACGCTGCCGAAAGCGAGCACCTGTTCAGCAAAAGCCATTCGTCTGCATCCGGTTACCCGGTTTGGTATTTTAACAACGCCTTTTGAGGTTGCGTTGTAATTCAGGTTACTACGGACCTCATGAAAAATTTTTTCCTCATTAGCGCTGTGATGTTCGCCGCCTATGCGACGGCAGCAGAAACTTATGATAAGGAGATGCTTACCCAACTGGGCTATGACGCCAGCGCGGCCGATTTGCTCGGCTCAGGCGCACACTTCCTGCCGGGAGAGCATCCCACCAACATTATTATTAATCAGCAAAACAGAGGCATCCAGACGATCGCTTTTGACCAGGCAGGATCGCCCTGCTGGACAGCATCGCTTCTCAATCAGCTGAGTATAGATCCTCGTCGTTTTGACAGCAGCAATCCGGCCTGCCTGAAACCGCTGCCTGACAGCAATATTCTTATCGAGGAGCAGGTTGAACGCAGCAGCCTCGCGCTTCAGGTCTCTCCTGAGGCGCTGCTGAATCGCATTCACTATGCTACCGGGGGTAAGGCGCTGATGGTGAACTATGATGCCAGGCGCTACCAGTATCAACCGCGCAACGGGAACGATCATCATTCGGAAACGCTGACCTCCGAGGTGGGCGCGAATTTCGAGCAGTGGATCTTCCGCAGCGGTCAGAGCTATTCCAGCTACGATAGCCAGAGTAATTTCACGCGTCTGTACAGCTATGCTCAGCGTTCTATACCCGGCTGGAAATCCGTCGTGCAAATGGGTGAAATTACGTCCGGCGATCCCCTCTTTTCCGGCATAAACCTTACTGGCGCGCAGATAACCCCAGAGAGTGCGTCGCAGAACGGCGGCCTGAATCAGGTAACGCTGGATGTGCTTATCGCCCAGGCGGGAACGGCGGAAGTCTGGCAGGGCGGCATATTGCTAAAAACCTTCCAGGTTAACGCCGGTATGAATACCCTGATCGGCATACCGGCACTTAATCAGCAGGATGATTTTTTAATCGTCAGCCATGACGCCGGCGGCGGTCGACAGCAGCAAACTCTGCCCTATATCCAGGCGAGACCGGTGACAACACTGATGGAAACCGGCACCTCACTGGCGGCAGGGCGTCTTCGTTTGACGCAGGATAATTTTCCATTGGTTATGGGCTCGACCGGCGTCTTCCATAACAGGATTATGGCGCTGACGGTGGGGGCGCTCGCCAGCGAGGATTACCAGGCGGGTGCCTGGAGGGCCAGCATTCGTTTGACCGATCATCTGCTGGCAACGCTGTCGCAAACCTACTCTCTGGCGCGTAATGCATCACAGGACGGTGCCAAAAAGCAGGGGCTCTATCAACAGGTTGGGCTTAGCGTGCCGGTTACGCAGCGGCTGTCGCTGACGACCTCCGCAAACTTTCGCAGCCGGGATTATGTCGACACCAACAGCTCGTGGAGCACCAAGAAAACCGCTGGCGATACCGGGCAGATCAGGTCGCAATATGCTGCAGGTGTGAGTTACAGCCACCCCTGGATAGGCGCTTTCACCTTTTCCGGCAGCCTGTCGCATGCCTGGCAGGGCAACGATACCCTAGGTTACACGCTTGGGTGGGGACGCGCTATCGGCAGCGTTAACGTTAATTTGGGACTGCAAAAGAATCGTCTATCGACGGATCAGCGGCACTACGACAATCGCTATGTCTATCTGAATCTCTCGATCCCTCTGGGAAATAACCGGAACCTGCGTAGCTGGATCAACAATACCAACCAGCAAAACCGCATTGGGCTGGGGTACGATCAAACCGTTAATGATAAATTCGCCTGGAGCCTGTCGAGCGAAAAAAGCGAGCGCGAACAGGCTTCGCTTGCCAGCTCAGCCACCTGGACAAATAAATACACGCAGCTAAGCGGCGGCGTGTCGCGCAGCGAGAGCACCACCAGCTATAACGCTGGCGCGCGCGGCGGCGCGGTCTGGCACCGTGAGGGGTTCACCTTCACGCCGCGAACCGTAGGCGATACATTTAGCGTTATCTCGCTCAACAGTGACCAGCCGGATGTCGAAATCCGCACGCCGGGCGGCGTTGTCTGGAGCGATCGCAGCGGACATGCTATCGCCTCCTGGAATGCATGGCAGAAAAATACCGTGCAGATCGATCCACGCAGCCTGCCTAGAAATGTTCAGATTCCTGGCGGCATTATTGACATTACCCCCTACCGTGGTGCCGTCGTACCGGTAATGCTGCCAGCGTTTACCGTTCGTCGCGCGCTGGTCACTTTCGTGGATGACGCGCGCCCGGCACCTGGCAGCCCGGTAAAAGATGCGAAAGGCACGCTAATCGCTTTTGTGAATGAAGATGGCACGCTGTTTTTCGACGATCTACCGGAAGGGATGCTTTATGGACAGCGGGCGGACGGCAGTCGATGTTCAATCAAGCTTCTGACGCCCTGGGTGGATACGCCAGGTACGCTTTATGCCGCACTATCAGCGAGATGTTTATTGTGAAACGATACTTTCTTCCCTTGCTCACCCTTATCGGTGGTCTGCTGTTGATCGCCACCGTCCACGCTGAGTGTCAGATTCAACTGAGCGATGCGCAGATTGCTTATCCGTCAGCGACCCGCGGTGAACTACTTGGTTATCCCGGCAATGCGCTGAACTCCGCCGAGCTGCGCTTTGGCGATGCCAGGAACCTGACTATTCAAGTCAGCTGCGATCGCCCTGCTCAGCTCACGCTGGCGTTTAACGGTGCAGCAAAAGATAGCGACAGCTATTTGTTTGGCGACAATGGCAGAGCAACCCTGACGCTGTCGGACGTTTTTATCGATGGCCAGCCGGTGGCTATCGACGACGAGGGCAGGCAGGCATCAGAGATGAACTTTACGCCGGGGCACGTGCTACGTTTCAGGCAAAATGGATCGCTGGCGACAGGCACCACGCTGCGCGGCAAAGTATCGGTCTCCGCCTGGGTTCCGGCGCAGGCTACCCGGGTGAATGAACGCAAAAGCTGGGAGCTTAACGGCGCATTTGTTATCGGCAGCACGGGCTAAAAGCGATAAATCTATTACACATAACCCATCAGCTTCAGCATTGACTGCGCCTGATGCATCGCCTCGGCGCGATGGGAGACGCCCAGTTTCTGATAAAGGTTGCGGATATGGGTTTTGATGGTGGTGGCGGCCACATCAAGCTCCCCAGCGATTTGGTCGTTGCTGTAGCCGGAGTAGATCAGGCCCAGCACCTGCCATTCGCGCTGCGTCAGGGGGCTGGTGCGGATCAGCTCCGGCACGTCAGGATGGTTCAGGAGGCGGCTGACGAACCCCTCGTCGAAGTGAGCGAACTTATGGCGGTGGTATTTATTAATTTCATTCAGGATGCGGCGCGCGCGATGATTATCCAGCTCTTCCAGCGCGTTAAGCTGGATAAGCTGCCGCAGCTGCTGCGCCATGATCTCGCCTTCAACCACGAAATGGCTGATAAAGCCGGTGCCGCGCGCCAGCTTCAGCGCCTCGATGAGCGCGCGCTGCGCCTCGGCTTTGCGCCCGGTCTGCCAGTAGATCTGATTGAGCAGCAGCAGGTTACGGTTCATATCGCTCATCAGACGCAGCGCACGCGCGTTTTCGTTGAGCTCTTCCAGCACCACTTCCGCCTGGCTGAGATCGCCCTGCAGGATCTGCGCCCGCGCGATATTGCGCCACTGTCCTTGCAGAAAGTGATTATTGGCGAAGGCGGGCTTTGCGGTGTGCCGCATCCAGTGGCTGGCGCTCTGCACGTCGCCCGTCATCTGCCAGTAGATCACCCTCACCTTGTCGGCGTTGGCGATCCAGTCGCTGTGCAGGCTGCCGTTATTGAGCAGATTCTCCAGACGGTTCAGGTAGCTGCGCGCGTTATCCAGATTGCCGCGCGCCAGCGAGCACTGCACCAGCAGGCCGAGACACTGGATCTGCTGCTGCGGCGGATAGCCCTTCAGCACCTTCATCCCTTCGCGCGCCGCCTGCTCCGCCTCGTCCAGGCGACCCCACGCCCACATCAGCTGGGCGCGAATGCGCAGCAGAAACTCATGCAGCGGAAACTGCGCCAGATGCTGCTCGCCGACCAGCACGAACGCTTTCTCCTGAATCTCCCAGGCGGCCTGCAGAAATCCCTGCGCGAAAAGAATTTCGCTTTGCTGGATCAGGCTCCAGAGCGCGTAGTGCCAGGTTTCATCGCGGCGCGCCATCTGCTCGGTCTGGCGCATCAGCGCCAGCGAACTCGCCAGCTCGCCTTTGCAGTGCATCACTTCGCCATGCACCGAAGTGGCGACGATGCGGCTGTAGCGGCGGCTTTCCGGCAGGGTTTCCAGCGCCAGGCGGGCAAGCTGCTCCGCCTCTTCGGTATTGCCGTCGTTGATCGCCACCTGCGCACGCACGGCGTTGAATTCGCCCTGCAGCGCCGCGTCGATCTCGCAGCTGCACGCCTGCTCGAACTTCGCCAGCAGGCGATTGACCTCAGAGAAGCGATGCTGGCTCTGCATCAGCCAGGCCTGCAGCAGCACCAGGCGAGGATTGTTCAGCAGCGTCGCCCAGGGAAGCGCGCTCAGCGACGTCTCCAGCAGCGCCAGCTCACTCTGATTGAACAGCGTCCAGGCATGCGCCAGCAGCACGTCGCGCAGCATCTCAACGTCGCCCGAGGCGAGCGCATGATGGATCGCTTCACTGGGGAATCCCTGCGCCATCCAGCTTTGCGCCGCCGCGCGATGCACTGCGGGCAGCTCGGCTGCCAGCTCCCACTGACAGCGCTGGCGCAAAAAGGATCCGAACAGCGGGTGATAGCTGAACCACTGGCCTGAATCATCCATACGCTGCAGGAAGAGTCCCCGCCGCTCAATCTCCTCCAGCCGCATGCGTCCGTTTGCCTCGCCGGTCACGCAGGCGACCAGCGCGTCATTCATTGAGCGCAGCAGCGCGGTTTTCAGCAGAAAATGGCGCGTCGCCTCGTCGATATTGTCCAGCACCTCCTCTACCAGATAGTCGGCAAGGTGGCTGGCATTGATGCCGGAGAGTCGCCGCGCGGAGTCCTGCGCCGAACCGGCGCCCTGACGCGCGGAGATGGCGATCAGCTGGAGCGCCGTCGCCCAGCCCGCCACGTCGTCGCACAGGCGTCCGCTCTCTTCGGAGGCGAGCGGCGCGCTCAGGCGACAGTCAAAAAACAGTTTTGCCTCGTGATGGGTAAAGGCCAGCTGCTGGCTGCCCAGCTCCAGCAGCTGTTCACGCACGCGCAAATTAGCGATGCCGAGCTGCGGCAGATTGCGCGACAGCACCACCAGCGTCAGATTGTCAGGCTGATGGCGCAGGAAAAAGCGCATCGCCTCATGGATCGCGGGATTGGCGATGTGGTGATAGTCATCCACGATCAGCCACAGCGGCTGCCGCCATTCGGCCAGTTCAATAAACAGCTGCGCGAAAAGCGCGTTGAGGTTGACGTATTGCCGCTTCTGCGCCAGCGTTTCGCTGCGGCTGCAGCCGCCCTGCGTCGCCTGCTGTAGCGCCGCGATAAGATAGTCGGCGAAGCGCTCCGGCTGATTGTCGCCCTCGTCTAATGAATACCAGCCCAGATCCTTTTTATCCGCCGCCCACTGCGAGATCAGCGTGGTTTTGCCGTAGCCCGCCGGGCTGGTAATCAAAACCAGCCGGTAATTACCCGCTGCGCCGAGTTTTTGCAGCAGGCGATCGCGCGTAACGGTGCTTTCAAGGCGAACGGGACGACTGAGCTTTGAGGGAATTAACATGGGCGCACGCTTCTCCATTAACGTTTAGCGCATCATTTTTTTACGCTTCGTAATTAATCTTCATACACGTTCACGGATTCGTTAACTGAATGCAAGCGAACCTGTAAGAGAGGCTTAACAAAAGCGAGTGTAATCACACTCCTGCGCCGCTTTCAGATTTACCCTGGCCTCTCCGCCCTCGTTATCCTCCCTGCTGAATTTCATGCAGGAGGAGGAGCGCCCGAAAGGCGGCAGGCACACTAGCGTGCATACCTTTTCGTCCAGACAGGAAGCACATAATATGAATTCGCCCTCCTTCGACCACGCCCGCTTTACCGCCGCGCTGACGCGCCAGTGGCAACGTTTTGGCCTGCGCGACGCGCAGGAGATGAATCAGCAGCAGTGGTGGCAGGCGCTGAGCGGCGCGCTGGCCGAACTGCTGGCCGAACTGCCTGCGCAACCCGCATCCGGGCCGCAGCGCCACGTTAACTATCTTTCCATGGAGTTTCTTACCGGCCGGCTGACGGGGAATAATCTGCTCAACCTGGGCTGGCATCAGGCGATCGGCGAGGCGCTCGCCGCCTGGGGCGTCAACCTGAGCGACGTACTGGAGCGCGAGACCGATCCGGCGCTTGGCAACGGCGGCCTGGGACGGCTGGCGGCCTGTTTTCTCGACGCGATGGCCACCACCGGCCAGCCCGCCATCGGCTACGGCCTGAACTATCAGTACGGCCTGTTTCGCCAGCATTTTGTCGAG
>Ga0157361_1000169_pt1 | contig 33739 bp, 29 predicted proteins | sample AttlaeALBM2_FD_111481 | JGI IMG/M metagenome (GOLD analysis project Ga0157361, IMG submission 111481) | Fungus gardens microbial communities from leaf cutter ant in Ribeirão Preto, State of São Paulo, Brazil - Atta laevigata ALBM2 | ecosystem: Host-associated > Fungi > Mycelium > Unclassified ...
ATGTCGGCTGCGAATCTCTTGTTGCAGCTTCTCAACAAACACATCTACGTCCATGCTCCCGAGGTCTTTACCACGGCGGGTGCGCACGGCAACTTTGCCTGCTTCCACCTCTTTCTCACCGCAGACCAGCATATAAGGGACGCGACGTAATGTGTGCTCGCGGATTTTAAAGCCTATCTTCTCGTTTCTCAAGTCTGCTTTGACACGAATGCCCGCATTTTGCAATTTCTTTGTCAATTCACTGACATATTCTGCCTGACCATCGGTGATATTCATCACCACAGCCTGAACCGGTGCCAGCCAGCTCGGGAAGAAACCGGCGAACTCTTCAGTCAGAATTCCGATGAAGCGCTCCATTGAACCCAGAATCGCACGGTGAATCATCACTGGCGTCTGACGATCGTTGGTTTCACCCACGTAGGTGGCATCCAGACGTTTTGGCAGGGAGAAGTCTAGCTGAACGGTGCCACACTGCCAGGCGCGGTCAAGACAATCGTACAGGGTAAACTCAATTTTCGGGCCGTAGAACGCCCCTTCTCCCGGCTGATACTCGAACGGGATATCGTTCTCTTTCAGCGCTTCGGCCAGATCCACTTCCGCACGGTCCCACATGTCGTCGGTACCGATACGTTTTTCCGGACGGGTCGACAGCTTCACCACGATTTTTTCAAAACCGAAGGTGCTGTACATGTCGTACACCATACGGATGCAGCTGTTAACTTCATCACGCACCTGATCTTCCGTACAGAAGATGTGTGCATCATCCTGCGTGAAGCCGCGCACGCGCATCAAACCATGCAGCGCGCCAGATGGCTCGTTACGGTGGCAGCTGCCAAACTCGGCCATACGCAGCGGCAGATCGCGGTAGGACTTCAGACCCTGATTAAAGATCTGAACGTGCCCCGGGCAGTTCATCGGCTTGATGCAATACTCACGGTTCTCAGAAGAGGTCGTGAACATCGCTTCTTTGTAGTTTTCCCAGTGGCCGGTTTTTTCCCACAGCACGCGGTCCATCATAAACGGACCTTTCACTTCCTGGTAGTCGTACTCTTTCAGCTTGGTACGCACAAACACTTCCAGCTCGCGGAAGATGGTCCAGCCGTCATTGTGCCAGAACACCATGCCCGGCGCCTCTTCCTGCATGTGGTAGAGATCAAGCTGTTTACCGATTTTACGGTGATCGCGCTTCGCGGCCTCTTCCAGACGCTGCAGGTACGCAGCCAGCTGCTTTTTGTCTCCCCAGGCGGTACCGTAAATACGCTGCAGCATCTTGTTATCGCTGTTGCCGCGCCAGTACGCCCCGGAGATCTTCTGCAGCTTGAAGTGATGGCAGAAACGCATATTCGGTACGTGCGGACCGCGGCACATATCGATGTATTCTTCATGATGATACAAGCCAGGATGGTCGTCATGGCTGATATTTTCGTCAAGAATGGTGGTTTTATAGCTCTCACCGCGTGCTGCAAATACGTCACGCGCCTCCTGCCAGCTCACCTTCTTCTTCACGACGTCGTAATTGGTCTCTGCCAGCTGGTGCATACGCTTTTCCAGCTGCTCAAGATCTTCCTGGGTCAGCGTGTGGTCAAGATCAACGTCGTAGTAAAAACCGTTATCAATAACCGGGCCAATTGCCATTTTGGTATTCGGCCACAGCTGCTTGATCGCATGCCCTAACAGGTGCGCACAGGAGTGACGAATAATTTCCAGACCGGCTTCATCTTTGGCCGTAATGATTGCGACCTGCGCATCTTCAGTGATGGGATCAACCGCATCCACCAGCTCGCCGTTAACGCGACCGGCGATACAGGCTTTCGCCAGACCCGGGCCGATATCCAACGCAATATCCATCACGCTGACCGGACGGTCAAAGACGCGCTGGCTGCCGTCAGGAAGAGTAATTACTGGCATTTCATATCCTTAATCGCAGTGGTAAGCCACACGAAAGCCTACATGCAACATTGAGTTTTGTTTGTTTTACCCGGCGCGATGTCAGACCCACACTGTCGGAATGACGCCAGGCACGTAAAGCGGCAACGATGATAGCAGCTTTCACCGCTGAGCAAAACCCATAGGTCAAGGCGCTAACCCAAAGAGAGATAAAAAAAAACCGCCGCGCGGCGCAGGCCGGACGGCGGTTTTTTTGGTGCATCGCTTACATCGCGTAAGAGAGCTGGACCGTGGTTTTGGTGTCGGTACGATCGGGTGCAGATTCTGGCGGATTGTTGTTCCAGGTTACGTTGTAGCCCAGTTTCAGTGCGAAATGATCGTTGATCGCCACCTGCAGCGCGGTCTCGGAGTTCAGCGTGGTATCTTCACCGAAGCTGCTCAGCACCGATACACCCTGAATGAATTTCGTGGTGTCGGTCAGCTGCCACTGGTAGCTCAGCGCGCCGTAACCCAGGGCCTTGGTCTCGTGGCCACCGTCATGGTAGTCGTCGTAACGCACACCCGGACCAAATTCAGCACGCAGCGAGTGCACCGGGCCGTTGAGAATCTGGCGACCGTAACCGGCGGTCAGAACATCACGGGAGTCGTAACCGTTTAAGCGATCGCTCAGCCAGCTGGCCTGACCAAACAGGTAGTCAGCGCTGTTGAGGTTATAACGGCTACGACCACCGATGTTATAGGTCTCGGAAGAGCGCTCATCGTTGGAAGAGGTGTTAGCCGCGTTGCCCCACAGGCTGTACGCCATGGACGTCTGATACCAGGTCATGCTGGTAGAGGCGGTCAGTGAAGAGCTGGTGGTGTTACCGGTCTGCGCGAGATAGCCGGCTGACGCAGTGCCTTCAAACGGTTTTTTTGCCGTAGAAGGGTCATCCATTGAGGTAAATACAGCGTTATCTGCAAATGCCTGGTGGCAAAATGCTCCGGCGGAGAGCAATAAAACAGCGGACAGCTTATTGAAGGCTTTCATTAAAAGGTAACCCGTACGGCAGTTTAAAAAACGATGAGTCTGAAGTTTTTTGCCGGGCGATCAATGCAATTTACGGTAAGTTTTGTAAAAAAATATGAAAGCACCGGAAAAGCCAGGTTTCGCGCTGGCAGCGCGTGGTGAATGGGATTTCTCCCATTTACGCGGCGCATTATAAGAGGCAATGACTGAAATAGCAGCCAGATTGCTACAAGATTTTTTTAAACCTTCCTTGCCTTTTATCTGATACAGCCCCCGGTAAATTGCACAGAATTCGCTCTATACGGTGCGCTGGTCTACGCTGAAATCTGTTCCATAACAATGAGGTGAAAGATGAGCGATCATGGCGTTAATCGTTACGTTGTCACATTAAGCTATCAGGAAAAAGGTCTGGGCGATCTGCAATCGCTTAACAGTGCCATGGTTAACGGCGGTTACACGACCACGCTGCATGATGATGACGGGCATCCGCATGAGTTAGGGTCCAATAGCTTTGGCATTGTCAGCGCCCTGGAAGAGCAGGATCTGGCCGATCACGCCGCGGCTCTGGCAGAGGTTGCGCTGCATCAGCGCCCGGAAGTCTCGGTGACAACGCTGGATGCATTTTTAAAAGCACAACCCTGACACGAGGCAAAAACAGGTCACCGCGCTGGTTTTGCTTAAGTTCTGAGCGTTACAATCGTTCTTACGCAGCGAATAAAGAGGATTACCCAATGTGGTCAGCCATTAATCGACTGTTAAGCGAATACGCCGGCGAGGCAGAAATAACGGAACGCCACGCCCTGCCCGGTGGCGATGTACATCCTGCCTGGCGCATCCGCTACGGCGAGCTGGATGTGTTCGTGAAGTGTAATACGCGCGATATGATCATGCTGTTCAGTTGGGAAGCGGACCAGCTTGATCTGCTGGCGCGTACGGGCACGGTACGCGTGCCAAAGGTTTACGGCGTAGGTAACGATCGCGACACCAGCTTTCTGCTGCTGGAGTACATTCAGCCGGAACCGCTGCAACCCCATACGGCATTCCAGCTGGGACAACAGCTGGCGCGTCTGCACCAGTGGAGCGAGCAGCCGCAGTTTGGCCTCGACTTCGATAACAACATTACTACCACACCGCAACCGAACAGCTGGCTACGTCGCTGGTCGGTGTTCTTTGCCGAGCAGCGTATCGGCTGGCAGTTACAGCTGGCCGCAGAAAAAGGCGTCCACTACGGCCCTATGGAGACGATTGTGGATTGCGTACAGCGCAGCCTGGCAAACCACCATCCTCAGCCCTCTTTACTCCACGGCGATTTATGGCCTGCCAACTGCGCAGGCAGCGCCGCAGGGCCCTGGCTGTTTGATCCCGCCTGTTACTGGGGCGATCGCGAGTGCGATTTAGCCATGCTGAGCTACTACGCCGATCTGCCACGGCAGATATACGAAGGTTACCACGCCGTATGGCCACTGCCAGAGGGCTTCTCCCAGCGCCAGCCGGTCTATCAGCTCTATTACCTGCTGAACCGGGCCAATGTATTTGGTGGCAGCTGGAGTGACGAAGCGCAGTTCGCCATCGGCCAGCTACTGGCTGAGGATGCGCTGAGTCAGCATCAGGCCAGACCGGCCTGATCGTTTACAGCATGCCAAGCAGACGCAGCACGAAGTAGCCTGCAAGCGCGATAACCACCGGCAGGATATAGAGCGGGAAGATTTGCAGCAGGATGGTGTGGCGCGGCACGTGGATCTTCTCCTCCAGCTGTGCGCGCGTGCGCCCTTCGCTGCCTTTCGCCTGCTCCAGAATCAGCTGGTCTTCAATGCCCTCTTTTACATGGCGCGATTGACGCCACATGCGCGCGCCCGACGCCTGCAGCGCCATGCCAACAAAGATCAAAATATAGATAAGCCAGAAACCAACGTTGGCCGCGCCGTTAAACGCCGGCACGGGCGAGTTGTTCCAGAACACGTTCAGGAATGGCGTATTAAATTTAATCATATCCACCATGACATGGACAAAATCGAGCATGACGGCATCAATGCCGGGCTGCTTTTCGCTGTGCTTAAACAGGAAGCCCAGCATGGAGATGAGGGTGGACAGCAGCGCCGGAATAAAAATCACCCAGCCAGCCACTCGCTTGAGGATGGCGATGCGGCCAGCCTGTTGATACGTCATAGTGTCGTCCCTTCACGAACAGTAGTTTTGCCCTAAGTCTACCTGTACTACCGCAATTTTTCCTGAAAAATGCGTAACCTGCCGTAAGTCGGCTTTAGGCGGCGCACATGATATGGTAAGGAAAATTGCAAACGGAGCTGTTGTATGACCTATCGTCGCCCTGTGCTGGCCGCTATTTTTGATATGGATGGCTTGCTGATTGATTCGGAACCGCTGTGGGATCAGGCTGAGCTGGATATTTTTTCCAGCCTCAATGTGGACATTAGCCGCCGGCATGAGCTGCCGGATACGCTGGGGTTGCGTATCGATCAGACTGTCAGAATGTGGTACGAAGCGCTGCCGTGGCGCGGGCCGGATCAGGCAGAGGTGACGCAGCGTATCATTGCGCGGGCGCTGGCGCTGGTCGAAGCGCAGCGTCCGCTGCTGCCTGGCGTAGAGCAGGCGCTGCAGTTGTGTCAGCAGCAGGGATTGAAGATTGCGCTGGCGTCGGCTTCCCCGCTGCACATGCTGGAGCGGGTGCTGGAGATGTTCAATTTGCGTCACTACTTTTCAGCTCTTGCCTCCGCCGAATCGCTGCCGTACAGCAAACCGCATCCGCAGGTCTATCTGGATGCCGCTGCCGCACTGGGCGTGGATCCCCTGAACTGCGTGGCGCTGGAGGATTCGTTCAATGGCATGATTGCCTGTAAAGCGGCACGCATGCGCTCCATTGTGGTGCCGGCGGCTGAGCATCGCGACGATGCGCGCTGGGCGCTGGCGAACGTGAAGCTGGACGATCTGACCCAGCTACGCGCGGCGCATCTGTTTAACTGATATTCCCCGCTATTGCAGCCTGCCGGCTTGCCTCCGCCGGCAGGCCGGCGTCTCTCTGCTCACCCGATCATCCACCGTCGTTCAGCGGAAGCCGCCGCACAGATTTGATCGTCCACGCAAATAAATAAAACGATGTTTCATTTTTATTGAATTCCTATCTCATCCTGCCTAAGATGCCCCAAGACCCGCATCGGGACACTTCCTTTGACTCTTGAGAGGCCTGAGATGGACATTCGTCAAAGCATTCACAGCGATCACGCCAAAACCCTGGACACCGGCGCGCTGCGCCGCGAATTCCTCATCGAAAAGATTTTCATTGCGGATACCTACACCATGACCTACAGCCATATCGACCGCATTATCGTCGGCGGCGTCATGCCCCTGCAGCAGGCGGTGACGATTGGCAGTGAGGTGGGCAAGCAGCTTGGCGTCAGCTACTTTCTCGAACGGCGTGAGCTGGGCGTGATCAATATCGGCGGGCCGGGCGTGATTGAGGTGGACGGCAAAACCTGGGAGATAGGCAATCAGGAGGCGCTGTACGTTGGCCAGGGCGCAAACAGCGTGATATTCCGCAGCAACAGCGCCAGCCAGCCGGCGAAGTTTTACTACAACAGCGCTCCGGCCCATACCCGCTACCCTGATAAAAAAATCACGCTGAATGAGGCTGTCAAAGCCACGCTGGGCGATCCGGCCACCTCTAACCGCCGCACCATCAATAAATTCATCGTGCCGGATGTGCTGCCGACCTGCCAGCTCACCATGGGCCTGACACGGCTGGATGAGGGCAATCTGTGGAATACCATGCCTTGCCACACCCATGAGCGCCGCATGGAGGTCTACTTCTATTTTGATATGGCCGACGACAGCGCCGTGTTCCATATGATGGGCCAGCCCCAGGAGACGCGCCATCTGCTGGTACACAATGAGCAGGCTGTGATCTCGCCCAGCTGGTCGATTCACGCCGGCGTGGGGACGCAGCGCTACACCTTTATCTGGGGCATGGTGGGTGAAAACCAGGTGTTCGATGATATGGATCACGTCAGCATCAGCGCGCTGCGCTAACGGGAGCGAAGTATGATTCTTAATGCGTTTAATCTGGAAGGCAAAATCGCGCTGGTGACCGGCTGCAACACCGGCCTGGGTCAGGGCATGGCGCTGGGGCTGGCGGAAGCGGGCTGCGATATCATTGGCGTCAACCGGGCCGGGCCCGCGGACACGCAGGCAAAGGTGGAGGCGCTCGGGCGGCGCTTCTGGTCAATTCAGGCCGACCTCACGCAGTCGTCACTTGTGCCGCAGGTGGTAGAACAGGCGGTCGCGCTGGCCGGACGGATCAATATCCTCGTTAATAATGCAGGCATTATCCGCCGCGAAGATGCGCTGAACTTTAGCGAGCAGGATTGGGATGATGTCATGAACATCAACAGCAAAAGCCTGTTCTTCCTGTCGCAACAGGTGGCGCGCCACTTTATTGCTCAGGGCAACGGCGGCAAGATCATCAACATCGCCTCAATGCTCTCGTTCCAGGGCGGTATTCGCGTGCCCTCTTATACGGCCTCGAAAAGCGCGGTGATGGGGTTGACCCGGCTGATGGCTAACGAGTGGGCAGCGCACGGTATTAATGTGAACGCAATTGCCCCGGGCTATATGGCCACCAACAATACGGAACAGTTGCGTAACGACGCCTCGCGTAACGAGGAGATTCTGGGCCGTATTCCTGCTGCGCGCTGGGGTAAACCGGATGACATGATGGGCCCGGTTGTCTTTCTGGCGTCAGCCGCTTCCGATTATGTACACGGCTATACGCTGGCCGTGGATGGCGGCTGGCTGGCCCGCTAAGCCAGGTGGTTAATTTCCCGCGCGATCTCTGCGCGGGAAAGGAAAAAATATTCACGCTTCGTTACAGCGTCACCATTCTCATTTACTGGATAAATCCCTATACTGGATGCATTGACAGCTTTTTCTTTGCAGCCAGGTTCTATCATGACGGCCGAAGGCCACATCATTTTTGCCATTGCCAGCGCGATTTTTGCTAAACGTGCCGAACTGACACCGGTCCTGGCCAGCGCCGACTGGTGGCATCTGGTGCCGGCTACGCTGCTGACCTGCCTGCTGCCCGACATCGATCACCCCAAATCCCTGCTGGGCCAGCGGTTAAAATGGCTTTCGCATCCGATAGCCCGGGCATTTGGCCACCGCGGCTTTACCCACAGCCTGCTGGCCGTGGCCGTAAGCCTGTGGCTCTTTAAGATCAATATCCCTGCCGACGGGTTTCTGCCGGCCGATGTGCTGCAGGGAATGACGCTGGGCTACCTGAGTCACATTGTAGCGGATATGCTGACGCCCGCTGGCGTGCCGCTGCTGTGGCCATGCCGCTGGCGTTTTCGTCTGCCTATTCTGAAAAGTCAGAAAGGTAACCAGCTGGAGCGCGCCCTCTGCCTTGCGCTGGTCGGTTATGCGCTCTGGTTCCCGGCCGGCATGCCCTCTTTTGGTGCTAATGGCTGGCCGGAACAGCTGTTCAGCACGCTACAAAATGGCGTCAGCCGGCTGGTAAATGGACAAAGTGACTAATATCCGGACAAATTCAAACGAAAAGTTATAAACCATGCTTTTTGGGTATAAGCCTGCCCTTTCATCAACTGCTAACATCCCTGACATTCCTTTAAGGAAACTGACTGTGTTACATGCCACGGCGAACCGCCGTGGCGGTCTATCTCTGGAGTTAAGCATGGATTTTCCTCTGATTATTAATATCGTGGCGTTTGTCGCGCTGCTGGTGCTGCTGAATCGTATTGGCAACCAGAGCTGGAGCCTGTCGAAGCGCGTGCTCACTGGCCTGGTGTTTGGCGTACTTTTTGGCCTGGCGCTGCAAGCTATCTACGGTGAAAACAACCCGGTGGTAAAAGATTCGATCGGTTGGTTCAACATTGTCGGCAACGGCTATGTTCAGCTGTTACAGATGATCGTTATGCCGCTGGTGTTCGCCTCAATTCTGAGCGCGGTCGCGCGTCTGCATAATGCCTCCTCGCTGGGTAAAATCAGCGTGCTGACCATTGGTGTTCTGCTGTTCACCACCGCCATCTCGGCGCTGGTGGGCGTGCTGGTTACCGGCCTGTTCCACCTGAGCGCGGAAGGTCTGGTGCAGGGTGCGCAGGAGACCGCCCGCCTGAGCGCAATTCAGAGCAACTACGCGGGGAAAGTCGCGGATCTGAGTACGCCGCAGCTGCTGCTGTCGTTTATCCCGAAAAATCCGTTTGCCGATCTGGCTGGCGCCAACCCTACTTCGATTATCAGCGTGGTCATTTTTGCCGCCTTCCTCGGCGTCGCTGCACTGCAGCTGCTGAAAGATGACACAGCAAAAGGCGAACGCGTGCTGGTGGCGATCGATACCCTGCAGTCGTGGGTGATGAAGCTGGTCCGCCTGATCATGAAGCTGACGCCCTATGGCGTGCTGGCGCTGATGACTAAAGTGGTTGCCGGTTCTAACCTGCAGGACATTATCAAGCTGGGCGGTTTTGTGGTTGCGTCTTATCTTGGTCTGGCCATCATGTTTGGCGTGCATGCGCTGCTGCTGTCGGTGAACGGCATCAACCCGATGCGTTTCTTCCGCAAAGTGTGGCCGGTGATCACCTTCGCCTTTACCAGCCGCTCCAGCGCAGCCAGTATTCCGCTGAACGTTGAGACGCAAACGCGTCGTCTGGGCGTGCCGGAATCCATTGCCAGCTTCTCCGCCTCGTTCGGGGCCACCATTGGCCAGAACGGTTGTGCCGGTCTTTATCCGACCATGCTGGCCGTAATGGTTGCGCCCACCATGGGCATCAACCCGTTTGATCCGATGTGGATTGCTACGCTGGTAGGCATCGTGACCCTCAGCTCTGCGGGTGTTGCCGGTGTCGGCGGCGGTGCGACCTTTGCAGCGCTGATTGTGCTGCCGGCCATGGGTCTGCCGGTCACGCTGGTTGCGCTGCTGATCTCCATCGAGCCGCTGATTGATATGGGCCGTACCGCACTGAACGTCAACGGTTCAATGACTGCCGGTTCCCTCACCAGCCGCTGGTTGGGGATGACCGATAAAAAAGTGCTGGAGAGCGACGAGCACGCCGAACTGGCACACCGTTAATCATCTCCCGCCTCATCCACGGCAGGCCTGATAAGCCTGCCGTTTTTTTATCTTTTTTACACCGCGCCCTCTGCACATTTTCCGCCAATTGTGGCGCCTACGTCAGGAAAGCGTTAAGCGTGGTAAACAGAGGAAAAAACGCCGGGTTTCCGCTTGTCTTTGCCTGCTGAAAGGCTAATTCTGCTGCTCATCACTGCAGGAGAACCTCTATGAAAAACGTTATCGCACCGCTGCTGGCGTTAACCTTATTAGCCCCTACCCTGAGCGTCGCCCATCCGTATGGCTGGGGTCCGGGCCCCGGTCCACACTGGGGCGGGCCGGGGCCACGCTGGGGTCATCCGGGTCCGTTGCGTTTTCTGCCGGAAGCGGCGACGGCGGTCCTGATCGGGGGCCTGACCTACTATCTGCTGAACGGCAGCTATTATCAGCGCCAGGGCGAAACCTATGTCGTCGTGCAGCCACCGGAACGCTCACCGGCTGAGGGCATGCGCGTGCTGGATTACAATGGCAAGCGCTACTATGTGCAGGAAGGTCACTACTATCAGCGGGAGATCGGCGGCGACTATATCGAAGTACCGCGGCCGTACGGCTTATAAGCGCACAACGAAAAACGGCCCGTCACTGACGGGCCGTTTATCATTCTGCTGCCGTTACTGCGCGGCTTGCGGATCGGTATCGTAATCTTTACAGCTCTGGAAGCCGTAGTTCATTACGCGACCGGTGTCGTTATAGCTCACGAAGTAGGTCTGCTGTTTGCCGTCACGCTCGCCAATGACATAAGTCTGGCAAGTGCCACGTGCGTGTACCATGGTAATTTCCGTCGAGGCCGGTCCGGCAATCTGACGAACCTGGTCACGCGTCATCCCTTTTTTCACATCCTTCACCACCGGCTTAGTCACATAGCTTTCAGCGCGGTCGTAAGTTGTACAACCAGACAGGGCTGCCAGCGTCAGCGCGGCAGCGATACATCCCAGCACTTTTTTCATCTTGTTGTTCCTCATACTTTGTCCATGTCGCAATAAGCCTGGAACATAAATCCAGATTTATCAACTCAATGGCAGGTGTTTCGGTAATTTCTGAAGCGTCAGGTTTTCGTAAAGATGCTGTGCTAACGCCCTTCACCCCGTATAATCCGGCCGAAAATACATCTTAGAACGTGAAATGACACTGAGGATCAATGACACCTGCACACTCTAACCGGCTGGTTTATGCCATTACGCTGGGCCTGCTGGCAGCGCTCGGGCCGCTCTGTATCGATCTCTATCTGCCAGCCCTGCCTGAGCTGGCCCGCGATCTGCACACCGAAACCGCAACGGCGCAGCTCAGCCTGACCGCTGGCCTGCTCGGTCTGGGTGCCGGACAGCTACTGTTTGGCCCGATGAGCGATAAATTTGGTCGCATCCGCCCGCTGCTGCTGTCGCTGGTATTGCTGTTTATCGCCTCAATTGGCTGTGCGCTGGCAAAAGATATCCACGCGCTGCTGGTGGCGCGCCTGTTTGAAGGGTTAGCCGGAGCCGGCGGCGCGGTATTGTCGCGTGCGATTGCGCGCGACATGTACAGCGGTCATGAGCTGACGCGTTTTTTCGCGCTGCTGATGCTGGTAAATGGCCTCGCGCCGATTGGTGCCCCGGTATTGGGCGGGGTTCTGATGACGGTGCTCAACTGGCGGGGCATTTTTGTTGTACTGGGCGTCATTGCTATTCTGCTGATCTTCCTGGCGCGCTGGAAGCTGCACGAGACGCTACCGGCTGAACGGCGCAGTCAGGGCTCGCTGTGGTCCGCCTGGGCGGCGCTCGGCCAGGTGATCGCACACCGGCCATTTATGGGCTTCTGCCTGACGCAGGGTTTTATGATGTCCGGCATGTTTGCCTACATTGGCGCGTCACCGTTTGTCTTGCAGCAGATTTACGGCCTGTCGCCGCAGGCATTCAGCTTCTGCTTCGCCGCCAACGGTTTCGGTCTGATAATTGCATCACAAACCAGCGCGCGCCTCTGCCCGCTCTGGGGCGAGTATCGGGTGCTGAAAGGCGGCCTGACGCTGGCATTTGTCGCTTCCAGCTGTCTGTTGCTGGCCGGTATCACCGGCGCATCACTGCCGATTGTGCTGGTGGCGCTGTTCTTCACTATCGCCAGTAATGGCGTGATCGCGACCACCGCATCATCGCTGGCGATGCAGAGCCAGGGTCATCGCGCCGGCAGCGCGTCGGCGGTAATTGGGGTGACGATGTTCACGCTGGGTGCGATCAGCGTGCCAATCAGCGGCCTCGGCGGTACATCACTGCTCAGCATGACCGCGACCATCTGCGGCTGCTTCATGCTGGCGATCCTGATGTTCCTGCTGCTGGCGCGGAAACCGAAAAGCGCCTGATTCGCCAGCAGCTGAACCGGACAACAAGCCGTTCGGCTTGTTGTTTTGCCGCAGAGACGTTAGCTTTAGCAACAGGTCCGCATTGTGCCGTCAGGCGACTGATTTGAGGAGAGGTTCATGTCATTGCAGCAGGAAATCATTGAAGCCCTTGGAGTTAAACCGGTTATCGACCCGCAACAGGAGATCCGCGTCAGCGTCGATTTTCTCAAGTCCTACCTGAAAGCGCATCCGTTTTTGAAGACGCTGGTGCTGGGTATCAGCGGCGGTCAGGACTCAACCCTGACCGGCAAGCTGTCGCAGATGGCCATCAGCGAGTTGCGCGAAGAGAGCGGCGATCGGGATTACGCATTTATCGCCGTGCGTCTGCCGTATGGCGTACAGGCGGATGAGCAGGATTGTCAGGATGCACTGGCCTTTATTCAGCCAGACCGCACGCTGGTGGTGAATATCAAAGAGGCGGTGCTGGCCAGCGAGCGTGCCCTCAAGGATGCCGGTATTACCTTGTCCGATTTTGTACGCGGTAATGAAAAAGCTCGCGAACGCATGAAAGCGCAGTACAGCATCGCCGGTATGAGCAAAGGTGTGGTCGTAGGTACGGATCATGCGGCCGAGGCCGTTACCGGTTTCTATACCAAGTACGGCGACGGCGGCAGCGACATTAACCCGATTTTCCGCCTGAACAAAGGCCAGGGAAAACAGCTGCTCAAGACGCTGGGCTGTCCGGAGCATCTCTACCTCAAGCACCCAACGGCAGATCTGGAAGACGATCGTCCGGGGCTGCAGGATGAGGTGGCGCTGGGCGTAACCTATCAACAGATTGATGATTTTCTTGAAGGCAAAACCATTGATGCCGACGCAGCGAAAACCATTGAAGGCTGGTATCTGAAAACCGAGCACAAGCGTCGTCCGCCTGTGACCGTGTTTGACGACTTCTGGAAGCGATAAACCCTGCCGGTTTCCCGTGCCCTGCGGGAAACCCTCTCTCACTGGCGAGAAAATGTTCGCGCTGATATACTGTATGCACAACCAGTAAGCGGAGCGTTCTTTGGTCAGACGAGCAACCAGCCATCGCCTCGAATTCGATGCGGCGGCAATCTATCAATATCCCGAGCATTTACGTCAATGGCTGGAGGGGTTACCCAAAGTGCCTGGCGTATATACCTTCCATGGCGAGAGTGAAAATCTGCCGCTCTATATCGGCAAGAGTATCAATCTGCGCAGCCGGGTGATGGCCCATTTCCGTACGCCGGATGAAGCCAGCATGCTGCGCCAGGCGCGGCGCGTGAGCTGGATCCCGACCGCAGGGGATGTTGGCGCCCAACTGCTGGAAGCGCAGATGATTAAAACGCAGCAGCCGTTATTCAATAAACGCCTGCGTAAAAATCGTCAGCTCTGTTCGCTTCAGCTTGGCGAAGGCGCGCCGCAGGTGGTCTACGCGCGCGACGTCGATTTCTCCTGTTCACCTAATCTCTATGGCCTGTTTCGCAGCCGCTTTGCCGCGCTGGAGAAGCTGAAGAGCCTCGCCGACGAGCTGCGCCTGTGTCACGGTCTGCTGGGGCTGGAGAGCTTGCGCCCTGGCCGCGGCTGCTTCCGTGCGGCGCTGAAGCGCTGTGCCGGTGCCTGTTGCGGTCAGGAGCCGGTCGCCGATCATCAGCAGCGGCTGCGCGAAGGTCTGGAGCAGCTGCGCGTGGTGTGCTGGCCATGGCAGGGACCAGTAGGGATGGTGGAGACCGGTGTCGAAATGACGCAGATTCACGTTATCGATCACTGGTTCTGGCTGGGCTCGGTGAGTACCGAAGCGGAAGCGCGTCAGCTGCAGCGTGCGCGTCAGGGATTTGACCACGACGGTTATAAAATTCTCTGCCGGCCTCTGCTCTCTGGCGTCTTCCCGCTGATTGAGCTGTAACGCAAAACCGCCGACGCTGCCCATAGCTTACTTTTGCCATGGACAACGTCGGCGGTCTCAAACCGATTTAACTAAACGGCTTATTCGCCCTCAGCCGGTGGTGGTGGCATTTTACCGTCATGCGGGCCTTTCTCTGTCAGACGTTTCTCAAAGTTAGCGTTGTACTGCTTTTTCTGCTCTGGCGTCAGCACGTTGTAGATCTTGTTTTGCGTCTCCATCATCTGCAGCGCGTTCTCTTTGGCATTTGCCGTCATCTTCTCAGCCTGCGCCTCTGCTTTTGCACGGTCAAAGGTATCGGCAGCGATGATGCTATGATTGGCGCGGCGCTCTTCCAGCGACGGACGCTTCATCTCTTTATGGCTGTCACGCAGGATAGTGTGGATTTGGGTTTTCTGCGCGTCGGTTAAGTTAACGCCTTTGAACATCATCTCCATACCGTGATGACGCATCGGCTTGTGCATCGGCTTTTCGCTACCTGCCGGCGGCGGTGTCAGGGTAACTGCCGCAGCGTGGACGATATTGGCTGCACCAAAAGCCATTGCGGTCGCTAGGAAGAGGGAAGTCAGTTTACGCATAATATTGTCCTTACTTTTCAGTTTTATGACGACAGCCTGTGTCGCGTCTTCGGAAACAAGCATACGACGCTGAACGTCAACTACTCAGAGGCTGAGTAAAGCCCTGCAAGCATAAAAGACAGAAATCGGGCAATCATGAAGAGATTGCGAAGAAATGCGTGAGGAATTGCAAAAGAGTATGACGATTAAGGGAAAAACGCAGGAATTGCGGAGGAGTGTAATGGCTTTGTCGGGATTCAGGAAGGGAAATGTGTGCTGAAAACGGTGCTGATCTCTGGCACACCTGCCGCGTGATGTCCGGGCTTGCCTCACCCTCTCTTCTGCTTTTGCCTGTCGGGGTGGCGACCCGTCCGGGCCGCCAGATGCGCCGCTGTCGGCGCACTACAATAGTGATACGTCGCTTACAGCGCCAGCGCCCCGGTCTGCGGCGTCTCTTCCACCAGCATCAAGCCGGCGCGCAGGCCGGGCGCCACGTTGGGGTTGGGAAACAGCACATACTCGCGTGCCTGCTGCACGTAGTAGCGCGTATCGCCCTCCTCTGCCAGCAAGGTGCCCTGCGGAAAGGCGGTAAAATTCAGCGTCTCCGGCCCCATATGCAGAATAAAGTCATCGCTGTGGCGGGTGATCTGCTGCGCGACGCGGTAGTGCCGCGGCGTTTCATGCACCGCGGGCAGAGCCTCGCCATACAGCAGAGCCGCCAGCGCCTGCTGCACGCCGCTGAACTGGTTTAAATCATTCTCCCCAAACGGCAGCGCTCTCCCCAGCTCCAGCGTACAGCTCGCGGCATCATAGTGTTCACAGCTAAAGTGCGTGAAGGTGCCGCCCGGCGTGCGATGAAACACCAGCGCGTCCAGATTCGCTGCCGCCAGCCAGTGGAGAAAATCGTCCGGCCACGGATGCGTATTCAGCGGCATAACGCCGAAACGTGCATGATACGACCCGCGAATCGCCGTATGTAAATCGAGGTGCCAGCGGATCTCGTGATCGCGGCATTCGCGCCAGAAGTTCTCCAGCGCGCGCTCCAGCTGCAGTGCGCGCCGCGCCTCTGGCACATCAGATACCTGCTGCCAGCGCCCGCCAAACAGGCGATTGATATCATGCTGCTGATAGCGCTTGCCGCTGCGCAGCGCCGCTGGATTCCCGAGCAGCACCAACAGCCGCACTGCCAGCGGTCTCTCGCCGCGCAGCAGCGGCTCCAGTAGCAGATTAAGAATCTCAACCGGCGCCGTTTCATTGCCATGGATACCGGCCGACAGCACCAGCGCCTGACGCGAAGGATTGACCGGCGTCAGGGATAAAATGCCCTCATCGTGCCACTGCCAGTGCAGATGGGCATTACTGCCCTGCCGCTGCGCAGGCGGCGTCCCCGACAGGGTTTGTTGTAAAAAGTCCTGCATGTGCACTCCTTTCTGCTCTGGGGCGGATTTACCGCCCCGGCGTTAACGCTGAAATGCGTAGACACTGCCTAAGTCTAGCAGCTGTGTCAGTTCATCCAGCGCCTGGCGCCCTTCGCTTAGCAGTTGCGGATCGGCGAGATCGGTCTGGGTCAGGCGATCGCGGTAGTGGCGATCCACCCACGCATTCAGCGTGGCAAACAGGCGATCGTTCATCAGCACCGCCGGATTGATCGCCTGCCGTTCCGCCTCTGTCAACACCACGCGCAGCCGCAGACACGCAGGCCCGCCGCCGTTGCACATACTTTCACGCAGATCAAACACCTTAAGCTCGCGAATCGGTCCACCGCTCTCCACCTGCTCGCACAGATAGCGCCAGACGCCGGCATGCTGGCGGGACTCCTCCGGCAGCACCAGCAGCATCCCGCCCGCCGGGCGCTGCAGCAGCTGGCTGTTGAACAGATAGGTCTGCACCGCATCCGCCACGGAGACGCGATCGCACGGCACGACGATGGGCTGGAATCCCGGCACCTTCGTCGCCAGCTGCTGCAACAGCTGCGGCTGATCGACAAACGCCTCTTCGTGACAGAAGAGCACCTGCTGATTACTTACCGCGATCACATCATTATGAAACACACCCTGATCGATCACCGCCGGATTCTGCTGCGCAAACAGCGTGCGTTCACTGTGCAACTGATGCAAACGCGCCACCGCCTCGCTGGCTTCACGCGTCTGCCGCGCCGGATAACGTACCGGTGCGGCCCCGTGCTGCTGCCCTTCGCGACCATAAATAAACAGCTGTACGCCAGGCGCGCCATAGTCCGCCCCGAAGCGGTTGTGGTTAGCGGCCCCCTCATCGCCGAACAGCGCAACCTGAGGCAGCGCGTCATGCACGCTGAAGTGGCGCGAATCGCGAAAGATGGCGCGCAGCAGATCGGCCGTCTCCGGCGCTTCAATCGCACGATGAAATTTATTGTTGAGGTTAGCGACGGTGAGATGGACGCGGCCATCGGCACTGTCAGCCGAAGGTGACACCGTGGCCGCGTTGGCCACCCACATCGCCGAGGCCGAGCTGGCCGCGGACAGCAGCTGCGGAGCCTGCTGCGCCGCACGTACCAGCACCTGCTCATCGCTGCCGCTGAAACCCAGCTGGCGCAGCAGCGGCAGATTCGGGCGCTCATGCGGCGGGATAACGCCCTGCACATAGCCCATATCCGCCAGCGTTTTCATCTTTTGCAGCCCCTGCTTTGCCGCCAGACGCGGATTAGAGGGCTGCAGCTGGTTGCGGGTGGAGGCCTCATTGCCGAACGAGAGCCCGGCATAGTGGTGCGTCAGGCCAACCAGACCATCGAAATTGGCTTCGAATGCCTTCATGGGGTCGCCCCCTGCGCAGAGAAATCGAGCCCGGGCGAGAGGCTACCCGGCAGCGCCAGGTGCGGGCTCTCCAGCGAGGCCATCGGCCAGGCGCAGTAATCTGCGGCATACCAGGCGCTGGCGCGGTGGTTACCGGATGCGCCGATGCCGCCAAACGGCGCTGAACTGGCGGCGCCGGTCAGCGGTTTATTCCAGTTAACGATACCGGCACGCGCCTCCAGCAGCAGTTGATCAAACTGTTCACGCACCGGTGAGATGAGCCCGCATGACAAACCGTAGCGCGTATTATTCGCGATGCCGATGGCCTGCGCGTAGCTGTCGTAGCGGATCACCTGCAAGAGCGGGCCAAACACCTCTTCGTCGGGCAGATCGGCCACGCCGGTCATCTCAATGATGCCCGGGGTAATAATGGCGCTGTCGCGATCCGGCCAGCGCATGGCGAGCAGCACCTTGCCGCCAAGATCAACACGCTGCTGCCAGGCGCTAAAGATCTGCCCGGCGGCGGCTGGCGAAATGACGCTACCCATAAACGGCTGTGGCTCTGCGTTCCACGCTGCCGGCTGCAGACGTGCGCTCACCGCCACCAGCCGCTGCAGAAACGCATCGCCCGCCGCGCCGCGCTTCACCAGCAGGCGACGCGCACAGGTGCAGCGCTGGCCGGCGGTGATAAACGCCGATTGAATAGCGATGTGCACGGCGCCGTCGATATCCGCGGGATCTTCAACGATCAAAGCGTTGTTACCACCCATCTCCAGCGCCAGCATTTTTTCCGGCTGCCCGGCAAACTGCCGGTGCAGGTGATAGCCGGTGGCGGCGCTGCCGGTAAACAGCACCCCATCAATCTGGGTCTCCTGCGCCAGCGCCTGGCCGGTTTCACGGCCGCCCTGCACCAGCGCCATGACGCCCGCCGGTAAACCCGCCTGCTGCCACAGCTGCACCGTTTTCTCGGCAGTGAGCGGCGTCAGCTCGCTGGGCTTGAACACCACACAGTTGCCGGCCAGCAGAGCGGGCACGATGTGTCCGTTCGGCAGATGGCCCGGGAAGTTGTAGGGCCCGAACACGGCCAGCACGCCGTGCGGCCGGTGGCGCAGCGAGCTTTCGCCCTCTGCCTGCTCCCCGGTGCGCTCATGGTACGCCTTGATCGAAATGGCGATTTTATTGATCATCGCCTGCACTTCGGTCAGCGTCTCCCAGCGCGGTTTGCCGGTCTCCTGCGCAATGGTCTCTGCCAGTTCGTTTTTGTGACTCTCCAGTAAGCGGCCAAAGCTCTCTGCTAACGCTTGCCGTTCGGCAAAGGGCCGACGTGCCCAGGCGGGAAACGCGGCGCGCGCGGCTTCACAGGCGGCCGCGACCTGGTCTGGCGCTGCTGCTTTACCCTGCCATAACGTTTCGCCACTGACCGGATTCTGTTTATTAAAGCCCTCAGCGCCACCGGCCAGCCATTGTCCATTAATAAAATGCGTCATGCTTATTTCTCCTCGCGACAAAGCGTGACCACACGCAGTGCGTCGCCATACTGACAGCACAGCGCTGCGCGCTGGCTGGCGTTAATCCGGACTTCACCTGACTGCATATCCACCGGCAGCAGCGCGACGCGGAACTGGTGATAATCACTGTTCGCCACCAGACAGAGCGGCCAGTTGTGATCGGCTTCACCCGCCACGGCCTGCAACACCTTGCTTTTACGGATCGCGCGGATGCGGTCGATTTCACACTCCAGCGTTGGGCCGCCATCGAAAATATCGACGTAGTTGAGGTAGCGGAAGCCCTCCGCTTCCAGCACGGCTCGCGCCGGGGCGGTTTTAGGGTGCACTTCGCCAATCACCTTTTGCGCCGCCTCGGACAGATAGTCGATATAGAGCGGGTGCTTGGGCATCAGCTCGGCGATAAAGGCTTTTTGTCCGGTGCCGCTCAGGAAGTCCGCCTTGCGGAACTCCATTGAAAAGAAGCGGCTGCCGACGCTATCCCAAAACGGCGAGTGCCCCGCATCGTCGCTGACGCCGCGCATCTCTGCCACCACGTGCTGCATGAAGCGGTCGCGAAAATTGGCCATAAACAGAAAGCGCGATTTCGATAGCAGATAGCCGTTCTTGCCATCGCGATAGTCGGGATCGAGGAATAGCGTACAGAGCTCGCTGCTGCCGGTATGATCGTTGCTGAGAGAGAGCGTCGGCAGGCTGGCGTAAACGTTGAGCTCTTTCGAGGCGTGTACCTGCGTCCCCACGCGAAAGTTGTACCACGGCTCTTGCAGGCCAACGGCGACCTCAATGGCACAGATGCCTACCGCACGGTTATCTTCACTGTCTGCCAGCACAAACACATAGCCCTGTTCGCCACGCGGCAGCGCATCCTGCCAGGTCAGCAGTGAGCGCTCAATACGGGCTTTTAGCGTATCGCTATCCACCGGCAGCGAGGTGAGCCCGCCGCCGGTTTTGCCCGCCAGCGACAGCAGCTGCGCCAGATCGTCATGTTCGACGGGGCGAATCACCATCATGATGTGGCTCCTTTGAGTATGCGGGCGCAGGCGCGTTCAAAGCGTGCCAGCCCCTCCTGCACTTCACGTTCGCTGATATTCAGCGCCGGTGCGAAGCGCACCACATTGGCACCGGCAATCAGCACCATCACGCCCTCTTCAGCCGCCGTGAGGTTGAACTGTTTGGCTTTGCCGGCGAAATCTTCATTCAGCACGGCGCCAATCAGCAGCCCCAGGCCGCGGATCTCTTTAAAGACCGGCAGACGCTGATTAAGCTGGTGCAGCGCATCAACGAACCACTGATGCCGCTCCGCGACGCCGCTGAGGAAGGCGGGCTGGTTAACCACATCCATGACTTTGCCGGCAACGGCGCCCGCCAGCGGGTTGCCGCCGTAAGTGGTGCCGTGCGTGCCCACGCCCATCACCAGCGCCAGATCTTCACGCGTCAGCATGGCGCCAATCGGGAAGCCGCCGCCCAGCGCTTTCGCCGTGCTCAGCACATCTGGCGTCACGCCATAGTGCATGTAAGCGTAGAGCGAACCGGTACGGCCGACCCCGCTCTGCACCTCATCGAAAATCAGCAGCGCCTGATGCTTGTCGCACAGCTCACGCAGGCCACGCAGGAAAGCCGGATCGGCGGGCAGTACACCGCCTTCGCCCTGGATGGGCTCCACGATCACCGCACAGGTGTTGTCATCAATCAGCGCCGCCGCTGAAGCAAGATCGTTGTAGGTGGCGTGCTGAATAGCGGGCGGCAGCGGTGCGAAATCACGTGAATAGGCCGGCTGGCCGCCTGCCGAAACGGTGAACAGCGTACGGCCATGGAAAGCGTTGTTGAAGGCGACGATGCCGTTTTTCTCTGCACTGAAACGGTCATGCGCCACTTTGCGCGCCAGTTTAAGTGCGGCTTCGTTGGCTTCTGCGCCAGAGTTACAGAAGAAAACGCGATCGGCGAAGGTGGCATCAATCAGCTGTTTTGCCAGGCGGAGGATGGGTTCATTGGTGTAGCCATTGCCGGTGTGCCACAGTTTGCCCGCCTGCTCTGTCAGCGCCTGTTGTAAATCAGGATGCGCATGGCCCAGCGCGTTAACGGCGATACCGCCGGCAAAGTCGATGTAATCTTTGCCCTGCTGGTCCCACAGCGTTGAGCCCTCGGCACGTACCGGCACAAAAGCCGCAGGGGCGTAAACCGGCATCATCCATTGATCAAAATCGTGACGTGAAACCTGCAGTGACATAGCCATCTCTCCTGCCTCACAACGGTGAAGCCTTTGTTTTAAAATTGTTAAATAAGGTAAGTTGCCGCTCGACTATAAAGTGCAGTAAGCGTGCCAGCCAGAGGGGAAAATGCATAAAATGAGTTCAGTAACCGAATATCAATGACTTACAGCCAAGCGATATGCATAATTAATGCATAAAAAGTGAATAAGTATCTGAAGAGAGCCTGCTGGCAGAGAATTATTTAGCAGAGTTATGCAGTGGCGAAACGAAATGTTGCTTTTGTGATCGCACAGCAAATATTTCGCCAAAATGAGGCGAAATTTGCCCCTAATCAGAGCAGCTGGCACTGGTATGGTGCAGCCACGGCGCGATCATCGCGTCAGCGGCTGGTTAAAATAACCGCAATCTTTCACAAATAAACACCCAGTAAGCCAGGTGAATATCCGTGATTAGTGGCGGCCCGCAGGACCGCCAGCCGGACCGGCGGGCTATGGCGCCATCAGATCGAACTGATTTCTGCTGCCCTGATCGAGCGCAACGGGCGCCTGCAGTTGCAGGGTAATCCAGTTCGAGGTCACACGATTTTGCTTACTGTCTTCCAGCGTAACCGACAGCCGATAGCTGTTGCTGGCGCCAGGCGTGCTATCCCAGGCGGGCATAATGATACTCCAGCCCTGAGGGTCGTTGGGGTTGGCGCCGGGCGTCAGGCTCAGCGCCTGCGTATCACCCTGCCAGCTCACTTTACTGATCGGGTTGGCGCTGCGAATTTGCAGCTTCAGCGGCAGGCTCTCACCCGCATCCAGCTGCCACGGCGGCGTGGCGAGAAACACCGACAGCGTTTTACGCTGGCGGAACGCCAGCACCGGCGAACTGCTGCGCGTTACCGTATCGTACCGGCTACCGCGCAGTGAACGTGCAGCGTCCACGTTATCCGGGCTAAGCTGCTGGCTGAGCGCCACGCCAAACCGGTAGTTGAGGCGCAAACCCAACTGATCCTGACTTTCACCTTCACTGCTGGTTTTATGGCTGGCTGAAACCGTCACCAGTGGAACCGGCGTGTAGGAGAGGCCCAGCGTGAGCGCGGATGGATTGTGATAACGGTTGCCGGAATTAAACAGATCAACATTTTCGCCCAGGTACTGCTGCCAGCTGACAGATACGCCCAGCTGGCGGTAGAACGGCAGGTAACCCTGGGTGGTTACATCGTAACCGCGCGCCAGGCGCTGCTGCTGGAAAGGATTGCGATTTTGCCAGCCGGAGAGCGGCGTATAGTAGTTGGCGGAGAAGCGCAGGTAATCGCTCCAGGCTTCCGTCCCCAGTGAGGCGCGCTGCAAACCGCTGCTGAACAGCCGGTCCACAAATCCGTTGTAGCCCAGCAGCCAGCTCCCGGCCACCCAGCGCTGCCCTAACCCGAAATTGCCCACCATGCCGTCATCGGTCTGATGCAGACCAAGCTGGCTAAAGGTGAGGTATTGGTAGCGATCTGCCCACGGCGTCAGCAGAGATGCGCCGCTGCCCGTGAAGTTGCCTTCCATATCCACGTTGAAATCGATCTGTGCCTGCCCATAGGGTGACAGCAGCGACTGCCCCTCATCGACCACCCGGTCCGCCACCTCATCGCGCAGGTGATTGAACGCCCAGATGCCGGCTTGCTGGCCCAGCGTGGTGTCATCGCTGCTGTTCTGGCTGGCTTCACCGATGCTCTTCGCAATGGTAGCCAGCCTCTTGCTGAAGGCGGCGCTGTCATCCTGATAACCCAGCGCCGGCAGATCATCCGCCATTTTCTGGAAGCGTGCCGGATCGGCAAAGGGAGCCGCCGGGACGCGGGTCTCATCAGTAAGCGCCCGGGCAGGCGCGACGGCAAGCAGTGCCGGAACGGCACACAGAAGCGATAATTTTTTGCGATTCAGGACCAGTGACAACATAGCAAATAGGGGTTCATTTAGCTCAGAATTAGAGGTGGCTCACAAAACTGCACTAACTTACCTTAACACATCCTCACAATACCGTAGGACATGTCTTGCTCTGTTTAAGATTTCGCACCAATGGGTTAGCGCGAAATTTCCCGGTGCGCATGAATGCGCACCCGACGGGCAGGGCTGAAAGAGACGTAGGGTCGGCATTTATGCCGACCGCTACCATCACATCAAAAACCTAAGCTATCCAGCAGGTCATCGACCTGATCCTGGCTGGATACCACGCCAGGGGCGTTCGCATGAATCTGCGGGCCGTTCAGCAGGCTATTGCCCTCTTTACGCGCCGCCGCGTTGGCTTCCGGCATGTTCTCCAGCAGCACCATCAGCAACTGACGCTCGATCTCCTGGATCACATCCATCATGCGCTTGATTACCTGACCGGTCAGATCCTGGAAATCCTGCGCCATCATGATCTCGAGCAGTTGCTTGTTGGTGTACGACGTGTGCCCCGGAACATCGGTCAGGAACTGGCGCGTATCCGAAACCAACTCGCGGGCATCTGCCAGCTCAATCGGGTTTTCAAACCATGCGTCCCAGCGGCCTTTCAGCTGGTTAGCACTGGCTTCCATTTGGTCCTGGTGCGGCTGCGCCGCTTCAACGCAGTTCAGTGCACGTTCTGCTGCCTGCGCGGTCATCTGCACCACATAATCCAGACGATCGCGCGCGTCCGGAATCGCTTCTGCCGCTTCGGCAATCGCCTGATCTAACCCCAGCTCACGCAGGCTGTCGCGCAGCATGCGCGTAAGCGAGCCGATGCGGGTGATAATGTCGTGTGCCGAGGCTTCTTCGGTTGGTTTCGGAAGGTCGCTCATCACATCTCCTTACATACCCAGTTTTTCGAAGATTTTGCCCAACTTCTCTTCCAGCGTGGCCGCAGTGAAAGGCTTCACCACATAGCCGCTGGCACCGGCCTGCGCGGCCGCGATGATGTTCTCTTTCTTCGCTTCAGCGGTCACCATCAGCACCGGCAGTTTGCCCAGCGTGGCATCGGCACGAATGGTCTGCAGCAGTTGCAGTCCATCCATGTTTGGCATGTTCCAGTCGGAGATCACGAAGTCAAACCCACCGGCACGCAGTTTGGTCAGTGCGTCCACACCGTCCTCTGCCTCTTCGACGTTATTGAAACCCAGCTCTTTCAGCAGGTTGCGGACAATACGACGCATCGTATTGAAATCGTCCACCACCAAAAAGCGCATGTTTTTATCAGCCATATCTACTCCTGTGTTGTCTTGTCCGGCAGGACCGGCTCGTTAAATTCGCAATGCCTGTCCGGCGCTAATTTTCGCCAGCATGTGCTGGCTGATGTGGCCTAAATCCACGACTTCACTGGCGCCGCCCATCGCTATCGCTTCGCGCGGCATGCCAAATACGACGCAGCTGGCTTCGTCCTGCGCGATGGTCCAGGCACCCGCGCGATGCATCTCCAGCATCCCCGCGGCACCGTCATTCCCCATCCCGGTCAGGATCACGCCGACTGCATTTCGCCCTGCGTTGACCGCAACCGAGCGAAACAGCACATCCACGGAGGGTTTGTGCCGGTTTACCGGTGGGCCATCGTTGAGCTTCACAACATAGTTCGCCCCGCTACGCGCCAGCTCCATGTGCATCGCGCCCGGCGCGATGTAGGCGTGGCCGGGCAGAATACGCTCGCCATCTTCTGCCTCTTTCACGGTGATCTGGCACAGCTTGTTCAGACGCTCAGCGAACGAACGGGTAAACCCTGGCGGCATGTGCTGGGTAATCAGCAGCGCCGGGCTGGTGGCCGGTAACGGCTGCAGTACATGACGAATCGCTTCGGTACCGCCGGTTGACGAACCAATAGCGATCAGCTTTTCACTGCTCAGCAGCGGACCCGCTTTCAGCATCGCCGGCGCTGGCGTAGCCGCACGCGCATGCAGTTTGGCGCGCGCCGCCGCACGGATCTTGTCCGCAATCATCTGGCTATAAGCCAGCATGCCTTCACGGATCCCCAGCTGCGGCTTGGTGACAAAATCCACGGCGCCCAGCTCCAGCGCGCGCAGCGTCACTTCCGATCCCTTGCCGGTCAGCGATGACACCATCACCACCGGCATCGGGCGCAGACGCATCAGCTTCTCCAGGAAGTCGAGGCCATCCATACGGGGCATTTCGACATCCAGCGTCAGCACCTGCGGGTTGTACTGTTTGATTAAATCCCGCGCCACCAGCGGGTCTGGCGCCGTCGCAACCATCTCCATATCGGGATGGCTATTGATGATCTCGGTCATCAATTGACGCATTAGCGCAGAGTCATCCACGCACATCACGGTGATTTTGCTCATCGTCTTTCCTTGGTCAGTCCGTAGACAGTCTGTCCGCGCAGCCAGAACTCTTTGCTGATCTGGCTAAAGTTCTCCGAGTGACCGGCGAACAGCAGACCGCCTGGCTTTAACAGCGGTACAAAACGGCGCAGGATCTGCTCCTGTGTCTCTTTATCGAAGTAGATCATCACATTACGGCAGAAGATGGCGTCGAACGGTCCCGGTAACGCCCACTCATTTGCCAGCAAATTCAGCTGCGCATAGCTCACCATATTGGCCAGCTCAGAGCGCACACGGACCATGCCCTCATGCGGGCCGGTGCCGCGCAGGAAGAAGCGCTGCAGCTGTGATTGGGAAAGCGTACGCAGCTCCTCCTGGCGATAGACGCCCGCCACGGCTTTTTCCAGCACCTGCGTATCAATATCGCTGGCGTGAACCGTAAATTTCCCCGGTCCCGCACCCAGCGTCTCTGCCAGCGTCATGGCGATGGAGTACGGCTCTTCGCCGGTTGAAGCGGCGGTGCTCCAGACGCTGTAACTGCCACTGCGCTTGCGCGCATGCTCCGCCAGAATCGGGAAGTGGTGCGCCTCGCGGAAAAATGAGGTCAGGTTGGTGGTCAGCGCATTAATAAACGCCTGCCACTCCGCACTGTTCTGATCCTGCTCCAGCAGCGCCAGATAGCGTCCAAAATCATCAATATTCAGCGTGCGCAGACGACGCACCAGGCGGTTATAAACCATCTCGCGCTTGTGATCGGCCAGCACGATGCCCGCGCGCTGGTAGATCAGCTGGCTGATACGACGAAAGTGTGCATCGGAAAGCGGCAGACGCTGCACCATCTGCGAGAGCAGCGTTGTCGTTTCATTTTGATCCAATAACGTCGATTTCTTCATTTCGGGTCACCCGGCAACAGACTGATTAATTTGTGATACTGCGGTTGCTACTGTGCTGCCAGTGCACACCATTCACACGGGCCGCCTTGCAGCGGCCACAAGGGTTAAAAGGTTTCCCAGTTATCGTCAGCGCCACGTGCTCCTGCCGGTTGCGCCAGCGCCTGTGGCGCTTTCTGACGCGCAATTTTCGGCGCTGTAGTTACGTTAACGGCCTGGGCGACAAATTCTTTACCAATATTGAACACTGCAACTGACTGTTTCAGTCGGCTGGCCTGATCTTCCAGCGCTGCCGCGGCTGTTGCAGACTCTTCCACCAGCGCAGCGTTCTGCTGCGTCACGCGATCCATCTCGTTAACGGCAAGGCCAACCTGGTCGATACCGCGGCTCTGCTCATCAGACGCCGAGGCAATTTCACCCATGATGTCCGTCACGCGCGTGACCGCACTGACGATTTCACTCATGGTCTCTCCGGCGCTCTCCACCAGCACTGAACCGGTATTAACGCGGCTTACCGAATCCTCAATCAGGCCCTTGATCTCTTTTGCGGCCTGCGCGCTACGCTGGGCCAGACTGCGCACTTCGCCCGCGACCACTGCAAAACCGCGCCCCTGCTCACCGGCACGCGCCGCTTCTACGGCCGCGTTCAGCGCCAGGATGTTGGTCTGGAAGGCGATGCCATCAATCACGCTGGTAATATCGGCAATTTTCTTCGAGCTGCCTGCAATGTCTTTCATGGTGGTGACCACGCCATCCACCACTTTTCCGCCCTGCTGCGCGGTCTCAGAGGCCGTCAGCGCCAGTTTGGATGCCTGACGGGCGTTCTCGGCGTTCTGTTTCACCGTGGCGGTCAGCTGCTCCATGCTGGCTGCGGTCTGCTCCAGCGAGGCGGCCTGCTGTTCAGTACGCGAGGAGAGATCGTTGTTGCCCATGGCAATTTCGCTGGCGCCGGTATAAATGGCGTCAGAACCGTCGCGCACGGTCCGGACGGTGCGCGCCAGCTCCTGCTGCATGTGCTGCAGCGAGCTGAGCAGATCGCCCATCTCATTACGCACGCTGACATCCACCGCCTGTGTGAGATCGCCGCGTGCGATGTGGCGGATATGTTCGATGCTCTGCTTCAGTGGACGAATCAGGGCGGTACGCATGCCGCTCCACACCAGCGCAATCACCAGCAACGTCACCAGCAGGGTGCCGAGCACCAGCAGAATGGAGCGCTGATAAGCGCTTTCATTCGCGTCAATGCCCTGCTTCGCCAGCACAATGTTGTTGCTCAGCCAGGCGTTGTAATCGGTTTCAAACTTATTTTGAAAACCCTGGGTTGGCTGATCCACGAAGCCTTTAAAGTTGCCGGCGCCGAGGAAGTCAATCAGCTCCGCCAGCGCGCCGCGGAAGGCGTTGTAGTTTGCCTGCAGCGTCAGCACGTTCTCCGCGCTTTTGCCCTGCTCAGACAAATTGGCATTGAACTCGGCAAAGCCCTGATCGGCCCTTGTTAACTCCTCGTTGGCCAGCGCCACCAGCTCTTTGACGGTGGCGCCTGAGCCTGCCTGCTGACCATCCAGCAGATAGCGGATACCGGCACGGTTCAGCGTATTACGCGCCTGTACCAGCGAGACCCATGAGGTGCCCATCGCCCGTTGCAGCGTGCTGAGACGCTGGTTATAAGCGAAATTCTCTTTGTCGGCTTTCACCGTCGAAAAAAACATTCCTCCGGAAAACAGCTGCAGTAAGGCAAACAGCGCCAGCACGAACAGCAGGCCGGATACAACACGAACACGACTAAACATACACACCTCATTGGTTGGCGAATCGCTGGAGTTATCGGCGCGGGCGCGGGGATCTTTACGGATGTTGCAAGGGGTTTGACCAGCTGAAATCAGGGGGGAGTCGGCACAATTTCATATGGCCAGGCGGTACACACTTTGCAGGGCCGGCATTTATGCCGACCCTGCATTCAGGTGCGCACGCATGCGCACCCTACAAAGGCGCTGTGTGACATTTAATCTGATTAAAACGTTTCCCAATTGCCGTCACCTGCCGGCGCGGCGATCGCCTTGCGCGGCGTGCTGACCGGCTTCGCAGAGGGCTGACGTACTGCCATCGCTGACGGTGCCGCACGCGGAATGCGGAACACCGCCACCGCCTGGCTCAGCCGGCTGGCCTGCTCCTCCAGCGAGGCCGCGGCCGCTGCGGACTCTTCGACCAGCGAGGCGTTCTGCTGCGTGACGCGATCCATCTCGGTCACCGCCTGGCCCACCTGATCGATACCGCGGCTCTGCTCGTCCGACGCCGAGGCGATCTCACCCATGATGTCCGTCACGCGCGTGACCGCTCCGACGATGTCACTCATGGTTTCACCCGCCGTGCCCACCAGCTGCGATCCCGCGTTGACCCGGTTCACCGAATCTTCGATCAGCCCTTTGATCTCCTTCGCCGCCTGCGCGCTGCGCTGGGCCAGATTACGTACCTCACCGGCCACCACCGCGAAGCCGCGGCCCTGCTCGCCGGCACGCGCCGCTTCCACTGCCGCATTGAGCGCCAGGATGTTAGTCTGGAAGGCAATGCCGTCGATCACGCTGGTGATATCCGCGATCTTCTTCGAGCTGCCGGCGATGTCGCTCATGGTGCGCACCACGCCCTCAACCACGCTGCCGCCCTTCTGTGCGGTTTCCGACGCGCTAAGTGCCAGCTGTGACGCCTGGCGCGCATTCTCGGCGTTCTGTTTCACGGTGGCAGTCAGCTGCTCCATGCTGGCCGCGGTCTGCTCCAGCGACGCCGCCTGCTCTTCGGTGCGCGCGGACAGATCGTTGTTACCGGCCGAGATCTCGCTGGCGCCGGTGAAGATGGCGTCAGAGCCATCGCGTACGTTTCCGACGGTGCGCACCAGCGACTGCTGCATCTCATGCAGGCTGCTGGCCAGCTGGCTCATCTCATTGCGCCCCTCCACCGGGATGGTCTGGGTCAGATCGCCCGCCGCGATGTGGCGGATGTGCGTCAGCAACTGCTGCAGCGGCTGGATCAGCACCGTGCGCAGACCAAACCAGCAGCCAACAATCACCCCAATCACAACCACGGCTACCGTCACCAGCAGCCACATCATGGTGTTGAAGGCACGCTGGTTCTGCGCCACGCCCTTTTCAGACAGGGCGCTCTGCGCCGTACGCCACTCCTCATAGGTGGCCTTCATTTTGACCTGCTTCGCTTCAATGTTCTGCGCGAACATGCCCTGCAGATCGTTGGCTTTCAGCCGCTCCAGCATCGCTTTCAGGCCGTTATTAAAATCGGCGTAATCGGATTCCAGCTTATCACGCAGGGCTTCCGGCAGGCCTGGCGTACCGGGCAGATCGTAATAGCGCTGATAATGGCCAGCCGCGACGGTCAGCTGCTTCTCCGTTTGGGCAATCAGCGCACTAAGCTGGCCGCCATTGGTCTCAGCCGCCATGCTGCTCTGCATACGCAGCATCGCGCGGTTGAGAACGGTACGGGTCTGGTTAAGCTCAATCCAGGCATCAGACATCGCAGCAACGTTGTTGGTAGACGTCTGTGCTACGGCAAACGCCTCCTTATCTTTTTGTAACGCCGACCAGAACAGGCCGCCGGAAAGTAACTGCAAAGCACCAAAGACCAGCAGGACCGCTATCAGGCTGGTGACTACATTGATTCGTTTTAACATGGTGTCTCCAAAAGGGGGTTGTCCCCCCAGTTATCGACCGGGATGCTGAATTTTTGAGAGGCTTTGCATGTCTTTACGAAGGATAATGCTGTAATTAAGCTTTTTAACAGCGTTTTATAAGTAAAGTAAGCGGGATCATGTGCGCTGCCCTGCTGATGATTTCCCCGTTACGCGGGGGAAAACAGGCAGTGCCGAAGAGAAGGTAATGCGGAGAGGGGCAGCGAGAGCGCTGCCCCGCGACATCAGAACGTCTCCCAGTTCCCTTCGCTGACCGGTGCGGTCAGCGCTTTGCGCGGCGCACTGGTGACGGGCGGCGCAATCTGCGGATGACGCACGGCGGTGCTGGCCGTTGTCTGCGCGGCGCGCGGAATGCGGAACACCGCCACCGACTGGCTCAGCCGGCTGGCCTGATCTTCCAGCGAGGCCGCCGCCGCCGCGGACTCTTCGACCAGCGAGGCGTTCTGCTGCGTAACGCGATCCATCTCAGTCACCGCCTGGCCCACCTGATCAATACCGCGACTCTGCTCATCCGACGCCGAGGCGATCTCGCCCATGATATCCGTCACGCGCGTGACCGCCCCGACGATCTCACTCATGGTCTCACCGGCCGTACCCACCAGCTGTGAACCGCTATCGACGCGGCGTACGGAATCTTCGATCAGCCCTTTGATCTCCTTCGCCGCCTGCGCGCTGCGCTGGGCCAGATTACGTACTTCACCGGCCACTACGGCGAAACCACGGCCCTGCTCACCGGCACGCGCCGCTTCCACCGCCGCGTTGAGCGCCAGGATGTTGGTCTGGAAGGCGATACCGTCGATCACGCTGGTGATATCCGCGATCTTCTTCGAGCTGCCGGCGATGTCGCTCATGGTGCGCACCACACCCTCAACCACGCTGCCGCCCTTCTGTGCGGTTTCCGACGCGCTGAGCGCCAGCTGTGACGCCTGGCGCGCATTCTCGGCGTTCTGTTTCACGGTGGCGGTCAGCTGCTCCATGCTGGCTGCGGTCTGCTCCAGCGACGCGGCCTGCTCTTCGGTGCGCGCCGACAGATCGTTGTTACCGGCCGAGATCTCGCTGGCACCGGTGAAGATAGCGTCAGATCCTTCACGCACGTTACTCACGGTGCGCACCAGCGCCTGCTGCATCTCATGCAAGTTGCTGGCCAGCTGGCTCATCTCATTGCGCCCGACCACCGCAATGGTCTGCGTCAGATCGCCCTGTGCAATATGCTGGATATGCTGAATGTTGTCGTTCAGTGGCGTGATCAGCACTTTGCGCAGGCCCAGCCAGCAGAGTGCAATCACCGCAATCACTACGGCCATGACGGCACCAATCAGCCACATCATGCGAATATACGCCGCGCTGTTGGCTTCTACTCCGGCGCTGGTCAGGCGATCCTGATCGGCACGCCAGCGGGTGTAATCCTGCAGAAAGGCATTTTGCGACGGCGCAACCGGGATCTTGCCCGCCAGTACGGTGTCGCTGTGCAGCAGCGCATCCTGCATCTCGTCGAGCGCTTTGGCATACGCTTTATAGGTCGTATCCAGATGCTGATTAAGCTGCAGATCCTGGCCCGGCGTATCCGGCGTACTTTTAAAGATGCGGTAATTTTCAGCCGCCGCCTGCTGGAAACCCTTGCTCTGCTGATACAGCTCGCTGATATCTGCTTCATTGCCTGCCAGTTTGCTGGTGGCAATACGCAGTAGCACACGCGTCAGCACAATGCGGCTCTGGTTAAGGCTCATGTAAGCATCATTGATAGCGGCGATATTTTTACTCGCCAGCTGAGAGACATTGAAGCTGGTTTTGTCGTCGTTCAGCGCTTTGATAAACAGCGAGCCTGACGCCAGTTGAAGAAAACCAAAGACCAACAACACCAGCAGCAGGCTGGTGACAACGCGGATTTTCGTAAACATAGTTTGCCCTGGAAAAGTAAGAAAAAGTCATACAGGACAGTTATCGACCAGCGTGCGTAAACGTTGAGGGAAAAATACGGAGTTTTTGTTATTTTCTTGTTGTATAACAAGAAGTTAATTAATCACGGTGATGATAACGGGCCGCATAAGCGGCCCGCAGTTTGTGACTTACGCGCTACGCAGCGTATCCACCAGCGCCATCTCTTCGCTGCTCAGCAGCTTCTCGATATCCACCAGGATCAGCATACGCTCACCCAGCGCACCGAGACCGGTCAGGTACTCGGTGGACATGGTCACGGCAAATTCCGGGGAAGGACGGATCTGATCCTGCGTCAGCGACAGCACGTCAGAAACGCCATCCACCACGATGCCGACCACGCGGTGCTCCAGATTCAGCACAATCACCACGGTGTTTTCGTTGTAATCCACGTCCGGCTGCGAGAACTTCACGCGCAGGTCGATAATCGGCACGATCACGCCGCGCAGGTTAGTGACGCCTTTGATGAACTCCGGCGTGTTGGCGATGCGCGTTACCTGATCGTAACCGCGGATCTCCTGCACTTTCAGGATGTCGATGCCGTACTCTTCGTCACCGAGGGTGAAAACCAGGAACTCCTGGCCGACGGTTTCGCCAGCGATTTTGGTCACGGTTGCCATGTCAGTCATTTTTTTACCCTTTCGTTATCTATTACGCTGCGGCACCGGCCACACGCTTTTCACGGTTCAACGATTGCAGTGCCGAAACATCCACAATCAGCGCCACGCTGCCATCGCCGAGAATGGTGGCGGCAGAGATGCCCGGCACTTTGCGATAGTTACTTTCGAGGTTTTTCACCACCACCTGATGCTGACCAATCAGCTGATCGACCAGCAGCGCATAGCGCCGCCCTGCGCTTTGCAGGATCACCACGATGCCCTGCGTCGCGTCGGTTTTGGCGTTCTGCACATCAAACACATTCCACAGCTCGACCAGCGGCAGGTATTCGCCACGCACTTCCAGCACGCGCTCACCACCGGCCAGCGGCTTCAGCTCTTCGGCAGTCGGCTGCAGCGACTCCATCACCGCGTTAAGTGGCAGAATGAACACTTCATCAGCCACGCGCACAGACATACCGTCCAGGATGGCCAGCGTCAGCGGCAGCAGAATGCGGATGGTGGTGCCTTTGCCCTGCTTCGAGGCGATCTCAACGTGGCCGCCCATCTCCTGAATATTTCGTTTCACCACGTCCATACCCACGCCGCGGCCGGAGACGTCGGTCACCTGCTCGGCGGTGGAGAAGCCCGGGGCGAAGATCAGCATGCCGACCTCCTCATCGCTCATGCTGTCGCTGACCGGCAGGCCCGATGACATGGCTTTCGCCAGGATACGTTCACGGTTCAGGCCCGCGCCGTCATCGATCACTTCGATACAGATATTGCCGCCCTGGTGTTCAGCGGAGAGCGTCAGGTTGCCGACGGCGGTTTTGCTGGACGCCAGGCGTTTTTCCGGGGTTTCAATACCGTGATCGAGGCTGTTACGCACCAGGTGCGTTAACGGATCGATGATGCGCTCAATCAGGCTCTTATCCAGCTCGGTTGAGCTTCCCAGCAGCGTCAGCTCTACCTCTTTGCCCAGCTTGCTGGCCAGATCGCGCACCAGACGCGGGAAGCGGCTGAACACATACTCCATCGGCATCATACGAATCGACATCACCGACTCTTGCAG
>Ga0157361_1000170_pt1 | contig 33724 bp, 26 predicted proteins | sample AttlaeALBM2_FD_111481 | JGI IMG/M metagenome (GOLD analysis project Ga0157361, IMG submission 111481) | Fungus gardens microbial communities from leaf cutter ant in Ribeirão Preto, State of São Paulo, Brazil - Atta laevigata ALBM2 | ecosystem: Host-associated > Fungi > Mycelium > Unclassified ...
ATTGGCTGCCACACCTGCTCAGTGACCTGTAAAAACGTCTGGAGCAGCCGTGAAGGGATGGAGTACGCCTGGTTCAATAACGTAGAGACCAAGCCCGGCCTGGGTTATCCGCACGCCTGGGAGGATCAGGAGAAGTGGCAAGGCGGCTGGATCCGCACCATCAAGGGCCGGCTGGTGCCGCGTCTGGGTAATCGCGGTGCGGTGCTGGCGAAAATCTTTGCCAACCCGGAAGTGCCGGGCATTGATGACTACTACGAGCCGTTCACCTACGACTACCAGCATCTGCACACCGCTAAGGCGGGTAAACATCAGCCTACCGCCCGCCCGCGCTCGCTGATCAGCGGTGAGCGCATGGACAAGATCGTTGGCGGTCCGAACTGGGAGGAGCTGCTGGGCGGCGAGTTCAGTAAGCGTTCAGCGGACAAGAACTTTGATGCCATGCAGAAGGAGATGTACGGCGCGTTTGAAAACACCTTCATGATGTATCTGCCACGCCTGTGTGAGCACTGCCTCAACCCAAGCTGTGTGGCGACCTGCCCGAGCGGAGCAATTTACAAGCGCGAAGAGGATGGCATTGTGCTGATCGATCAGGATAAGTGCCGCGGCTGGCGCCTGTGCATCAGCGGGTGCCCGTACAAAAAAATCTACTTCAACTGGAAGAGCGGCAAGTCAGAGAAGTGCATCTTCTGCTATCCGCGCATCGAATCCGGTATGCCAACCGTCTGTTCAGAGACCTGCGTCGGCCGCATCCGCTATCTCGGCGTGCTGCTGTATGACGCCGATAAGATCGCTGAGGCTGCCAGCACGGAAGATGAACAGCAACTCTACGCGCGCCAGTGCGAGGTGTTTCTCGATCCCAACGATCCGCAGGTCATCGCCGAAGCGCTGGCGCAAGGTATTACGCAGAACGTGATTGATGCCGCGCAGGCTTCACCGGTGTGGAAACTGGCGATGGAGTGGAAGCTGGCGCTGCCGCTGCACCCCGAATACCGCACGCTGCCAATGGTGTGGTATGTGCCGCCGCTGTCGCCGATTCAGTCGGTGGCGGATAGCGGCGGTTTACAGCAGCAGGAGAGCGTGCTGCCGGACGTTGAGAGCCTGCGGATTCCGGTACAGTATCTGGCCAATATGCTCACCGCCGGCGATACCGCCCCGGTGCTGCGCGCGCTGAAGCGCATGATGGCGATGCGGCACTACAAGCGGTCGCAAACCGTGGAGGGCGTTACTGATACGCGCGCGCTGGAGGAGACCGGCCTGACCGAAGCCCAGGTTGAAGAGATGTATCGCTATCTGGCTATCGCCAACTACGAAGACCGCTTTGTCATCCCCACCAGCCATCGCGAACTGGCGCGCGAGGCCTTCCCGGAGCGCAACGGCTGCGGCTTTAGTTTTGGTGATGGCTGCCACGGCAGCGATAGCAAATTTAACCTGTTCAACAGTCGCCGTATTGATGCCATCAACATTGGCGACAAAGCGGGAGGTGAATAATGGAGATGCTCAAACTGATTGGCATGCTGATCGAGTATCCCGATGAAGCCCTGTGGCAGCATCAGCCGGAGATCGTGGCGCTGACGGAGCAGCACTATCCGGCGCTGTTGCCGTTTGTTCACGCCTACCTGGCGGCGCGTCCGCTGGATCAGCAGGCTGACTGGTGCGCGCTGTTTGAGCGCGGCCGCGCCACCTCGCTGCTGCTGTTTGAACATGTGCACGCAGAGTCGCGCGATCGCGGTCAGGCGATGGTGGATCTGCTGGCGCAGTATGAGCAGGCCGGCCTGCAGCTGAACTGCCGGGAACTGCCCGATTACCTGCCGCTGTACCTTGAGTACCTGAGCCTGCGCCCGGCCGCAGAGGCACGCCAGGGGCTGCTGGACATCGCCCCGATCCTGGCGCTGCTCGGCGGCCGGCTGAAAGAGCGGGAAAGCCCCTTCCATCAGCTCTTTGATGCCCTGCTCGCGCTGGCAGAGAGCCCGCTAAGCAGTGACAGCGTCACGCAGCAGACCGCGGCCGAACCGCGTGATGATACGCGGGAGGCGCTGGATGCGGTGTGGGAGGAGGAGCAGGTGAAATTTATTGACGACAACGCCTGTGATAACAGCGCCCGACAGCAGCATCAGCGCCGTTTCCGTGATGACGCTGCGCCGCAATATCTGGATCTTTCCGCCGGAGGAACCCGTTAATGCACTATCTCAATGTGCTGTTCTTCGATATCTATCCCTACCTGTGTGGCACGGTGTTTTTACTGGGCAGCTGGCTGCGCTATGACTACGGTCAGTACACCTGGCGCGCCTCATCCAGCCAGATGCTGGATAAAAAAGGCATGCGCTTCGCCTCAAACGTGTTCCACATCGGTATTCTCGGCATCTTCTTTGGTCATCTGTTTGGCCTGCTGACGCCGCACTGGATGTATGAGCCGTTTCTGGCCATTGCCACGAAGCAGAAGCTGGCGATGGGCGCCGGCGGCGTGTTTGGTTTGATGACGCTGGTGGGCGGATTTTTACTGCTCAAGCGCCGGCTGCTCAACCCGCGCATTCGCGCCACCTCGACGCGGGCGGATATCGTGATTCTGGGCATTTTAGTGGTACAGGTGACGCTGGGGCTGACGTCAATTCTGTTCTCAATGCAGCATCTGGATGGCATTGGCATGATGAAGCTGGTCGGCTGGGCGCAGGCGATTGTGACGTTTCAGGGCAGCGCCTCGCGCTGGCTGGATGGCGTGGAGTGGATCTACCGCTTGCACCTGATCCTCGGCATGACCATCTTCCTGGTGTTTCCGTTTACCCGACTGGTGCACGTCTGGTCCGCGCCGGTGGAGTATTTCACCCGACGCTATCAGGTGGTGCGCTCGCGGCGTTGACTCTCCACAGTGCTTCCGCAGTGGCGACCCGTCAGGGCCGCCATATTCTGCAGTGGCCGCCCGCGTTATTTATCGTTGGTAAACCGCCCGACAATCGTGGCTGCGCCCAACGCATGCCCTTTCAGCTTGCTTACCAGCTCATCATGACTCAACCCTGCCGGTAACGCTGTGGCGGGTAAATCGGTGGCAACAATCACAAAGTTATAGTGGTGTATGCCGCTGCCCGCTGGCGGGCACGGCCCGTAATAGTGCGCGGTACCGGGCGTATTCTTACCACCGGTGTAGCCGGTGCCCTTACTCAGCTCGCCCTGCGCGAACGCTGTTTGATCGGCGGCGATGTTATAGGCCACCATATGCGTCACGCCCAGCCCCTTCGCGCCGACCGGGTCGGTTAGCATCAGCGCAAAACTTTTGGTGCCGTTCGGGGCGTTCGACCAGCGTAGCGCCGGCGAAACATTCTCTCCGGTGCACGCAGGGTTGCTCTTGTTGTTACCGGCAAACGCCTTATCCAGCATGGCGCTATCCTGAAAATCCGGCGACTGCAGGGTAAAGACCGGGGCCGCCAGCGCAGAGGCTGGCAGCAGCGCCAGCAACAGCGCACGTTTTAACATCACCATCATTCACTCCCGTTGAGGAAAAATTCAGTCCAGGAACAAGTATATAACCTGAATCTGCCGCTGCGGCGGACTACACTGCATATCGCCCATATTGAGAAACAGGAGCCGGAGATGCCCGCGTCAGCGCTATCCTTGTTTACGCCCGCCACGCAGCAGTGGTTTCGCCAGGCATTCACCGCAGCCACGCCCGTGCAGCAGGCTGCCTGGCACGCTATCGCCAGCGGTAAAAGCTGTCTGGTGATCGCGCCCACCGGCTCAGGCAAAACGCTGGCCGCCTTTCTGCACGCCATTGATGCCCTGTTCCGCGAGCGCAGCCGCGCGGAGGCGGTGGCGCGCAGCCACAAAACGCGCATCCTCTATATCTCGCCGGTCAAAGCGCTGGCCGCTGATGTCCAGCGCAACCTGCAACTGCCGCTGGCGGGTGTTGACGCGCAGCGGCGCCTGCTGGGCGACGCGGAGATCTCCCTTGATGTCGGCATGCGTTCCGGCGACACGCGCAGCGCCGAGCGGGCAAAACTGCTGCGCCGTCCGCCGGACATCCTGATTACCACGCCGGAATCGCTGTTTCTGATGCTGACCTCAAAAGCGCGCGACACGCTGCGCGGCATCTCAACGGTGATCGTTGATGAGGTGCATGCGGTAGCAGGCAGTAAGCGCGGCGCGCACCTGGCGCTGAGCCTTGAGCGGCTGGATGCGTTACTGGCTGAGCCGGCGCAGCGCATCGGGCTCTCTGCCACCGTGCGCCCGCCGGACGCCGTGGCGCGCTACCTCGGCGGCACGCGCGAGACGCTGATCGTCAATCCGGCAGCCCGGCGCCCTTTGCAGCTGACCATTACCGTGCCGGTCGAAGATATGACCGATATCCGGCAGCGCCAGGAGGCGGGTGCGCCACAGGATGGCGCCGCCAGCGGTTCCATCTGGCCACACATAGAAGCCGGCGTGCTGGACGAGGTGTTGCGCCATCGCGCCACGCTGGTATTCACCAATTCACGCGGCCTGGCGGAAAAACTCACGGCGCGACTCAACGAGCTGTACGCCCGCCGTGCCAGCGACGCGCCTGCCCTGATGGAGAGCACATTGGCGTATGGCTCGTTTAACGGCGGCACGGAGAAGCGCGCGGCGGCGCCGCAGGCGCATCTGGCGCGCTCGCACCACGGCTCGGTCTCAAAGGAGCAGCGGCTGGAGATTGAAAACGCGCTGAAAAACGGCGAGCTGCGCTGCGTGGTGGCCACATCCAGCCTGGAGCTGGGCATTGATATGGGTGATATCGATCTGGTGATCCAGGTAGGCGCGCCGCCGTCGGTGGCCAGTGCGCTGCAGCGCGTCGGTCGCGCCGGGCATCAGGTAGGTGGCACGCCAAAGGGCATTTTCTGGCCGCGCACCCGGCGCGATCTGGTGGATGCCGCCGTCATCGTCGAGGCAATGCAGGCGGGCGAGCTGGAAGCCCTCGATCTGCCGCACAACCCGCTGGATATTCTGGCACAGCATACGGTGGCCGCCGCATCCATGGAGACCCTGCAGGTTGAAGAGTGGTACCAGCAGGTGCGTCGCGCCGATCCCTTTAAAACGTTACCGCGTAACGCTTTTACCGCCGTGCTGGATATGCTGGCAGGCCGCTATCCCTCGGATGCGTTTGCCACGCTGCGGCCGCGTATTGTCTGGGATCGCCAGCATGATACGCTCACCGGTCGGCCCGGTGCCCAGCATCTGGCAGTCACCAGCGGCGGCACCATTCCCGATCGCGGTATGTTCAGCGTGATGCTGCCGGAGGGTGAAGAGCAGTCCGGCGCGCGACGCGTGGGCGAGCTGGATGAAGAGATGGTGTACGAGTCGCGGGTAAACGACATCATTACCCTCGGTGCCACCTCGTGGCGCATCCAGCAGATCACCCACGATCAGGTGGTTGTGGTGCCGGCACCGGGCCGCTCTGCCCGTCTGCCATTCTGGCGCGGCGACACGCCGGGCCGATCGGCGACGCTGGGTGAAGCGATTGGTCGCTTTTTGCGCACCACCGCGACACAGGCGTCGCGGGTCAGCGACAGCCTTGACGCCTATGCGCAACACAATATCACTGCGCTGATCAATGAGCAGATTGAGGCAACCGGCGTGCTGCCCACCGATCGCACCCTTCTGCTGGAGCGCTGCCGCGATGAGAGCGGTGACTGGCGGGTGATCCTGCACTCGCCTTATGGTCAGCGCGTGCATGCGCCCTGGGCGCTGGCGATAGCCGATCGCATTGGCCGCCAGATGGGCATCGATCCGGCGGTCGTCGCCAGTGACGACGGCATTGTCACCCGCTTCCCGGACAGCGAAGGCCGCGTGCCCGGTGCCGAACTGTTTCTGTTTCAGCCGGACGAACTGCAACGCATCGTCACTGCGGCGATCGGTCACTCTGCGCTGTTTGCCGCCCGTTTTCGCGAATGCGCTGCCCGCGCCCTGCTGCTGCCGCGCCGCAATCCCGGCAAGCGCTCGCCGCTGTGGCAACAGCGTCTGCGCGCCGGACAGTTGCTGGAGGTCGCGCGGCAGTTTGATGATTTCCCCATCCTGATCGAGACCGCACGTGAATGTTTGCAGGATGTTTACGATTTGCCGTCGCTGCATCAGCTTATGGCCCGCGTTCAGCAAGGTGATATCCAGCTGACCGAGGTCACCACCGACACGCCCTCGCCCTTTGCTGCGCCGCTGCTGTTTGGCTATGTCGCCGAGTTTATGTATGCCGGCGATGCGCCACAGGCCGAGCGACGCGCCTCCATGCTGGCGCTCGACAGCCATCTGCTCAGCGATCTGCTGGGTCAGGTCACGATGCACGAACTGCTGACCCCGGCAGTGGTGGCGCGTGTAGAGCAGGAGCTACAGCGTCTTACGCCAGATTATCAGGCCAGCAGCACTGAGGCGCTGGTGGATATGCTGCGGGAGCTGGGCCCGCTGAGTGAAGCGGAACTGGCCGATCGCTATCGCGGCCCGGAGGCACTGCCTCTGGCGCTGAGCGCGCTGCAACAGGCGCAGCGCATTATTCGCGTCAATATTGCCGGGCAACCGCAGCTGGCGATTGCGGAGGATGCGGTGCGGCTGCGCGATGTGCTGGGCACCGTGGTGCCCGCCGCGTTGCCCGCCGCACTGCTGCAACCGGTGGCACGCCCGCTGCACGATCTTCTTAACCGCTACGTGCGTACCCATGCCGTCTCCACCAGCCAGCAGATTGCCGCGCGCTTTGGCCTGGGCCGCGCGGTAGTCGCAGAGGCGCTGGAAGCGTTGCGCCAGGAGAATCGGGTGCTAAAAGGTGATTTTCTCCCGCCCGACCGCGACAGCACGCCCCAATGGGTGGCAGAGGGCATTTTTCGCCGCCTGCGGGTGCGCTCACTGCAGGCCGCGCGCGAAGCGACCAAACCGGTCAGCCCGGCGGCATATGTCACCTTTTTACTGACGCGCCAGGGCGTGATCGGTGATGCCAGCGCGCCACAGGCGCTGGGCGCGTATGCCGGCGTCAACGGCGTGGTACGGGTCATCGAGCAGCTGGCCGGGCTGGCTTTACCCGCCTCGCTATGGGAAACGCAGATTTTTCCGGCGCGCGTGCGGGACTATCAACCGGCCATGCTGGACGAGCTGCTCTCATCGGGTGAGGTCCTGTGGCGCGGACATCGTCAGCAAGGCGCGCAGGATGGGCTGGTATCACTGCATCTCAGCGACTATCGGCAGGAGACGCTGCTCCCGGCGGATGAGGGAAGACCAGTGACGTTGTCACTCCTGCAGCAGGCACTCCTTAGCCTGCTACGCGAGGGCGGCGGCTGGTTTGTGCGCCAGCTGGTGCCGCGAATCACTACGCAGCTGGCACAGGAGCCCGATCCGGCCGATATCTACAGTGCCATGTGGGATCTGGTGTGGCGCGGCTACCTGACGATGGACACCTGGGCCGCACTGCGGCACTTTACGTCCAGCCCTGCGCCCCGTCCGCGTCCGGCGCGCACCCGCCGCAGCCGCCACAGTCGCGCCAGCTTTGCCGCCAGCCGTGAAGTTGATACGCGTCCGGTGCTCAATAGCATGGCGGGCCGCTGGTCGCTTATCGACTATCAGCCGCTGGTCGATACCGAACTGGCCCTGGCGCTGACGGAAAATATGCTGGATCGCTTTGGCGTCATCACGCGCGGCGCGGCCATCGCTGAAAACATCCCCGGTGGTTTCCCCGCGCTGCAGCCGGTTCTGCGCGGGCTGGAAGATGCCGGACGCCTGCTGCGCGGCCGCTTTGTCGCCGGCATGGGCGCCGCACAGTTTGCCGATAACCCGGCTATTGAACGTCTGCGCCAGGCGGGCAGCGCCGGTGAGATCGTGCACCCACCGGTGGCGCTGTCGGTGATGGATCCGGTCAATCCCTTTGGTGCCCAGCTGCCCTGGCCGCTAAGCCGTCAGGGCGTGCGCCCCACCCGGCGCGCCGGCGCGCTGGTGGTGATCGGTAACGGCCATCTGCTGCTCTATCTGCCGCCGGGGGGCAAAACGTTACTCACCTTTGCCGACGATCTCAGTGACGAAACGCTACACGCTGCGGTGGCTGCGCTGGGTCAGGCGCTGAAGCGTGAAAAACACCTCAAACTGACGCTGGAGCGGGTTGACGATCGGCCCATCGGGGAGTCACCGCTCGTCGGCGCCCTGAAACGTGCCGGCTTCTCCCGGGAGCCAAAAGGCTACAGCTGGTATAGCTAAGCGTTGAGCCGGTAGCGGTGCTGCTGCAGACGCTCAGCCTGACGCGGCGTCGCCTGCGGCCAGGCGTGCTGCGGGAACAGATAGAGCCGGATGCTAAAGAGGTGAAACAGCGGCGTCAGCAGCTTTTCATCCCGCTGCGCCTGCTGCTCCAGCAGCAGTAACAGCAGATCCAGCTCCTCCTGCAGATCGGCGTGCGGCTGGGTGTTCAGCGATTTCAGACGCCGCCGCAGGAACAGGCTCAGCTCATGAAACATCTGCCCGCTCTCCAACTGATAGCGTCTCAGCAGCGCCTGGTGGCGGGCGTAATAGTCGAAGCTGTTGACCCCCAGCCACACTTCGGTCAGCAGCATACCGGCCGGATGCATATCCGATTGTGGATCCAGATGCAGGCGCGGCAGCACCACATTGACTTTATCCAGCATCAGGCTGATAAAACGCTGGCGACCGCGCAGTGATGAACCATTGCGCTCAATCTCTTTAACAAAGCGCAGCAGCTCGCGTAAACCGTGGCGCACCGCCCGGCGCGCGGTCCATGAGGGCCGTTTGTTGCGCATGATAGCGGTGAGAATCACCGCGAACAGCACCCCGGCCAGTGAGGCGATGGCGTTGTTCACCAGCAGCACCAGATCGGGCTTCAGGTGATGGCCCAGGCCAATAAAGCCCGGGATCTGAATCGCCACGCTCAGGCCAATCATGTTGGTAGAGGGGCGCGCAATCATCATGCCCAGCAGCATCAGTCCCGGTGCCAGGCAGATGAGCAACGCCTCAAAAGTGGTGGCCTGCGGCAACAGCAGCGCCACGTAAACAATACTGATGGCGATCGCCACGATAACGCCACGCACAAACAGCTTCATTGAGGTGAGCGGCGTATCAAGGCTGGCAAAGAAGGAGCTGAGAATGGCCGCCATCACCGGTGCCGGGGCGCCATCGCGCCAGCCCGTTGCCATCCACAGCAGGCAGGCGCCAAAGGTGGCGCAGAAGGCGGTTAGCGCTGAGAGGCGAATCAACCCCTTATCAAAGAAGCGGTGCGTACGGGTACCGCGCGCCAGCGTGGTATCGCCGGCAAGATCGCTCACCAGCCCGCCCACGCTCTGGTAAGCCCCGGCAATACGCACAAAATCCGTCAGCCGCTCCAGCAGACCGGTGAGCAGCAGACAGTGCTCAATCGGCAACTCGCCGCTGCGCCACGCCGCATTGACGCGATCCTGGCAGTGGCTCAGCTCCAGCTGAATGCCGATCACATCACCCACCGCTTCGCCATCCTGCAGCCAGTGCAGAAACTGTCCGACGCTACGCGCAACGTAGTCAGGAAACGCAATCTGGCGGGCGGCCAGCCGCTGCAGACGCATCTCAATTGCCGTCAGCGTTGGAATCAGGTAAGAGAGGTGCTGATACTGCACGCTCACCAGCCGAATCAGGCGGCGTGCGGCATCGCCTTCATAGACGCAGTGCGTTATCAATATCTCCACCTGCTGAGGATTGGTCGCCATGCGCGTCAGAATGTCATCCCGCTCCGGCGCGTTGTCGCCCGGGGTGCCGGAGAGAAGCGCGGCGCACAGCTTGCGCCCGTTGAGATACCACTGACTCACGCTCTGCTCCAGCAGGCTGCGCATCGACACGGGAAACAGCAGTCCGTGCACCAGGCTGCTGCATACGATGCCCAGCGTGATCTCCTCAATACGCGACAGCACCGTACTGGTGATGCCGGCCGGCGTGTTGACCTCCGGAAATCCCATGATCGCCGCGCTGTACCCGGCCAGCATAAACACATAGCTTTTGGGCGTGCGGTCATGCAGGGAGAGGTAAAGACAGAGACTGACCCACAACGAGATACACAGGCTAAACAGCAGCGGATGCGCCACGGTAACGGGGAAGATAAAAAAGATAAATACGCCACCCAGTAAGGTGCCGAGCAGCCGGAACAGCGATTTTGAGATGGTCGAAGCTGAATAGAGCTGCGAGGCAACGAACACCGTGGTCAGCGCCCAGGCGGGCCGATCCAGGTTCAGTTCGAGTGCCAGATAGAGAGCAATAAACGCGGCAAGAGAGGTTTTTACAGCAAAAAAAACGATGTTTTTTGAAAACCACTGCATGTTACAGAAAACCAGAAGGCGCTAAGTGCGGCGTATGCTGCCAGAATCTGTAAAGCGCTCACCCGGTTAACTACGACAAATTGTTTCGTAATCGAAAACCGTGTTCCTGCCGCACCGCCAATCATTAAGCATTACTAATGTTAAAATGCGAGACCGTGCGCCCGCCTCCCTGCCTGCGTGCGGTGCGACTGGATTTCACTGCTCCTCGCCTGCAGCCTGATAAATGTGTTCCCGATCACACTTTGCTGCCTGCAGGCGCTATCCATAAAATTATTTCGCGCTGAGCGTGAAGCCCTGAACTACTTGTCTGCAGCGAAAGTGACCAGGGTCACCCAGTTAGCATCGCGCCCGGCCGGGGCTTGGCTCACGCGTTTTAATGCCCCGCTGTGCCGATCAATAGCGTAGCTGCCGGTCACTGCGCTCTTCTCTCCGCTGGCAATCAGCCAGCGTCCGTCGGCACTGATGGCGATACCGCGCGGCTGCTTCTCCACCGGCCAGCTGCCGACGAGCGTGAGTTTGCCATCCTGCGGGTTGACACGGTATCCGCTGATGGTGCTGCTGGTGCGTTCAGTGACGTACAGAAAACGGCCATCCGGGGTGATTTTAATGTCCGCTGACCAGATGCGCGGCGTGGGATCGCTATACCCCGCCGGGCGCTCACGGCCGTGCTGCAGGTGATACTCTGTCGCCACGGCATTTTCGGTTTCTGCGACTTTGGTCAACTCGCCGCTGGCTTCGCGCCGGAACTGGGTGATGATGCCGCCCATTTCACCAATGTTGTACAGGTAGCGATTATCCGGCGATAACACCGAGTGACGCGGCCCATTTTCCGCCGCCGTTTTGACATAACCGTTACCCAATCCACTCAGCTCGCCCTGCTCGCTCAGGGTCAGTTGCAGCACGCGATCGGTGCCCAGATTGCCGACGTACGCCGACTTGCCGCTGGCATCCACGATCACCGAGTGCGCAGCGTGCCCGGTTTTATAGCTGCCGACCGGCGGCGCGATCACATTGCCATCAGACGCCAGGCGATAGACATGCACAACATCGCCATCATAGGAAGCGCCCAGCAAGAAACGCCCCTGCTTATCGGTACTGATATAGGGGTAACTGGCAGCGGCTGTGACGGCACCGCTTTGCGCCAGATCGCCCGTCTGGCGATCGATACGCCAGCTCACCAGCTGCAGCGGCTTGCTGCGAATGGCGCCATAGAGATGGGACTGGTCGGCGCTGAGCGCCAGCGGCATCACTTTCCCTCCGGCCGCGGTGTGGCCTAACAACTGCAGCGCGCCGGTTTGCTCATTGAGCGCGTAACGCGCAATGGTGCCGTCATCCGCTTCGGAGACGTAGACGTAGGTCTGCGCCAGCAGCGGCGCACTGACCGCCATCGCGGCCAACAGCGTAGCGGTGCGAATCGTGTTGATCATGTCACTCCTCTGGCGCATCAGCGCCGGTCGTTTGGCATCGAAGTATCCGTTATTTGTCAAAGACAGGTATACGCAGCGGACGTGCGCGCGGTTATGTGTAATTGCCCGATAGCAACTGGGCAGTTGCATTAAGCATAAAGAGATTCAAAAGGTTGCGATAATTTGCGACGAGAAGTTTTGCGCAGCTTTGTGCGCTGGCTCACCCGGCTAATGCCGGCGCAATGAACTACACTTGCTGATTCGACGCGCAGAATTAAGGAGATTTTATGTCGCAATCATCCCCCATCAATCACGCCTGGCTGCTGGCTTCACGCCCTGACGGCGAACCGGTAAAAGAGAATTTTCGCCTGGTAGAGCAGCCGCTGCCGCAGATTAAAGAGGGCGAAATTTTACTGCGCACCCACTATCTCTCGCTGGATCCCTATATGCGCGGCCGCATGGATGAGAGCAAATCTTACGCACCGCCGGCGGAGCTGGACCAGCCTATGGTTGGCGGCACAGTAAGCCAGGTGGCTGAATCGCGCCACCCTGACTTCAAGGCTGGCGATTGGGTGCTGGCGGCGAGCGGCTGGCAAAGCTATGCCGTCTCTAACGGAGAAGGCATCACGCCACTCGGCCATCTGCCGCACCCCTCCTGGGCGCTGGGCATTCTCGGTATGCCCGGGTTTACCGCCTGGATGGGCCTGATGGACATTGGTCAGCCGCAAGCCGGCGAAACGCTGGTGGTGGCCGCCGCGACCGGACCGGTCGGCGCGACGGTGGGCCAGTTGGGCAAACTGAAAGGCTGCCATGTGGTTGGCGTGGCGGGCGGTGAAGAGAAGTGCCGCTATGCCATTGAGAAACTGGGCTTCTCGGCCTGTATCGATCACCATCGCGACGATTTTGCTGAGCAGCTGGCGGCAGCGTGCCCGGACGGCATTGATATCTATTTTGAGAACGTTGGCGGCAAGGTGTTTGACGCCGTGCTCCCGCTGCTCAATACCGCAGCGCGCGTACCGGTGTGCGGACTGGTTTCCGGCTACAGCAGCCGTGAACTTCCGCCCGGACCGGACCGTACGCCACAGCTAATGGGCACCATTCTTAAGCGCCGCCTGCGGGTGCAGGGCTTTATCATTTTCCAGGATTATGGCGATCGCTATCCGGAATTCCTTGAAGCGATGACGCCGCTGGTGGAGCAGGAGAAGGTGCTGTATCGCGAACACGTTATAGAGGGACTGGAGAACGCGCCACAGGCGTTCTTTGATATGCTGAAAGGGAAAAACTTTGGCAAGACAGTAGTCAAAGTGGCCTGACACTCACTAATCGATGGGCCGTAAAAGATCTGCGGCCCATCACAGTAATCCAGCCATTTAAAATACTGAACCGATATCCTGAAATATATTAAAGACCGCTTCGCTCATCGGATGCTCATTACCGTCAACGGTAAATGAAACAAACGTCTGCCCATCCATAACAATATTTGCCTGCACCTCACGTGAGGTTGCCAGAGAGGTAAAGATAAACGCCTCAATCATGGCCAGCGCCTCACGCGTAGCCTGGCTACCGCTGCCGGGCTGATCGTCCCGGATGCCGTAATTGGCGCGTTTTAGGGTATTGAACTTCTCTTTACATTTACTGGTATCCGTAATCACTTTACGGCGCGTATCATCGATGAATTTAGTGAGTTTCATCTTCGCTTTAACCACGCGCTTGGTGGCATTAATAAAGCGCTCATTGCGCTCGGTCTGACCGGTAATCAGGTGATTGCGCAGCAGGAAAAATAGCGCTGCACTTGCCAGACCTGCCGTGCCGCCAATTAACGCCATGCGGGATGATTTAATATCCTCATACTGCTGGCCTCCGGCTTTCGCGCCCTCTACTGCCAGCATATTCACGCCCTGACCAATTAATGCGCCGGCTGCGGTTAATACGCCGGCAACCGTGGCGTAGGTGGTGGCGCGCGCCTTGTCATAAATATTATTGACGAAGCGCCAGTTATTCGTGCTGCTAAAACCCGGGATGCGGCCCGGAATAGAGGAGCGGAATTGACTGAAGTACGCGTTCTGCGTCACCGGTGCGGCAGGCCGGGCGCCGCCATTGAGCGGGCGCATCTCATAGCCCATGCCGCTCTCCACATCTAACGGTCGCGGGTTGTTACCCTGCACCATATTCTCGTAGTGAAAAATAATCAGATCGTTGGAGTCGTTCTCAAACTGCTGCAGCGTGCCGGTATCATCTTTCAGTCCGTTGACGAAGGCGATAATCAGCTTCATCTCATCGCCGGTCACGAACTTATTCTCGCGCATCAGATTATGGATGCCCGGAGTAATTTCATTCATGGGTCACCCGTCAGATCTCTTTATTCTGTTTAATATCCCAGCCCGATTTGCTCTCTGCGCCTTTATTGCCTTTATCGGCCTGCTCCCAGTAGTGGAGATTCACTTTTGCTGCCTGGAAGTAGTAATTCACCAGAATAGCATCGGTATTCCCCACGCCATTGAATTCGGTAGCCGAGACCAGCACATCTTCCAGCACTACGCGGGTATATTCCACCTGGTTACCGCCGGCTTTACAGATGGATAATTCAACTTTGGCGACATGTTTACCGCTGGCGCAATATTTCATGATGGCCGGTGTGGCTTTATCAATAACCGCCTGCACATTGAGATCGCGGAACTGTACTTTTCCGGCACCGCCACCGCCGCCAACGCTCATATTTCCCGGCTGGCTGGCCGCCCAGTTAAATGACAACGCATCCACCCAGTTTTTATGATTGGCATCTTTTGACTCACCCGTTACACCATCCACTTTTAAAAACATATCAATAGCCACGCGTTGCTCCTTTTTCGGTTAATCAGATGAATGAATTAGCGCCAGATATTAATAAAGTGTTAAGCGTGGCTGAGTCAACGCTATTAATATGACAGCCTGATTTATAAGAACTTTCCTGGTAAATAGCGTATCGCCGTCAATGAAATTATCAGGGTATTCTATCGCCTTAATTATAAAGTTGTTATATTTCAAATAAATAGAAAAATACCCAGTAGTACCTTACACCTTTTTCCATACGAAAACGGTAAGAGAAATTTCTGTGAAAGCGGCGCGAGTGTATAAGCGTTATTTATGACAGAACCATGAACGATGGGGTTCCGGCGCAACGCTATACGCGCTGCGCCGGGGGCAGAGTACTTTATGCCTGCGGAATCCAGCGGGTGTGTTGCGCCGGCGGATCATATTTCAGCGCGCTGGGCAGCGTAATTAACTCAATTAAGACGCCAAATGGGGTCATGGCAAACCAGGTCTGGTTACCTTTACCCGTCTCCTGTGCGAAGCAGTCGTTTGGCCCCTCAAACAGCGTGGCACCGTGCGTGCGCAATTTTTCTGCCGCCTGGTGAATATCCTCTACATACACAGAGAAGTGATTGATGCCCGGCTGACCGGGGTGCGCGGGACGATCCTGCACCGCTGGCTGCGTCTGAAATAACTCCATGTTACAGCCGTTTGCCAGCCGCAGCATGGCTAAGCCGGTCACATTCATCTCAGGGGGAAAGCCGTTTAAAGGCGCCATACTTTTTCCCTCAACCTGCTGTTGGGGATCGCCGGGCGGCACGATGCGGTAGAGTACCGATGCGCCGAGGGCTTGTATGAAGAACTGTTCGGCCTGGGGTAAGTCAGAGACGGTGATGCCAATGTGTTCGATTCCGCGAATCATATTATTTCTCCCGTTTTGCTTTTCCATTGAGTAACTGCAGCAGTCAGTAAGCCTGGCAGAAATGTGAGGTTTGTCACATCAGGACAGCCCTGCTGCTCGCCACAACGCCCTCCTCTACCCTTGCGCAACAGGCGCCCTGCGGCGCCTGAAACGGCAATAACCGTTAAACCCGCACGCCACATTACCTGCTACGCTCTCGCCCCCATACAGGAGGAAGCATGAGTTCTTTAATCGATATTTTTACCAGCCATAAAAGTGACCGCAGCTTTACCGACCATCCCGTGGCGGATGCGGTTCTGGATCGCATTATTTCGGCGGCCTATTACGCCCCTACGTCGGTGAACTCGCAGCAGGTCTCCCTGGTTGTTACGCGCGATGCAGCAAAACGCGCGCAGATTGCCGCGATCGCCGGCGGTCAGCCGTGGATCGCTCAGGCGCCGGTATTTATCACCTTCGTACTGGATATGCATAAGTCGAACCTGGCGCATCAGGCGATTGGACGTGAGCAGATCGCGCAGCAGAGTATCGAAAGCGTGGTCTCAGGTGCCACCGATGTGGGCATCGCGCTGGGCTCGGTGATGGCCGCTGCACGTGCGGAAGGTCTGGGCATTGTGCCGATCGGTGGCATCCGTCGGGATGCAGAAGCCATGATTGAACTGCTGGAGCTGCCTGAGTACACCTTCCCGGTGGCCGGCGTGGTGATTGGTCATGTTGACCAGCCGGCGCATCAGAAACCGCGCCTGCCGCTCGCCACATTCCGCCATGAGGAGCGCTATCAGCAGGCGGGTATGGCGCAACACATTGCCGCCTATAATGCGCAGCTGACAGAGCACTGGAGAAGCACCGGACGCAACGACGGCGAAGACTGGAGTCACAGCGTGAGCGGCTACTATCAGCACATCTACTTCCCGCATGTCTTGTCAGCACTGAAAAAGCAGGGATTTGGCAACGATAAGTAGTGAATTGCGGTCGCCATTCCGGCGACCTTTTTGCGGCTGCAGCGGCTTAGCGCTCCTTCTTCTTACGTCCCGGCTGGCTAAAACGCTTACGGTTGGCACCCTGCCCGCCAGCTTTATCGCCCGGCTTCGGTGCGCCTGCGGCGGGCTTCTTTGCCGTCGCCGGCGCGGCTTTTTTCTTCGCCTGCGTTTTTTGCGTTTTCTCGTCCTCTGATGAGGAGTCCTCGATCAGCTTAAACAGATCGATCAGTTCATCGTCAGTTAAATCGCGCCACTCACCGAGCGGAATCCCTTTCAGACTAACGTTCATGATGCGGGTACGCTCCAGCTTCGTCACTTCAAAGCCAAAATGCTTCGTCATGCGGCGAATCTGACGATTCAACCCCTGCACCAGGATAATGCGGAACACAAAGGTCGACTCTCTCTTCACTTTGCATTTTTTCGTCACGGTTCCCAGCATCGGCACGCCCGCCGCCATACCGGCAATAAACTCATCGGTAATCGGCTTATCTACCGTAACGACATACTCTTTTTCGTGATTGTTACCGGCACGCAGGATTTTGTTCACCAGATCGCCGTGGTTGGTGAGGAAGATCAGACCCTGAGAGTCTTTATCCAGCCGGCCAATCGGGAAGACGCGTTTACTGTGATTAACGAAATCACCGATATTGTCGCGCTCACCCTCCTCCATGGTGGTCACAATCCCCACCGGTTTGTTGAGCGCAATCAGCACCAGGTCCTCTTCATTACGCGGTTCTATCAGCCGCCCGTTAACTTTCACCTCATCCCCGGCGAACACCTGCGCCCCGACAGTGGCGCGTTTACCGTTGATAAAAACGTTGCCCTGTTCAATGAAACGGTCGGCGTCGCGGCGTGAGCAGATTCCGCTCTCGCTGATGTATTTATTCAGGCGCGTGGATGAGTTAGGCAGCATGGTTCCTCCGAAAAAAAACGGACTATATTGCACATAGCGTGACGGTGCAATCGCGCTGAACGCCGGCTGTTAAATCTTGTGCAGACTGCATCTGTTTCACTCACTGCTGCTTAACAGCACACTAACATTGTGGTTGTTACCACCTGTTCAATCAGCGACAATTGCCATCCATCGCTTTTTCTTATGACCAGGTAACTTCGCCATGACGCAACCGCGAACGACGAGCCGGTTGGCCTCGCTGCGCCTTATTCTGGCGCGCCTGTGGCCGCATCCGCTGCCCGTCGCCCGAAAACAGATGATTCTTGCCAGCCTCGGTGCCGGGCTGGGGCTGATGATCACCAGCCTGACCAGCCACTGGCTGCTGGGCGCGGTTAATCTGTGGTTTGTTGCCCCGATGGGTGCCTCGGCCGTGCTGCTGTTTGGTTTGCCTAACAGTCCGCTGGCGCAGCCGTGGTCGATTGTCGGCGGCAATCTGGTGGCGGGCGTGATTGGCGTGACGACCGCCCTGTTCGTGCCGCATCCGGCCCTGGCATGCGGTATCGCTGCCTGCCTGGCCATTGTCGTGATGTTTCAGCTGCGCTGTTTGCATCCCCCGAGCGGCGCCGTGGCGCTGACCGCTATCCTGGGTGGTAACGGCGTTCAGCAGATGGGTTATCACTTTATCCTTACGCCAGTGCTGCTGAATTCGGTCTGCCTCGCGCTGCTGGCGATTGTGTTTAACAACCTTGCCGGCCGACGTTATCCGCACCCACTGGCCGCGACCGAAGCAAAACCGCAGCCGGTGGCGATTGACGTGCCCATTACCCGTGACGATCTGCATCAGGCGCTGGAGAGCGGCCAGCTGCTGGATATTGATGAAGATGACCTGCAGCAGTTATTGCAGCGTGCGGAGGAGATCGCCGTGCGCCGTCAGCTGGGACAAACGCAGCAGTTCCGCCGCGCCAGTTAATGAGATTCCCTGTGGGCGCGTCACCGCGCTATTGCGACATACTCAAAATGGTACGGATGTTCTGTGCGGTGGTGGCGATAATATCAATGGCGCCGGTACGCAGCGCACCAAGGATCGCCATGGCTTTGGTGTTCTCTGCGGCGATGGCGATAACGCACGGAATCTTGCGCAACTCTTCAATGCTCAGCCCAATCACGCGATCGTTCATCACCGTATCCACGTGTTGCCCCTGCGCGTTAAAGAAGTCATAGCCTGCCACATCGCCGGTCACGCCCTGATTGACGCTGGCATCAATGATCTCATGTGGCGTAAACCAGCCAAGCTTAACCATATAGCTGTTTTCGTTCATATCCCCGATCCCCACCAGCGCGATATCGGCTTTACGGGCGCGATCAAGCGTCTCTTTAATGGTGCCATTTTGCATAAAGGCATCACGCAGCGCGCGGTTCTCCACGTAAGCCGGGGCATACAGCGTTTCACTTATCCCCCCGAACTTCTTCGCCAGCCGGCGGCTAATGTGATCGGCATTGATCGCGTCACCGGGACGGTGTGTGCCACCGATGCCGCTGATAAACAAACAGTTACGCGTCGGCACCTGGCCGGGATAATCAGCCACTGCCGCCACATTGCGCCCCTGACCAACGGCAACAATGGCATTATCTTTCAGCGACTGCGCCAGATGGGCTGACACCAGCGCCGCAACCTGCCGCCGCTGATCGTCCCCGTCCGGGGAGTCCAGCGCAATCAGCGCGCGTTGCAGATGGGGAAAGCGCGACTGCAACTGCTGCTCAAGACGCATGCTGAACACCGGATGGTACCGCACGTTAATCTCGACAATTCCCTCTTCGCGCGCCCGCTTCAGCAAACGCCCAACCTTAATACGGGAAATACCAAACTTACGCGCAATCTCCTCCTGGGTGATTTCGTCCTGATAATAGGCGACAGCAATTTCCGTCAGCAGTTCGGAGTCATGAGAAAGCGTGTTTTTATCCATCCGTTACCTGTCTTGTGTGGCAGCGAGAAACTCAGGGAGGGAGTTATATCATTGATGCGACTCGCTTCGCCAGACAGCAGCGCCGCGAGTCGCCAGCCATATCACGCTTAGCGTTTAATGGCGTCGATTTTCAGCATACGGGCAATCACAATATCCAGCTCTTTCTGATCGAAGATCTGTTTCCAGTCGGGTTTCACAATCTTTTCGCGGCCATACTCCATGGCGATCATGCAGGCATCCGAGAACGGATTGGTGGCGCGAAACGCCACGGCCAGCGCAATCTGAATGTGACCGTACAGCATCGCTTTCGCCGCCTCTTCCGGTACACCGCTATGCTTAACCGTCTCATCCAGCGCCTCCTTCATAAAGGCGCCAACCATACAGGCCACGGTTTCGACTAACGTGGGCTCAAGATAAGCGAGCTGCGTCACTGTCACCCAGTGCACCTGCTCAACCGGGCCGTACATCACGCTGATCACCTTACTCAGCTCCGCTTTCTGCTCATCGCTGCCGGCCTCATACGATGCCGCCACATGCTGTACCGCCGCGACGCCACCAAACGCATCCGCGTGCTCCTCTTTGGTATAGCGCGCCAGAAACACCGAGGGATGGCAAGGATGCGCGACGGCATAATCAATCCCGTCACGCTGGGCAATCAGATTGGCGTAGGCTGCCGCCGGGTCCAGCGTAAGCAGCACCGCACCGGGTTTCATCTGCGGCACCACGCTCTCCGATACTTTTCCCAGGACAATATCCGGCACCGCCAGAATCACCACGTCGCTCAGTGGCACCACCGAGGCCGCATCCGACAGCTCCCGTCCCTGAGCGGTAACCTGCGTTTGTGCAGCAGGAGAGTTCTCACAATAGAACACCTGATAAGCGCTCTTCTGGAAATTAGCGGAAATGCGCATGCCCATTTTGCCGCCTGCGCCGATAACGGTAATTGTCTTTAATACGTTGCTCATGCTCTTCACTCCTGATCTTGTTTACTGCGTAAAAATTCAACGGCGCGGCGGGTCCATTCGGCTTCCCGCTCGCAGGTCAGCCCGGCCTCCTCCTGCCACGGCAACCAGTGTTCGACGATCTGATTAATCTCGCGCTCCGCCGGGCGCACGCTGGCGATCATCCGGTCGTAATCCAGCCGCCCTTCACCCATCGGGCAGCCGGCGAAGGTAAAGCCCACCCAGCCATCGCGGCGGGTAAAGGCGAAATCCTTGATATGCAAATTGCCGACGCGCGCAGCGGTATTGGCGATAACCTGCTCCGGCAGCTCCAGGCCGGCCACGCAGTTGGCGGGATCCAGGCAGACACAGAGCCACGGCGAGAGAAACTTGTTGATCACTGACATCATGTCGCGGCTGCTCACCTGCTCATACGTCTCCAGACACAAACGCACCTGCTGACGGGCAAAATCCGGCAGCACGGCGGCAATCAGCCCGGCGGCTTCATCCAGCGACGGACGATGATCGGCAGTATTGAACATGGAGCGCACCACATGGGCGTCAAGCACGCTGGCGATATGCAGATAGCGACGCAGATGGGCCGTCCCCAGCCCGCGCGTCCCCAGCTCCAGCGTGATACCCAGCGCATCAGCCTGCTGGCGCAGCGTCAGCAACTGTTCATCAGACCACTGCTCAATCGCCGGGTAATCGCAAATCTGAAACACTGACACATCAAGATCCGCGGTCTGCTGCAGCATCTGCGCCAGCGTCAGCGGATGTGGCACCTTATCCGACATGCGCCAGAAAAAGGCGTAGGTACTGAGTCCGATACGGCTCATTGCGCACGCTCCTTCACCAGCGCGCTGGCTTCTTCAATGATTTGCGCCAGCGCCTGAGGATCGTGTGCAAAGCGGCCAAGAAACAGACCGCTGACGTCACTGCCCAGCCGCTGAATCAGCCCTGGTCCGGCGCTGCCGCCATAGATAACGCGCAGCGAGATACCCACAGGCGTACTGAGTTGCTGCAGGCCGGCGCACACCGCGCGAATATAGCTGTCGGGCGCCGGCTGGGGGGCGCCAATGGCCCACTGCGGTTCATAAGCAAACAGCACCTCGCCCTGCAAACCCTGCTGCTGTGCCTCAGTCAGCGCCTCGGCCAGCTGCTGCTCACACAGCGCAATCGCCTGTTGCGGCGTACCCTGCTGCTCTTCACCGATGCACAGCACCGGGGTTAAGTGGTGACGCAGCGACATCGCCACTTTGGCGGCAATCTGCGCTTTATCCTCATGGAAGTGACGGCGGCGCTCGGCGTGGCCAATTTCCGCCAGTGAACAGCCCAGCTCCTGCAACATGCTGGCGCTCACTTCGCCGGTCCAGGCGCCGTTCTCTGCCTGAGCCACATCCTGTCCGCCAAACCGCACCGACGTAGCGGCAAAGAGATCGGCAACCGCCGGAATGGCAGGAAAGGCGGGCAGTACAAACAGACCGATATCGCCGCTTTTCACCGCCGGATGCTGCGCTAATCCCGCCACTTCGCGGCACCACGCCACTGTTTGCTGGTAACCGAAGTACATTTTCAGGCTAACGCCGAGCCAGATTTTAGGCTGAGGCATAATTACGCTCCTTGCTCAGATGCACTGTATTCTTTTAGCAGATCGCCCACCGTGTTGACGATCATTGCCAGCGACACGGCGCCGGCATCCGGTGTGCCCACGCTCTTTTCCGCCAGGGGACGCGCGCGCCCCATTTTTGGCACCAGCTGCGCGGTGCGCTGCGCTGCCTGTTCGGCAACGTCTGCCGCCGCACACCACGCCTGCGTCAGGGATGCGCCCTGCGCGACCGCCGCACTGAGCGCCTCGCTAAACGGCACCAGCACATCAACCATTGTTTTATCGCCAGGACGCGCTTTGCCAAAGTGCATAATGCCGTCGCTTGCCGCTTTCACCCCGGCAGCCACCCGAACCGCATCCGGGGCCTGGCTATCGCCCAGCGCCGTGCCGAGCGCGGTCAGCGCAACGCCCCACAGCGCACCGGAGGTGCCGCCGGCGTTATCCGCCCAGGCGTCTGCCGCACGGCACAGCAGGCTGCCGGTGCCGGCGCCGCGCGCCGCAACGTCACGCGCTTTGGCCACGGCGCCCAGTACGCCTCGCTCCATGCCGATACCGTGATCGCCATCGCCGGCGACCGCATCGATATCACCCAGCTTTTCCGCGTTCTGCTGCAGCATCGTTGCCACCGCTTCCAGCAACTGCAGCACCCGCTGCGCGCTCTGTTGCGCCTCCGGCGTCGCCTCAGGCAGTGCCTCTTCACTGCCTGCGGCCCAGGTTTCGGCGCTGAGCGGCTCCGCTTTCAATACGCTGCCTTTGCGATACGCGGGCGTATCGGCAGGTGCGCGCCACAGGGTTTCCAGTTCATCATCAAGCCACATCAGCGTCAGCGATACGCCTGCCATATTAAAGCTGGTCACGAACTCGCCGACATCGGGCTCCACGATCTCAATATCCGCTGCGGCCAGCAGCTGCGCCACGCGGCGATAGACCACAAACAGCTCCTCGTACTTGACGGAGCCAAGTCCGTTAAGGATGACCGCCACGCGCTGCCCGCTGGCGTGTGCAATATCGACTGGCAACGCCTGCAGCAGGCGCTCAACAAAGATCTCTGCCAGCTCATCCGCGCGCGGTACGGCGGTTTCGCTGATGCCGGGTTCGCCATGAATGCCCAACCCCAGCGCCATACGCCCCTTTTCCACCTCAAACAGCGGATGCGTTGCGCCCGGCAGTGTGCATCCGGAGAAGGCCACGCCAAATGTCCGGGTGCGCTCATTGGCGTGCTGCGCTTTTTTCAGCACCGTGGCCAGATCGTCACCCGCTTCTGCGGCGGCGGCGGCGACCTTAAACACGCAGAGATCGCCGGCAACCCCGCGCCGTTTTTGCCGCTCATCGTTGCCGGCGCTGGAGATATCATCCGTCACCGCCAGCACGTCACAGGCGATCCCTTCGGCGCGCAGACGCTCGCAGGCCTGACCGAAGTGCAGTACATCACCAGCGTAGTTGCCAAACATCAGCAGCACACCCGCCCCGTTGTGTGCGGCACGCGCCACGTTATAGATCTGCTGGGCCGAGGGTGAAGCAAACAGATTGCCCATGGCTGCGCCGTGCGCCAGCCCTTGCCCCACCAGCCCGGCAAACGCCGGATAGTGACCGGAGCCGCCCCCGACAATGACGGCAACGGTATCCGGCTGGCTACGCGTACTGCGCACCACACCACCGTTTACCTGGCGCACTTTATCGGCGTGCGCCGCCACAAAGCCCTCAATAAGCTCCGCCGCGAAGGCCGAAGGTTGATTAAACAGATACGTCATCTTATTGCTCCTGGGGTAAAGGGGTCGGCTGCGACTGCGGGCGGCGGCGATTGAGTAACAGCATCAGTACGGCGGAGAGCAGCATGAATCCGCCCACGACAAACATCGGTAAGGCGTAGCTGTTGGTCGCATCATGTAAGGCACCGGTGATGTAACCCGCAGAGAAGCCCGCCACGTTGCCTAAGGTGTTGATCAGCGCGATGGCCGCAGCGGCCGAGGCGCCGGTCAGGAATTGCGTCGGTAAGGTCCAGAAATTGGGTAACGCCGCGAAAATGGCGCTGGCCGTAATCGCGATCACCATGATGGTGGTAAAGGGCGAATCCATATAGAGCGCCAGCGGTACGCTGATGCCACCGGCCAGCGCCGGGATGGCAATATGCCAGGTTTTGCAGCCGCGACGGCTGGCATCCTGCGACCAGAAGAACATCACCACGGCAGCAATCAGATAGGGTACGCCGGTGATTAGCCCCTTCTGCATCACATTAAAGGTGGTGCCAAACTGCTGCTGGAAGCCTGAGATAATGGTTGGCAGGAAAAACGCCAGCGCATACAGGCCATAAATGAAGCCGAAGTAGATCAGGCACAGCATCCATACGCGGCTATTACCCATTACCGAACGCAGGCTGTGTTTATGATGGCCCTGCTTCTGCTGGTGCTCCGCCTCCAGTTCAGTGGTGAGCCAGCTTTTCTCCTCCGCCGTGAGCCACTTCGCCTGACGCGGTGAATCCACCAGCCAGAAAAGCGCCGCGATACCAATCAGAATCGCCGGGATTGAAACCCCCATAAACATTACCCGCCAGCCCTCCAGACCAAACAGGCCATGCTGCTCAATCAGCGAAGCCGCCAGCGGTGCGCCAAATACCACCGTCAGCGGCTGTGCCAGGTAGAACAGCGAGAGGATTTTGCTGCGGTGACGCGCAGGCACCCACATGCTGAGGTAAAGAATGGCGCCGGGGAAGAAGCCAGCCTCTGCGATGCCCAGCAGCAGGCGCAGCGTATAAAGCCCCTCTACGCTGCTTACCCAGGTAAACAGCAGCGACACAATCCCCCAGCTGATCATGATGCGTGCCAGCCAGCGACGGGCACCAAACTTATGCAGCGCCAGGTTGCTGGGCACCTCCAGCAGGATGTAACCAATGAAAAAGATGCCGGACGCGAGGCCAAACTGCAGCGCAGTCAGGCCGAGGTCCTGCGTCATGCCGTTCGGACCGGCAAACGAGATCGCCGTGCGGTCCAGGAAGTTGATGAAGAACATCAGCGCCACAAAGGGCACCAGACGCCAGGAGATTTTGCGGATAGCCGAGTGCTCAACGGCGTTGATAGCGGATTGACTCATAACGCACCTCCATGACGTGCGCGATTAAAAGGCGTTGTCGGAGCGTCAGAGGGGCGCTGGCGACAGAACGTTTCCGAGGTAAGGCAGCAGTGGCACATGATCGAGTCCTCAATGGGTCTTCTTGTTCATTGGTATGGCAGTTCGAACAAATGAACAGTACACGTATAATTGTGCAGCGCTCAACCGCAGATAGTGAAAGTGTGACTGCGCTCATGAGATTTAAACAGAGGCTGAATTTCAGATTTTTGCGCCCTTTCCTGCGCAAACAAGGGGTTAGAGAAGCTTTTTAGCCACGTTACCGCTAAGGCCGCCGCATCAAACAGATGAACAACCATTGAACATATGTTTGTTTCTGTGGCAGGCTGGTGATGAACATCTTCTCGCTTGTCGTTCATATGCACAGGCGACAGTCTATTCCTGCTGGAGAGTTACAATGAAAACTATCGCTATTGGCGCCGATGATGCAGCGATCGATCTGAAAAATCAGATTAAAAAGCTGCTCGAAGAGAGAGATTACCAGGTCACTGATTACAGTAACGATGCACAGAATGACCGACCGATGTACCCGGATGTGGCGTTTGCGCTGGCGACCGCAATACAAAAACAGCAGTTTGAGCGCGGTATTCTGCTGTGCGGCACCGGTATTGGCATGGCTATCGTGGCAAATAAAGTGGAAGGTGTGCGCGCTGCCCAATGCCACGATACCTTCTCAGCGGAGCGTGCGCGCAAGAGCAATAACGCGCAGATCATGACCCTGGGCTCACGCGTGATTGGGCCAGAGCTGGCGAAGAGCATTGTTAACGCCTGGCTGGACGCTGAATTTGAAGGCGGTGGCTCCACCGCCAAAGTGGAGAAAATTGGCTGGTATGAGCAGGCCTCCCACGCCCGCTAAGTAAAGCGTTGCCGGAACGCGGCGGATCGTCTGGCCTGCCGCGTCCCTGAGCCCGTTTTAGCGTGAAAGCTGAAACCGCCCCTCTGCAGCAAAATTGCGCCAGATCAATTCCCCTGCACATTGCCCTAAAATCCGCTGGTCAGCCTTCAGAATCCGGCTTAGCTTTAAGATGCATTTAAAATACAACTTATAGCGAAGGGACGACTATGTTCTGTGTGCAGTGTGAGCAAACGATTAGAACGCCGGCGGCCAACGGCTGCGCTTATGCGCAGGGCATGTGCGGTAAAACGGCTGAGACCTCAGATCTTCAGGATCTTCTGATAGCTGCGCTGCAGGGGCTCTCCGCCTGGGCGGATAAAGCGCGCAGCTATGACCTGATCGATCACGAAATCGACCAGTTCGCACCGCGTGCTTTCTTCGCCACGCTCACCAATGTCAACTTCGATCCGCTGCGCATTGTCGGTTATGCGCGTGAAGCCATTGCCAAAAGGGAGATGCTTAAACGACTCTGCCGCGCTCTGGATACGCGGGCGCAGGTTGACCATCCCCAGGCCGATCTCCAGCTGGTCAGCGATGACCTGGGGGAGCTGCAGCGCCAGGCAGCGGCGTTTGTGCCCAACCGCGATAAGGCCAGCATTGGTGAAAACGTACTTGGCCTGCGCTTGCTGTGCCTGTATGGCCTGAAAGGCGCGGCAGCCTATATGGAGCACGCGCATGTGCTGGGTCAGTATGACAATGCCCTGTACGCGCAGTATCACAAAATCATGGCATGGCTCGGCACCTGGCCTGCGGATATGGCAGCCCTGCTCGCCTGCGCGATGGAGATCGGGCAGATGAACTTCAACGTAATGCGCATTCTGGACGCGGGTGAAACCGCCGCTTACGGCCATCCCACGCCAACGCAGGTTAATGTCAAAGCGGTGGCGGGCAAATGCATCCTGATCTCCGGCCACGACCTGAAAGATCTGCACCAGCTGCTGCAGCAAACCGCGGGCACCGGCGTGAACGTCTATACGCACGGCGAAATGCTCCCGGCGCACGGTTATCCGGCGCTGCGCGACTACCCCCATCTGGTTGGGAACTATGGCAGCGGCTGGCAAAATCAGCAGGTCGAGTTCGCCCGTTTTCCCGGCCCGATCGTCATGACCTCCAACTGCATTATTGATCCGCACGTAGGTGATTACGCTGAGCGCATCTGGACGCGCAGCATTGTGGGCTGGCCGGGCGTTAATCATCTGGAGGGCGACGATTTTGGCCCGGTGATTGCGCAGGCGCAGCAGCTTAACGGCTTTCCGTATAGTGAAATTGAGCATCTGATCACCGTCGGCTTTGGCCGGCAGACGCTGCTGGGCGCCGTTGATACGCTGATCGACCTGGTGAGTCGCGAAAAGCTGCGCCACGTTTTCCTGGTGGGCGGCTGCGACGGCGCGCGCGGTGAACGTAACTACTTTACCGATTTTGCCACTCAGGTGCCGGATGACTGTCTTATCCTGACGCTGGCCTGCGGCAAGTACCGCTTTAATAAGCTCGACTTCGGCCACATTGAGGGTCTGCCGCGGCTGGTGGATGCCGGTCAGTGCAATGACGCCTACTCCGCGATTATCCTGGCGGTGACGCTGGCGGAAAAACTGGGCTGCGGCGTCAACGAACTGCCGCTGTCGCTGGTACTCTCCTGGTTTGAGCAGAAAGCCATTGTGATTCTACTTACCCTGCTTTCACTGGGCGTGACCAATATTGTCACCGGCCCGACCGCGCCAGCCTTCCTGACGCCGGATCTGCTTGCCATCCTCAATGAAAAATTCGGACTGCGCCAGGTGACCACCGTCGAACATGATATGCAGCAGATGCTGAGTGCCTGAGGAGACGCCAATGACAATGCCAACTTCACACTGCCCGTGGCGTATGCAGGTGCACCATATACAGCAGGAGACACCGGATGTCTGGACGCTCTCGCTGCTGTGTCATGACCACTATCCGTATCGCGCCGGGCAGTATGCGCTGGTGAGCATTCATCAGCGCGCAGACACGCTGCGTGCGTATTCGCTCTCCTCTACGCCGGGCGTCAGTGAGTACATTCAGCTCACGGTGCGCCGTATTGAGGATGGCGTCGGCTCCGGCTGGCTGACGCAGCAGGTCAGGCGCGGCGACTATCTCTGGCTTTCCGATGCGCAGGGCCACTTCACCTGCGATAACGAGGCCAGTGACAAGGTGCTGTTGCTGGCGGCGGGCTGCGGCGTGACGCCCATTATGTCGATGCGGCGCTGGCTGGCGAAGTACCGTCCGGCGTGCGATGTGCAAACGATCGTTAATGTTCGTTCACCCCAGGATCTGATCTTCGCCCGGGAGTGGTCACACTACGCGGTGACGCGGGTGGCGGAACACGACGTGACGCCGGGTTTTATAGCCGGGCGATTGAGTGAGGCATTACTGCAGCAGGTGCCGGATTTAGCGCAGCGCACGGTATTCTGCTGTGGGCCTGCGCCTTATATGGATTGGGCAGAGGCAACACTCAGGCGATTCGGCGTAACGCGCTTCCTCCGCGAACAGTTCTTCACACCGCCGGTGGCAGCCAGCGCTGACGTAGAGAGGCTGATGTTTAGCAAACGGTCGCCGGCAACAACGTTCTCGGCGCCGCGCGGCAATTCGCTGTTACAGGCGATGGAGAGCAACGGCGTGCCGGTTATCGCCGCCTGCCGCGAAGGAGTATGTGGCTGCTGCAAAACCCAGGTGCTGGCGGGTGATTACCGCGTTACCAGTACGCAGACGCTGAGTGAACAGGAGTTGGCCGAAGGCTATGTACTGGCCTGCTCCTGTCAGCCGCAGAGCGATCTGGTACTGGCGTAGCGGGCGGCGCGGTTAGCTGCCGCTCATGGTGCCGCTGGACACCGCGGGCGCATCATGTTTGACCAGGAACAGCACCAGCGTCGCGTCGCGTTCGCCGGATAGGACCGGCAAACCGGCGCTGTCGCTGACGGCTTCCCCCTGCTGTGCCCGCTGCTCGCCGACGCGCACGATACCGTCCAGCACGCTGATCCAACTGGCGTAACCCGGCAGGTGCGGAACCTCGAGCTGCTTGCCCCGCGCCAGTTTGAGATCGTAGATATATACCGCCTGGCGCAGCGTCATCGGTGCCGTACTCCCCTCCGGGCCCGCCAGCAGCGTCCAGTGGTTATCCGGCACCCCTTCAGCGCGCGTGAATGTTTGCACATGGGCTTCACCGCCGCTCTGCGCCGGACGAATGTAGGCCTGCAGCATTGAGGTTTCGATCAGCGGCGTGGACTCTTCGTGCCGGATGCCCGCGCCGGCGTTGACCACCAGCGCACGTTTGGCATTGAGCGCCAGGCTTTCGCCGTTCTCCTGCAGATGCTGCGCTGAGCCACGCCAGACGTAGCTGAAGATCTCATCATCCTGATGGCGGTGCAGCGGAATTTGCGCGCCGGTTTTCAGTGCCATCTGGTCGATAACCGCCAGCGGACCAAACCCCTCGCCCGGGCGCTGGCGACGAATGGTAAACGGGCCAAATTCAAACAGCTGGTCACGCTGTGCTTTAATCAGGTTCATGCTGGTTTTCCTCAGAATCAGGTTCTGTTGCCCATGATAGAGGTTGCAGGTTTGCGTACCAGAGGGGGATTTTGTTGGGTTAAATCAGGGATTTTGAATGACATTGGCCGATGCGCACCGTGCTGGTGGTTGGGTACGGCGGTTAACCCGGTTGTCATCAATGGCGGACCGGCAGGTAAAGGGAATTGTAGGGTGCGCATTCATGCGCACCGGTTTATCTATCGCGTCGATTGATGTGCGCCAGTACAAAACGCAGCGCCAGCTGCGGGCTGGTGAGCGGCTGTAGCGCAGGGGGAATATGCGGCAGCGCGGCGGCCATCGAAACCTGGGCCAGCGCGACCTGATCGGCGCCCTGTGTGCGGGCCTGCTGCACCGCTTCGGCAATCATTGCATGATACTTTTCATGCTGGCCGGCCTTAAACGCGGCCCAGGCACCAGGAATCAGTCGAACCTCGGGATGCCGTACCGCCGGGAGAGTCGGCGGACAAAACAGCTTCCGGGTGCTGGCCAGCGTAGACTCTGCTGCGCACAGCACCTGCGTACTGCCCGCCAGCCGATGCACCTCATCCGCCAGCATCCGGTCGGTACGGTAGATCGGGCAGCGTGCCTGCGCATTATCCATCTCGTCAGCCACTGCGCCCAGCGTCGAACAGGTGATCAGAATCGCGTCGAACCAGGGCGTCAGGCTGTGCAGCATCTGCGTCAGCCGCTGTTGCTGCGCAGCCGTCATGCCGCCGCTCAGCTCCGCTTCCGCCAGCAGGTGCGGCATGACCAGATGGCTCAACTGCGCGAGCGGCATGCCGGACGCATGCGCCGCCGCATCAAAAATGGCGATATTACTGGCAGCCGTGTGCAGGCAGGCAATCGTCATGATGTTCCCTTCTATCTTCCATAGTGTCTGGCACTATAACCTGAATCCCTCTCAACAGAGTCAGTTTACGCGCCAGAACGTGCTGCCGCAGCAGCACGTTTCCTGACGATCAGAACCACACTTCCGCCTGCACGCCTACGTTCCAGCTGCCGCCCGCGCTAAAACCGGCGCTGCCAAAATCATCATTCAACGCATACTTATCCAGCGCTTTCGACCAGTTCATATAGGTCGCGAACAGGCGAATCTCCGGGCGCACTAACATGTTATTGATATCTGCAACTTTGAAGGTGGGCGCAAACGTTAGCTTGTAGACATTGCCCTTCACCGCGTTATAGCTGGCGATGGTATTACCATCGCGGTAAGTGCGGCCATTGGGTTTTAAATCCATATACAGCCAAGAGGCTTCATACTGCAGCGCAAAGTTCTGCGTGATGGATTGCGCCACGCGCAGATTGACGGTGGCCCAGTCATAGCGATCGCCGCTGCGGTAACGATCTTCACTGTGTTGCGCCAGCAGCGCCGGGGCTAAAGACCAGCGCTCGCTAAGCGGTACCACGCCAAATGTGGCAAGCCGCACGGCGCTGGCGCTGCGCGTCAAATCGCCGTCACCGCCAATTTGCCGCAGCTCTGCGCCCAGGCCCCGTCCCCACTGCAGCGCATGTGTGCTGCTGCCCGGGGCAAGTCCGTAAAAGCTGGAGGTGTCATGCCAGGCCAGCATGGTAAACACGCCATGCTTTGCGGTGTCATCGCTGCGCAGGGCATAGCCGCCGGTGGTGGCGTTGCGCCCTTTGAGATCATCATTCCCGCTGGCGCTCATGCCTGTCAGCATCCACTGTGCATTACCGTAAAACTGATTAGAGGTCAGCAGCAGATTTTGCACGTTATCATCGCTATAGCGGCTGCTGCCGAGATCGCCAAAACTGCGGCCATACAGGGAAAAATCACTGCGCCCGCGATCGCTCCACGTCAGGTTGCTGATGCCGCCACCGGTGCCGCCGAGAAATACGATATCGGTATCGGTGAAGTGCAGGTCGAAATTACGGCCATCAAAGCGTTTTCCGGCCCACAGCGTGGCGTGTTTCGCCGCGCCGCTGAAGTCCGGCAGATCGCCGATTTCAACGTAGACCTGACGAAGGTTGAGATTGTTATCACTGCTCTGCACCCAGGGATCGGGGCTGGAGGAGCCATCGGCCAGCAGCGCCTTAAAATTGGCCCACGCACCGTTGCTGAAGTGGCTCTGGTGATGAAAGCCCAGCTCGACATAGTGATCCTTCTCGTTGCCGAGCCGGCCAATATGCGCATCACCGCCGATCGAGCTGGCCGGTGAAATGCCCGGCCCCGCATGGCCGCCCCGCCCTTTATCATTCACCAGCAATCCCGAACGGGCATAGCCGGAAAAAGCAAAGCTGTGCGTTGTCTCTGAGGGAGCCTGCTGCTGCGCTATCTTCGCCTCCAGCTGCGTTAACCGCTGCTCCAGCGTTAATTCCGCCGCCGTACCGCTGGCGGAAAACAAATATGTCACTGCCAGCGCCAAAGGCGTCAAACATATATTGTGCTTTACCATACTCTTCTCTCTTCCTCTTTCCATGTGCCGATTGCGTTGCCTGCGCACTACCCGGCGAGAGAATAGAGAAGAGAAATCCGGCGTTACTTGATCGAAGTCATGAAAGTAAATTTGCTTATTTTACATCTATTTATAACGACAACCTGTAATTCAGGCATATATTCGGTACTAAATTAAAATTCCTCTACGAACCGTCTCAATCCAGCCGTTAATTCCTCTCTCATTTCAGATCTGTTTCGCAAAATTACGTTTTGCTCTTGTTGAAAATTATGATCGCCTCGCCACCAAAATAAACTGAGATTTGCGAGCCGCCTCGCACTCCACGCGGCACGGTTTTGCACCAGCGCAATCAACCGGGCAAGCCATTGGCGTGCTGCTACGCTTAGAGGTTGAATTATCCTTACAAAAGCTGGAGATATTATGAGCAATGACGATCGTAAACCGACCACCACGGATGCTGGCATTCCGGTAGCCAGCGATGAGCATTCGCTCTCCGTCGGGCCTGACGGGCCGCTGATGCTGCACGATCACTATCTGATTGAGCAGATGGCTAACTTCAACCGCGAACGTATTCCGGAGCGCCAGCCGCACGCGAAAGGCAGCGGCGCCTTTGGCTATTTTCAGGTGACCGAGGATGTCAGCCGTTATACCAAAGCGGCGGTGTTTCAGCCCGGCACCAAAACCGATGTGGTGATGCGCTTCTCTACCGTGGCCGGTGAGCGTGGCAGCCCGGATACCTGGCGCGATCCCCGTGGATTCTCCATTAAGTTCTATACCACCGAAGGCAATTACGACATGGTGGGCAACAATACGCCGGTCTTCTTTATTCGCGATCCAATGAAGTTCCAGCACTTTATCCGCTCGCAGAAGCGCCGCGCCGATAACAACCTGCGCGATAACGATATGCAGTGGGATTTCTGGACGCTGTCGCCGGAATCCGCGCATCAGGTGACCTGGCTAATGGGCGATCGCGGTATCCCGAAAAGCTGGCGGCATATGAATGGTTACTCCAGCCACACCTATATGTGGGTCAACGCCGCAGGCGAGAAGTTTTGGGTCAAGTACCACTTCAAAACCGATCAGGGCGTGGAGTTCCTGGCGCAGGATCACGCTGACCTGCTGGCGGGCCAGGATGGCGATTACCATACGCGCGATCTGTTCAGCGCCATCAAAAACGGCGACTTCCCCAGCTGGACGCTCTACATGCAGATCATGCCGTTCGCAGAGGCAGAGACCTACCGCTTCAACCCGTTCGATCTCACCAAAGTCTGGCCACACAGCGACTATCCGCTGATTAAGGTCGGTAAGCTGATGCTGAACCGCAACCCGACTGATAACCATGCGCAGATTGAGCAGGCCGCCTTTGAGCCGAATAACCTGGTGCCCGGCATCGGTCTGAGCCCGGACAAAATGCTGATTGGCCGCGTCTTTGCCTATGCGGATGCCCACCGTGCGCGGCTGGGTGTGAACTATAAGCAGATTCCGGTTAACGCCCCGCAGGCGCCGGTGCACAGCTACAGCAAAGATGGCGCGATGCGCATCAACCCGGTCTCCGATCCGGTCTACGCACCTAACTCCAAAGGCGGTCCCGTGGCGGATGGTGAGCGTTATCCAACCGATTCAACCTGGGAAGCGCACGGCAACATGGTGCGGGCGCCCTATACGCTGCGTCAGGATGATGACGATTTCGGCCAGGCCAATACGCTGGTGAATAAGGTGATGGATGATGCCGCGCGCGAGCGTTTAGTGAATAACGTGAGCGGGCATTTGCTGAATGGTGTTGAAGAGCCGGTGCTGTCGCGGGCCTTCGACTACTGGCGCAATATCGATCAGGCCATTGGCGATCGCATTGCTCAGCGCGTGCAGACCGAGCGCGCCAAGCGCTGATCCGCAAAGAGGCGGCCCGTCAGGGCCGCCGGTTTATGCAGCGTATTAATCATGGCCGCCTTTTGCGGCGGCCATTGCATTACGCCGTTACTTCAGACGGAA
>Ga0157361_1000171_pt1 | contig 33683 bp, 30 predicted proteins | sample AttlaeALBM2_FD_111481 | JGI IMG/M metagenome (GOLD analysis project Ga0157361, IMG submission 111481) | Fungus gardens microbial communities from leaf cutter ant in Ribeirão Preto, State of São Paulo, Brazil - Atta laevigata ALBM2 | ecosystem: Host-associated > Fungi > Mycelium > Unclassified ...
CAAAGTGTACCACGCCGGAGAATTCATGAGCCAACTTGAACTGAACGATCGCACACTGATCCTGCATCGCTTCCCGCAGATGCGTGACGAAAGTCCATTACAAGCCTGGGATGCGGCTGATGAATATCTGTTACAGCAGGCGCTGCCAGAGGGGCCGGTGCTGGTCTTCAACGACAGTTTCGGGGCCTTAACCTGCGCCCTGAATTCGCGTACCGTCTGGCACGTCAGCGACTCCTGGCTGAGCCAGCAGGCCGCCCGTCAGAACCTGACCTTTAATGGGCTGGATGACAGCGACGTTCACTTTGTTGATAGCCTGGCTGAACTGCCTGCTTCACCTGCGGCTGTGCTGATCAAGGTGCCTAAAACCCTGGCGCTGCTGGAGCACCAGCTGCGCGCCATTCGCGAAGTCGTCACGCCTGATACGGTGATTCTGGCGGCGGCGCGCGCCAAAGAGATCCATAACTCTACGCTGCAGCTGTTCGAACAGATCATTGGTGAAACCAAAACCTCTCTGGCGTGGAAAAAAGCGCGTCTGATCTACAGCCAGTTCAGCAAGCCTGCACTGCGCGAGGCCACGCCGACGCTGGTCTGGCCGCTGGATGGCACCCCTTATCAGATTCACAACTACGCCAACGTCTTCTCGCGCGCTTCGCTGGATATCGGCGCACGGCTCTTTGTGCAGCATCTGCCGGAAAACATTGAGGGCGAGATTGTCGATCTCGGCTGTGGTAACGGCGTGGTGGGACTGGTGGCGCTGGAGCAGAACCCGCAGGCCGAGGTGCATTTCCTTGATGAGTCTTACATGGCGGTCGCCTCCAGCAAGCTTAATGTGGAAGTGAACCGTCCTGAGGATCTGTCACGCTGTCAGTTCCTGGTGAACAACGTGCTGAGTGGCTATCCGTCAGATCGGCTGCACGCGGTGCTGTGCAACCCGCCGTTCCACCAGCAGCACGCGGTGACCGATCACCTGGCATGGCAGATGTTCCGCGATGCCAAACGCTGCCTTCAGTATGGCGGCGAGTTGCGCATTGTCGGCAACCGCCACCTCGATTATCACCACAAGCTGAAGAAGCTGTTTGGTAACTGTACGCTGATCGCCTCTAACCAGAAGTTTGTGGTGCTGCGCGCGGTGAAAATGCGCTAGTCAGACGGTTAATGCCAGCTGCGTCGCCTGCGCAATCGCACGGCGCGCATCCAGCTCCTGCGCCACATCCGCACCGCCGATGACTGTCACCCTCTGTCCTTTTGCACGCAGCGCGGCTTCCAGTTCGCGCTGCGGCTCCTGTCCGGCACAGATAATCACATTATCGACCTCCAGCAGCAGCGTTTCGCCGTTGCGCCGCAGATGCAGGCCGCTGTTATCAATCGCCAGATACTCAACGCCGCCCCACATCTCTACGCCCTGCGCCTGCAGACTGGCGCGATGGATCCAGCCGGTGGTTTTTGCCAGCCCGGCACCCGGTTTTCCCGATCGGCGTTGCAGCAGCCAGATTTGCCGTAACGCGGCAGGCGGCTCGGGTTTCATCACGCCGCCACGCTGCGTCAGGCTGTGGTCGATGCCCCATTCGGCATAAAACGCCGCCAGATCTTCGTCATGGGATGGCTGTGACAGATACTCCGCCACATCAAAGCCAATACCGCCTGCGCCGATAATCGCCACCCGTTTCCCCACCGGGCGCTTATCGCGCAGCACCTCCAGATAGCTCAGCACGCTGGGGTGGTCGATGCCCGGAATATCGGGCGTACGCGGCTGAATGCCGGTCGCCAGCACCACTTCATCGGCGTCACTCAGCTCATCCGCCGTCACCCGACAGCCCGTCTGAACCGTCACGCCTGCGGCCGCCAGCTCATGCCGGAAATAGCGCAGCGTTTCGCTGAACTCCGATTTGCCAGGAATCAGCCGGGCAATATTGAACTGGCCGCCTATCTCCGGCGCGGCCTCATAGAGGGTTACCTGATGACCGCGCTGCGCCGCCTGCAGCGCAAACGCCATGCCAGCCGGACCGGCACCCACTACGGCCAGCCTGCGCGGGGCGGTGCTGGCGATGACCGGCATCAGCGACTCATGGCAGGCGCGCGGATTGACCAGGCAGGAGGTGATTTTACCGGCGAACACCTGATCGAGGCAGGCCTGATTACAAGCAATGCAGGTGTTGATGCTGTCCGGTTCACCGCGCTGTGCTTTAGTGACAAAGGCGGGATCGGCGAGAAAAGGGCGGGCCATCGACACCATATCGGCGCAGCCGGACTGCAACAGCTGCTCGGCGACGGCGGGATGGTTGATGCGATTGGTAGCGATGACCGGCACCTTCACCTGTTCACGCAGGCGCTGCGTCACCCACGCAAAGGCCGCACGCGGCACGCAGGTGGCGATGGTCGGGATGCGCGCCTCATGCCAGCCAATACCGGTATTGAACAGCGTGACGCCGCACTGCTCCAGCTCGCCCGCCAGCAACAGCGTCTCCTCCAGCGTGCTGCCCTCTTCGATCAGGTCGAGCATCGACAACCGGAAGATGATGATAAAGGCGTCGCCGGTCGCGGCGCGAACGGCGCGGGTAATCGCCAGTGCGAACTGCATCCGCTGCCGGAAGTCGCCCCCCCAGCGGTCGGTGCGCTGATTGGTGTGCTTCACCAGAAACTGATTAATCAGGTAGCCTTCGGAACCCATGATCTCCACGCCATCGTAGCCCGCCTGCTGTGCCAGGCGGGCGCAGCGGGCAAAGTCCTCAATGGTCTGTTCAATCGCCGCCTCGCTCATCGCCTGTGGCGTAAACGGGTTAATCGGCGCCTGGCGTGCCGAGGGCGCAACCAGATCGGGCTGATAGCTGTAACGACCGGTATGCAGGATCTGCAGGGCGATTTTGCCCTGATGCTGATGTACTGCCTCCGTGATCTGCCGGTGCCAGTCACATTGCGTCTCGTCGGTGAGCATCGCGCCATGCGCGGTGGTGACACCCTGGGCATTGGGGGCGATGCCGCCGGTGACGATCAGCGCGACACCTTCACGCGCCCGCTCGCCATAGAAAGCCGCCAGCCGGGCTGCACCATCCGGGTGCTCTTCCAGTCCGGTGTGCATTGACCCCATCAGAAAGCGGTTTTTCAGTCGGGTAAAGCCAAGGTCCAGCGGCGTAAACAGCGCAGGATAGTCAGGATTGACGGACATGATAGTCACTCACGGTAAAGTGGTCGGATGAGTTCACTCTAGCCACTTCTGCGTTAAAAAAAAGTGAAAGAATGTCAGGGTGTGAGTGAAATCATAAACAACGGCAGGGGAGTGAGGTGAGTAACAAATAGTGGGCGGAGCTAGCCCGTGCCTTGCGCAAAGAAGTTAAGACCGCCATCCGTGGCCCGCGTAGCTTTGCGACAGGCGTCAGCGCCCGTCGCTGTTAAGATCACGCTAACTGCTGTCAGCGCGGTGCCAGAAAACCCATTAACGTCGACGGATCCACGAATAGCGGGAGTGATAGCCGCTGCCGTGGTGGGTATTGAAGCGGTAGCTTGAACCGCTTTCGGCCATACAGTAGGTGCAGACATTGACGTTATCGATCTGCGCAGCCGGCACCCCCGCGTTTACCAGCAACTGCGTCGCCAGCGCAGGCAGATCGAACCAGACACCCTGCTGGCGGGCAGCGGCCTGTGGACGTTGCGCCAGAGGATTAACCGGCTGGTTCTGGTGCCAGCGCAGCCCGCTGGCCAATGCCGGGTTCTGCGCAATCTCCGCCAGCTGCGGTTCGGCCAGTTCATAACAGCAGGGCCCCATCGCCGGACCGATCGCCACCATCAGGTTCTGCGGCTCACAACCCTGTTCGCACAGTTTTTCAACCGCGCGGGTCAGCACACCCGCCAGCGTACCTTTGAGTCCGGCATGAACCGCGGCCACGATCCGCTGCTGGCGATCGGCGAACAGCACTGGCAGGCAGTCGGCAGTGTAGACCGCCACCGGGCGCGTCCCGCTGCCGATCACGCCGTCAGACTCGCAGCTTTTGGGTGGGATGTTCTCAATATCGGTGACCACGGTCGCGCTGTGGCGCTGATGTCCATAGGCGGCATCAGCGGGTGGTGGCTCTCCGGCTGGCTGAAACGCATATTCGAGCCACTCCAGCGAATCGAGCAATGGCGAGCGCGGGATCACGGCCATAGGAATCTCCTGTTATAACAGCGTGCGTTGGGCTGCCCACAGCTTACGTTAACTGCTACATTTTTGAAGCTTCTCCTCAGACCTTTCTCACCTTAAGGATGAAATGATGAAAACCTCCGCAAAACTGGCTGCATCCGGACTGGTCGCGCTGCTGCTTACCGGCTGCGCCTCGTCGTCACATCAGACCGCGCAACAGCAACTCGGCCAGCAATCGGTGCTGGCGGTAAACTGGTTCCAGCAGTCTGGTGAATATCAGGCGCTGACCTGGCAGGCATTTAATACCGCGCGTATGGCGTTTGATCAGGCCCCCTCGCTGACTGGCAAACCCAAAGCGGTGATTGTCGATCTGGATGAGACGATGCTGGATAACAGTGCCTACAGCGCGTGGCAGGCGAAGAACGGCCAGCCGTTCAGCAGCAAAACCTGGTCAGCCTGGACACAGGCGCGGCAGGCGAAAGCGGTGCCGGGCGCGATTGAGTTTGCGCGTCATGTCACACAGAATGGCGGCACGCTGTTCTATGTGTCGAACCGCGATCAGAAAGATTACGCGGCCACGGTCGCTAACATGCAGCAGCTCGGCTTCCCCAACGTCAGCGATAAAACGGTACGTCTGAATACTGACAGCTCCAATAAGCAGGCGCGTTTCGATGCCATTAAAAATGCCGGCTATAACGTGGTGCTCTACGTTGGCGATAACCTCAACGATTTTGGTGGCGCGACCTGGCATCAGGGTAATCAGACGCGTCGTGATTTTGTGAATCTTAACCATCAGCAGTTTGGAACGCAGTTCATCGTGCTGCCGAATCCGCTCTACGGCGACTGGGAGAGCGGAATGGCGGAAAACTACAATAAACTGACGCCCGAACAGCAGCTGTCTGTGCGGGAATCGCGCCTGCAAAGCTGGAACGGTAAATAATTCGTCAAGAAAAAGAGCCTGACCGTGTCAGGCTCTGTTAAAACATGGTCCTGATTTACTTTCTCCCGTCACTATTTTGCTGCAAATTAAATTAATTATCTCTTGCTTCATTCTTATCTAAAATCAGGCATATCTGACTGGCTATCAGCAATTAAGCCGGTTGATCGTGCTAATGGTTAATTTTTTAATTAAGAGTATTCCTGGTAAAAAGCAGGCCGGTTGGTATGGCAGTGAATATCCCCTTGGTTAATGATTGTATTTTTTTGTCAGCAATAACTTTAGTTTATTATATTTTATATTTTAATCTATTGATATTATTGAACTTAAAATGATTACCGCTAATTATTTCACTTCTCTGCTGCTTAATTAAATTTACTCACCCCTGACTCTTACTGACGCCATATTGACAAATAGCATGATGTTAAAGTGCTGTGAAATATTGCTCGTGCATTGGTAATGGTTAGCGGCTATAACCTTTTTCTGTGACTCAGTTCTTATTTACCTGGCGGCTCACGCTTTATTTGTGAGCCGATACACTTTGTGGTTAGCCAGGATGCGACATCCCGGTAGTAGAGAGAAGATGATTGTGACGACACTTAAACCCTTATTAGCGAAAAATCGCAGTTGGGCATTACAGCGCCGCCAGCGTAATCCAGACTACTTTAAAAAATTCCTTCATCAGCAAAAGCCGCACTCACTCTGGATAGGTTGTTCTGATAGTCGCGTTCCGGCAGAAGTCTTAACCGGCTCCCATCCTGGCGAACTCTTTGTGCATCGTAATATCGCCAACATGGTGATTGAGGACGATGACAATTTACTGAGCGTGCTGCAATACGCGCTCTTCTTTCTCGGTGTAAAACGCATTGTATTAAGCGGCCACTATGGCTGCGGTGGGGTGGAAGCCGCGCAGAATCTGCCGGGTAGCGTGCTGGACGGGCAGGAGAGCGCGCTGGCGAGACGCATTCAGACGTTGCGTCATGACATTCAGCATGGCCTGGCGGAAAGCCTCCCTTCAGACGCGGAGCCGGGTGAACAGCTCGATCGGCTGGTTGAGGCCAACGTTAAGGCGCAATTCGCCAGACTGGTGAAATCTGAACCGGTCCGGCAAATCTGGCAATCAGGCCAGGAACTGGAGGTGTTTGGTTGTGTTTATGACCTGCGCTCCGGCCATCTTAAAGAGCTGATTCATCAATCTGCAGAGGAACCTTCATTATGAACCTCGATACCCTGCGTCGCGACATTCCTGCGGGTCTGGTGGTGTTTCTGGTCGCCTTACCGCTCTGTCTTGGCATCGCACAGGCCAGCGGATTACCGCCGTTTGCCGGTCTGCTGACCGGTGTGATTGGCGGCCTGGTGGTCACATCACTGAGTCCGTCCCGGTTTGCCGTCAGCGGCCCGGCGGCAGGCCTGGTCACCATCGTCGTCGCCTCAATGGCGTCTCTGGGCAGCTTTTCCGCCTTTCTCACCGCGCTGATTATCGCCGGAGCACTGCAATGTCTGTTTGGCCTGCTGCGTGCCGGACGGTTTATTTCGCTGGTGCCGGGCAGCGTCATCAAAGGGATGCTGGCAGCGATCGGTTTGCTGCTGATCATGCAGCAGATCCCGGTGGCGCTGGGAGCCGCGGGCGATGCGGAGCTGGTTTCACTGGTGACCGGTGAGATGACCTTCTCGCTGCCTGCGGTAGCGGTAGCGGGTGTCGGTCTGGCCATTTTATGTCTCTGGACTACCGCACCGGTGAAGCGGATCAAAGCGCTGGCCTGGATCCCTGGGCCGCTGATTGCCGTGCTGATAGGCTGCCTTGCTACCGTCGTGGGTGGACGGCTGTTCCCGGAGATGACCAGCGGTCTGGCGCGTATTTCGTTGCCCGCTTTTGACAGCATTTCCGCGCTGGTAGCAGAGCTGGAAACGCCCGACTGGATGGCCTGGCAGAATCCGCAGGTCTGGGTTGTTGCGGTAACCTTAGCCCTGGTCGCCAGTCTGGAAACGCTGCTGAGTCAGGAGGCGCTGAAAAAACTGCGTCCTCAGACGCCCGCGCCGTCGCCCAACAAAGAGATGTTCGCGCAGGGCATCGGTAACCTGGCGGCCGGTTTTCTTGGCGCGATGCCGATAACGGCGGTGATCGTGCGCAGTTCGGTTAACGTCAGTGCGGGCGCGCAGACCAAACTGTCGATCTTCATTCACGGTGTGCTGCTGCTGATTTGCGGTATGTGGTTCAGTGAGATGCTGAACGCCATTCCGCTGGCCAGCCTCGCTGCCGTGCTGCTCTATACCGGCTACAAGCTGGCGACACCCAAACTGTTTATTGAGCAGTTCCGGATGGGCGCGCAGCAGTACGTGCCGTTTCTGGCCACCATCGTCGGTATTATCACGCTGGGCATGCTGGTCGGGATTGGTATCGGCATCGCCACGCAGATCCTCTATAGCATCTATAAAAGCCATCGCAACGCGCTGCAGCTCACCCGCTATGACGACCACTACGTGCTGCGCTTTCAGCAGAACCTGACCTTTATGCACAATCCAAAGCTGCAGGGATTGCTGGATGAGATCCCGGAGAACAGCGTCGTCATCGTCGATAACGACAATGCGGAATATATCGATCCCGACGTCAAAGCGGTGCTGAAAGATTTTGGCGATAATGCCGACAAACGCGGCATTCGCCTGAGTCAGTGGCCGGTTGCCGTAAAATAGCGTTTAGCGCAACGGTAAAGTCGTCAGAACAGCAAAAATCGGATATCTCGGATATCCGATTTTTTTATTTGCGATGCATAATAGAGCCCCAGTTTTTGCTGTCATCTGATGGGTTTAGCCTCAAAACGGTAACTTTTCTGAGTTAGCCCATGAAACGAGGTTTTATCGCCGGATGACATTGAGGATATTCAGGATTTAATCATTCTGACACCACGCGCCTGTCCAGGCTGGCGTGGACAGCCAGCCTCTCTGTGACAAGGTCCGGATGTATGCGCATACAGCTGTTTGAAGAGCACAACGTTAAGAAGAACGCATTTTCACTGTTTTTAATCACGTTGCTGTTTTGCTTTATCGGCGGACACCTGCGCTTTCCACAGGAGCTGTCGCTGTTCTGGCCGGTCAACGCGATCGTCACTGGCGTGATCGTCCGGAATCCTTTTCTGCATCAGACCCGCTATTACCTGGCCACCTTTGCTGCGATGGTGTTAAACGACATCGTTTTTTCAGGCTGGGCGCTCTCTGCTTTTACCCTCAACATGGCGAATCTTCTGTTTGTGCTGGTGGCGGTGACGCTGCTGGTAAAACATCTTCAGCACGACTCCGGCAGCGAGCGTATAACCAGCGTGCTGCGCATTTTTCCGGCCTGTCTGCTGGCCGGACTGGCCTGCGCCAGCTGGGGGGCGCTGGCGCAGCAGGCCGATTTTAACAGCGGGCTGGTGACGGCCTGGGGCGAATGGTTCAGCGAACAGTTCTCAACCGGGCTGATGCTGCTGCCCTTTTTGCTGACGCGCGACTGGGCGTCGCTGTCGCCCCGGCAGTTTATGCAGATGCGCAAGCTGGCACCGGTTGTCGCCGTGATTTTTTCGCTGATGATTGGCGCGATGATGGGCGGCGCAGGCAGCCTGACGTTCCCGGTTCCGGCGCTGGTCTGGTGCGCCATCGTGCTGCCGATGCCGCTCACCAGTCTGGTGATTTTGCTCACCGGCATTAGCGAAATCATTCTGGTTTCGCACGGTGTGATGAATATCCAGGGCGATGACAATATGCTGCCGATTACCCATCTGACCTCGGCACGGCTGGGCGTGGCGACCATTGCGATCAGCCCGCTGATTGTAGCGGTGAGCATGGATGCGATTCGCCAGCTCAACCAGCGTCTGGCGTTGCGCGCCAACTATGACTTCCTGACCCGGCTGCTGTCGCGTTCCGGCCTCTATGAAAGTCTGCGTGCTGAGCCGATCTTCCCGGACCGCCGGGCGGGCGTGATCCTGCTGGATGTTGACTACTTTAAAGCGATTAATGACAATTTTGGTCATGATGCGGGTGACAGCGTGCTGGAAGAGATCGCCCGCCGTATGCAGCGCGTTGTGGGTAAAGAGGGGCGCATCTGCCGTTTTGGCGGCGAAGAGTTTGCGGTGGTGCTGTTCGACCAGAATCCGGAAAAGCTCTACTTTCTTGCTGAGAGCATCCGGCAGAAGATGGCAAAAGAAAAGTTCTGGCTGCAGGGCAGTACGGCCACGGTCACCGTCAGTCTGGGGCTGGCGCATGGCAGTGCCGGTGAGGCGACGGAGTGGCACCGCGTGATCAACCGGCTGATTTCCGCAGCCGATAAAAACCTCTATCTGTCGAAACGCAATGGCCGCAATCAGACCTCGCCGGTTAACTACCGTGCCATCACCAGCGACGTGGCATAACGCCACGCCGCCGGGTTCTGTCAGCTGACGCTGCTTTTCAGGGTACTGGCCTGCTGGTGGCGTTCAATCGCCAGGTCGATCAGACGACTGATCAGATCCTGATAGCTGAGTCCGGCTGCCTGCCACAGTTTCGGATACATGCTGATATTGGTGAAGCCGGGCAGGGTATTCACTTCGTTGACGATAATTTCGCCATCGGCAGTTAAAAACACATCGACGCGCGCCATGCCAAAGCACTCCAGCGCGGTAAAGGCTTTGATGGCAACCTCACGTATCGCATCGCTGGTTTCCGGTGAAATGGCTGCCGGGACCACCGTCTGCGCACCGCTCTCGGAGATATATTTGGTGTCATACGAATAGAAGGCGTCATGCACCACCACTTCACCGCAGGGGCTGGCTTCAGGGGCATCGTTACCCAGCACCGCACACTCGATCTCGCGGCCTTTGATACCCTGCTCAATCAGCACCTTGCGGTCAAAGGAGAAGGCCAGCACCAGCGCGGCATCAAACTCTTCAATGCTATCCACTTTGCTGACGCCCACCGATGAACCCTGGTTGGCGGGTTTGATAAACAGCGGCAGGCCAAAGCGGGCAATGACTGCGCTGGCGTCCAGCTGTGCACGCTGGGCCTGGGTGACGCTCACCCACGGCGCGACGTTGAGGCCGGCGTCGCGCAGCAGGCGTTTGGTAAAATCTTTATCCATGCTGACCGCAGAGCCCAGCACGTCGGAACCGACAAAAGGTAACGAGGCCATACGCAGCAGGCCCTGCAGGGAGCCATCTTCACCCAGCGTACCGTGCACGATAGGGAAAATAACGTCGATCTGCGAAAGCGGATGGGCGTTATGACGGGTGATGATCTGCTGCTGAGTCGTGCCGGGCACCAGCGCCACATCTTCAGCGGCGTGATTCAGCGCGATCAGAGCTGGATTTTCAGCGTTAAGTAAGAAGTTTGAAGCATCGTTAAGACGCCAGTGTCCCTGCTTATCAATGCCCAGCAACACCACGTCAAACCTGGTTTTGTCGATCGCCTCAAGGATATTTTTGGCCGACTGTAACGACACCTCATGCTCAGCCGATTTCCCGCCAAACACGATCCCTACCCGCAACTTTGTCATCAATTTTGCCCACTGAAAAAATCAAAACCACAAGATAGCATGGGCTTCGCGAGGGAAAACAGGGCAGGGCGACAGATAATTGTGGGCAGGCGATTAACCCTCGCCACTCACCAGAACGCTGCCGTTCAGCTCCCAGTGCTGACGCGGGTGGCAGCTCAACGGCCCGCTCGCAAAGGTCACTGAATCTCCTCTTTAACCTGATGCAGGCGGGGTGTCAGGTTTAACTTAACCTGATGCAGAGCCCAGCCTGACTTCAACCTGATGTTCCTGGCGATGGCTTTCCAGCGCTATTTCGTCACCGTCACACCGTTTGCCATCCAGCCACAGCTGATAGGTGCTGTCACCGCGAGTGACCCGGATGTTGTAGATCCCTTCTCCCTCACGGTAGACAATTTTTATCTCTGACCAGTCAGCGGGAAGCTGTGGCCGGACAGACAGCGCGTTGCCGCGCCGGGTTATCCCAAGCAGACTCTCACTGATAAGCTGATAGGTCCAGCCTGACGAGCCGGTATACCAGGTCCAGCCGCCTCGCCCGCTGTGGCCTTCGGCCGCATACACATCCGCAGCCATCACATAAGGTTCCGCTTTGTAGATCGCCATATCCTGTTGATTGCCACTATGATTAACCGGATTAATCATAGAGAGCAGGGACCAGGCGCGCTCTGTTTCACCCATCGCCGCAAAGGCCATAATCGCCCACAGAGCCCCATGGGTGTACTGACCGCCATTTTCCCTGACGCCCGGTAAATAACCGCGAATGTAGCCCGGATTTGGCCCTGCGCCATCGAAAGGCGGAGTGAGCAATTTAATCAGCCGGTTATCCTTATCAACCAGATGCTGATAAAGCGCCTCCATCGCTGACCGGCATCTGGCGTCCTCGACTGCGCCAGAGAGTACCGACCAGCTCTGGGCAATGGCGTCTATCCGGCACTCACTGTCAGCATGTGAACCGAGCGTCTGGCCACTGTCAAAAAAGCCGCGCAGATACCATTCGCCATCCCAGGCCGCATGGTTAAGCGCGGTTTTGAGCGTCTGCGCGTGCTCCTGACAGTGGCGGGCGGTATCGGTATCGCCGAACCGCACAGCCAGCGCGGCAAAGCGGTCCAGAACCGTATAGAGGAAGAAGCCGAGCCAGACGCTTTCACCCTTGCCGGCAATCCCGACGGTACTCATACCATCGTTCCAGTCCCCGGAACCCATCAGCGGGAGGCCGTGCTGACCGAAAGTAAGGGCGTGGTTAACCGCGCGAACGCAGTGCTGCCATAGCGGTTCGTTAATCTTACTGACGCCCGGAAGCTCATAGACAGACTCTTCGTCCTCTGCCAGCAGGCGACCTTCAAGGTAGCTGACGGGCTGTGACAGCAGCGCAATATCATCGGTTGCCTGCACATAGCGGCACAGCGCATAGGGCAGCCACAGGTAGTCGTCGGAGCAGCGGGTTCTGACGCCGCGGCCAGCAGGCGGATGCCACCAGTGCTGTACATCTCCCTCGATAAACTGGCGGGATGCACACAACAACAGCTGATCGCGCAGGCGCTGCGGGGCAGCGTGAGTCAGCGCCAGCGTATCCTGCAACTGATCGCGGAAACCAAAGGCACCACCAGACTGATAGTATCCGCTGCGCGCCAGCAAACGGCTGGCCAGCGTCTGGTACAGCAGCCAGCCGTTTGCCAGTAAATCGACCTCCGTTGCCGGTGTCTGGATTTGCACTTTAGTCAGTAGCTGGTGCCAGTGCTGTTTAACTTTGGTCAGCTCGTTCTGAGCCTCCCCGGTGGAGAGGAACTGCTGCATCAGCGCGGTCACTGCACCCTCATCTTCCCCGACGCCGAGAGCAAAAACAAAGCTGCGGCTGTCGCCGTCAATCAGTGTCGTCAGCGTCTGCAGCGCGGCGCAGGGATCCATTCCTGCCCCGGTGTTACCCGACAGACCACGAACATTCATCATCGCGGGCTGCCGTGTGGTGCCGTTACGACCCAGACACTCAAGCCGGTTGCCGCTGTACGCAATCCGGGTACCTGTGACGGCAAAAAAAGCGGTCCGCGCAGAGCCCGTGCTGTTATAAAAGTTTCTGGCCAGAACCGCGCTGCCTGTGGCGATAGCGGCAGGGGACGTCACCACATGCCTTGCGGAGCGGCTCGCCAGCTCACCCAGAACCCATTCGACATATCCGGTAATCGACAGATTACGCGTTTTGCCAGAGAGGTTACTCAGCGTCAGCAGGGAAAGTCTGACCGGCGCCTCCTCTGCCACGAACACCGTTAACGTGCTGCTGATGCCATACTCCGTGTGTTCAAACGTGCTGTAACCGAAGCCATGACGGGTCAGATAATCACCCTTGCCGCGAACCGGAAGCGGCGTGGGCGACCAGACATCACCCGTCTCTTCATCACGCAGATAAAGCGCTTCGCCAGAGCTGTCACTGACGGGATCGTTGTGCCAGGGCGTCAGACGATATTCATGCGCGTTTTCATACCAGCTATAGCCCTGGCCACTCTCGGAAATGACGGTACCAGACTGGCTGTTGGCCAGCACATTGCACCACGGCGCAGGCGTCTGCTGCTGGCCGGAAAGAATGATGTGATATTCGCTGCCGTCCTCGTTGAAGCCACCGGTGCCATTAAAAAACTGCAACCGCTCCGGCGAAAAGGTGACGGCTGCAGGCGTCGGCGTCTTACTGACCGATGGAAACGCAAAAGCAGGCGGGGTGCGCACCGGTTTTAACAGCGTGCTGAGCTGATCGGCGAGGTTACCGTTCCGGCCTTCCAGCACGACCGCCGCGACGCTCAGCAACAGTTGCAGATCGTCAGCGGAAAAACTTTCGCTTTTGCGGATAAATATGCCGCCAGGTTTGTCCGCCTGCTGCCGTTCATCTCCGGCAGGGATCAGGGTCGTGAGCTGATTGAACAGGTTCTGCTGGTAGCCGCCCTGGTCGCTGTTCAGGATAAGCAGATCGACCGTCAGTCCTTTTTGTCGCCAGTACTGGTGCGCCTGAATGAGCGTGGTGACCAGGTCGAGTTGATTAATGTTTTCTATCCGAACCAAAAGAATCGGCAGATCACCCGAAATCGCATGGCGCCACAATGACTCCTGGCCCAGCCGGTTCTGCATCAGCGCGTCTGATTCGCCACGCATTTCGGCGCTGGAAAACAGCACGGCACTGGCCAGCTGATTGAACAGACTGGTATCTTCGGTGCGGATATTCAACTGACGTAATGCGACCTGACTGTGGGACCACGCCAGTTCAAACACCCGATCGGCGCTGATGTGGTTACGGTACTTTTCAATCAGCGCAATAGTGGTGTCACGCTGAAGTGTCACACCGTAAAGCATATCGATGGTGACGGTCTCTCCCGCTTTTAACGTCACTGACTGGCGAATTGATAACACGGGATCTAACACCGCTCCCTGCTGACCCGTTAATTCACTGCCCGGCATCAGCGCCTGAGCATCGGCTGGGGTCCTGCCGCGCCCGAGAAAACGAGCCCGGTCGGTTTCAAAAGAGGTCTGGCGACCGGTATTGCCATGTATCGCCATCGCGTGAAACATCCATGCCGTCACTTCTTTCTCTTCACGTGGCCGACGGTGAGCCAGAATCGCTTCCAGCCTGTCAACGATCTCAGTCTGGACGAACAGATTACTGAACGCAGGGTGGGCCATATCGCTGGCTGCTGGCGCCAGTACCACTTCGGTGTAGCTGGTGATATCGAACGGGCGGGTCTGACGGGAACGGTTAGTGACCGTGATGCGTCTGATCTCCACATCATCTTCCGGGGAGACCACGATATGCGTGTGAATGCTGAAGGTGGTGCCTGAAGCGTCAAACTCAATCCCGGCATCATTGAAACGGGTTTTATAATGCGGACGCTCGCAGCAGGTCGGCTGATAGCTGTGAGCAATCACTTCGGCGGATTGCTGATCGGTAACGTAACAGAACGTTCCGTAGTTGTTGCTGGTGCTATCCGCACGCCAGCGGGTGAGTGCCAGCCCCTTCCACTGGCTGTAGCCTGTCCCCGCGTGCGTCACCATCAGATGATAATCTGCATTGGAAAGCAGCTGAAGTTGTGGCTGGCGCGGATCTGAACCACTGAATTCACGCTGGTCGGGAATGCTGCGCTGCTGTTTAGGGTCACTGTTTTCGACAAAACTGCGGCGTGGGGTATAGAGCTCAATATCATCAGGCACTTTTTCCTGAAGCAGCAAACGCGACGACTGAAACAGTGCGCTGGACATAAAGCGCGCGACCATGGGCGCATCCAGCAGCTGGTGAGAGAGCGCTAGCAATCCCATCGCCTGGTGATGGGCCATATACGATTTGACGATCGCAAATGGCTGACCGGGAGCCAGTCGATCCGCGGTGAAATCCAGCGCTTCGTAATAACCGTAATCACCGCTGGCACCCATTTTTTTAAGTCTTATCAGATTAGCCGTCGCCTCCTGCGGCAGCACCATCAGCGCCAGCAGCGTCGCATAGGGCGCAACAACATGATTGTCATTCAGGCCGCGTTTCAGACCCAGTTCTGGCGTACCAAATGCCCGATACTGGTAGTTATGATTGACGTCAAACGCAGCGTAACCCGATTCCGAAACGCCCCAGGGCGTATCGGTGCTGTTACCCGAGGCAATCTGTTGCCTGACCGCCGATAACGCCATCTTTTCCAGTAGCGTGTCGGGGTAAACCGGCATGACCAGGTGCGGCATCAGGTATTCAAACATTGAGCCGCTCCATGACATCACGGCGGGCTGGTTATTCAGCTGAGTAAATAAGCGACCCAGTACAAACCAGCTCTTGGCCGGAAGCTGGCTGGTGGAGATAGCAAAGTAGTGCGTCAGGCGGACTTCTGAAGGGAAAAGGTCATATTTGCTGGCGTCCAGCAGACCGCTGTCTATGTTATAGCCCACGCTGAGTAAAGATGTGGCCGGATAATAGAGAAAGCGGAAGTCCATACTGGCGTGATCGCTGAGGCGGCTGTCCAGCTCCAGCAGGGCAGCCATCCGTTCGCGGGCGGCCCATATCGCAGTCTCTGCCTGTTTTTCCGGGAGGCCGGGGCGGTTCAGGTTCAACTCAGCGAGCCACAGCAATGACGGAATGTCGGCAGGCAGTGGCGCATCCGGGGTAACCCAGCTGAAAAGGAGGGCCCACTCCTGAGTAAAATCGACCAGTTGCTGATGGAAAAGCGCCGGCCAGTTCACCCGCGTTGTCGGAAGATAAGCCTGTTCTGCCACCACGCTTAATGCCAGCAGAGCCTGCATCCCGGCGTGAAAATCGGCGGGCGAAGCGCGCTGCATCAGGCTTAGCTGCGCATCGATTTTTTCCACTATGTCGCTGCGGGTGTCGCTCAGTTGGTCTTTAAGCAGTGAGAAGGTGTCGCAGAGACCTTCCAGGATACAGGGGAGAGACATCACCGGCTGGTATTTCCACTGCGCCAGGCCAGCCTGAAGGGTCACAAGGTGAGCCGCCATATTACCGCTGTCTACCGTTGAGACGTAGCGTGGGTTCAGCGGTTTTAACGTCTGGGTGTCATACCAGTTATAAAGATGTCCTCTGAAATGCTCCATTCGATCAAGGGTATCGAGGGTGTCGAGCGTCCGGCTGATGACCCGATTCTGGCTGATATAACCAAAATCCCAGGCCGTCAGGTTTGCCAGCAGCGACAGGCCAATGTTGGTCGGTGAGGTCCGGTGGGCCACCCGCGACTCCGGAATCTCCTGCAGATTATCCGGCGGCAAATGGTTGTTATCACTGCTGGCAAATTCGTTAAACCAGGCCCAGGTTCTACGCGCGGTGCGACGCAAAAAGATGCGCTGTTCCGCTGAAAGGCTGCCTGGCTGAGCGCGTTTAGGCTGGCTCATGCGGCTCAGTAACGCGGGGGCGACCGCCCACAATAAAGCGAGCGCCAGTGCGACATGCGTCATCGACGGCATGCTCAGGCTGGTCAGGAATACCAGAACCGCGCCTGCTACCGGATTAATCCACATGCGGCAGTAGAAATGGCGCACATCAGGCTCGACAGGTTTCAGTGATGAAGCGCTTTTCCACTCGTTCAGAAAGCGGTGGCTGATAGTCAGGCGCCATAAGGTCACGATAATCGCCTTCAGCGACCAGTAACTCTCGTGAGGCAGGATGGCCAGCGCCAGGCCAGCGCGGGAGAGGCGGTTAAAGGCATCGGTGACCAGCATGGATAGATGCTGCCGCCAGGCACGCGTTTTACTTTTCGTCACCCCGTCGATTACCAACGCTGGCAGTCCCGGAAGCAGCAGAAAGAGCATGATGCATCCTAGCCAGAATATCGGGTTCGGTACTATCGTGCACAGCATAAACACCAGCATCAGCAGGGCAGGCGCTACCAGGCTGCGGCGCAGATTGTCTGTTAATTTCCAGCGGGAAAGCGCACTGAGCGGGTTTTTTTGACGACTGCAATCTTCCTGCCGCACCTGCAACCGTAGCCAGTTAAGGAGCTGCCAGTCGCCCCGCACCCAGCGAAATCGTCGGGCAACATCGCTCAGATAACTATCCGGATATTGTTCATACAGGACGACGTTACTGACCACACCGGAGCGGGCATAGCACCCCTCAAGCAGGTCATGGCTCAGCACCAAATTTTCCGGACAGGTATTGCGTATCGCCCGGCTAAAGGCAGCGACATCGTAAATACCCTTGCCGACAAATGAGCCTTCACCAAACAGATCCTGATAAATATCGGATGAGAGTGAGGAGTAAGCATCATTCCCCGGAATGCTGCTGCACAGCCGGGCATAGCGGCTCTGACCGTTAACCGGTATCTCTTCAGCCAGACGAGGCTGCAGGATGGCATAGCCTTCAACCACCCGATTTTTGACATCGTCGAATACCGGCGCATTGAGCGGGTGGGCCATGACGCCAATCAGCTTATGCGCAGTCTCACGCGGCAGTATTGTGTCGCTGTCGAGAGTAATCACATATTTAACGCTGTGCAGCTGAGCCTGTGTGGCACCTACCGTGACGCTGAAGGCGTTTTCTTCACCCTGAAGCCAGCGATTCAGGGCATGGATCTTACCGCGCTTGCGTTCATACCCCATCCAGACGCCCTGAGAAATATTATGGGTGCGGTCACGGTGTAACAGGGAGAAGAGCGCAATATCCGATTTACCCCCGCTGTAGCGCCGATTCAGCGCTTCCGTTTTCAGCACGGCGTAACGGATAAGCGCGGCGTCATGATGATGGTCCTGTTCGGCGCTATCGGTAAAGTCGGTCAGCAACGCAAAACTGATATTCGTTAAGGCGTTACCGAGATAGCAGATTTCCAGAGAGCGCAACAGGGCGTCTGTTCCCTCATTGCTGCTGAGTAAACAGGGGATAACTACCAGTGTGCGGTCATGCTCCGGTACCGCCAGAGAATAATCGAGTCGGGGCAGGGGAAGGGGATGGCGGCTACGGGTGGTTAACTCGCTCAGCAACTGTAAGGCTAGCTGGCTGCTGACAATGATGGCGGGCAGCACCAGCAACCAGAGTAATGACGCCATGCCCGCCTGATGGGTGCTGTAGAGCATCTCGGCGGTAAACGCGGTTGTCAGCAGTAAAAGGCTGCCTAACCAGGAGAGTAAAGGAGTCTGGCTCAGATGCTGCCGGCTCCTGTTCAGCCACGTTACTTTAACGTCAAGCTGCTGTTCCAGTTGCTGAAATCCTTTATCCAGCAGGTAATAGCCGACATGCTGCTGACGCAGGGGAAGATCAGGCTGGCTTGCCAGCGTCAGCACAGCCTGGGCGACTTCACGTTCATCAAACCGACTGTGCCGCGCCAGACGTTCAATCACGTGGCGGTAGTCATCGCGACTGTCAAAATGCATCAGCGGGTATGTCCCGGTGGGATCCTGCTGCAGGACTTTCTCAACCAGGCTGACGGATTCGACAAAGGCCTGCCAGTCAATTTCGCCGAGTTGTCGCAGGCCGGTAATACTGTTGCTGACAGAGAGCTGACTCAGGGCCAGCTGCCGGTTGAACTGCTCAATGACTTCCGAGGTTTTCCGGCCGGTATTTTCCAGCTGTTGTTCGACCCAGGTTAACGCCAGAGTATTGTTCTGGCCACTTAAGCGCCGTTCAAGTTCAGCAACGAAAGCGCCGGAAACCTGCGGGTTCTGGCGAGCCATATCAGCGATGACCAGAATAACTTTTGACGCATCTTCGGCGGCAGTGGAGAGAATATCGCTGATCCACTGCTCCGCTTTATTACGTTCCTGATGTACCCTGGCGACGTCAGCCGCAATCCGGGCCAGATTGTTGATAAGCGCAAACCGTAACATGGCAGGCATGGCCCACAGTTCGCCGAGCAGCAGGGGCGTAACGCGCTGGTAGGCAGCGATAAAAGGATGCAGGACGCTGGTTTCCAGTCGGCCATCACTGTGCTTAATCATCTCCTCGGCGATAGCCTGGATGCGCAGGTAATGAGCCGACTCCTCCAGCATGGGCAGTCCTTTACCAAATTTTGCCGGTAACAGGTGCCGGACCAGGCGGATCTGCTCTTCAATGATGTAAAAATTATCCAGTATCCAGACGGCCGCTGGTGTCTGGCTGCGCTTATCGCCTTCACTCAGGATTTCTGCGCTGCGCGTCAATGACAGTTCATTATCTGCCAGCTGCTGCAACAGTCGGTAGGACCATTTTCCACCCGACAGATTATGCGTTTTCGCTAATTTTTCGCCGTAGTTATCCATTTGTTCAGCCGAAAAAATATCTGGCCGATGGGCCTGATAAATACCTTCTGTCGGGAACAAAGGAAAATGCTCATCGGGTAATTCACTTTCCCGGCTGAACCACGTCGTCAGTTTTATTTTCACACTCATTTCCTTGCGCTTACGCAGCAGCTGGATCCGGAAAAAAAGAAAGGATGACAAAAAAGGAGCCAAAAGAAGGGCTGGAGGTGATAAACAGGTGTAGATGATATTGATTATAGTCCTGTTTCCGTTATTCGTAGCTATCCTGATTAACCGGCTGGCGTTCCTTTATGGCGATTAAATAAAGTTAAAAAAAATAAACAGCTGCCTTCTCCTCACCTTAGCCCTTTTTAACATCAGAGCCGACAGATAAAAAAATTAATTTACCTCCACTGTGTTACGCTAATGGCAACATTTCAGAGGATAACGACATGACCTGGTTGAGCTTTCTCTTCGACGCGCTACACAGCAGCGAAACCAATACACAGTGTCCGGTGTGTAAAAAGTTTTCCAGACAGTCTGTAGCTAAAAAGAATAAAGGACAGGCAGTCTTATGTCCTCACTGTAAGTCATTGTATGTTATATAAAGTCCGTCGTCTTTTTATGTTGCGATCACCAGGCAGCAGCAAGTCATACTGTTTAACCTTATCCCTCATTGAGGCAATTTATCCGTAACATTAATTTCAATGTGCTGATAATCCTGCATTATCTTTCGTACTCGGTGAAATAACGCTTTGATTCACTCTGGTCGAGAAATTCGAATGGTGAAAGTTGAATAATATCTGGTCCTGCAGACCACACTTCATTAACTCTTGAGATAATATCGCCTTCCTGCAGCGTCAGAAGGTTATTAATGCGTAACACAGCAAATCTGCCATTTTCAAATTCGACCTGATACAACGCAACTTTCTTCAGCGGCATGATGGTTCTTCCACGAATTACCCGGCAGCAGAGTTCAGCACTCGATGAACTTTTCATGATAAACCTCTAATCTATTCATACTCTTCTGTTCAATAAATTAATCTGCAGCATTGTGGATCTGACCTCAGCGCACACGTTGTGCAGATTTCAATTGGCCCGTTTTGACTGCATTTGTTCATATCCGTAAATATAGCGGGTTTATGAAAATAATCTGATACACCCTCTGCAGGGTTAAAAAGTGACTCCGGGGTATCAGTCGGGTTATCAGAGTGAGGATGAGTGGCGTCTTTTACAGGGAAAATAGTGGGTATGAGAGTGTGAGGTTAATCGGGGAAAGGGTGAGGTGAAACGGCTGAGTCGGTACCAGAAGCTGAAAATGCAGTGCTGAAAGCTATCAACTGACTCGCCGCCGCGACCGATGAGGCAAACCGGACCACCAAGCCGCTGCAGGATGCGGTTGATATCAGCATTGCAGCTGATGACGAGATCGCACGTCTGGCTGAGTCGGACTAACCACGGAGTAACCGGCTGAGTGATTTTCACCAAGGCGTGCAGGTGCTTAAGATGAGTGACGGCAGCGCAGTGATTACGGTCTGGCAGGTGCCGACTAAATTTGGCTAACTTCGTAAGAGCATTGTCGGGACGCAACGGGAGATAAGTGCGTTAATGGATTGGCTTAGCAAAGAATAGCGTGGCTCAGTTGATAACGATATCCTGGAGCTTGTGCAGCAGTTTGCTGGCCAGCAAGACGAGCCCTTTGGTCCGCGGCCAGCCAGTTAATAGCAGCGACATTGCGTAGATTGGCCAGAAGGCCGCCGTGCTTAATGCCAGACATTTGCCCGTGATTGGCAAATAATCCACACTGATAACTCGCTATTGCAGCGGGTTTTTGATTATCCATCACCAGAGAGCACCAAACGTACGCAGCACCACGCTAATGCGTGGCCACTACGAGCACGATAACCACAAAGAGAGTATCCGCATAGTCTGGCACTGACTGCGGGTCAACACCGGCAAATAATCGTCCTGAAGACAAAAACGGCGGCTACACTGCTCCCGGCAGTGCAATTCTGAACATAAAAATTTTCAGTTTCATTTTGCTACAAACTACATCGACAGTCCGCACTGCCATTGGGCTTTTATCGGAAAACCAAGCTAAAAAATTAAAAAGAGTTTTAGTGATTTAATCATTAAAGAATGGTCTGAAAAAGAATCTAACTTATTGTTATTATTGAAAATAAACTTAATCATGAATTTTTTGGATAGATCGCGAACATTTGATGTACTTATTAATTGAATCAATAAATAACGCTAGTAATCAGTAGATCAAAAGAATGACTGACGCATAAACAACTTAAATAGAGTGCTAATGGAATTACTACTTCAGATTAGATATTCTCAGCCTTGAACATTATTTGCTTACAAGGAATAAGTATGGATGCAAAGCAAATTGCCTATGGAATCGTGGAGGGTATGTCATCTATCCCTTCAGGCATGTATCAGGGAGTTGTAAGAACATGGGAGGGAAGCGGTCTTGCCGGGAGCGATCTGAAGAACCGAAATCAAAGGGAAACTGAACGGTTTATGCGATTAATCAAAGCCACTGCAGACAGACATGAACCCATCCGGCAACTGATTACTATTGTGATTAACGATTTCTATGCAAAGCTCGATAATGAAAGCAAACAAGCTATCGATAGTAAACTGGGCTATGGTGCTGGCAGAATGGGGGGAAGGATTGGTTCACAATTTTTCTTGGCCCAATTTATTGCTAAAAGAATACTAACTCGTATCGTGACAGTTGAGGCCTTTAAGCGGTTTGTCAGAGTTGGTTCATCGCTTTCGTTGAACATTCTCATGGTGCAAGGATTGATTGAAGAGGCTTCAGTCGCATCAAGACGGATGCAAAATAGATTTCCAATGACCTATTCAAAGGTTTCACGAATGAATCTGGATATGGTCTATTTCCTCGTAGAGAGGCCACTCGAACCCTATCTGATTTATATCAACAGCCATAGATTAATTTGTGAAAGGATACAAAATGAACTCTGCAAAATCATTTCTTCTAAAATTCGTTAAGTTCATTGGTATACAAACCACAAATGTTGTTGAAGCCATTTCTACGGGTATTTGCTCATTTGCCGCATTTTTCTCTTTGTTTTTACTTGATGGCTGGCTATGGAAAATTATTGGTTTCTTCGGGTTCTTCATGCTGGCCTACTTAGTTGCTTACCTGCTGGATAAGCTAAAAGGAGAAGCATGATCGGTATGTGTTTTTATCCGTAATTAAGCTATCAAACAACAAGGCCGTGACACAGATTATGGCCTTCTTTATGGTTGTAAAAAAAGCAATAAAACTATAAAGCTGACTAACAAAGTCAGAGTGATGCATATCATTAGTTAGATTTTTATTAACGAATTATGCATGGGCTACGTAGATTATTACTGCTTCGGTTAAAAGCATCGCTTACGTAATGGAGAAAGTATGTATAAACCGTACAGGCGTTAAACATAAAATTATCCTCTGCAGAAGCTTGATCGGGGAAGCTGAGACTATAGTAAGTTGGATCCTCAAAAAAATACACGTGGAACCAGACCGCTTTCTCTCGCAAGCCGAATGCTTATTCGCCAGCGTTTTCAGAAAAAAAGTCGTACTATTACATGGAAAAGCTTGCTGCGCGGTGAATGGGAATATACAACAAGTGTCGGGGCATATGTTGGACGTTGGGTGCCCTGGATTGGCGCTGTGTTAACTGCATATGATCTTTCGATTATTACCCGCAATGTTGTTCATCGCTATAAGCTGATTACAGGTGAAAAAGGATAAGGCTGGTTATGAGTAAAGTTGAAGATGTTCATCGTCTGATAAAGAAATACTTTTGGGAAATGCCAGCTGATGCATCCCTGAGTACAGGTAAAAATTGCGTTTTGCCTGAAGAGGCTTTTGATTTTTTTGAAGAATATGCTGAACTATTTAGTGTTGATATGAAGCGATTTGATTTTCGTCTCTATTTCCCGGCTACAGGAATCCCTTTTTTGCCGAACGCTATTTTGCCAAAATATCTGCGCACCGATCATCATCAACCTGAGCCTTTAACTGTTCAGATGCTGATTGATTCCGCTGAGGCGGGGGAGTGGCTTTACTAAAATGTAAGCTTGATGAAACCCAGAAACAGTTGGGCGTGCAGGATATTGTAGCCATTGCAAATATCATTCTCGGTAACAATAATATTGACGTGCCGGGGAAACCGCTCACGTCAACGCCAGGCACGTCGGTTGTGTCACTCTTTTTCCGTAGGCATATGTCCTATAAATTCCGGCGGCGCATTCTTCCGACTCTGACCTTAAAATCCTTCAGTCTGCGCGGGCTGAAAATTTTCTGGATGAATAATCTGGGAGCCTTTGTGGGCAGGGCCGTGCCGGTTGTAGGGTGGATTATCCTGGCAAATGATGTTGCGCAAATCAGTTTTCGCACCGTACATCGCTATAACATGATTGTGAGGCCGGAGGATAAAATCTGGTGAATGATATGACGACTACTCCTGACCTGGTGCGCAAATATATCCTGCGCGAACTGCCGCTGGTAACCACGCTTCTTTTAAAAAAGATTGAAATCGGTGACGATGATGTTTTGCAGGAACTTTTTGAAGCAGAAGATATTGCAGAGGTATCGGAGAAATTTTTTCGTGATTTTAACGTACAGCCAGCAGGTTTTACGCTCGCCACTTATTTCCCCTGGAAAACCCGTTCTTTTTTCACGCGCGCGCCAGTAAAGCAGGGTAAAGCCCCCCTGACTATACGCATGTTTATTGAGTCAGCTGTTGCCGGTCGCTGGCTCTTTTAGTCACTGTCAGTGGGCAGCAGGTTTGCCCGTTGTGTCAGCTGCCACACAGTGACAACAGCATGATTTCTCTTCCCTAAGATCTGACCACAGCGGAACCCCTTCACAGGAGAACCGCCACATGTCACAGGATTATCACCACGGCATGCGCGTTGAGGAAATCAACGAAGGCACGCGAACCATCACCACCGTTAGCACCGCGATTGTCGTGCTGATCTGTACCGGCGGCGGCGGCGACGACGCGGCCACCTTTCCGCTAAATCGCACAGTACTGTTAACCGACATACTCACCTTCAGCGGCAGGGGCGGATACAGGGAGCTCCAGACCGATCAGGCTATCCGTGAAATATCCATGAGCAGGGAAGTTAAAGCCGATACGGAAAAGCGTCATCTGGTCGGCAGGGAAACGACAGTCAAAGTCACGGACAGGACCACTGTAATCGGAACGGTGTCACTGATGGCCGGAGCAATTCAGCACGTGACGACAGGCAATTACAGCATGGCCACGCAGCAGAGCCAGCTGATTACAGTGGGCGGCAATGCGGAAACGGACGTCACCGTCAGCGTGACGATAAATATTGGTCAGGCACTGACTGAAAAAATTGGCCAGCTGCGCCAGAGTATTGCCGGGGCGCCTCAGGAAATTATCGCGCCGGTGGTGTGGATTGGTTCAGAGAAGATTAACGTTGCCCAGCTGATGCTCGATACCGTGGCGCTTGTGCAGCAGCTGGCTGACCAGCTGGCCAGCCATATGCACCCGTCAACGGGCCAGCCCACGAATAGTGCAGCACTAGCGCAAAGTGGTGTTAAAGCTCTTGAACTGGCAAAAAAATACTCACATATAATTGGTTAATCTTGAGCCTAACAAATTCGCTATTGATGCAGGTTTTATGATTTAGCTAACCCTGGTACATAGAGCAAAAAAATACAAAAAATGCCCTTCCTTTAAATAATTATAAAGAATTTTAATGGAAGGGCCGTATTGGTTAAGGTTTTTGATGTGGATTGTTTTTTCGCTGCGACGCCAATTTAATGATCAAAGTATCTAGATCATCTAAAAAACTCAGGTTAGCGCGAATAATTTGTATAATCATCATGATTTGCACAAGGCATAAAAACCATATGCCACAATAACCAAATTGCTTAACCAATGCGATATGGTCCTTATAGAAAACACTGCTTTTAATGACGGGTATAATGAATGAGTTTAATAATAAGCAGCTAATTAGGACTGTTGATGCAACTAATATATTCATAATCAGTGCTTCAAGTCTTTTGGCTGAATGATAAGAAGTTATTAAACTTAAATCATCATTGTCATTAGTTATTTTAGTTATGGCTGCAGGATAGCTGTAAGCAACCCACATTCCAACTATCGCCAAAAAGATAGCCGATAGGTCAATTAAATTACTAATGACGTCACTTATTGGGACCTTGACAGACAAGGCCAAATCAGCAAGGAAGAAGTAACTAATTAAAGCATATCCCCCAAGCATTAATAACCATTTATAACGAGCTTTCATTAGACCGCCATTTTGTCTTTGACTTCTTCAGATTCATTTAGCACTTGCAATATTATATCACGTTTTGCGCTAATTGCGGTCATAATATCAACAGCCGTTGGTAGAGAGTCCTCGCTAATTTCAACATCCAACTCAACTTCAGTTTTAATTACTGATTCATTGAGCCATACAACATTTGATTCGCCTTTGATTCTAAAGCCTAATTTTTGTGTAGATGACTCATCAAAGTTTTCGTCGTATTTTTCAAGAATGTAGTTGATTGTGTCCACATCACCAGAGAATGGTATTCTTACCTCAATAATTTGCTTAGATGCATTCTTTAAGGCTTCGTTAATATCATTAATCTCTTTAGGTTGCTCATCTCCTTCCATAAGGAAATCAGGAACCATCCTGCGTAAACCTATTTGTACAGCATTCATTGCTCTTCTGATCTTATTTCTCGGATCAGTGATAACTTTAGGGATTTCTACTTTACGAACTATTTCCGTAATTTTATCGGGGGTGTTAACTAACTTGCTTCTTTTTTCTTTATTGACTATTTTTTTATGATTAAACCTAAACCTATATCTCGCCTTATCAGCCGTTCCGTCGTTATAGTAAGTTGTTCCTTTTTCATCTGGGGATATGTAGCTGCTATGTGCATGGCAGTAGTCTTTAATATACTGTTGCATTGCCTTTATATTTGAGACGCTGTGTTTAAAGTAGACGACTGCAAATATATCCATCTCTGGTATAAACCAGAAATATGAAGGTAAGCCAATAATATCATCATCCGCAGTTTTGGGTTCTTTCACACCATTAGAACCTACTTTCGCCGTCTTGGGCATTGCGAGGATTTTATTCTCAGCATTTGACATTTCATTCCACAAGATAAACACATATTCATTACCATCCTCAGGCTTATAATAATCCTTACAGTATGTATTTTGCCCGCCTTCTTCTTTATCCACCTCAAATGTACATGTACTCCCAAGATTTTCTTGGGCAGCAAGCCAAGTGCTAAAATCGCTAAATACAGAATTTACATCGCCGAAGAAACGATTTGGATACTTTTCTCTATTTTTTCTGTAAAAGCCAAATTCTTCAAGTTTATAAAAGGTAATAGTTGATAGAAGCATATCTTTATCCTTAAAGTAAATGTTAAAACAAGGGGATTTAACATAAAATTAACAATTCACGGTGTTAAGCATTGTCACGACCATAATGTTACACATTTGGAAAATTTCAAGCGGCTAGATCACATATAAAAACGAGAACATCACCAAAATCGCGCTACACCGCACCCGCCTGCAGGTTTTGCATCATAAAAATTTTTCAGTTTTATTTTTTTACAAAGGGCATGGCCAGACCGCGCCGGTGCTGGGTTTCTGACAGGGTTCGCCAACTGAAAGGAGTGAGAAGAATTTCAGTGCTTTTCAGTTTTTGCGATCTCATATGGATCCCATGATAAATTCAAATTATTGAAATGTATCGTCTTTATAATTTTATGCTGCTTGATGGATCTCATATGCATCTCATTGAACAAAGCTAATGATACTTGAAAATGCGGGCGTGGCGCGGGCTAGTGGAGAGTTCATGAAATGGCGGCGACTGAAAAAAAGGGAAGCAAAGGATCGTCATTATGATCAGTGGTTAGGATTTTATTGAGGCATGATAGGCGGATTATTCATATTAGAAAAATAAACCGCCAAACTATTAAGCTAATGATGGATAGCTTTCGAAAATGGCTACGTATCATTAATTACCAAACTAAGATGTATCATCTTTTTTTGGAAGGTGGGGCTATATGTTGGGGGGGCTGGTTCTGGGACGGAGGCTGATGCCCATGCTGTGGATTAGGATTGTATGGCTTTTCAAGAGGCTGATAGCCTCTATCGGCAGGCTGCCAACCATCATTATTGTTGCGCTTATTATCTGTCATTTACTGTCTCTCATTTGCGGTGATAGGTTCTATAAACTCTATTGATTCAATGTCATTCGCTAAGATTATGATACCTAAAGTTTCCTTCAGTTCATGATCAAAATCACCATCTACATCTAATGCCCAATGCTTTTCTAAATAAATTTGTTCCGGTTCGGGTCTACTCGAAGCGAACGATTTAGAACCATAGAAACCTCCAAATTTTTTACCACTTTTAAGTGTGATTAAAACCCAGCACACTGTACCTTGGGAAAAGAAATAATCCCATGGGCGTTCAGTTGGATGTGGTAAATGTTTTCTTAAGTAGTTACTTCGCCTTAGATACAATAAAAAGATGGGCAGTAATGCTGGGATGATGATTAAAACAAAAAGATAAAAAATATAGTACCAAAAAATGGCATTTTGAAAGTAATTTTGCTTCTCAATCCAATAAATCGGAACTAATAGAAATGCATAATTTATGCAACTATATGACACAACGTCAATGAGTAATTTAGATGTATCTCTGTCGGCAGTTGGCTGAAAAAGTTGATAAATTTTCATACTAATAAAGCCGGGCATGATGAATAGCACAAAAAGGAACAATTTGCCTTTCTCAAGGACGTCCATTTTATCAACCTCTGATATCAAAATGAGCTTCAAACCCACGATTGATACTCACATTTAAAGCAGTCCATGCCAACCCCCTCAGCAAAAAATCTCCAATCCTATAAAAGGATTTTTGTAGCTTGGAAAGGCGCGAAACTGCTGCAGCTCACCCCCTCTGTCTTAGTCATGCTCAAACTGGAGGGACAAAAAGGGGACATGAAGATGATATAAACTAAAAAGCCACCCTGAAAGGTGGCTCTAATGTGCTGATTTGACAGCAAAAATTTGGTGGCCCCTGCTGGGCTTGAACCAGCGACCAAGCGATTATGAGAAAGTTGAATACCAACGTAAAAACAATAACTTGCGTTGTTTAACAATGACATAGGTTGCCAATGATTGCCAATCATTTGCCAACCTTGACCATCTCTGCCGCCATTTTGTCGCCACTTTTGGCTAGCGGGTTTAGCTTTGCGGCTTCTTCTAAATGGTCGGGTGCAAAGTGGGCATATCGCATAGTCATTTTGATATCCGTATGGCCCAAGACTCGTTGTAACACCAAGAGGTTTCCCCCGTTCATCATAAAGTGACTTGCAAACGTATGGCGTAAAACATGCGTAAGCTGCCCGGCTGGCAACTCAATTTCTGTTCTTTCAAGAGCTGACCGAAAGGCGCCATAACAATCAGCGAATAATCGACCAGTTTTTTTTTCAGGAATTATTTTATAAATTGCATCTGTAATAGGGACAGTCCGGTTCTTACGACCTTTGGTTTTTATATATGTAATTTTGTTTTTTGTTACCTGGCTTCTTTTCAATTCTTCAGCTTCTGACCATCTTGCGCCAGTAGCAAGGCAAATTTTTACAACGGTTTCTAAGTCTGCCTGATCACTGTTGCGGCATTCAGATAGCAGGTGTTCAATCTGAGAATGTGTCAACCAAGCCATTTCGCTTTCTTCAGTTCGAAAGGGACGAATGTGTCGTAAAGGGTTTTCACCTGTCCACTCTCCGAGCCTGCCGAGTTCATTAAATACGGCACGGAAGTATGCCAGCTCTAAATTTAGCGTGCGGGGAGAAACTTCCTTAACGCGATTTGAACGAGCAAAGTCACCTTTGAGGCGTCGCTCTCTGTAGCGTGAAAACATTTGAGCATCAAAATCAACTGCAAGCGGCTCGCCCATGCACTCAAATGCATGAGTCATTGTAAGCTTTCTCTTTTCGCCATCTTTGAGGGTGATGCCGTGAGCGCTATACCAAGAGGTGATAAGGTCTTTCAGTGTGCGCCGATCTGCTTGTTCCTCATTCCAGGGCTGTTGAGTAGCATGCTGTTCAAATGCTAATGCTTCACCTTTAGTCGCAAACTTTTTGCGGATACGCTTGCCATCTCGCCCGTTAGGGTAGACCTCGCTTATCCAGCCACCTTGAGAAAGTTTGCGCACGGTCATTAGTTCACCTCGCTGTACACGCCAATTACGCGGCCAAAAGGCTTGATATCATCAATGCCGCACTCAAACGTGATTTTTCCGCCTGCGACATGAATTTTTCTTCCTGGCAGAACGGTTATCTCCCTAAGGCTGATTGAGCTTTCGACATCTACAATCCAGAGGCCATCAGCTAAAGAAGCCTCTTGTTCAACAATGTAGCTTTTTCCTTCATTCCTGACGCAGACCGCGCTCTTAAGCGGCTTACCAAATAAGCCCTGATCAATACTTAGATTGCTAACTTTAGTTAGTTTTCCCTCGCTTAATGTAAATAACTCCAGCCTCACAGATTTATCTGGTTCGCTTCCAGTGGGATTCACCGCCCCTTCACCAGTCATAAGCCACTTAAGATCAGCACCAGTTTCTAAAGCGCAGTGCACGGCAAAGTCGTAAGACACATTGCCACGTGTATAGCGGTTTTGAAGAGAGCTGGCGGCGATTTGGAAGTGGTTAGCTAGCTGAACTTTTTGAGTGAAACCGTAAACCTCACAGATCCTATTTAGTAACGCTTCGTTATTAAAATTAGAATTAAGCATTAAAATTGGTATTCCTATGTTGCGCGATACTAAAATTAGCATTAGTATCGCTATGAATTAGGCAATTGATGGCAATCGTCGGCAAAACTTTGGCAATCAATGGCAGAAACATACAAAAGAGGAATGATGCAATATGGCTTCTGAAATCGCAATCTTCAAAGTTCCGGCCCCTATCGTTACAACTGAGCAATTTGCTGAGCTGGAAGGCGTGTCCCTTCGTACTGTTTATCGTTGGACAACTGGCGACAACCCGCGCTTACCAATTGAAGCTCGCTCTATCCGTAAAGGATGTAAAAGAGCTGGCGGGCCTATTCGCATTTATTACGCTCGCTGGAAAGAAGAACAGCTGCGTAAAGCGTTCGGCCATTCCCGTTTTCAGCTCATTATTGGCGGCTAATTCACATTAAGTGAATAGGGAGATTCGCACATGTTTGATTTTAAGACTTCCACCCATAACTACTATGACGACGCCTGCCGCAAGTTTGCTCTGACACACAGCATGGCTGAGCTGGCGCAACGTGCAGGCATGAAAGCACAGACCCTGCGCAACAAGCTAAACCCGGATCAAGTTCATCAGCTGACTGTTCCAGAACTGCTGTTGCTTACCGATTTGACCGAAGACGCAACGCTGATAGACGGCGCGCTGGCTCAACTGCACTGCCTACCCTGCGTCCCGATAAACGAGCTGGCAAAAGATAAGTTTCCGGCCTACGTGCTGAAGGCTACCGCTGAAGTCGGAAGCATGGCCGCCAGCGCTGCAAACCCGGAGCGGATAACTGCAACATGCCGCCGCAGTATTCTGGAGGCCGCAAATACCGGTATTCGCTGCATGATGCTGGCCGCACTGACCGTGCAGACCCGCGTTCACTCTAACCCGACCTTAGCCTCAACCGTTGACGCTATCAGCGGGCTGGGTGCTTCGATTGGCATCAGCTGAGGGCGCACGATGATTTCATTTGCGGCACACCTCAAGCGCCAGAGTCCGTCAATGTCCTACGGCAACGGCTGGATTATGGGCGAGGACGGCAGACCCTGGCATCCGTGTAAAAACCAGCAGGAGCTGCTGAAAAGTATTACAACAAAACGCGCCGGATATTCTCAACGCCTGCGCCGTGTTTTCGGTGGCTAATATGCGAGTTTTATGGGAAGTACCAAAGCAACACGAACCCGCCAGATTTTCCAAAATTCATTTGATGGGCGGTCGTGTTGATAAGATTCAGCCAATGACGTTTGATGAATTTCGTAAAACGTGGCGTCAGATGCGCGACAATAACGCTAACGCCGCATTGCGTTATTTCAACCATCAGAATGACGAATTTAAATTCTGTGTGCTTACGCTGGCAAATCGTGAAAATCCGAAAAGCTTTAAGCCGGAAGAAATAGGTAAGCCATTTCAGTATTTCGAAGAGCACCGCAGGGAGTTGATTATTATCGCCATGAATAAGATGGCGCGATGGGGCAGCATTTTACCTCGTCAGTTTTCAACCGCTGACTGTTTTTTACCTGAGTAATTAAATTCCTAAAACGAAAGGCGTAAACCCGCCGGGCATTCTTTTGCCTAAATTCTGGAGAAAGTGAAATGAGAAATATCGAAACAAGAAAATTTGACGCCGACGTGGAGCAGCTTTCCGCAATCATCACGACTGCCCGCGCTGAAGAGCGTGCCGAGCGCGGTCTGCAGGTGGCTCGCCGCTTAACTGAGATTGCCATGCGCATTCAGCAAAAAGGGCTTAGCGGTGTTGAAGCTGCCGAGTTACTGCGTCAGGAAGCTGAGCGTTATCAGAGCGAAGCGCAGGAGGCGATTCACTAATGGCCGACTCAATTGACATGGCGCAGGCACGCGCCGATGAGCTGCTGGCACGCAATATCGCCAGCGTGGTTAACCGTCCGGTCAGCGTAGCGGCTTCATTCTGTGAAGACTGCGATGCGCCAATCCCGGAACAGCGCCGCCGCGCCGTGTGTGGCGTAACTCGCTGTGTCAGCTGTCAGGACGTGGCCGAAATGCGTACGAAAGCTTCAAAAGGTGGTGCGGTATGAGCACGATTCTGAAATGGGCGGGCAACAAGTCCCGCGTTATGCCGGCGCTGCTGGCGCACCTGCCAGAAGGTGATCGCCTGGTTGAGCCCTTCGCCGGTTCCTGCGCAGTAATGATGAACACCGATTACCCGGCCTATCTGGTTGCGGATATAAACCCTGACCTTATCAACCTCTATCGCCAGATAAAAGAGCACACCCGCCCGTTTATAATTGTGGCGGCTAGCCTCTTTAATCAGAACACGACCGGCGAAAGTTATTACGCTGTGCGTGAAGCATTTAATCATGATCCGTCGCTGCCTTTACTGGAGCGCGCCGCTTATTTCCTGTACCTGAACCGAAATGGCTATCGCGGTCTTTGCCGCTACAACAAGCGCGGCGAATTTAATATCCCGTTTGGTAACTACACGGAGCCATATTTCCCGCTGACTGAGATTGAGACATTTGCAGAGAAAGCGCAGCGCGCGACATTCATCTGCGCCGACTTCCGCGAGACGCTGCGCCTGACTAAAGCTGGTGATGTGGTGTACTGCGATCCACCGTATGACGGCACGTTTTCGGACTATCACTCTGCTGGTTTCAATAAGGATGAGCATCACGATCTGGTCAGCATGTTGCTCAACGTCTCAGAGCGTTGCCCGGTTGTGGTTTCAAACAGCGATACCCTCTACACCCGCAGCATTCTTCGCGATTTCAATATCACCAGCATCAGCGTGGCCCGCTCAGTTGGCGTTGCCGCTGGTAAAAGCAAGCGCGCATCGGAAATCATTGCAGTGCGCCAGCCTGCCGCAGCTCCTGTATTGTCAGTATTCGATCCGGCAGCAGGCGCTGACTGGTCTGCAGAAGTGCAGGCGGTTCAATGATTCAGGAATACGCTTACCCGTGGAATGCTCCACGGGAAGCTATCGCCAGCCCTTACCCCACCTATGAGGAAATGCACAGCCGCAGTCAGATGATTGCGGCTTTAGTGCGTGCGCAGGAACTACTCGAAAAGCAGCCGGCACTGATTCAGATCGACGTTAAACGCCGGGTCAGTGAGCTGGAAAAAACACAGGGTATTGATCGTGCCAATGCGTACTTAACGAAAACTTTCGTTGAGCGCACATTGCCACGCGTTGAAGCCGTTAACGCTCAATATCGCCTCGGTGAAATGAGTCACGGCACGTTTAACCTGCTGGCAGGCAATGCCACTAAACAGGCAGGCGCGGCAAGCGCGGGCGGCACACTTTGGGAGCTGATGCGCCGTTTTAACCGTCTGCCGGATATGGCGCGCGCCGACGTCGATTTACTGGCCGGAGATGTAGCTAATTTCATCCTCGCCGAGCTGGTACAGGCACACGCGCAGGCCAGCGATGAGTCAGATTACAAATACACGCACCGCGTTTACATGACCGCCGCCACCATCACCCGCGAGCTGAGCCAGACGCCGCCATTATGGGACAAAGTCACGTCCCGGCTGTTTGACCCGGAGGAAGTTACCCCGGCGATCATGCGTATGCAGACGGAAAAATGGTGGAAAGGCCGACTGCGCCGCGTGGCCGCATCATGGCGTGAACACCTTCAGATCGCCCTGGCTAACGTCAGCAAAAAGCACACCCCCTAC
>Ga0157361_1000174_pt1 | contig 33256 bp, 59 predicted proteins | sample AttlaeALBM2_FD_111481 | JGI IMG/M metagenome (GOLD analysis project Ga0157361, IMG submission 111481) | Fungus gardens microbial communities from leaf cutter ant in Ribeirão Preto, State of São Paulo, Brazil - Atta laevigata ALBM2 | ecosystem: Host-associated > Fungi > Mycelium > Unclassified ...
ATCGGCCCCAGCAGCCACTGCAGCACCACGCCGCCCATCAGATACGCGGTCAGGGACGTTGAGACCAACTCAGGCCCGACGCTGAACTCGTCGGTCACCAGCAGCATACCGGGCTGAATCATGTCATGGGCGATATAGGTCGCAAACTCAAACAGCACCAGCGCGAGCGGAAACAGCAGCACGCGCCCGGTGAGTTGAGAAATGGGTTGAAAGCGGGCCATCTGGCCTCCTTGTCAGAGAAAAATAAAACGCGACTGCCAGGCAGTCGCGTTTGTCCATGTTGTTACAGCCGCTAAGGTCGTGCGTGACGTTTAATCTACGCGCAGGACGCGGCTGGTATTGGTGGTGCCGGTCGTGGCCATCACGTCGCCTTGGGTGACAATCACCAGGTCGCCGGAGACGAGGAAGCCTTTGTCGCGCAGCAGGTTAACGGCATCGTGCGCTGCGGCAACACCATCGTTGTTACTGTCAAAATAGACCGGCGTCACACCACGGTAGAGCGCGGTCAGGTTCAGCGTACGCTCGTGACGTGACATCGCGAAGATCGGTAACCCGGAGGTAATGCGCGAAGTCATCAGCGCAGTACGGCCTGACTCCGTCATGGTGATGATGGCGGAAACACCCTGCAGGTGGTTAGCCGCATACATCGCTGACATCGCAATTGCCTCTTCGATGTTATCGAACTGCACATCCAGACGGTGTTTGGAGACGTTAACGCTCGGAATTTTTTCCGCACCAAGGCACACTTTCGCCATGGCGGAGACGGTTTCAGCCGGATACTGGCCTGCCGCAGTCTCGGCGGAGAGCATAACCGCATCGGTGCCATCCAGTACGGCGTTCGCCACATCCATCACTTCCGCGCGGGTTGGCATCGGATTGGTGATCATCGACTCCATCATCTGCGTTGCCGTGATGATGGTGCGGTTCAGCTGACGCGCACGACGGATCAACGCTTTCTGAATACCTACCAGCTCCGGATCGCCAATCTCAACGCCGAGATCGCCACGCGCCACCATCACCACATCGGAGGCGAGGATGATATCATCCATCGCTTCCTGCGTCGCAACGGCTTCAGCACGCTCAACTTTGGCGACCAGTTTGGCATCACAGCCGGCATCGCGCGCCAGACGACGTGCATAGTTCATGTCTTCGCCATTGCGCGGGAAGGAGACGGCCAGGTAATCAACGCCAATTTTCGCAGCGGTGATGATATCGAGCTTATCTTTTTCCGTCAGTGCTTCAGCAGAGAGTCCGCCGCCCAGCTTGTTGATGCCTTTATTATTAGAGAGCGGGCCGCCGACGGTCACTTCGGTAAACACTTTTACACCCTGAACTTCCAGCACTTTCAGCTGTACGCGACCATCATCGAGCAGCAGGATATCGCCAGGCACCACATCTTCCGGCAGGCCTTTGTAGTCGATGCCCACTTTCTCTTTGTCGCCTTCGCCTTTGCTCAGGTCGGCATCAAGCAGGAAGCGATCGCCGACGTTCAGGAAAACTTTACCCTCTTTGAAGGTAGAAACACGAATCTTGGGTCCCTGCAGATCGCCCAGAATCGCTACGTGACGACCTAATTTTGCGGCAATCTGGCGCACTTTATCGGCACGCATCTGGTGATCTTCCGGCGTGCCGTGAGAGAAATTGAGTCGCACAACGTTAGCACCTGCCGCGATGATTTTTTCGAGGTTATTGTCGCGATCGGTAGCGGGACCGAGGGTGGTAACGATCTTGGTTCTTCTGAGACGTCTTGACATGAAGGACTCCGTTGACAAAGTATCGTGTCGATCACAAAGGACACGGTGTGGTCACTTATTCTATATGATCGAAGGGTTGTGATTCGACTCACATTGTAAATGTGATGTTAATTATTTTGCCGGGCATCGTTTCCCCGTACCGGCTTCTCCAGGCGCGAATCTTTAAGCGCTTCTTTAACCCGTTTTAGATTTTCACGGAAAGCCGTGCCCCGCTCAAGTGTAAAGCCGGTTGCCAGCACATCCACTACAGTAAGCTGCGCAAGGCGGGAAACCATCGGCAGATAGATGTCGGTGTCTTCCGGCACATCCAGCGTGAGCGCCAGCGTGGCTTCAGCGGCCAGCGGCGAATCCGGAGAGGTGATAGCAATCACGGTGGAAGCGTTTACACGCGCCAGGCGAGCCAGTTCTACCATATTTTTGGTGCGGCCAGTATGTGATATGAGGACAAAGACGTCATTTGGTCCACTATTTATGCAACTCATGCGCTGGATCACAATATCCTCTGACCAGATGACCGGCAGATTAAAACGCAGGAATTTATTGGTGGCATCGTGCGCCACAACCGCCGAAGCGCCCAGGCCGAAGAAGGCGATCTTCTGCGCCTGTGAGAGCGCCTGAACCGCGCGGTTTATCACCTGCATATCCAGCTGCTGACGCACGCGGTTCAGGCCAGCCAGCGCGGAGTCAAAAATCTTCAGGCTGTAGCTCTCAACGCTGTCATTTTCTTCCACGTCGCGGCTCACCCAGCTGGGGCCTTTTGCCAGACTCTGTGCCAGCTGCAGTTTGAAATCCGGAAAGCCGCGCGTGCCCATGCGGTGACAGAAACGATTAACCGTGGGTTCGCTCACGTCTGCGGCGCGTGCCAGCGTAGCAATACTGGAGTGCATGGCCTGCTGTGGCGCGGCGAGGATCTGTTCCGCCACTTTGCGTTCTGATTTGCTAAGCGTTCCGAGTTGCGCCTGAATCTGTTCCAGCATGTCGTTAACCTGATGACCTTCAATCACTTTTTGCAGCCTTACCGCAAGGTAAAACCGCTGCCGATGCCGGACAATATACCGTGTAATGGCTGTTCGTACGCAGCAGCGGGTAAATGTAAGCGCGATTTTTTTGTCATACTTTGATCGCTGCCGGGTTTTACCCCGACAAACATCGAAACAGAAAAATAAGCCGTAGCGCACTTCACAACACGCTAAACGCAGCCGGGCGGTGCAGAGTAGAGAGCGATATCCCGCCGCTGCCGGGTTGTCGTGGCGCGGTGAAAAAAGTACATTGTGCCGTAAGAAAATTACAATAAGGACCCGGGATGATGAGGACGCTCAAACCGGGTATATCCTGCAACGAGGAGAGGAAAATGGCGGTAACACAAACAGCCCAGGCATGTGATCTGGTGATTTTCGGTGCTAAAGGCGATTTGGCACGCCGGAAACTGTTGCCTTCACTGTATCAGCTGGAGAAAGCCGGTCAGATTCACGACACAACCCGTATTATCGGCGTGGGTCGCGCGGAGTGGGACAAAGAGGCGTACACCAAAGTGGTGCGTGAAGCGCTGGAAACCTTCATGAAAGAGAAGATCGATGAAGCGCTGTGGGACAAACTCAGCAGCCGCCTCGACTTCTGCAACCTCGATGTCACGGACACGTCGCACTTCTCTAAACTGGGCAAGATGCTTGACCAGAAAAACCGCGTCACCATTAATTACTTTGCGATGCCACCCAGCACCTTTGGCGCGATCTGCGAAGGCCTCGGCGCCGCGAAACTGAATGCAAAGCCGGCGCGCGTTGTAATGGAAAAACCGCTGGGCACCTCGCTGGAGACCTCGCAGGAGATCAACGACAGCGTGGGCAAGTTCTTTGACGAGAGCCAGGTGTTCCGTATCGACCACTACCTCGGCAAAGAGACGGTACTTAACCTGCTGGCACTGCGTTTTGCCAACTCTATCTTCGTGAACAACTGGGACAACCGCACCATCGATCACGTGCAGATTACCGTGGCAGAAGAGGTGGGCATTGAAGGCCGCTGGGGTTACTTCGATAAAGCCGGCCAGATGCGTGACATGATCCAGAACCACCTGTTACAGATTCTCACCATGATTGCCATGTCGCCGCCGTCCGATCTCAGCGCCGATGCGATTCGTGATGAGAAGGTGAAAGTGCTGCGTTCACTGCGTCGTATCGATCAAACTAACGTGCGCGAAAAAACCGTGCGCGGCCAGTACACCGCCGGCTTCGTGCAGGGTAAAAAAGTGCCGGGCTATCTGGAAGAAGAGGGCGCCAATAAGCAGAGCGCGACGGAAACCTTCGTGGCGATTCGCGTTGATATCGATAACTGGCGCTGGGCGGGCGTACCTTTCTACCTGCGCACCGGTAAGCGTTTACCGACCAAATGCTCTGAGGTAGTGGTGTACTTCAAAAACCCGGAGATGAACCTGTTCAAAGACTCCTACGCTGAGCTGCCGCAGAACAAACTGACCATCCGTTTGCAGCCGGACGAAGGTGTGGATATCGAAATCCTGAACAAGGTGCCGGGTCTGGATCACAAGCACAAGCTGCAGACCACCAAGCTGGACCTGAGCTATTCAGAAACCTTCAACCAGTCGCATCTGGCTGATGCCTATGAGCGTCTGCTGCTGGAGACCATGCGCGGCATTCAGGCACTGTTTGTGCGTCGTGATGAGGTGGAAGCAGCCTGGACATGGGTGGATTCCATCATTGAGGCCTGGAACGCCGATGGCGATGCGTCCAAGCCCTATCAGGCGGGCACCTGGGGCCCGGTAGCATCCGTTGCGATGATTACCCGCGATGGTCGTTCGTGGAATGAGTTTGAATAACACATTTCGATCACGCATTAACCTTTACTTAGGTTATTAAGTCGCCGCAAAATCACGCCCCTGGTTTAGATAATCAGGGGCGTTTTGCATGGGCTGGATAGCTATCGCCGTCGCATGCTGAGCACCCTGACTGAAAATCTACGATTGAAGGAAAGTATGGATACGCTGTTACATAACAAATGGAGCGCCAGCGGCATGCTGTTTGGTGCCATATCATTACTCATCGTCACCTTCCACCTCACGTTTGGGCCGTTTAATCCTCCGCCTAAGCTGGATTATATCGTGGCGGAACAGGTCTCAGCGCTCAAACGCGGCGTTATTGCTGGATTAAGAGGGCAGGAGCCAAAATCGGTTCCACCTGAAAAGAGACCTGTCAATCTGGACGGCCTGTTAACCGGCGGCAGCATCGGGATGGCAATCCTGGCCCTGTTCACCGCATTTATTGGCGGCCTGCGTAAAGAGAATGCGTGGTGCAGAAATGGCGCGCTGTTGTTTGGTGGCGCGACACTCGCCTTACACGCGTTGTTACTCGGCATGACTCTGGTGACATGTTTGATCGTGCTGTTATCGATTCTCACTGTAGTCGCGTTTTTTCTGGGGTAGATATATATCCTGCGCTCTGCCTGATGCTTCTGTTTCTGAATGAGTCTCGCCATTGCTACCTTATGATTAAAATTTGGTGGCGCGCTTTTAAAATGAACCGCGGTTTCAAAAAAAACGCGTATCCGATAGACGCCTGTCAGCCCAATCTTGTATGGTAGATCGCAATTTCTGATAGCCTGGCCGCGCGCCGGACTGCAAAACCAAGGAAACGTGATGAAGAACTGGAAAACGAGTGCGGAACAGATCCTGACCACCGGCCCGGTTGTGCCGGTAATCGTGGTGAACAAACTTGAACATGCGGTGCCGATGGCAAAGGCGCTGGTGGCAGGTGGCGTGCGCGTGCTGGAAGTAACGCTGCGTACACCGGTAGCGATGGAGGCGCTGCGGGCGATGATCAAAGAGGTACCGGAGGCCATAGTGGGTGCCGGCACCGTCATCAACACGCAACAGTTAAAAGAGGTTACCGATGCTGGTGCGCAGTTTGTTATCAGCCCCGGGCTGACCGAGCCGCTGCTAAAAGCGGCCGTAGAGGGACCGGTGCCGTTGATCCCGGGGATCAGTACCGTCTCCGAACTGATGACCGGCATGGATTATGGCCTGCGCGAATTCAAATTCTTCCCGGCGGAAGCCAACGGCGGGGTTAAAGCGCTCTCTGCGATTGGCGGCCCGTTCCCGCAGGTACGTTTCTGCCCGACCGGCGGCATCTCGCCCGCTAACTACCGTGATTACCTGGCGCTGAAAAGCGTGCTGTGTATTGGCGGATCGTGGCTGGTGCCAAACGATGCGCTGGAGAGCGGTGACTGGGATCGTATTACGCGGCTGGCGCGTGAAGCGGTGGAAGGTGCGCAGCAAGCCTGATGCGCAAACGGGCGGACCGGATGGCCCGCCCGCTTTCTGGTTTAACCCTGTACCTGAACTGCTGCCGCACTGGCGATCGCGCGCGCCACGGCATCATCGGTATCGCTACCGGTCGCCAGCGCCACGCCCAGACGGCGTTGCCCGGCAATCTCCGGTTTGCCAAACAGGCGCAGCTGCAAGCCGGCACCCAGCGCTGCCTCAATATTCATAAACTGCACATTCTGGCTCTCCAGCTGCGGCAGAATGACCGCCGAAGCGGCGGGGCCGTACTGCCGAATGCCGCCAATCGGTAAGCCGAGGAAAGCGCGCACGTGCAGCGCGAACTCTGACAAATCCTGCGAAATCAGCGTCACCATGCCGGTATCGTGCGGGCGCGGTGACACTTCGCTGAATACCACCTCATCACCGCACACGAACAGCTCAACGCCAAACAGGCCGTAGCCGCCCAGGGCTTTTACCACGTTGGCGGCAATCTCCTGCGCGCGCTGCAGCGCCAGCTCGCTCATCTGCTGCGGCTGCCAGGATTCACGGTAGTCGCCATCCTCCTGACGATGACCGATAGGGGCGCAGAAGTGGATGCCATCCACTGCGCTGATGGTCAGCAGGGTGATCTCAAAATCAAACTGCACCACGCCTTCAACAATCACGCGGCCCGCACCGGCACGGCCGCCTTGCTGAGCGTAATCCCAGGCGTGTGCCAGCTGGCTGGCGTCGCGAATAAAGCTTTGACCTTTACCGGAAGAGCTCATCACCGGTTTCACGATGCAGGGGAAGCCGATGTGATGCGCGGCAGCAACAAAACTCTCCTGGCTGTCGGCAAACTGATAGGAAGAAGTGGGCAGCGCCAGCTCCTCTGCAGCCAGGCGACGAATGCCTTCACGGTTCATGGTCAGGCGCGCGGCGCGGGCAGTAGGGACCACTTTTTGCCCCTGCGCTTCCAGCTCCAGCAGCGTCTCTGTAGCAATAGCTTCGATTTCCGGCACCACAAAGTGCGGCTGCTCCTGAGCAATCAGTGCCGCCAGCGCATCGCCATCCAGCATGTTGATAACATGGCTGCGGTGGGCAACGTGCATGGCTGGCGCATTGGCATAGCGATCTACTGCGATCACCTCTACACCAAGACGCTGGCACTCCAGTGCCACTTCTTTACCCAGTTCGCCTGAACCTAACAGCATGACACGCGTTGCAGCGGGGCGCAGCGCGGTTCCGAGAGTCGTCATAATTTCACCTTAGCAGTCAAAATGCGCGCGCAGTATATACGAAAACGTTTGCGTACTCACGTTTTCCGCACTGTCAGCTTTGCCATACTTTGCCCGCTCTGACGTTAACTGACACTCGCTTCGGCAGCATGGAGCGTGGAAAATTAAACAGGAGTTAAACAATGAACAATTGGCTGCAGCAGATTCAATCGGTACTGGCGAAAAAGAGCGGTGACGGTAAATCCGGTGGCCTGAGCGATATGCTTGCCCCCGGTGCGCTCGGTGGTCTGGCGGGATTACTGGTTGCCAGCAAATCCTCGCGCAAGCTGCTGACCAAATATGGCGGTAGTGCGCTGCTGGTAGGCGGCGGAGCCGCTGCCGGTGCAGTACTGTGGAATAAGTACAAACAGCGCGTGCGTGAAAGTCATCAGGATGAGCCGGCATTTGGCCAGCTGCAAACGCCGGTGGACCAGCGTGCGGAACGCCTGGTCACCGCGCTGGTGTTTGCCGCAAAGAGTGACGGCCACATTGACGATCGCGAGCGCGCGGCAATTGAGCAGAACATCCATGAAGCGGGCTACGGTGCGCAGGCGGAAGCGCTGATTCAGCAGGCGATGAACCGGCCGCTTGATCCGCACTGGCTGGCGGCGGACGTCAAGAACGAAGAGGAGGCGCTGGAGCTCTACTTCCTGAGCTGTGCCGCCATTGATGTTGACCACTTCATGGAGCGCAGCTACCTCTCTGCTCTGGGTGATGCGCTGAAGATCCCGCAGGATGTACGCGACGGCATTCAGCGCGATATCGCCGCAGAAAAAGCGGCCTGATCCTCCCCACAGGGCCGCTGGGCGGCCCTCAGTTACACTTCCCGTGCGCTTCCGGCTTGGCTTCCTGTATCATAAGTGCCACGCTTGCAGGATGTTATCTTTCAGGGAGATACTCCACTATGAATCAGCCGCAGGCAAAAAAAATTCCCCATAGCATGACGTTGCACGGTGAAACCCGCACCGACAACTACTACTGGCTGCGCGATGACGATCGTCAGGACCCCGACGTGCTGGACTATCTCCAGGCGGAAAATCGTTACGGCAGGGCGATGATGGCCTCACAGGATCCACTGCAGGACCGCATCCTCAGGGAAATTGTGGATCGGTTACCGGCGCAGGATCACTCCGTTCCGTACGTTAAGAATGGCTATCGCTACCAAAGCCGCTACGAGGCGGGCAATGAATATGCTGCCTATTTCCGCCAGGCGGTTGACGCACCGGCGGAAGAGCCCTGGCAGCTGCTGCTGGATGGTAATCAGCGCGCCGCGCACAGTGACTTCTACACCATGGGCGCGCTGGACATCAGTCCCGACAATCAGGTGATGGCGCTGGCAGAGGATTTCCTTTCGCGCCGGCAGTATGGCATCCGTTTTCGCAATTTACACAGCGGAAGCTGGTACCCGGAAGTGCTGACCAACGCCTCGTCCAGCTTCGCCTGGGCCAACGATTCGCGCACGCTGTACTATGTGCGTAAGCACCCGAAAACGCTGCTGGCGTATCAGGTGTGGCGCCACGAGCTGGGGCATCCGCAATCAGAAGATCAGCTGGTTTATGAAGAGCAGGACGAAAGCTTTAGCGTCAGCGTGCATAAAACCACCTCAGAACACTTCATCCTCATCGCGCTGTTCAGCACCACCACCAGTGAAATTCAGCTGATTGATGCCGAATATCCGGACGCGCAGCCGCAGGTGTTCTGCCCACGCCGGCGCGATCATGAATACAGTCTCGACCACTACAACCATCAGTTCTATATTCGCTCCAATCGCGACGGCAAAAACTTCGGCCTGTATCGCAGCGCCTGGCTGGCGGAAGCGCGCTGGGAAACCCTGATACCGGCGCGTGAACATGTGGTGATGGAGGATTTCCAGCTGTTCCGCCACTGGCTGGTGGTGGAAGAGCGGCAGCGTGGCGTAAACACCTTAAGGCAAATTAACCGGGAGACCGGCGAAAGTTACGGTATTGCGTTTGATGACCCTGCTTACGTTACCTGGCTGGCGTTTAATCCCTCGCCGGAGAGTGACAAGCTGCGGTATGGCTACTCCTCCATGACCACGCCAACCACGCTGTTTGAGCTGGATATGGAGACCGGCGAGCGGCGCATTTTGAAACAGACACCGGTGCCCGGCTTTGATTCTGATGATTATAAAAGCGAACACTTATGGATCACGGTACGCGACGGCTGTGAAGTGCCGGTGTCGCTGGTGTATCACCGTAAACACTTCCGGCGCGGCCAGAATCCGCTGCTGGTCTATGGTTACGGCGCTTACGGCAGCAGTATGGATGCCAGCTTCGGCACCAGTCGCCTCAGTCTGCTGGAGCGCGGTTTTGTCTACGCGATTATTCATGTGCGCGGCGGCGGCGAGTTGGGGCAGAGCTGGTATGACGACGGCCGCCTCAAACAGAAGATGAACAGCTTTACCGACTTCATTGATGTGACGGAAGCGCTGGTTGAGAAGGGGTACGGTAATCCGCAGCAGCTCTACGCCATGGGCGGCAGCGCCGGCGGGTTGCTGATGGGAGCCGTGGTCAATATGGCGCCGACGCTGTTCCACGGCGTCGTGGCACAGGTGCCGTTCGTGGATGTGGTCACAACTATGCTCGACCCTTCGATTCCGCTCACCACCGGCGAATATGACGAATGGGGAAATCCCGAGCAGGAGGATTATTACCGCTATATTCGTCAGTACAGCCCTTACGATAACGTGGAGGCCAAAGCCTATCCGCATTTGTTGATCACCACCGGGCTGCACGACTCCCAGGTGCAATATTGGGAGCCGGCGAAGTGGGTGGCGAAACTGCGTGAGCTGAAAACTAACGATGCGCTACTGCTGCTGTGTACCGATATGGATTCCGGTCACGGAGGCAAATCCGGGCGCTTTAAATCGTACGAAGGCGTCGCGCAGGAGTTTACCTTCCTGGTCGCGCTGGCACAGGGCAGCCTGCCGGACCGTGCCGACTACTGATCGTCTTTGACGTACTTCCGCAGCGCCTGCCGCAACGGCGGGCGCAAATCACGCACGTTCTCCAGCACCCAGCGCAGATAGCCCGGATCTTTGCGCGCGATACTGCCAATGCTCTGACCACGATACTTGCCAAACGGAAACACATCGCCGCTGACGGGCGCTGGCTGACAGCGGCTGACCATGTCGCTGACGCTCCAGCCGGAGGTCTCCATGATGCGGATCAGCAGGGCGGCCGTCACATAGCAATCATAGAGCGCGCGGTGCGCGTGCAGATCCTGCGGCGGCGAAACCTCCAGCTTCAGGCTGTGGCGCAGCGCCTGGTTGCCATATTTAATGCCCGGCCACAGCTGGCGTGCCAGGGTCATGGTGCAGATCCACTCGCCGGGCATTGCCGGCAGCATGCGACGGTCAAAGCTGGCGTTGTGCGCCACATAGTGCGGGCTGCCGTGATAGCGGCCGATCGCCTCTTCGATGGAGGGCTTATCGGCCACCATCGCTTCGGTAATGCGATGCACGGCCATCGCCTGGCGGCTGATGGGCCGATCGGGGCAGATCAGATCGCTCATGGGGTTGACGATCTTACCATCAATGACATCCACCGAGGCCACTTCGACCACGCCGCCCTGTAATCCGCAGGTTTCGGTATCGATAACGCGTAACATAAATTACTTCTGCTTAGGTTCGTAGGGCAGGCGGGACAGGCTGAGCGACGCCTGTCGATAGGTCATTAAGCGCTGGCGGAACCACTCACGCAGCGCTTCGGGCTGCTCACGCTCCACCATTTCAGCGATCACCGGCATGTTATAGCGCTCTTTAAACGCCACGCCAGCAGCGGCGAGATCGACATTGACTTTGTCTTTCTCTTCCTGCGACAGCAGGGCAAGGTTTTGGCTCATGCTTTTCTCCTGATAAACAGGGGCAAAATAATGGTTTCGCCCTGCTGAATCAAGGGAATTGGATCGCACCGCATGTCTCGACACCTGCAGATCGGCGGCGTATCCTGCTGCGTCATTGGCGGCGCGTTGCCGCAGTGAAAAGGGAAGACGTGATGAAGAAAACTGCACTCAACCGCGTGGCGGCGCTGCTGCTCTCTGCTGCCGCGCTGGGTTTTAGCCAGCAGGTGCTGGCACACGCGCATCTGCAAACGCCGGTTCCCGGTGAAAATGCCACTGTCGACCACTCTCCACAACAGCTAACCCTGACCTTTACTGAGGACGTTGAACCGGCGTTCAGCGGCATTGAGCTGCTCAACGAGCAAAATCAGCCGGTCGCGGTGGAGAAGATGCGGCGTAACGATAAGCAGCACGATCAGCTGATTGTGCCGATTGGCGAGCCGTTACCGGCCGGCCGTTATCAGGTGAAGTGGCACGTGCTGTCAGTGGATGGGCATAAAACCAAAGGCAGCTACAGCTTCAGCGTGAAGTGATGGATCTTAATGCGCTGTGGATAGGCCTGCGCGCGCTACATTTTATCGCCGCATTCTTACTGGTGGGCAGTGCGTTTTACCTCAGCTGGCTGGCACCGCCGCGCTACCGCCCGCGGCTGGCGCAGCATCTGCAGGCGTTAGTGGCAGGCAGCGCCCTGCTGAGTTTATTGAGCGCGCTGCTGATGCTGGCTACGCAAACCGGACTGATGAGCGGCGACTGGCGAAATGTCGCTAACGCTGAGGTCTGGCTGGCGGTGCTGGGTACGCGTTTCGGGGCAGTCTGGCGCTGGGTGATCGGTTTCGCACTGCTCAGCACGCTGGCGTTACTGTTACGTGGCACGCTACGCCAGCGGACGCTGTTACTGAGTGGGGTACTGCAGCTGGTAGCACTGGCTGGCGTTGGACATGCCGCCATGCATGACGGCTGGCTGGGCATAGTGCAACAGGGAAACCACGCGCTGCATCTGATCGCCAGCGCGTTCTGGAGCGGTGGGCTGTTTCCTCTGCTGCTGCTGATGCGTGAAGCGCGTAATATTGACTGCCGCACCGATGCGATCCGCTGCATGATGCGCTTCTCCCGCTATGGCCATCTGGCGGTAGCGGCGGCAATCGCCACCGGCCTGTTCAACAGCCTGCTGATTGCCGGTTCGCCGTTCCACTGGCATGTCACCTTGTGGAATCAACTGCTGGTAATCAAAATAGCGCTGGTGGGAGTAATGGTCGCGATTGCGTTACTGAATCGCTATCTGCTGGTCCCGCGTTTTCGCATTGCAGCCAGCTGCGCGCCGCAGATATTTATTCGCCTGACACAGCTTGAGCTGTTGCTGGCGCTGATTGTTATCGGGCTGGTAAGCGTGTTCGCCACGCTATCACCCGCCTGACTTGTAATGAGATGAAATGAGGTCAACATTTTGCTGAAGAAACTGATTCCAGCTTGTGTATTGATGGCACTGTGCAGCCAGGCGATGGCCGCGCAGATTATTACCGTCAGCCGTTTTGAGATAGGTAAAGAGAAGTGGCCGTTTACCCGCGAAGAGGTGATGCTGACCTGTGAGAAGGATGGCGCACTGTTCGCTATCAACCCAAGTACGCTGTTGCAGTATCCGTTGAATGACAAAGCGCTGGCGCGTGCCAATGCCGGGCAGGGCACGCTGCAGTCAATCGATATCATTCTCGCGGAGGATAAGGCGCATCCGGGACAGAAGATGAGCCTCCAGCCGATCGTGGATCGCGCGCAACAGCTCTGCTCGAAGTAATTCCCGCCATTTTCAGGCGCAGCGCACACTTCTGCCGCTGCGCCTGTTTCACCGTAGTGCCAGCGCGATCACAGAGTTTGCATTCAGCACCGTTGCAGGCTGGAGTTGGCTGGAAATTGACCAACCTTAGTCTACCTTTAAAAGGCAAGGCGAAATCGCCTGCAAAAATGCCAACTTTTAGCGCACGGCTCTCAACGAGCCATTTCCCTGGACCCGATACAGGAATCGTATTGGGTCTTTTTTTAATACTATGTTTCTAAAGGATATTTTCATGATTGTACGAAAATGTCCGAAATTTGTCCGAAATATTCATACTCGGGTTAAATCATCACGTATTCCTGACCGCGAGAATCCAGGTATTTTTTGGTCATCGACATGTTCTTATGACCGAGCAACCTCTGCGCAAACTCCTCTCCATTCTCTGCTGCATACAGTCGGCTTGCAAGACTTCTGATTTCATGGAATGAGGGAGGGCTGGCACTAAACTGAATGCCGCTCAACGTACGAGCCTCTGTAAATGCACCCGTGATAGCATCCGGCTGAACAGCACCAGGCGTTCTTCCTCCCCGGCGGACAGATGAAAAAATGATGTGATCCGAGGGATTGCCGATGCGGCACCGTTCTATGACATCAGACAGAGTGATTCCGGCTGCCTGCAGCGATAGCGTAAGGGGTACGGCCAACATGTGACCTGTTTTTCCCTGGGTGATGAAAATGCGATCTTCCCTGACCTCGCTAAAGGTCATCCTCGAAATGTCCTCTCTTCTCTGTCCGGTCAGCAACGCGATATCCATAGCGTTGGCCAGCCATCCACCCATCTCGGTTGCTGCTGCTCTTATGCCGAGGTAGTTTTCAAGCGTCATCCTTTCCCGCTTAACCTCAGGCGCAGGCGTGCGCGTTGGTTCTGCCGGATTCCTGTCCAGCACTCCCTCCACTACAGCCTCCCTGAACACATCCATGAGCAGTGAACGCAATGCGGAAGCCATGGTTTTCTTGCCACACTCCACGTATGACTCAAGAAAGACAGCGATATCACGCGTACTGATAGCGTTAATAGCTTTGCGGCCGAAGTAATCTCGCAGGGTTTTAAGTTGATTTGCCCTGATTCTCATAGTGCTGAGCTTAAGCTCTCTGCGTGACAGTATCACCTCATAACGGTCAACCCACTTACCGAAAGTGAACTCTGGCGTTTCTTTTATCCGTTCCAGCAGAGAAGAGGGGATGTAATTTTCTTCTATATAGTTGTTGGCCTCAATGGCCTGAGCTACCGCCTCCCTGCGCGATATGCGTCCTAGCGATATCTCCTGGCCGGTCACGGGGTTTCGCCAGTAATAACTGAGTCTGGATTTTCGATATGTCAGATTCCTTGGCAGATTACCGTCGTATCGTTCCGGCCTGTTCGACATGTTTTAGTTTCTCCAGTAGCGATCCCTTTCTGGGCGGTTTTGTGTGTGCGGGTTTGCGCACCATTTTGCTTTTGCGAGGATCGACATAAACCGAATCCGGCTCCAGCATGTACTCCCTGCCGTGCAACTGTGGGCAAGGGTATATCTTTCCCTCGCGAACCCATCGGCGAAGAGTTGAGAGTGATGGCGGTTTTGAATATGTCTCGTTCGCCCACTCCAAAAGGTTGAGTAGCTTAGCCATAATTTTCTCCGGGACGTTTTACCAGGTTTTGAGCGCAAATGAACGCAAGATTTAATGGTGAGTGCAACAGTCAATCACCATCCTTTGGCGGCCAGAGCCACGCAATAATCAGGGCAATAAAAAGGGCCAGATTCGTGAGAACCCAGCCCGTGTCGGCTTCTTCGCAGGTGGTGGTCATCCTTCTAATACATGGCTTTTGGGTGCGCCGCGGTAACGTGGTTTCGGTGGATACTTTGGTTTTGCTATGGAATTTGCCAGTATTAAGTCCCAGTTGGCTTTATTGTTTGGAACCCACTTGCCGCCTTCTCCATCAAACCAACCAGGCTTGATATCCACCGCCAATGGTTCAATCAGCTCACATGGAACAGCTAGCGTGTGATGTCCGGTGTTGTAATAATCAAGATGCTTCATGACATCTGCATGCTTGTAGCGCCCCGAGTTTTCAATGCGCCCGCGATAGCCACTGTCATCGGGACCCCAGAGGGTGATGTATGGCTCTCGTCGCTCCGTCCACTTGACCGAAACGATGAAATATTCTTTCTCTATGGACATAACAACTCCTCACGCAGAGCGCGATAAAGGTTTATGGGGTAGGGGATTATTCTTGGGTTAGAAACTGAAGCTTTTGCGGGATGTCTAAATCATCTTCGCTGTGCTGATCGCAATAATATTCCAGTGCGCGCTCAATTAATTCTACTTGTTCAGAGGTAAAGTGGTCATCCCGCGTATCAAAGTAAGCAACACGTATTGGTTTGCCACCAAGGATGTCTGTTTTTGGGCCAACTGCGGGGCTTAAGCCCTCCGGAAACTCCACTGTTAACGTATATACCGTCATGCTGCCCTCCGATTCTTCTGCGCCCACACATACTTCTCATGGTCCTGCCTGCACTCTGGCGAGCAGTAGCTGCATCCTTCGCGTGAGGGCTCTCCACAGTCGCCGTTCTTGCATATCGGTGACCGAGGCTCAGGTAGCGGCCGGTTAGCTAAAGCTATTTGCGTGTTGAGTAATTCCAGTTCTGCTGCTGCGTCGATTTCGTCACACATAGTGATTCTCCGATGTATAAGCGTAAAAAAACCTGCCGGAGCAGGTTATTTCTCAATTTCGATAATCTCTATCGCATACGGTTGCGAATTTTTTCTTCAATCATCACTCTCGCCTCAACCTTTGATTTGGCTGTGACGCGATACGATTCGAGACCGAACGTGGCCGTGTAAGTAGTGACGTATTTATCAACAACATGTTTGCGCAGATTCATGGTAAACCCTCTTAAATGTTGAGAAACCATGCTAGCTGCATTATTAAAAGTGCGTCCAATGTTTATTCTTGATAGGTGATATGATTGTTTCATATGATATTTGCTGCAGCACAATGGGCTCGTAGTTTTTCATGACAGCAGACCGAGCTTGCCTGTCAGAACGATAACCATCACCATTCCGACGACTAAGGCTACGCAATCCCACGCGCTCATTTATCCCCCTCAATGTTGCGCATGGCTTCGTCTACCTGCTCACGCAGTTTGGTATGATGAGGTAAATCCCACTCTTCGCTATCCTGCTGCGCACGAAACATCTCACGACTGCCGTACATCAGCGGGTAACGAACCTCAACGCAGTGGGAACAAAGCCAATCCATGCGTTTAACATCCGCCTCTGCTGCTTCTGCGCGTTGCTTCCATTCATGGACAGAACCGTTTAAATCGCGCACATAAATTCGCTCTTGAGTAATTTTTTGCTCCAGCGCTCGGAATGCTTCGGCAATAGCGAGGATGTTTTCAGGGCTGCAAAGTTCCAGATAATCACAAAGCCATGAAGCCTCTTTTGAGTTGCTGCCTGTTGAGATTACAGCTTCACCACGGCTCTCGCAGATTACCTCGTGGGCTTGCTTGCCGTCTTTATCCTGACAAAGCGCGCTACTCCAATCGCTACCGTGCCAGTCCGCAACAAACTTCGCCTGCTCAACTAGCTCATTCAGCTTTTCCATCATTCACCCTCCACGCGCTTAAACTCAATGACCCACACCCACGGGTTAGCCTGCCAGCTTTCCTCTCCGTAGATGGATCGCCACAGTTCAGCAAAACGTCTTTTGGCATCCCTCGGTGTTTGCTGAGATTCGTCGTATGCATAGAGATGACCAATACCTTCAGCTATAGCGTCTTGGTTGGTTATATCCTGCAACCGCTCAACCCGAACGCCGGTAATCTCCAGCGTTATGCGGGAAGCCCAGCGCGGCATGTGGATTGATGGACGCCAGCGGCCTTCTTTCGGCCAATCGTCTGGAATGGTGGCGCGGTAAGCCATATCGTGGCTGTCCTGGTCAATGTTGTATCGCGCCCACGTCTCACGCACCCACAGGCGATCACCTACTGCACCGAACGGGCAGGTGTAGCCCTCATCCTCGTTGGCCACACCAAAAACCTGCTTCTTAGCTGGCTTTAAGTAGCCGTCTTTATTGACCACACCAGGCGTATACCAGCGAGCGGTAAAGTCCGTTTCCAGCTCCATATTCATCGGAGAGAAATCGGCTGACGGCTGCACCTTCATGATCCGGCGCGTCTGCGTCTTTCTGCCATCCAGAACTGCACGAACCATTTCGTCGTTGAAAATCATCCCGCGCTCAATCATGGCTGGCCTCCTTGATGTCAGCGCGCAGGTGAAGCTCGCGACCGTCAGGCAGCTTAAACACCTTGATGTCATCCGTTTTCATCAGGTGAAAAGCAACAGCGTGAATAGCCTGTTCAGTAACATCATGCTTATCTCCAGTGAAACAACGCGCTTCAGGATTTCCACCTTTCAGCGCCTGGCTTCGCCCAGCAAAGATCGTGTTCGTTAGCGGGCTCAGACCGACAGTGATTGGATTAGCCATCACTCACCATCCTTAGCTGCATCGGCGCGGAGTTGGGCAGCGAATTCCAAAGCATGATTCCGCGTATAGCTATAAACGTGATTGGTAGGGTAGTCGTCGCACTGTTCCGCCAACATCTCCAGACCCTCAGCACGAACAGAGTTGAGGTACGCTTCGACGCTCGACCTACCATTAGCTAGATCATGAAACTCCTGTATTGTCTGGCCATCACAGACGACATCCGGCGCCATCTCTTTATTGTATTCTGCGTAAACATGCGCAGCTTCTTGGGCCAGCTCCATGCCTTTAGCCACCACCGCATCTAGCTTCTGCTGCAGGGTGGCAATATGCATATCACGCCAGCCAAGCTCAGCGGCGATATCGGACTTACTGCGCAACTGTTCCGCTGTCATAGCCATGACATGGTTTCCATAGAAATTACCCGCGCGGTCCATTTCCAACAAATCACGTTCTGCGTAATGCTTTTTCATCTTTTTCCCCTTATTCAATGCCAACCGGGTACAGGCCGGCATCATTCCTGCCGCACAGCACCAAACCGGCCGCGGCGCTCTGTTGTGAAGTCACCCCAGTACTCGCTTTCCGGCCTGGTGACGATGATTCGTGGAAGCTCCGGACGCGCTGACATCTCCAGATGTTCACGCTGTTTAATCTCTTCCATGTAAAGCGCTTCCTTTCGCTCTCTGGTCAGCAGGCGAGGGTGGTCATTTCCCTCTCCCTGCGCTGATAAGGCCGCCATGACGTCATCCAGCACTTCCTGCTTGCGTCGCTTAATCTCTTCATCAGCTGCGTTCAGGCGTGCGAAATACGCCGGTTGTACCGGTGCGCTCATGGTGGTGGCCTTATTGGTGGGTTAAATCAGAAGGGGGTAAATCCATCATCCTGCGGCGGGTAGTCAGGATAGCCAGAGCTACCATTGCTTCCGCCGCTTTTCTTGCGCTCATCTTTGTCTTTGAGCCCGGCCACCATTCGCTCTACAGCTTCGGCATTCTTGCCTTCGGCCTTTTCCAGCAGAGTCTGGTGTGTCTGTGCGATGAATGGCATGCGAATTTCCAGGCCGTATGTATCCGATCCGTCATTCTTGCTGCGAAGCACCTTCTGGAGAACTAAGCCAACCTTCTTGCCGGCGAATTCAGGAGCAATGAACTGTCCTGCGGCTTTCATCTGGTTAGTAAGTTGCTTAACGCCAGCGCAGCCCATCATTGCGTGAATCATGTTCACGCCGAACGTGTTATCGCTGCCGTCTTTCTTGCTGACGTAGACGCTGAGGTATTGCACCTTGCGCCCATCATCCGCCTCGCCAGAGAACTCAATCGCCTTTGCTCCGCCGGATGAGGTTGTCAGCGCCGCTTCAGTGATGGTGATGACGTAAGCGCCAGACTCGTTGATAAATCCGCCCTGGCCGGCGGTCAGTGCTGCTTCTTGGTTGTAGGTGAAAATCACGTTACTCATGCGGCTGATTCCTTCAGGTTATGAACATTGGATAATCCCCAGTAGTCGCAGATTGTTGCGTCCACGAATGCCAGGTCATTGTCGATTTCGTTGGTTTCAAACATACCCATCGGCGACTTCACTGTGTCAGCGCCGTTGTTTTTCGTTGTGAAGAAGAATTGTTCATCACGGGTGAGGGTGCGGAGGACAATGGTGAACATACCTTCGACGGTAATTTTCTCGTCGAGCATCTTTCCGATCGTCTTCATTTTGGTGCGGCCCATCTGCGTCTCTTCAGTGTGCGCCAGAAAGTAAACTCGAAGGTCATCAGGCGCATCCTGCGCAGCTTTGATAACCTCCCATGCATGCCGGCCGATTTCGGTAAATTTATCGAAGGATTTCTCTTCAGAACGGCGCATGAATTCGTTACTCATTACGTACTGGAAATCGTCGATGATGACGATCCGCTTTCCATACCCTGCAGCACTCTGTATGACCTTAACAATCACATCCCACCTGTCGCTGCTGACCACGACGCCCTGTTTTAACTTCGCATCCCACGGCTTCCAGTCGCGGGATTTAAACGGCAGAGGCTTCCTGACAGGCTGAACAAGAATTACCTCTTCGGCATTCAGGTTGCGCAGGCTGGTTGATTTACCGGTGCCAGACTCACCGAGAATTAGTGTTGCTGTGCCCATGATTTCCTCTCAGAACGGGCATGGCCCGATGAAATATTTCTGCTTCAGTTTCTCGCACTTAGCCAGCAGGCGATCGTGATTCATCATCACCCGGTTACCTGCTTTGCGGTGCATGAGTGCGCTGGCAACGAATGACAACCTCGCAAACTGGCTGACCTGCATCTCTACATCCGGCGTCATGGCTTTCATTTGCGCTCCTGCATGCCGAGCATTCTCAGCATCTGGTTGATGAACGGATAATCCTGAGTGCGCTCAATCTGGCGCTGACGTTCAAGCTCTTCCTGCTGCTTCTGATACTGCTTTGTCTGCTGCTGGCTCATTGAGGATTCCCCTGCTGGGTAATTGCCTGAATTAAGAGGTCGACAATCTGCTGTAAGCGGCTCTTTGGCTGCCAGTGCATAACGTCAGCGCCGGTCAGTTTGTAGTTGAACATGGTGTTTTTAGGGCAGCCCGATGCCGCCCCTGCAATCGCTAGTGCTTGCATGGGATACCTCATTGAATTGGGTGATTTGTGTTGAAAAAAGAAGCCAGCATTGCGCTGGCTAAGGGATGATAATTTGTTAATTACGCCCGCTGTCTCAAAGCTAAAGCGTGGTGACTAGCACCGTCATGGCCTGTCGTGACAAGCCATTGCGCTGCTACTCTTCCTCTTCTCCCGCTTCATCCTCTTCAGTCTCAGCCTCAGCCTGATCGAACCATTCAACGTACTGCTCAGCCATTTCTCGCAATGCCCTGGCATACTGTCGTTCATCGCTGCTGAAGTCAGATAAAGACTCACAATTTCCTATCGCTTCAAGGCACTGCTCGAAGTCCAGTTTTGTATTTCTGAACTGGCAATAGCTCATGTTTCCCATACTTCACCTCCTGTCAGCTGTTACTGGCCCAGCGCCTTATCAATGGCGGCGCGTGCAAAATCCCACTCCGAGTGCTCACCATGCTTATCGTGCGCATGGAGTGCATCCTGAAGAGCCTCTAAGAGCTCAGGTGCCGCGGCAAACATACTGGCGTACTGAGTTGCCTTACTTTCAAACTCACGCCTGTCACCCGCGGTTCTATCACGCATGCCTAGCCAACTCTCACCATCCCGCCTTTCTTCATCAATGAAAGTAGATTCACTGAAATGAACTGAGCCAATAAGCTCACATTCGGCGTAGATTCTGTTGCTATGTGAAGTTAGTTTTATGTTATTAATATCCTTCATATTTCCTCCCACTTACCGCACAAAAATAAACCCGCGCGGGGCGGGCTATTCGAACACTTGTTTAGCTTTTTCCAACCAAAGGTAAGCCATGATCTGAACTACTCTCGCATCGGCGCCATCAATGTTTTGCTCTGCCATCCACTTTGCAAATTCAATCGCTTTCTGTTCCATACTCACCTCTCTTAATCTCTGCTGCGTCCACGATGGGTGGACAGGTAATAAAAAAGGCTGCGGGTTAGGCAGCCTTGATGAATGGTGCAAACGCTACTGGCGCCTGCTTTGGTCTGAAATCCCGGATGTCTTTCAGCACTTCACGGAACTCACTCAGCTTCATGCCCCTTCGTTTCGCTTCAGCTTTAACAAGGTCGTTATCGAGCTTCAGGTAGAGGTGCTGAGCTTGAGACTTGGCATCATTGAAGGCTGTCTTACGGACGAAAGTTTCATCCTCTTTGCGGCGTTTTTCCGCTGCCAGATGGTCATCCAGTTCCTTATGGAAGTTGCCGCGCTTATCCAGCGGGACATTTAACATGCCGTGGTCAAGTGCCATAGGTTCATCTCGCCGTTACGATGTCTTTTGATTTGCGATAGCCAATAAAAAAGGCCGCCTAAGCGACCTCTAGTTAGCGACTGTTTTTTATCTAACCCTAAGCTCTTTCTTTGCTTCAGAAACTAAGCTAGATAGCAGTTTTTTAGAAGCAGAAAAGTCGTAGTTACAAGCATCAAAGCTGGTGATTGAATCCTCATCAAATGCTTCTCTTATTCGCTTTCTTTCTGACAAGAAATCACTAATTATCTCTGAAGCCTTTGTCGTCAAGGTAAATTCTGAGAGTTGTGAAATTCTTTCAATTTCTTGTAAATCAACCCAGTATTGATCAGATAGCTGCTTTTCAACTTCAGGCTTGTGTCTGTTAAAATCTTTGCTTTGCAGGTTTGATTTTTCTGATTCAACTTCAAGAAAATAGTCATCGGACTTCATTAGCCTATAACTTATCTCAATTGTTTCAGTAAAGGATTCAAGCCGTTTTTCCCACCATTTCTCTTTATAAAATCTACCCACAGCAAATTTTGCGGCGAGAGAAGCTGCTACAACAGCTGTTAGTATGGGGCCACCGACTTTTGTCGAAAAATCAATTATTTCTGGCGTAAAAATAGACATAGCACCTCCTTTCTTAGGAGTTTAAATCAATGGAATGCTTTTGCCACGTACCTTCTGCACTGCGTGAATCTGGCGACCAGCCTCGTTGTTGACCTTCTGGTATTTGCTGCTTATGCGATGCTCAACATATGCCGCAGCACCCGCAAGAATCTGCTTGTGATATTCGGTCTCGGTGTCGACTGCCTTCACCACACGGTCAGCTGCTGCGCGTTTGCACTGCAACACAACCCGGCTTGGAGTAGGGCGGTGCAAAACTTCTGCACTAACGCTGGCTTCACTCTGAAGGTGAGCGCGGCGTTCACGACGACGACCTGAAGCTGAACCAGAGAATTGAGTTCTGCGTGTCATAGATACCTCCTGAGTGAATTTTGGCGATGGTCGTTTCCATCCCAAAACTCACGCTTTGGTACTAATTGGCTTTTCAGCCACGTAGGTGATCCGTCACCGTTGTTAAAAGAGCGTGCTATCCGTTTCGTACTGCGTCAGCGTCCTGCTGATGGGATTAACTATAACCAAGGTTATTGTGCGTTACAATACCCTTGGATATAAAATTAATAACATAAGTATTAATTTGCTGATATCTTTAATAAAAAAAGTTAGTATTTGGTGTAACAAGTTCAGTTATGGGGTTTGTTTTATCTGTGACAGGGCAATAAGCCCCTCGAGATAGACATAATTTTCTTGACGGGAAAGGGAGTAATGACGAGTATTGGTTTACTGGGTATTCATACAGTGATTGCTGATTTATATTAAAAAAAATCACTGATTTTAGGAGGTTGCAGCTTTGACTGCATATATGAGGGTAGGAGAAGGGAAGTTCATAAAGGTGCGCCCAGCAATTACAAGGCTTCGGGCGCCCTATGTGATTTATTGCCTGAAGCCACGTAGCACAAAGACAATTACGCCGATAATTTTTACCTCTTCGCTAAGAGGCATGGGATCAACTCGATGATCGGCATCAAGAAGAGCCCCGTTACCAGAAGAAGAGTAACGATATACCGATATAGTACCGTGAATATCGGCGAGCACGTAGTCACGCCCACCGGGCTTCTCATGGGTATCTACATAAACCATCGAGCCAGATGGAAATTCATCATAACCGGTTTCGTATTTTAATTTATAAGCCCGCACATGTTCAGGGTTTATAAGGTCTGGAGCCATAGTAACGGCGTTCGTTGGGCCGTTGCCGTCCCAAATAGTCACCACATTAACGCTTTTATATACAATCTCACCAGGAACGACATCCATTCTTTCTTGAGAAGATTTATTTCCGCCTTCTTCATCTGTCATGTCACCTTGCCCATTAGCTAACCACTCTGGGCGCACACCTAAAACTTTGGCAATGTCGACGAGTTTCCTAGACGACTTACTTCTTCCTGAAGTGATTTTCCATACGCTTGGCTGCGACATTTCAGCTGCCTCAGCAAGGGCCGCTTGAGATATCTTGCGAAGCTCCATCGCATGCTTGAGCCTATCGGCTAACGTATTTGTTTTCATGGTAGCGAACATATAGCCAGGGATATTACCAGTCAAATATCCTAGGGTATTGCTTTTTGGTAATTGCATGGTTATTATTTCCCTATGTTCAAACCATAGGTTATCGATAATGATCAACAAAGCCATTGAGAAAGCGATTTCAGTGGCCGGAAGTCAGAAGAAACTTGCAGTGATTGTTGGTGTTAGCCAGCCCAATGTGTGGTGTTGGCTGCATGGCAAGAAGAAAGTTTCTCCTGAAAAAGTTCCGGCCATTGTGGAGGCGACCGGGGGCGAAGTTAAAGCGCATCAAATTCGACCCGATCTCCCAGCACTGTTTCCGCATCCGACTAAAGCCGCATAAGAAGTACCCGCTCTTACAAAACGGACATGAAGTCCTACGTCGCTGAAAAGCGAATCTAATCAAACAAAACGATTCACTACGTGACCGCCTTATGGCTGTCGCGCAATTAACTATTCAACAAAGGAATTCTAAGAAATGGAACGCGCAAACAAACGCAACGAGGCGCTGAAGATTGAAAGCGCTTTGCTCAACAAGATCGCTCTCATCGGAACCGAGAAAACGGCAGCCGCTATGGGCGTAGACAAGGCTCAAATAAGCCGCTGGAAACGCGACTGGCTGCCGAAGTTATCGATGCTGCTTGCGGTGCTGGAGTGGGGTGTCGTCGACGATGAGATGGCTCATTTAGCCAGGCAGGTGGCGAGCATCCTCACCAAAGAAAAGACCGAGATGAGCGGTAACTCATTCTCGGCCTGATGCGAAATGACTGGATCAATTCACAGGAGTCATTATGTCAAAGAAACACGTTGTGTACCAGGCAGAAATGCACAAAAACCTTGCCCGCGTCGAGTTCTGCAAAGCGTTCAACCCGAAGGTGGCTGAGAAGCTGAAGCACATTCTGGAAGAGCACAGAGCGAAGGAGAAAGGGCAATGAGTAACGTAGCGTATGCAACTTTCGGGGTTCCTAGAGAGCCTGTGGAGCGTAAAGTGGCGCAGCTTGAAGATGGTTTCTTGCGCCTCGCTAATGACCTTCTTGATGCTGCAATGTGTTCTGGGCTGCCTGAGACGGAGCTCTGCATCCTGATGGCCGTCTGGCGCAAGACGTACGGGTTTAGCAAGAAGATGGACTGGATTAGCAATGAGCAGCTTTCGGAGATGATCGGCAAGCACCTGACTCATTGCTCAACAGCAAAAAACAATCTGGTGAGGAAGAAAGTGCTCATCCAGGAGGGCCGGAAAGTTGGCATGAATACCAACATTTCGGACTGGCTAACGAAGAATAACGGATTCAGCAAAACATTAGCGGAACCTGCTAAGAAAACCTTAGCGGAAGTTGCTAACGGACCTTCGCAGAAGTTGCTAACCACAAAAGACAATATACAAAAGACAAAAGAAATAACCCCCTTACCCCCTATGGGTGTAAGCGATGGCGATAAGAAACCTTCTGCCAGAAAAAACACCCCATACCAGGCGGTCATTGATGCCTACAACGAAGCGGCCGGAGAAAGACTACCGGCTGCCGAAGCTCTGAATGAAAAACGAAAACGCGGTATCAAGCGCCTGCTGAACGAACTGAAAGAGCCAACGGTTGAAGCGGCCGGCAACTACTTCCAGGCGTTCATGAGCAACGCTAAGCCGTTTTACTTCGGTGAGAACTCTTCGGGCTGGCGCGCAAGCTTCGACTACCTGCTGCGCAGCGACACACTGACCAAAACGCGGGAGGGAAGCCTGTGAGTGAAAATATCATGATGCCACCACACAGCCTCGACGCTGAGCAATCAGTCATTGGCGGGCTGATGCTGGACGGTGGTGACGAGCGCAGCCAGAAAGTCATGGCGATGCTGAAACCGGATAGCTTTTTCAACCGGTACCACCGGGAAATATTCGAAGCCATTCGCGTACTGCTTAGCAAGAACAAGCCAATCGACATTCTGACCTTGTCAGAACACCTCGACAGCAACGCCCAGGAGTACGGCGGATTTGCTTACCTGGCTGAAATGGCGAAGAACACCCCATCCGTTGCCAACATCCTCAGCTATGCCGCTGTAGTCCGTGACCACGCTGTGACGCGCTACGGCATCAGCAAACTGAACGAGTCACTGGAAATGCTTTACAGCCGCAACGGGATGTCTGCCGCCGATAAGCTGGAAGCCGTAAGCACCATCACCAGCCAGATTAGCGACTACGCCAGGACAGGAAGCCGCCGTGGCCTGCGCTCATTCGGTGAGGTCATGGATAGCTGGGTAACCGACCTTGAGAAGCGCTTCGACCCCTCTGGCGAGCAGCGTGGCATGAGCACAGGTATCCCGTCACTCGACCGCATGTTGTCGCCGAAAGGCCTGGTGAAGGGTTCACTGTTCGTCATTGGCGCCCGGCCTAAGATGGGTAAAACCACGCTGTACAGTCAGATGGCTATCAACTGCGCCCTGCGCGAGAAGAAGCCCGCGCTGATGTTCAGCCTTGAAATGCCGGCAGACCAGATTCTGGAGAAGCTGGTAGGGCAGAAGTCAGGCGTCAACCCGAGCATTTTCTACATGCCGGCCACTGACGACGCTGATGCGGAATACCAGGGCGACTATGACGCCGATTTCGACAGGGCCATCAAAACAGCTAACCGGCTGCGCGAAGAGGACCTGCTGTATATCGACGACACCCCCGGGCTATCACTGGCTCACATTGTTTCAGAGGCCCGCAAGGTTAAACGTCAGAAGGGAGCCGTTGGGATGGTGCTGGTCGATTACCTGACGCTGATGACCGCCGAGAAGGCCGACCGCAACGACCTGGCATACGGACTCATCACGAAAGGCCTGAAGAACCTCGCCAAAGAGCTTGGCTGCGTTGTGGTGCTGCTGACTCAGCTGAACCGTGAGCTGGAGAAGCGCGTCAACAAGCGCCCGTTGCCTAGCGACTCACGCGACACCGGTCAGATTGAGCAAGATTGTGATTACTGGGTAGGCATTCACCGCGAAGGCGCATTTGATGAAAACGTGCCAGCCGGCGAAACCGAGCTGCTACTCAGGCTGAACCGTCACGGCAACACCGGCACGGTCTACTGCCTGCAGCAGAACGGCGCTATCTACGATATGGATCAACAGGCAGCCCGGGCGGAGCGCGATTCCCGTTCCGACAAAGGCGGCAAGAGCAAGAAGGGTGGTTTTTGATGAAAATTCCGCTGAACCGAAAAGGTTATGGGTGGTGGCTTGGCCTTACGTGGAGCAAATCACATCGAGCATGGGGGTTTTATCACATGAGACACGACGGCTGCCCTATGCGCGCTATATGGCTAGGAAAGCTGGCAATTGAATGGTGGTGGGAATGAATAAATTAACCGCTGAGAAGTGCCGCAGAGAAATCAGAATCTGGGAACGGCTTGAGCAGACTGTCGGCCTCGCAATTGAATCAGAAAGGCACCTGCAAGCTTACAGGATTGCACTCCCCATCCTGGAGCAGCAGGAGCGAGAGCAAGGAGAGCAACAATGAAAATAGGGCCAGTAACGTTTAAGGAGGCGTGTCGATTCGTGTCGACACATCACAGGCACAACAAGCCGCCCCGTGGGCACAAGTTCAGCATCGCACTGCGTGTTAATGGGGAAATTGTTGGCGTCGCTATGGCTGGTCGACCTGTCGCCCGTCACTTCGATGATGGGCTGACAATTGAGGTTAATCGCACTTGCACAGATGGCTTTAGAAATGCCAATTCAATGCTCTACGGGGCGGTATGGCGTGCGGCCAAAGCCATGGGCTATGAGCGCTGCATTACTTACACGCAGGCAGATGAGTCAGGAGTATCTTTGCGCGCAGCTGGCTTTATCAGGGTTAAAGAACTTCCTGCCAGGCTGAGTTGGGCTGCCTCCAGCGTTGCACTGAAAGATATGCGTGACCCTGTAGGCAATGGCGGGGTTGCACGCATTCTCTGGGAAATAAAGAGGACATCATGAAAAAAATAACCAATGAGCAGTTAGATTCGCTTATTAGGTCAGCAGTGAATTCGAGCGGGCCACTACCTGCAGATGAAAAGTTTGCGCAAATAATTTCCGCGTTGCGAGAGCTGCGAGAGCTTCGAGAGTCAAATGACCATCGGGGTGAGGGTGAAGGTGAGGGTGAGTGGATTGAGTGGGGTGGTGGAGAGTGCCCGGTTGACAACCTTGCTGTGGTTGAAGCGAAACACCGCAGCGAGGAATGGGCGCCCAGTCGCGTGACGGCATCTGTAGTTGATTGGCACCATCGCGAATGGTGTTCTGACACTGACATCATCGCCTATCGGGTGATTGAGAAAGATGGGAGGGAAGGATGAGTGAGCATTGCGTTAAAGGGATGTGTATTGCTGGCCTTACTGGGTCAACCCCCATCAACGTTGAGGATTGGGAGCGAGCTGTTGATGAATTTGAAAAAGTCATTGAGGTTTGGAACGTTAAAACTCGCCGATTTGCTATTCCACACCCTGGCTTTGTTCATAAATCTAATTTCTGCGTCAAGTGCGGGAGAAAAGTATGACAATCCAAACCAACGGCGATGAGCTGGAGCGGAAGAAGTTTAGCGAATGGTTTGAGCAGAACTTACGGGAAAGAATAAAAGACAGACCTGCTCTGGACCAGCGAGGTTTAATGCAGGTTGCATGGCTGGGCTGGCAGGCCCGCAGTAAGCAGGAGGAAGCATGAGCAACGTAATCCCCCTAAAGCGCTCTGAGCACGTCATCCCTGACGATGAACTTGAAGCGCTGATAACTGAAGTCACCCACTATGCTCGCAAGCTCCACGATTACACCTCATTGCCGAGTGTGATGCGCAAGGTGCTGAGCGACGCCCTGAAGCGAGACAAGAGCGATGGAGATACCGAAAGAGGGCCTACGCCTGCATAAATCGAATTTCAGCGCCATCGGGCAACAGCTATTCCCTCTGCTCGAATCCGGCGAATGTTACCGGCTACAACTCAAGCCCTGGAAAGAAAAACGCAGCCTCTCACAGAACAGCCTTGCACATATGTGGTTTGGCGAAATCAGCGAATATCTCATCAAGTCCGGCCGCTCTGACGCAACGCCAGATTGGGTAAAGCGCAACCTCAAGCGCACTTACCTCGGCTGTGAAGAAGTGACCTATACCGACTTCGTTACCGGAGAGAAGGTAGCCACCTACGAACCACGACACACATCCAGCCTCGACAGCGGAGAAATGCACTTCTTCCTGAATCAGGTTGAGCAGTGGTGCGCGCAGTTCGGACTGGCGCTGACAATCCCACACGATTCTGAGTATCAAAAGCTCAAGGACAAACAGAACCAATGACCCCCTTTACCGATATTGGCGCAGCCATCGAAGAAGCTGCGTGGCTGGCGTTCGTCCATAAGAAACCTCACTGCGTCTATCAGCGCTTTGATGGCGTTATGGAAGTGAAGCCAGCTCATCCCGACCTAAACCCTATGTACACAACCGGCTCCCCGGCATCGTAACCACTGAGTACAGGTGCGCATCATGAACGGAATACCATGTACAGAGCATGAGATAAAAACCATCAAGCGCTTATCCAAGAAATGCACTCCAGCGCAAATAGCAAAACGACTCAACCGCCCTCCATCAAGCATCCACACCTTTATCAAAGCTCATAATCTGCCGGCCCCTATCCAGGCCTATAAAAAGGTTATGGCCAGTGATGTCAGGAAGGTTGTAGAGATGCGCCAGTCTGGACTGAAGTACAGGGAGATAGCTGAGCGAACAGGAATCAACGTAGATATGTGCGGATATATATACAGGAGCTACGGATGCGCATGACCTGGTTTTCTCACCCTGAGCCCCTCGATACCAAAGCCGCTGACGAACTGCTGGCCCGATACGCCGCCCGGCATGTGCAGGCAAAAAAGATATTGGCATTTGACCCGCGCTTCTGGACCGTCAGCGCTCTGCTGCCTGAGAGCAAATACGAGCCAATACCCAGCAAGCAGTTTGAACAGCCGATATGGAGCAGATGATGAATTACAGCGAAATGACGGATTTTGAGATTAATAAAGCTGTTGGCGAAATAGTGCTGGAGGGAAAGTGGGCCTGCAAGCCTGGTTATTCTGGAAACAATTCAACCTCGTGGTACTACGGCAGCGTGGACACCTTCATCAATCCATATCCTCTGCTTCCTGATTACTGCAACTCATGGGCTGACGCCGGGCCGATTATCGATAAACATAAAATCGACCTTGTATGGTATGAGATTGATGCGTGCTGGGGCGCCCATAAAGGCATGCCTTGCGCCTATGAAAAGTCACCCCTGCGCGCGGCAATGATTATATTCCTGAAAACTCAGGAGTTATCAGATGCGTGACCGCTGCATCCGCTGCCACACCATCCTCACCAGCGAGGATAAGTACTTCCACGGCATCAGCTGCCACAACTGCGAAAGCGATATGGAGTGGGAAGAGTATGAGCAACACAGCCCTATCAAGTCAGCCTACTGGCGGTGGCGAGCACTCTGCTTTGGTCTGCGTGTTCTGCGCTATTACCCTGCAAAGCTCGGAAACTTATTGCTGCACAAGCTGCGCCGACAAGCTGATGGAAAGCGATCCTAATTTCGACATGACAGGAGAAGATGATGGCTGAGTTAAAAGCTGGTGGGTTGGCGATTGTCATATCGTCGCCTATTGCTAAAAACGTTGGAAGAGTAGTTGAGTTGGTTGAATTCAGGGGGACTTTGAAATCCCGATTTACGGGTGAAGAAGGGCCTGCATGGAAAGTGAAAACCGACACTCCAATGACTTTGCCTAACGGCATGCCAAGCGATTTAATTGGTTGGATATTTAGCAAAAAACTAATGCCCATCGATGGTGATGACTTCCAGTACGAAGATGAGCGGCAGAAGGAGCTAACGCATGGCTAAAGGCATCAAGCCGAAGCCGAAGCAATGCCCCATCTGCGGTACCGAATACATCCCACGAAGTTCTCTCCAAAAAGTCTGCCACAACTACAAATGCGCCATGGAATTCAATCGACAGGTTGATGAGCGTAATGCTGAGCGTGAACAGCGCAAGCAGGACAAGCTACAGCGCGATGATTTGAGGCAAAGAAGGGAGAGGCTGAAAGGCGTATCAGAATGGCAGAAAGAGGCGCAGACGGCGTTTAATCGGTATATCCGCTGGCGTGATTTCAATAAAGATTGTGCCAGCTGCGGCGGGCAACTTATCGGCAGCAGCAATTACCTCACCGGCAGCGCGGTAGACGCAAGTCACTACCGGTCACGCGGCGCAGCATCCCACCTGAAATTCAATGTCTTCAACGTCCATTCTGCCTGCACCCGATGCAACCGGCAATTGAGCGGTAACGCGGTTGAATTCCGCATCCGATTGATTGACCGAATTGGCATTGGTCGCGTCGAGCGGCTGGAAGCAGATAACACACCTCGTAAATTCGACATCCCCTACCTGAAACGGGTGAAGGCCATCTTCACGCGCCGGGCGCGTCATTACGAAAAACTCCGCAAAAGACAAATGGAGCAAGCAGCATGACCGGCTACCTAAGAGAAAAGTGGCTGCACCTGCGCATGTACAAGCGCAAAGACGGCTTTGCAGTTGACTATCGGTTACTGAAACGCACAGCGAAGATGATAGGAGCGAATTATGGGGCTTGAAGCGACAGTAAAATACCATTTCCCGAAGGGGCAGAACTTCAGCGGAACAGCGCCACAGACATCACCAGACACGCTTACTGGCACTGACTACATTGCCAGCATGGGCATGGCTATGTCTCGAGCGCCTTTGGGTTATGCTGCCTTCATGGGGAAGGTAGGAGTAAGTGAGAACGACGCCGCACGCGCCGTATCCCTGTTAACTGAATATGCACTACAAACCTGCGATAAGGTTCCAGCCTTCCGCAAGCTCGAATCAGATATTAAGCCAGCGGTCATGCAAACGCTCGCAACTTATGCCTATCTCGATTACTGCCGAAGCGCAGCCAGCGTGAAGCCGTGTGATTACTGCCATGCGAAAGGGTTTATTGAGGCAGATGTGTTTTCAATGAAGTCTCCGCTGTCCGGTGGCCACGCCAGGAACGTCAAAGAAGTTGTGCGCGTATTGTGCAAGCAATGCAGCGGCAAGGGTGTTATCTCAACAGCATGTCGTGATTGCAATGGTCGTGGCCGGGCTGTGATGAAGGCAGAGACGGAGAGGCAGGGCGTGCCGGTCATGGGCGATTGTAAGCGCTGTTGTGGGCGAGGGTATGAGCGAATCCCGGCCGTGGAAGCATTCAGGGCTGTGTGTAGCGTCACTGATAGCATCAGCCTGGCTACATGGGATCGGAGTGGGAAGCCATTCTTTGACCAGCTTATCGGTAAGCTTGATATCGAGGAGTCGTGGGCTAACGCCGCACTGAATAAGGTGACTGCATAGTGCAATCAGAAATAGCTCATTAATTTATCGTGAGCTATTTACTTTTCAGGAAGCTGGGGATATGATTTCTAACAGTTGAAGTTGCGCTCTGTTGTTCGGTGCGTAAACTTAAAGAGTTCCATCACACTGTGATAATCAAGAAGCCCTGCGGATTCACCATCTGCGAGGGCTTTTTTAATGGAATTTACTGAGATGGCTACTACTATTTGAAGTGTCACATCTCAATGCGCCGCATCTAACGACGGAATGTTTATCAATCAGTGATGATCAACAGGCGCACCATCTTCAAGGCTCTGCTTCGGCGGGGCCTTTTTCTTTTCGCCCCTACCAATTAATTCAACTCTCACCCGGGATCCTGTGTGGTAGTGGGCGACTTTTATGCATAAAAAAATCCGCACTCAGGCGGATTCTTCAATCTTGGCTACCTAACGGCAACCGGGCTTTTTTCTCTCGACAAGATTAAAGCTAACCGGGCTTGCTCAGTTCAGAAAGTAGACAATTCCTAATTGAGCCAGCTCCCTCACACACAGAGGGGGTCACATGAGTATCGATATGAGCAAACTGGCTTCAGGCGCGGCATATGGCGCGTCAGCCGGGACTATTGCCAACGGTCTGCTGACCCGGCTTAGTCCCGATGAGTGGAGCGCTGTAGGCGTCCTGGCCGGTATTATGGTCGCCCTGCTAACGCTCGGCATCAACTGGTATTACAAACGCAAGGCCACACTGGCACAGATCAAGGCGCTTCAACGCTGGCCCACTGCTACCGACCTCACTGAGGAATAACCATGGCAATGTCAAACTCACTGCGCAACAAGCTGATTGCTGCTGCAGGCGGCGGCTCCATGCTTATTGCTACGGTATTCCTCGGCGGCAAGGATGGCGTGGAAGGCCGTGTGTACGAGCCCTATAAAGACGTGGCCGGCGTCTGGACCGTTTGTGACGGGCATACCGGCAAAGATATCGTGAAGGGCAAAACCTACACTGACCGCGAATGCGATCGGCTGATGTGGAATGACCTGCAGCCGGTTAAGAAAGCTGTCGACTCCATGGTCAAAGTACCGCTGGGCGAATATCCACGCGCTGCTCTGTACAGCTTCACCTATAACGTCGGCACATCGGCTTTCTCAAAATCCACACTGCTGAAGAAGCTGAACATTGGCGACCAAGTCGGTGCATGTGAAGAACTGCGCCGCTGGGTCTATGCCGGTGGCATGAAGTGGAAAGGCCTGATGAATCGCCGCGACATGGAGCGCTCGCTTTGCCTGGCGGAGAGTGCCGATGACCTCAAAGGCTAAGCTGATTATTGCTTTCTTTCTTGCCTGTCTGATTGCGACCGTTCTCGCGGTATCGTTAGCGCTTTACTACCGAGGCAACGCAATTGACTACAAGGCGCAGCGGGACAAAGCAGCCGACAGCCTGAAGCTTGCAAACGACACCATCACCGATATGCAGACACGCCAGCGGGATATGGCTGCGCTG